>Ga0163152_10001388_pt1 | contig 38285 bp, 32 predicted proteins | sample OliLakLV19MP8IB2_FD_148635 | JGI IMG/M metagenome (GOLD analysis project Ga0163152, IMG submission 148635) | Freshwater microbial mat bacterial communities from Lake Vanda, McMurdo Dry Valleys, Antarctica - Oligotrophic Lake LV.19.MP8.IB-2 | ecosystem: Environmental > Aquatic > Freshwater >...
CGAGAAGCTAGGCCGGTTCGGGATCCGTACGCAGCAGGTACATGGCCAGTGACCAGACTTTTGTTAGGAACCACAATTCCAGGGGACTAGCGGGATGCCGCCGTGTGGCGCTCGCGCGCCGTTCGGCAACCCCTTGATCCGCGCCTGCTCGCGCTTGGGAGAAGGCCGGTCTCGGACTCCATGGCCCGCATTCAACGTGGCTGTGTTGGCTCATTAACAGCAGCAAAAGGAGAACACATGCGTCGATACTCATGGACCTTGAGTCTACTGGTTATGTTGCTGGCATCGGCATCGCTCCAAGGCTGTGTCGGCACTACCACGAGTGGCCATTCTGCCGGCCGCCGCTGGTGCAACTCGTCAAGCTATAGCTGCATGGTACTCAGGGCCGAGCAATCCAAAAGGGTGAGCATATCTGGGCAGCAAGTCAGATGTTGCAGCTGACTCAGAACGGTGTCTAACAATTCCGATTCCGAACAGACTGAGCACACCGAGACAAGAAGGAGGACACTATGGATCGTCGTGAGGTTTTGGGAATCCTAGGAGTTGGGACCGCCGGTTTAGTTGCGATGGGCATGGACGAGGCCTGGGCCGCTGACGGCCTGAAGTCCAACGAGAACCCCCATGAGAAGTGCCTGAAAGCGTGCCAGGAGTGCGCGGCGACCTGCGCCGAGACGTGCCACCACTGCGTCGAGCAGGTCGCCGCGGGCAAGAAGGAGTACGCCAAGGCCCTGCAGTTGATGGCCGACTGCGAGGCGTTCTGTGCGCTCTCGGCGTCGATGATCGCGAGGATGAGTCCCTTGATGGCGTATTCCTGTGCGGCGTGCGCCGACGCCTGCCGCGACTGCGCCAAGGAGTGTGATCGGTTCGATTCCCCACAGATGAAGGAATGTGCCGAGCGGTGTCGCGCTTGCGAGAAGACCTGCCGCGACATGGTCAAGGCGATGGCATAACGCGCCGCCGTGGAGCGCGCTTCGCGTTCTGCAGCGGCCAACCAAAGGAGAACGATCATGACCCTCAATGGCAGGCAACTGTTCAGACATAATCGCCGTGCGACCATGGTGGCCTTTGTCGCTGCGGCGATGCTCTCGGTGCCGCTGGCGCTCGCGCAATTGCCTCCCGGAAGCCCTCAGCGGACGAATCCGGGTATGAATGCGACCCAGGAAGAGGTCTTAGCGAAAGAAATCGCCGGGCTCAGGTCGCGGCTCGCGCAGCTCCAGACGGTGCTCGGCCAGAGGTATCCCAGCGGTCGCTACGAGGTTGGCGTGATGCCGGTCGGTATGCCGATGGAGAAGCAGATGGGGATGGCCGGCTCGCCGGACAAGCCTGCGATGAATAGTGGCGGCATGCCCATGCCCCAAGGCTGTTGCGCGGGAATGATGGGCAAGATGGGCAAGATGGGCGCGGCGGGCTCACCCACGATGACGATGCCGTCCGACTTGCCTGGCTTTCCGGGCGCCTCGCACATCTACCACGTCGGTGCGACCGGGTTCTTTCTCGATCACCCAGAAGCCATTCAGCTGACGGCGCCGCAGCAAGCCAGCCTGAACGGCATTAAGGAGAAGACGCTTGCGGACCAGGCCGCGGGGCAGCGCAAGATCGATCAGGCCGAGCAGGAGCTGTGGATGCTCACCAGTTCCGACCGCCCCGATCTGATGAAGATCGAGGCGAAGGTGCGCGAGCTCGAACAACTCGAAGGCGATCGGCGCATCACCTTCATTCGATCGGTTGGCGAGGCGGCGCGCGTGCTCACCGATGCGCAGCGGGTCGCGCTGCTCGGCACGAACGCACCGCAGGGGGCCCCGATGCCCGCTCCCCAAGGTTCGGCCGTCCCGATGAATCCGCAAGGGGCAATGCCACCGGCGGACCCGCAGGGAGGAACGGGCGGCATGGGGCATATGTGATTCGCCGGGCGCTCATCGGTGGCCTGGCGGTTGGACTCGTATTGACCGCGATTTCCGCCGGAGCCCAGACGGCCGAGGAGCACGCGAGTCATCATCCTGGTGAGGCGGTGGGTGCGGCCGCACCGGGAATGGCCGCCGGTGCGCCCGCTGCTCCACCTGATGCCGCGGGAATGGCTGGCATGGGTACGTCTGGTGCACCCGCTGCACCGCCCGCCGCGCCGGTAGCGGCGGGTGGCGGCATGGGCGCGATGATGGGCGCCATGATGGCGCCCAAATCCCCCTCGGGGGGCTGCATGGGAGGGAACTGCGGATCGGGGGCGGCCAAGACCGCGATCTATCCCTCGCTGATGACGATGCCTGTGCTCACGCCGGAGAAGCGCGCCGAGATCGAGGCGCTGGCGAGCCAGCAGATGAACGAGGGCGTGGCCCAGCTCGTGACGGGCTCCGAGTCGCTCGAACAAGCTGCGCAAGCCGGCGACGAGGCAGCCATGCAGCAATCGGTAATCCTGATGCAGGAGGGCCTCAACGAGCTCGACGCAGGCATCGCAGCGCGCCGCGTCCTCACCGAAGGCAAAGCGCCGCGCAACCTGGCCCTCGAGTGGTTCAAGCGCGAGATGAACCTCGCGTCTCCCGTCGGGCGCGAAGAACCAAACGCGCTCCTCGGCCTCACGCTCTTGCACCTCTTTACGATGGCGCTGCTCATCGTCTTCGCGTTTGCGATGCTCGCCATGTACTTCTTCAAGATGCGCCGGGCTGCGGCGCTGTTCGGGCGGATCGAGCCAGACAAAAAATCCCCGCCACCAGGGTCATCTCCGCCGCTTGTAGGTGAAGGCGGATCGCCAGGTGAAAAGTCTCCGCCGCCAGCAAAGCCCGGAGCCGACAAAGCAGTGCCGCCCGTTTTACCCGACACCTCGCCCAAGCCTGCCGAGCCGCCAGCCGAAAAGCCCCCAGCACCGGCTCCACCTCCGAAAGCATCATGAGCGAAAACCGAGCAGCACCTCTGACGGCGAAGTGGCTGGGCCAGCTCCGCGTCGAGAGAATCACCGACGAAACACTAGGGGTCAGAACCTTCCGCCTCCGCGCGCCCGACGGCGGGCCACTGCCGTTCATCTATACGCCCGGTCAGTTCCTCAATGTCGAGTTTGGGATCGGCGGCGCTCGAATGCATCGCTCGTATTCCATCTCGTCGTCGCCGCACGAGCGCGACTACGTTGAGTTGACGGTGAAGCGCGAGCCGCGCGGTGCGGTGTCCCGGCACATCGTCGATCTCCTCAAGGTCGGGGATGAAATCGCAGCAGGCGGTCCGGTCGGCAAGTTCACTTTCACCGGCACCGAGGCGGACAGCGTTGTCCTCCTCTCGGCTGGCGTCGGCATCACGCCGATGATGAGCACCGCACGCTATCTCACCGAGCAGTCATGGCCGGGCGACATCTATTTCATCTATTCCTGCCACACCGAGGCGGATTTTATCTTTCAAAAGGCGATCGCCGAGCTGGAGCCGCGCAACCCGAAACTGCACGTCGTGGTAACGATTTCGAAGCCGGGTCCGGACTGGAAGGGACCGCGTGGACGCATCACCAAGGAGCTGCTCACCGAGGCCGTGCCCGACCTTGCTTCGCGGCGAGTTCACGTCTGCGGACCAGTGACGATGATGGACGCGGCCAAGGCGATGCTCACCGAGTTGGGCGTCACCGCTGAGAACTTGAAGAGCGAACAGTTCGGCGCCGTGAAGCCCGCTCCGGCTGCTCCCGGAACGACGGCGAACCCGAAAGCGGCCGCGACGGGCCCGTTGGTTACATTTGCGAAGAACAATAAGTCGGCCAAAATCCATGTCGATCTCCAGACTGGGGATAGTCCGCCGAAGCAATCCATCCTGGAGCTCTCGGAAGAACTTGGCATCGGCATCGACTTCTCCTGCCGCATCGGCACCTGCGGCGTGTGTAAGGTGAACATGACTTCCGGCGAGGTGGACCAGGAGGTTCAGGACGCGCTGGACGAAGACGACAAGAGCAGCGGCATCATCCTGGCCTGCCAAGCAAAGCCAAAAACCGAAGTCACGGTGGAGGCGTAGCGATGGAAGGCCGTGAACGCCTCATTGTCACCAGCGTGTTCACGCTGCTGGTGCTTGCCTGGCTTGGCTTCCTGCTGCATGTCTCCCCGCGCTTTGCAGGCAGTGGCATCGGGGCGGTGTTTGGAATCTCCGGGGCGGTGCTCATGCTCGTCCCGCTCGTCTACGTGGTCGCGAAGCGTATCCGATTCTTCCGAGAGCGCGTTACCAAGTACGTTTCGTTGCAAACGTGGCTGTCGATTCACATCTACACCGGCATTGTGGGGGCGTTGCTTGCGCTGATCCACACCGGACACAAGTACACCAGCCCACTCGGCATCGTGCTCACCGCGACGATGCTGCTCGTCGTCGTCAGCGGGTACGTGCTGCGTTACCTCACCCCCTTCGTCAATCGCGACATGAAAGACAAGCTCTTGCTCTTGCAGACCGCCAGGGGCGACCTCGACAGCGCCTGGGGCGTGTTGGAGCAGTCGGCCGCTGAAAGAGAGGATCTCCCGAAGACGCCGTTGCTGACTGCCGGCCTGGCATCGATGGGGCTGTCGTTTGCCTCCGCCAGCCCAGCCGGCCGAGTCACCACCCTGGCCGATGGCGTCGCGGATCTCGAGTATTCGGTTCGGACGGACGAGCTGCTGCGGCGCTGGTTTTCGCGCGCGCTGACGGTTCACATCGTCCTCTCGGGGGCTCTGTACGCGTTGCTCGCCACGCATGTGGCGTCTGGCATCTACTTTGGGCTCCGGTGGCTCCGATGACCAAGCTGGTCCTGTCGATCGCGCTCGTCATCGTCGGGGTCGCAGCAGGGACGCTTGCCCTGTTGCACTTCAGGACCGCCCAAATCGCCGTCCAGCGTGCGGTCAGTCCGGGGGACCTCTCGCAACGGCATGCCTACCTCGCCGATCGCTGCGAGTCGTGCCACGAGTCTACGGTCGGCGTGACGGTCGCAAAGTGCACGGTCTGCCACGCGACCTCGGAGCGACTGCTCGGTCGTCAGCCGACCGAGTTTCACGCCAGCATCAGCGAGTGCGCGACGTGCCATATCGAGCATCAACGCACGAACGTGCGCCCGCTCGTGATGGACCATGTCGAGCTCGCCCGTGTGGGGGCACGCACGCTCGCACGCGCGTCGCGCCAGGACGCCGACAGCGCCGCGACCCTGGCCGCTCTCGAGACGTGGCTCCGCGTTCGCGGCCCCGAACAGTTCGATGCGACCTCCGCGCGGGAATCCCTCAACTGCGCCGGGTGCCACGATCGCCGCGATCCCCATTTCAAGCACTTCGGAAGCGACTGCGCGCAATGCCACGGGATGGAGACCTGGACGGTGAGCGGTTACCAACACCCGTCCTCCAGGTCCAAAGAATGCATGCAATGCCATCAGGCGCCGCCGAGTCACTTCATGGGGCACTTCTTCATGGTCTCCCAGAAGTTCGCCGGCAAGAAGCACGCGCGCGTGGACCAGTGTTTCGAGTGTCACAATACAACCAGTTGGAACGACATCGTCGACGTCGGGTTCTACAAGCATCACTGAGGACGACGAATGGACGAGCCGCACCGAGCTTTTTGGGGACGGACTGTCCTGCGCGGCGGGCGCAGTCCTCCCGTCTCGCTCTTACGCCATTTGAGAGACACTGCATTGCACTACTCATGAATAGGAAATGAAGGAGCACGTCATGACGAAATACAGAATACTTGCGGTTGTCGCATTCTTATCCGTGTCTTTCCTTGCCTCCAACGTTATGGCCGCCGACACAGATGGGGTCATGATGAAGGACGGCAAGATGATGATGATGAAGGACGGCAAGGCGACTGGCCCGATGGACCACGACATGACGATGACCGACGGCCAGAAGGTCATGCCGGACGGCACGATGAAGATGCCGGACGGCAAAGAGATGCACATGCAGGAAGGCCAGAGGATGATGATGGACGGTAAGATGATGGAGGGCCACGGTATGGGCATGCATGACGGTATGGGCATGAAGGGCGACAAGGGGATGGGCGGAATGAAGGGCATGTAGCTCCTTGGGCGTCGGATTGACGACGTCAGATCCTACGGCTGTCAGCGGAGTCCTGGGGACTCCGCTGACACTAACAATAGGAGCTCCGTATGGTCCCTACGAAGTGGGCTCTAACGTCCACATGCCGACCCGGCAGAGCGACAAGGAAGACACGATGACCAAGGATCCCATTTGCGGCATGACGGTCGACGAGACCTCGCCCCTCCACGCCGATCGCGACAACCAGAGGTTCTATTTTTGTAGCGAGCATTGTCGGCACGCGTTCCTGTCCGCATCCGCTGATGCGAATCACGATGCAGAACCTCACAGCCACGCTCAGCCCACTCCCGCGCGCCCGCAAGGATCCAGTTCGCCGCCGCCTTCGGCGCGATACTTCTGCCCGATGTGTCCGGGCGTGGAATCGGCCCAGCCGGGTGATTGCCCGAAATGCGGTATGGCGCTGGAGCGGAACCCCGCGTCGGTTGCGCCCGCGGCTGGCAAAGCGATCTACACCTGCCCGATGCACCCCGAAGTGCAGCAGGACCATCCCGGCAATTGCCCCAAGTGCGGCATGACCCTGGAACTGAAGACCCCGACGGTGGGCCCGGATGAAGCCGAGAACGCCGAGCTGCGTGACATGACGCGGCGCTTCTGGATCGGAGCCGCGTTGTCGGCACCGGTGTTCGTCCTCGCCATGGCTCACATCGTCCCGGCGCTATCGCGGCAGTCCTGGATGGATAGTCACGCGTCGCGCTGGATTCAGTTCGCACTCGCCGCACCTGTGGTCTGGTGGGCGGGCTGGCCGTTCTTCCGTCGCGGCTGGCGCTCGATCGTCACACGGCAGTTGAACATGTTCACGCTCATCGCGATCGGTGTGAGCGCAGCGTTCATCTTCAGCGCCGTGGCAATGCTCGCGCCCGGCGTGTTCCCGGAGACGATGCGGCATGGAGGCAAGGTCGCCATCTACTTCGAGGCCGCCGCGGTGATCGTCGTCTTGGTGCTCCTCGGTCAGGTGCTCGAACTCCGTGCCCGTAGCCGTACGGGCAGCGCCATCAAAGCATTGCTCTCTCTCGCACCGCCCACGGCGCGGCAGGTGGCACCGGGGGGCGACCATGAAGTCGCCCTCGACCAAGTGAAGGTGGGCGACTCGTTGCGTGTGGTTCCAGGAGACAAGGTACCCGTCGACGGCGTCATCACCGAGGGCCACAGCTCCCTCGACGAAGCGATGATCACCGGCGAACCGCTCCCGGTCGAAAAGGCCGTCGGTGACAAAGTGACGGGCGGTACCGTCAATGGCCCCGGCAGCTTCGTCATGCGCGCCGAGCGGATTGGCGCCGACACCCTGCTCGGGCAGATCGTGACCATGGTTGCCGAAGCGCAGCGCAGCCGCGCGCCCATTCAAGGATTGGTGGACACAGTCGCGGCGATCTTCGTGCCGCTGGTTCTGGCCGCTTCGGTGCTCACGTTCGTCCTCTGGATGTGGCTCGGACCGGAGCCGAGGCTCGCGCACGCCATCGTCAATGCGGTCGCGGTGCTCATCATCGCGTGCCCGTGTGCCCTCGGTCTGGCCACGCCGATGTCCATCATGATCGGCGTCGGACGCGGTGCGCAGGCCGGCGTGCTCGTGAAAAACGCCGAGGCGCTCGAACGGTTGGAGAAAGTGACCACGCTCGTTGTCGACAAAACGGGCACCCTCACCGAGGGGAAACCCAAGCTGTTGGATATCCTCCCGACGAGCGGCTTAGACCCAAAGGAATTCCTTCGTCTCGCCGCCTCACTGGAGCAGAGTAGCGAGCATCCGCTCGCCGCCGCGATTGTGCAAGGCGCGAAGGACCAGGGCATCGTCCTCGCGGACGTGAAAGATTTTCGTTCAGTCACAGCTGGCGGCGTGCTCGGCAACGTCGCCGGCCGCACCGTGATGATCGGCAAGCCCGCCTTTCTGCGAACAGAGAAGATCTCTGGCCTAGAGCCCCTCGAAGCCTCGGCCGTGAAACTTCAGGAGGGCGGTAAGACCGCGATGTATGTCGCGGTGGATGGCAAGCCGGCGGGCATTCTTGCGGTCGCCGATCCGATCAAATCCACCACGCCCGAGGCCATCCGCGAATTGCATGCCCTCGGGCTGAACATCGTCATGCTCACCGGCGACAATCGCCGCACCGCCGCCGCGGTGGCAAAAACGCTCGGCATCGATGCCGTGGAAGCGGAGATCGAACCCGCGGGAAAAGTCAGCCACGTAAAGAGGCTGCACACGGAAGGCAAACGCGTGGCGATGGCTGGCGACGGCATCAATGACGCCCCCGCCCTGAGCGAAGCCGACGTCGGCATTGCGATGGGTACCGGCACAGACGTCGCCATGCAGAGCGCGGGCATCACCTTGGTGAAGGGTGACCTGCGCGCCATTGCCAAGGCCATTCACCTCAGCCGGGCGACCATGCGGAACATCCGTCAGAACCTGTTCTTCGCCTTCATCTACAATGGGCTGGGCATTCCGGTGGCGGCCGGCCTGCTGTACCCGTTCTTCGGCGTGTTGCTCAGCCCGATGATCGCCGGAGCGGCTATGAGCCTCAGTTCTGTCTCGGTCATCATGAACGCCCTGCGCTTGCGGAAGGCGGCACTGTGATCCTGGTGGCTAGCCTGAAGTTCCACCTTTGTGACGCCGGCTCGGCCGTGCACATCTCTGGGGAAAGGGCGTGACGAGTCACCTCGTGGAGTACCCGAATGATCCAACCACCAACGAAGAGATGCTCGACGCGCTCGAGCGGGACGCGTTCGGGTATTTCCGGCACGAGACCAACCCTGCCAACGGCCTGGTGGTAGACAAAACGCAAGCGGGCGCCCCCGCGAGTATCGCCGCCGTCGGGTTTGCGCTGACAGCCTATCCGGTTGGCGTCGAGCGCTCGTGGATGACACGCGCCGACGCGGTAGAGCGAACGTTGGCGGTGTTGCGATTCTTCTCGACCAGCCCGCAAGGAACGGCATCGGACGCAACGGGCTACAAGGGTTTCTACTACCACTTTCTCGACATGCAGACGGGACGGCGCGCCGGCACGTGCGAGCTATCCATCGTCGATACGACCTTTCTGCTCGCGGGAATGCTCACCGCGGCGGCCTATTTCGATCAGGATGCTGAGGAAGAGCGGGAGATCCGGACGTTGGCAGATGCGCTCTACCGTCGTGCCGATTGGCAGTGGGCGCAGAACGGCGAGGCGACGGTCACCCATGGGTGGAAGCCCGAGAGCGGCTTCTTGCCGTACCGCTGGGAAGGCTACGACGAGGCGCTGCTCCTGTACGTGCTGGGCCTGGGTTCGCCGACGTACCCGCTGCCGCCGGAAAGCTATGCGGCGTGGGCCTCTACCTACGAATGGAGAGAGATCTATGGCTACGAGTTCCTGTATGGCGGCGCGCTCTTCATCCATCAGTACTCGCACTTGTGGCTCGACTTCCGTGGAATCCAGGACGTCTTCATGCGCGGCAAGGGCATCGACTACTTCGAGAACAGCCGGCGGGCGACGCACGTCCAGCAGCAGTACGCGGTAAAGAATCCTCTCGGATTCGCTGGCTACGGCCAATATTTCTGGGGGCTGACCGCGAGCGATGGACCGGGCTGGGCGGTGCGGAATATCGGTGGCATCGAGCGCCACTTCTTCGACTATGTGGCGCGCGGTGTGCCGTACGGCCCAGACGACGGGACCGTTGCCCCGTGGGCTGTGGTCGCGTCGCTGCCCTTTGCCCCGGAAATCGTGCTGCCGACGGTTCGGCATTTCAAGGAGGTCTACCCGGAGATCACCGGGAAGTACTGCTTGAAGTGCAGCTTCAATTTGACCTTTCCGAAGGAGTCGGAGGGCAAGCCCGGCTGGACGTCGGCTTGCCACTACGGGATCAACTTGGGGCCCGTCGTGCTGGCGTGTGAGAACTACCGTTCAGGCTTGCTCTGGCGACTGACGCGGCGCTGTCCCTACGTCGTCACGGGACTACGGCGGGCGGGATTTACGAACGGCTGGTTGTGACTGAATGACACGAGGGGGGACGTATCGATGGACAACGGAGCGGAGCGGCCGGTGACACGGCGCGAGTTCCTGGAGGGGGCGTCGGCCGTTCTGCTGGCTGCCGCGCTCGAGCCGCTGGCCCCACGCTACGCGTGGGCGAGCAGTGACGCGCTGTCCGGGGTGATTGACGGCCGTGAGCGTGTCGACCTCCGGATCGCGCATCAACGGCTCCCGTTCGGCGGCAAGGAGGGCGACGCCATCGGGATCAACGGATCTGTGCCCGGACCGCTGGTGCGGCTCCGAGAGGGCGAGCGTGCCACGCTACGCGTGACCAACAGCCTTGATGTCGACAGCTCCATCCACTGGCACGGCCTACTCGTGCCCGCGAACATGGATGGCGTGCCGGGTGTCAGCTTCGCGGGCATCGGTCCGGGTACCACCTTCACGTATATCTACGACGTCCGGCAAAGCGGCACGTACTGGTACCACAGTCATTCCGGGCTGCAGGAGCAATCGGGTGTCTACGGGCCCCTGATTCTGGACCCCGTCGATCCCGACCCTTTCGCCTACGACCGCGAGTACGTCGTGATGCTCTCGGACTGGACCTTCGACGACCCGCATCGGGTGATGTCGAACATCAAGACGATGAGCGGCTACTACAACTATCAACGGCGCACGCTCGCGGACTTTGTGCGGGAGGTCTCCGCGGGGGACTGGCGCGACGCCATTGCCAGCCGCCTGGCCTGGGGTCGGATGCGTATGGACCCGACCGACATCGCCGACGTCACAGGCGCCACCTACACCTACCTGATGAACGGTCTCGCCCCGGCGTCGAATTGGACCGGGATCGTGCGGCGGGGGGAGCGCGCCCGCCTTCGGTTCATCAACGGCTCGGCGATGAGCTACTTCGACGTGCGCATTCCGGGGTTGCCGCTCACCGTCGTGCAGGCCGACGGGCAGAACGTCAAGCCCGTCACGGTGGATGAGCTGCGCATCGCGGTGGCCGAGACCTACGACGTGATCGTGACGCTCCCGGAAGACCGTGCCTACACGATCTTCGCGGAGTCGATGGACCGCAGTGGCTACGCCCGCGGCACCCTGGCCACGCGATCGGGCATGCAGGGCCCCATCCCGGCGCGGCGGGCGCGTCCGCTCCGCACCATGGCCGACATGGGTATGGGGGATATGGCGATGGGGAACATGGAGATGGGCGGCATGCCGATGGACGGCGGGAGTCCGACGCACGAGGGAATGGCCATGCCGGACGCCCCGCAGGGCCAGACGATGCCGGGGATGGGCATGCGCCCCAGGTCTCCCATGAACGCTCCGACCGCCGCCGTACCGTCGTCCACTCCCGTTCCCCACGGTCCGGACACGCACGGGCCCGAGAACGCCATGGTCGCGATGGTGCCGCGTGACCGCCTCTCGGAGCCCGGAACGGGCCTCGGTGGCGACGGACGGCGGGTGCTCGTCTACCGGGATCTCGAAGGGCTCGCGCCATTCTACGACCAGCGAGTACCCACGCGCACCATCGAGCTGCACCTGACCGGGAACATGGAGCGCTACATGTGGTCCTTCGACGGGGAGAAGTTCACCGAGGTGACGGCGCCGATTGCGTTCCACGAAGGAGAGCGCCTGCGGCTCGTCCTCGTCAACGACACGATGATGGAGCACCCGATCCATCTCCACGGGATGTGGATGGAGCTCGAGAACGACGCGGCCACGCTGCCGCGAAAGCACACGCTGAACGTCAAGCCCGGCGAGCGTCTCTCGGCTCGCATCTCCGCGGACGCCCGCGGAAGCTGGGCGTTCCACTGTCATCTCCTCTACCACATGGAGATGGGCATGTTCCGCGTCGTGCACGTGTCATGAGGGCGGGCGTGACCGTGGGCTCGGCGATTTGCCGTGGGATGGCTGTTCTCCTGGTGGTGTTGTCGAGCGTGACTGGGGCGAGTGCCGAGGTGTCCGCGCAGGATGCGGGGACGCAAGGTTGGCCAGCGCCAGTCGACACGTCGATGCGCTTCTACTACCTGCAACTTGATCAGCTCGAATGGCGATTGAACGACGGCCCCGACGAGTTTCGTTGGGACCTCCAAGGGTGGTGGGGTACGGACCGGCACAAGCTGTGGGTCAAGAGCGAGGGCCTCACGAACACCTCGGGGCCGTCCAGTGGCGATGCGGAGGTCCAGTTGCTCTACAGCCGCATGATTGCACGCTACTGGGATGTGCAGCTCGGGGTGCGCGAGGACGTGCTCTTCGGTGCTGGACCGAACCGGGAGCGCACGTTCGGAGCCCTCGGGGTTCAGGGGCTCGCTCCCTACTGGTTCGAGGTGGAGCCGACGCTGTTCGTGAGCGACGACGGCGATCTGTCGTTTCGCTTGACCACGACCTATGACGTGTACGTGACGCAGCGCCTGGTCGCGCAGCCGCGCTTCGAGCTGAACGTCGCCGCCCAGGACGCGCGCGCGTTCGGCGTCGAGAGCGGGGTCAACGATGTCGAGCTCGGACTCCGCCTGCGCTACGAGATTCGCCGCGAGTTCGCTCCGTACATCGGGATCAACTGGCTGCGTCGGATCGGGGATACGGCCGATCTGGTCCGGCAGGGGGGCGAGAACCCCGAGCTGCTCGGCTTCGTCGCGGGCGTCCGGCTGCAGTTCTAAGTTCTAAGTGTCCTGTTCCGGAAATTCGTTGCCAAAATCCCGTGGGCCAGGCTGGTTTGCTGGAGGGGACGGTTGGGTGGACGCTCGGACGTCGCATCGTGGATGCGCTGGTCACGTCACGACCGCCAGCAACCGACCCATCCCCATCAAATCGTAGACGGCGGCGGTGAAGATGAACTGCCAGCCGACCTGGGCATGCCCACGGTGGCACGTCTTGCGCACTAAGCCGACGGTCTTCGTCCACCCAAACACTTCTTCGATCCGCTTGCGAGGCGTCGGCTGATCGCGCAGCCCGCATGGCCCGGCGCACGGTCCCGATCGTCGTCACCATCGCCAGCGCGGCCTCGCGCTCGGCCGTCCCGTGGCGGCGGTCAGCTCCGCGGCCACCACCAGCCTGTGCCGATTCTCCGGCTCTCCGTCGTTAGCGGTCCGTGTAGCGCATCGGCGCATCGGCGAAGGCCGCCACGCACTGAAGGGAGCAGAAGTAGAACTCACGCTCTCCGAACCGAAGCTGTCCCGCGGCCGCATCCGGTGCGACACGCATACGGCAGACAGGGTCGATGACCGCTGCATCCTCGTTCGGCGCGCACGCCAATTCAAAGAGCTCGACGGGCTCGCGGAGGTTGCGAAGCGCAACCTTCCCGAGCGAGCGAACCGTGATACCGAGCTTCTTTCCAACCTCGGCGACCGCGCGTGTGCCGAGGATCTGGCCACCGACCGCCTGCGCCGTGACACGCGCCGCCAGATTCACTGCCGCTCCGAAGACATCGTCGCCGCGCTCCGTGGCCTCGCCGTGGTGGACCCCGGCACGGAGCGCAAGGAATGCGGGTTCTTCTTTGGTGCGGGTCCAAAGTCTCGTCAGAGAGACGAGAGCTGCTTCGGGGCGCGGGAAGGTGACGAGCACAGCGTCACCGATGCTCTTGACGAGCCGGCTGTTGTCGTCGAGCGTCCCTCGCACGAGCTCGCCAAAGCGAAGGACGAGGTCGGCCGCGCTCTCGTCTCCGTGCGCCTCCGTGAGCGCCGTGAATCCCGCGAGGTCGATGAACGAAAAGGTCGCTTCCATGTCGTCAGGTCGCCTTCACGCGAGTCGCGTGTGCGCACACATTCACTCCACAGCTTCGGGGGACAATGCAACCGCCATGGTGATCGATCGCGGCTCCTTGCGCTCGCTCAGTGGTGGTGCGGTGCAGGCACGGCATGTCCCGACTCGTTGTCCTCTGGGAAGGGCAGCGTCATCGTCAGCGGTTCCGTTCCGACGTTGACCGTGACCGTGATGTCGTCGTCGCCATGCTGATAGGTTGTTTCTGCAGCGCGAAAGAAGCTGTGACCGGCATCTGCTACCAGCGCGGAATGACGCTCGACCTTTGTTTTGGTTTTGACGACGGCGGTGCCCTGGAGGTCGCCGACCGCCACGGGCTTCATGAAATCGTCCAGCACGTAGATGCGGATTTCCTTCGACGTGGGATCGGTGACGAGCTCGAGGTGGTGGTCGCCCGACATGCCGATGACGCCCCCATGCGGCGCGCCGCCGTGCTGATGTTCGCCTGTCAGCTCTTCGACCTCGATCAGCCGAAGCCCATCGCGCTCTCGCACCGTGCCCGTCACGCGAACCCGCTTGCCGACTTGCGCGAGCCACTGCTCCTTCTCTTCAGGCGTCGAGCTCGGCAGAGCGGCCAGGTAAAGCTGGCCGGTCGCCTCGTCGCGAATGAAGGGCGGCTTCCCTTCTTTGATGCAGCGAAGGGCGCAGTCACGATGCTCCGGCCCGAGGCCGGCGGCCCCCTTCTTGAGATAGCAGGTGGCGTCGACGATCTCCCCGGTCACCGTCGCTTTTCCATCAGGCGCAGGGGCGCCGCTCGGCGCGGACGCCTGTTGGCCTCCGCCCGCCATGTGCCCGGCGTGCTCGTGCGCCATCGCATGGCCTTCGTGCCCCATCGGTCCGTCGTGCTCTGTGTGCGGACCACCGGCGGCCTCGAGCGCGCCCGGCGGGTAGAGCGCCACGATCCCGGCCAATACCGACTGGAGCTGCTTGAAGCTGGCCTCGGTGGCGGCTTGGTCCTTCGCGTCTCCCGCGGTGTCGAGGCGCCCGGCCAACGTCACCACGAATGCGACGTTGCTCTTGAGCTTGCTCTGCGATGCCGGTGACAATGTGCTCGACTGCGCCGGCATGGTGGCGACGAGGTCGCGGACGGCGAACGCCGCCTCGTGCACCTTGTCGAGTTGTTTCGTTGCGATGAGATCGGCGAGAGCGGTCTCCCGCGCGCGCACCTGCGTCCAGGTCTTGCTGAGGCTCGCCTCGGCACTCGCGGCCGGGGCCTTCTGGGGCATCTCCTTGTGCGTGTCGTCGCCCGCCTGGGCGAGGCTCACGCCGGGACCGGCAATGAGAATGATCGTGAGGGCCAGCCGTACGGTCCTTCTGCGTGATCGATCGGTCATACACTCCTCCGTGCCAAGCGCTGCGCGCTCATGGGTTGTGGTCGATCGCGGGCGCGTCGTGTCGCATGCGCCAGCGCTCGAGCTGTTGGTAAGCGGTCGGTACGACCGCCAGGTTGAGAAAGGTCGAGGTGAAGAGCCCGCCGAGGACGACGACGGCGAGCGGCCGCTGCAGCTCCTTCCCGGTCGGATCCCCCCAGAGGAGTGGCAGCAGGCCAAGCGCGGCCGTCGTGGCCGTCATCAAGACCGGGGTGAGACGATCCATCGATCCCTCAACCACGACGCGTTCGAGCGGCAGCCCTTCGGCGGTGAGCTGGTTGTAGTGGCTCACCAGGATGATGCCGTTTCGGGTCGCGATCCCGAAGAGGGTAACGAAACCGATCAGGGACGCGACGCTCATATCGCCGCCCGCGAGAAAGACGCCGACGACGCCACCGATGAGGGCGAGCGGCAGGTTGAACATCACGAGCACGGCCTCCCGAGCGTTCCCGAAGGCCTGGTAGAGGAGCAAGAAGATGCCCACGATGGCGAGGCTTCCGAGGGCGGTGAGGACGCGGGTTGCCGCTTGCTGGCTCTCGAACTGACCTCCGTATTGAAGGAAGTACCCGGGGGGCAGGGGCACCTGCGCCGCGATCTTGCTTTGCGCCTCCGCGATCAAGCTCTGCAGATCGCGCCCCGCGACGTTGCACTGTACGACGATCCGTCGTTGGACGTTTTCGCGGTTGATGAAGTAGGGGCGTGGCTCGAGCTGCACGTCCGCCACCGCGCGCAAGGGCACCTTCCGTCCGGGCTCGCCGGCGTCCACCAGGATGTTGCGAATCGCGTCGACGTTCCCGCGAGCGGACTCTTCCAGACGGACGAAGAGATCGAAGGTCCGCTGCCCCTCCACGACTTGGGAGACGGCGACGCCGTTCAGGAAGGTCTCGATGTCCTCCGCCAAGTCTCCGACCTTGACGCCGTAGCGGGCGGCCCGCGCGCGATCGATGCGGATCACGAGCTGCGGCACGTCGATCTGCGGCTCGACCTGCAGATCTGCCACGCCGGGCACGGTCTGCATGACCTTGAGAATCTCCTGCCCCTTCGCCCGCAAGACCGTCAGATCGGGCCCGTAGAGCTTGATGGCGACCTGGGCACGAACTCCAGACAGAATTTCGTCCATCCGGTGCGAGATGAACTGGCCGACGTTGAAGAGCGCCCCGGGGACGTCACCCAGATCGGCGCGGATGCGCCGGAGTAGCTCATCGGGTGGCATGGACGGATCTCGTGCGTAGTCCAGCTTCATGTCGAACTCGCTGAAGTTCGGCGGCTGCGCGTCTTCATCGAGCTCGCTCCGTCCGGCCCGCTGCGCGATCGAGACGACTTGCGGATAGCGCACCAAGCGTTCGCGCACGAGTCGCCCCAGGCGCATGGATTCGTCGAGCGACGTTCCCGGCAGCGTGCTCATCACGACGATGAAATTTCCTTCGTGAAACTCGGGAAGGAACGACCGCCCGAAAAACGGTACCATCGCGGCGGCGCCGAGGAAGAGGGCGACGGCGAGGCCCACCACACTCCAGACGTGCCGAAGGGTCACGTGCAGCACCCGCGCGTAAACGCGCTTGAGTCCCCGCACGACGGCGCTTTCGCGGTCGTGGCCGCCGCCGCGCTCCCGTCCGAGCAGCAGCGAGCAGAGCGCGGGGACCGCCGTGAGTGTAACCACCAGGGAGGCGAGAATCGAGGCGATGTACGCGATGCCGAGGGGCGCAAAGATGCGGCCTTCGAGGCCGGTCAGGAAGAAGATCGGTAGGAAGACGAGCACGACGATCAGGGTCGCGTACACGACCGAGTTCCGGATCTCGCTCGAGGCGGTGAAGACGACCTCGATCACGGGGAGCGGCTCGGGGCTCTCGCGATTGAGCCGGAGGCGACGAAAGACGTTCTCCACGTCGATGATCGCGTCGTCGACGACTTCGCCGATCGCGACCGCGAGACCCCCGAGGGTCATGGCGTTGATGCCGATGCCGAAGGCGTGGAGCGTCAGGATGCCGCCGAGGAGGGAGGCGGGGATCGAGACCAGGGTGATGAACGCGGTGCGGACGTTCATTAGGAAGAGAAAGAGGATGGCGGTGACGATAATCGCCCCTTCGATCAACGCCCGGCTGAGATTGTGGATCGACGACTCGATGAAGTCGGCCTGCCGGAAGACCTCGATGTTCAGCGTGATGTCTTTGGGCAAGGTCGCTTGGATGCTCCGGAGGGCCGTCTCGACTTTGTACGTGGTCGTGAGCGTGTCGGCTCCGTAGGCCTTCGAGACTGTGCCAATCACGGCAGGCTCGAGCCCGAAGGCGCCGTCACCGCGCTTGATCTCCCCGCCGAACTGCACGGTGGCGACGTTCCGGAGGAGGACGGGGGTGCCGTCGCGCACGGTCACAATCGTGTTCCGGACGTCGTCGAGGGAGGTGATGCGACCGACTGCGCTCACGACGTACTCCTGGGCGTGATCAGTCAGGAACCCACCCGGGGCGTTCACGTTCGAGCGCGTGAGCGCCGTGCGGATGTCCTCCGCCGTGAGGCCATAGGCCGACAACCGCGCGGGGTCGAGCAGCACTTGGTACTGTTTCACGTCCCCGCCAATGGAGACGACCGAGGCCACGCCGCCGAGCGCGAGCAGCCGGGGCCGGATCTCCCAATCCGAAATGGTGCGGAGATCCATCAGCGGACGGGTCGGGCTCTGGAGGCTATATTTGACCATCCAGCCGACGGCCGAGGTGATCGGCAGCATCACCGGCGCGTTGGTCCCCGGAGGAAAGCGATCCCGCACCGACTGGGTCCGTTCCCCAACGAGCTGCCGCGCCGTGTAGATATCGGTGCCCCATTCGAACACGATCACGACGGTTGAAAGACCAACCGAGGATGCCGAGCGGACGCTCTCGACTCCCGGGGTTCCGTTGACGGCGCTCTCGACGGGAAACGTGATGAGCGCTTCGACGTCCTCTGGCGCGAGGCCGGGCGCTTCCGTTTGCACGACGACCTGCGGGGGCGCGAACTCGGGGAAGACGTCCACGGACATATGCTGGAGCACCCAGCCACCCGCGCAGAGGAAGACGACGGTCCCGACGACCACGACGAGGCGATTGCGCAGCGACCAGTGAATGATGCGATTGAACATGGGCGCCCCTGGTCCTAGTGCTCGTCCTGCGGGGGCGACCCGCCGGTGAGCCACGCGGTGTACACCTCGCGTACGCCCTGGGTGACGACGCGGTCGCCGGGAACCAGCCCCTCGGCGATTTCGACGAACTGATCGTCGCTGGCTCCGGCGCGCACGTCCGTGCGGACGAGGGTGCTCCCGGTATCGACAAAGACGAAGCGCTCGCCGCCCGCCTCGAGCAGGGCCGCGCGCGGAACCGCGAGGACCTGGGCGAGCTGTTGAAGGATCACCGTTGCCTGGGCGAACATCCCGGGCTTGAGACGCCCGGTGGGATTCGCGACCGTGATCCAGACCGGCAGTGTCCGCTTCACCGGATCGAGCTGTTGCCCGACATAGGTCACGGTCCCTTCGAAGGATTCTCCAGGGTACGCGGGCACCCGCATGCGAGCGGGTTGGTCGAGGGCCACTTTGGCGACGTCGTCCTCGTACGCTTCCGCTTGCACGATCACCTGTGCGAGGTCGGCGATGTGAAAGAGCGTCTTGCTGGGATCGACGGCTTCACCGGGCGCCACGAGGCGGTCGTCCACCACGCCCGCCATGGGGGCCGTGACGGTCACCGTCGGCGGCGGGTTGCCGAGGAGGCGTGACTGGATGACGGCGAGCGGCTGATCGCGGACGACGCGCTGGCCGAGGCGCACGAGAATGCGCTCCACGCGTCCCTCCACCCGCGTGCTCACAAAGACGTGACGGTCGGGATCCAAGGCGACGACGGCGTTCAGCGACAGGACCGTATCGATGTCGTGAAAGGTCGCTTCGACCGTCTCGAGTCCGATGGCGGTTCGTTGCTCGGCCGTCATCCCAACAGGTCCGCCGCCGCCCCCGGTCGCCATTTGCTCGCCGTGACCGACGGCACGACCGGGATGCACGGTCGTGAGAAGAACGAAGACTGCGGTGATCGCCAACGATCGTGTCGTCGCCGATCGCGTTGCGTTGGATTTCATCGGATCTCCTCCGGATGCGCGAGTAGGGGACTCGTGGCCGCCGCGGTTTCCAGCTCGATCGCCGCCTGCCGGTACTGGGCAAGGGCGTCGAGGTACGCCGTACGGAGTTCGCTCTGCTGCCGCTGCACTTGCACGACCTGGGTCACGGGGACGAGCCCGTGCTGGTAGCCTTCTTGCGCGAGCCGAACGTTTTCACTGGTGAGCGGTGTGACCCGCGTCCGATAGCGTTCGGTCACAGCGCCCAGATCCTCGACCCGGTGATGCGCCGACTCCACGTCCGCGAGGATCGTGAGCTCCAAGGCCGCGGCCCGGCTGCGCGCCTGTGCCTCGAGCGCCTGCATCTCGGCAATGCGGCCCTGGTTCCGATTCCACAAGGGTAGCGGGATCGAGACACTCAGCCCGAGGAGTTGATCGCTCGGCTGTGACGGTGCCCCCACGACCGGCTGGCGGGTACGCGCGTACCGGAAGCCGAGCGCCCAGTCCTCCCAGCGCTCGGCTTTGGCGAGCGCTTGCTCGGCGCGCGCACGATCGGCCGCGAGGCGCAGTTGCTGGAGATCCGGTCGCCACGCCAGGGCGGTTTCCCGGAGCTCGGCAAGCGATCGTGGAGGCCCGGGTACGAGCTCGCCAGCGACCGTCACCGTGGCGTCCGCGTCGCGGCCGAGGAGCCGGCTCAACTCGGTGGATCGCGCTTGTGCCTGTGCGGTGAGCAGATCCCGCTCGAGCTCGAGCCGGTGCAACTCGAGCTGTGCGGTGTTCACATCCAGCGCCGAGACCTCGGCGATTGCCGCGCGATGCGCCGAGACGTCAGCGAGACGGCGGTTAACGGCAATCAACTGCGCGCGCGCGGCGATCTGCTCTTGCAGGACCAGCAGCTCGGAGAAGGAGATCTCGACCTCCGCGACGAGGAGGCGCGTGGCGTCGCGGACTTCGGCGACCGCGATCGCAATGTCAACCCGTGCCACATCCCGCCCGCGCGCGAGACGCCCCGCGACCGGGAAGCGCTGCTCAAAGCCGATGCTCGCGTCGTAATCGCCTTCATTCGCAAAGACTACGTCGTCAGCGCCCGCGAGCTGCAGGCTCGGGTTTGGCCAGAGACCTGCCTGCTCGAGGCGCGCGCGGGCTTGCGCAATCGCGAAGGTTGCCGCGCGCAGGTCGCGGTTCCCGGCGAGCGCTTCTCGGATGGCGTCGGCCGCTGTGAGGGCGGCGGCGCGATTGGCCGGCGGGGGTTGGACCGGGACACCCGCGGCGAATACCGCGGATGGAGAAGCGACGAGGCGCAGAAGCGACCCCAACGATCCCGCACCGATTAGGAACATCCTCATCGCGCGCCACGCGCGCGGGTATGCTTGCACCATGACCCGACCTCCCAGCTAGCCTACCGTCCGTACGCGGATGGCAGGACGCAATGAGTCACCTCGGCCGCCAGGCGTATTCGCACCCAGACGGCACAAGAAGCTACCGCGAGCTGGGGAAGGTCAGATCAGGAGGGCTGACAACGTCAGAAAAAGTGGCCGGTCAGCAAAACGTTGTGTACTTGGTCCACCGCGGATGGGCGGACCGGTCGCATGAGCGAGCGGGCTTGCCTCAGCGAGAATCACGGACACCGGTCCACTCGCGAGCTGGCGGTGCCCCGGCGTGAACGCGTGGGCCCGGAGCGTCTCCAGCACGTGGTCGTTGGAGAGGTTGACGTTGAAAAGAGCCGCGTGGCAGCACGCGGCCTCAACGGGATGCCGCCCGTGTTCGGTGGTGCCGGAGTGGTGCGAGGATGCGGGGTCGTGGTGGTGATGAGGCTCCCCTTGTTCATGGGCCGTTGCCTCGTGATGCATGCCGCATTCGAGGAAGTTCGCGAGGCTCGTGTAGGTAAAGACGACGAGCGCAAGCGCGATGGCTATCAATCTCCGGGACACCAGCGCGAAGGGTATAGCGAGGCGGACCCCCCAACAAGCCCCCAAGAACGCCTACCATCCGACCTTGCTTGCAAGATTTCTCCGCATCCTCTCGCCCGTACCGCTCTGGCTTTCGAAAAAATAGGCCGGGGCGTGATCGAACCGCCAACCCGCTGACTAAGAGCCCGGAAAAGGTTTCGACAACAGCCGACACCGTCCGACTTCAGACCTATAACGTCGCGCGCTTGGCGTCGTGCGTTCAGCTCGCCGTCGGCTGGTCTCGCTTCACGTTCGCGCACAAAACGCGCTGTGGCGAACGGCAGTACGAGCGCGAACGTCCGGTAACGGGCGGTTGTGGCAACCGGCAGGAGCGAAAAGCCCGCTAAAAACGCCTATCAACCCCGCTGAGCAGCCTATTTCGGGGAGAGGGATGATAATGCGTGCTGAACCTGCGTGGATAATTCTGTCGCTCCTGATGGCTCGTTGCGTCGCTGACGTAAAGCTCCGTCATGCGACGACCGGAAAGTTGGTTGTAGGCGAGGGCGGTGAAGTGCCCCCGGTTTCGTGGACACCGTCCACCGAACCGGGGGCACTTCAGTTGCTGAGAAGTACCGAAATCGCTTCCGCAGGCTCTGTGCACTCTGTTCGGAGGCGGACCCAAATGCCCCCATCCAATTCCCCATCAACGCCCGAAGATGGGAAGGGAAGAGCAGGGACTCGTAGGGATGGGGGGCAGCTCAAACCCATACGGAAACACACCCGATGGGACCAGTGAGGACGGTCCGGGATGACAGGTGCCGCGCTTGAAAACCGGCAGGGTGCAAGCCCTCGTGGGTTCAAATCCCACCCCCTCCGCTCTTGAGAACTTCGGTTGCACGGAACACGAACGAAGTGATCGCGATCGACGCTATGCGGCGGTATGAGCCCACGGTGTAATCTTTGCCAAGATCTTCGTGAGCGCTTTCTCTGCGACCTCGGTGTCGTGTGCTCCCTGCGCGCGCAACCAATAGCCGTTGGAGAGCCCGAAGAAGCGGCAGAGGCGAAGATCGGTGTCGGCCGTAATGGACCGCTTCCCGGCAATGATGTCGCCCACGCGCTGGGCGGGCACGTCTATCTCCTTGGCCAAGCGGTACTGCGATAGACCCATCGGGATGAGAAACTCCTCGCGCAGCAACTCACCGGGGGATACGGGCTTCAATTTTCGCATCGTTCGTCCCTCTTCAATGGTAGTCCGTGATCTCGACGTCTTCCGCACCAGCGGGGGTCCATCGGAAGCAGATACGAAACTGATCGTTGACTCGAATGCTATGCTGCCCGGCGCGTTTCCCCTTGAGCTCCTCGAGCCGATTCCCAGGTGGAATGCGAAGATCGTGGAGCGGCCCCGCGATTTGCAGTTGCCGTAGCTTCCGCCGTGCGACGGATGCGATGTTCACAAATCGTTTGACCCGCAACCCGTCAGCGAGAGCTTTCGTGTCGACGCATCGGAACGACTTGATCACCCCGGTACTAGTAATGCGTGACGTGATTACCGTCAATCCGTACGATGGGGTCGCCACCGCCACCCCCGTCCGCCGATAGGCCTTGCCGGGGAGGTTTCTCCGCGCCGTATTGCCGCGTCGGGTCGTGAGGTCGACCTTCCCCATCCGGTTCCCCATCAACGCCAGAGGATGGGGCGGGGCGAACGGGGACGAAACCGACGGCACTCACGCTGGCGCGAGCGTGGCGTTGCGGATGGGCTGGTCGCTGCTCGTCGTGTGACCCGACCAGCTCGACTACCTTGCAGATGCGACTGACAGGGCTCTCGCCCTGACGGTTCGACGTCGATGCCGTCGGGGCACGTAGCCGAGCAGAGCAACGAGGTTGGCTGGACCTGAGCGTTGCCCCACCGCTGGTGCCCGGCGTCAAGGAGGCCGTCCGTCAGACTGCGCTGGAGCGCAATGGGTGCTATCAGGTAGCCTCTCGCCAATGCGCAATCGCGACACGACGGCGGCGTGGGCGTATCACGACGCCACGAAACACTCGGTGGCGAGCGTGCATCGATCGCGCCACGGGCTCGACTTCGAGATCATGCCGCGGCCGTTCAAGGTGTATCCGCAGCTCGCGCCGATCCCGCTGCCGCGTGATTTTACGACCGCGACACGTCCGGCCCTCGCAGCGATTGCTCACGATGGGGTCATGGTCGGGGATGGGCCGGCACTCGATCAGGTGACATTGGCCCGCCTGCTCTACTTCACGGCGGGTGTGTTGCGGCGCCGTTCCTATCCCGGCGGTGAGGCCTTCTTTCGGGCGCAGGCGTGTACCGGCAATCTCCATCACATCGACCTCTATCTCATTTGTGGGGCGCTCCCCGAGCTGGCGGCGGGGGTCTATCACTTCAGCCCACACGATTTCGCGCTTCGCCAGTTGCGCGCGGGCGACGTTCGCGCGGCCGTCCTGCACGCCAGCGCCGACGAAGCCGCGATTGCCGGCACGCCGGCGATCCTCGCGTGCACCAGCACGTTCTGGCGCAATGCCTGGAAGTATCAGGCGCGCACCTATCGTCATTGCTTCTGGGACAACGGCACATTGCTCGCCAATTTGTTCGCGATGGCGACGGCGATGGAGCTTCCGACACGCTTGGTTCTGGGTTTCGTCGACGAGGAGCTCACGCAGGTGTTGGATCTCGACGGCGAGCGCGAAGTGACGCTGAGCCTCATCGCACTCGGGCGCGGTGCTGCGACGATGCCGGCGAACCTTCGGGTACCTCGGCTCGGATTGGAGACCCTCCCGTTGTCGTCGCGCGAAGTGACGTATCCCGACATTGGCGTCGCGCATGACGCGTCGTCGCTGTGGTCGGCGGAGGAAGTCGCTGCTTGGCGCAGCCCGGCGCCCGCTCCGATGCGCACCGCCACGCCCGCCGAATCGGTGCCGCTCGCCCCCTCGCTCAGCGTGCCATCCGAGCCGATCGAGCAGGTCATTCTGCGCCGCGGCTCGACGCGCGAGTTTGCGCGCGACCCGATCGGCTTCGACGTGCTCTCGACTGTCCTGCGTTCGATTACTCGGGGCATCGGTGCGGATTTCGTCGCACCCGGCGCGGCGTGGAATGAGGTGTACCTCATCGTCAATGCCGTGGCCGGCCTTGCACCGGGAGCGTACGCCTTCGATCGCGATCACGACGTGCTCGAACGGCTCCGTGCGGGCGATTGTCGTCGTCAGGCCGGCCATCTCGACCTCGATCAAGCCCTGGCAGCGGATGCCGCCGTCAATCTCTATTGGCTCGTGGATCTGCATCGCGTGGTCGCGCACCTCGGCAACCGGGGCTATCGTGCCGCGCAACTCGAAGCGGCGATCGGTGGGGGCAAAGCCTACCTCGCCGCGTACGCGCTTGGTGCCGGCGCGACCGGGCTCACGTTCTTTGATGATGAGATGAGGTGATCGAATTCTTTTCGCCGCATGCCGCAGGAAAGAGCGTGATGTTCCTGATGGCGGTGGGTCACCCCACCCGCCGCAGCGGACCGCGCTGACGTTGGATGCCGCCGCCGCGGGGTCGTCATACGGAGCTGTCCAATCGTGGGTAGGAGGCCGGTGGTTTCGGGTACCCGATGTCCCGCGCTCGTTCGGTTTGCACTTCGCCGAGCATCGACTGATGGTGTCGTCGTGCAACCTGTACGATCAGGTGGCGACGCATTCGAGCATGAGCTCGAACGGCGGATGTTGGCGAGCGAGCAGTGGCGGGGCGTGCTGCTATTCGTTCCCTATTTGACATCAGACGCGCAGGCGGTTCGCCGTGGCGTCATTTCCCAGAACCGCTGGTGCGATCTGCCATTCTGGACACGCGCGATCCGCCGTGTGAAAGTGCCCGACGCCGAGAAATCACGGCATCCCTCTTTGCAACCCTGTCATTTCACTGAGCGACTCGTCTGTCAGCCGGCCTCCGGTCGCGCCGTCCTCCGCCCTTCGGGCGCTCCCCAACCCGAGGAGGCAATGTGAGGAAATGTATGGCGATGAGAGCGCTGTTGAATGTGATGATGGCGGCGGCGTTGCTGCTGGTGGCCAGCACCGCAGGGGCGCAGGGACCCCCAGAGACCACGGCGACGGTCGTCTACGGACAACTCGGCAGTTTCGTCACCGCCACCGCGAACAATGGCGGCGTCAGCGCCAATAGCCTCAGCTCTCCGGATGGCGTCGCCCTGGAGGCTGACGGCGATCTCTATATCGCCGACAACGGCAACCAGCGCGTGCTGTTCTATCCGGCGGGGAGCACGGCCGCGACACGGGTTTACGGGCAGGGCGGCAGTTTCACCAGCAACACGGTGAACAATGGCGGCGTCAGCGCGAACAGTCTCAGCTTCCCGCGCGGCTTGACGGTGGACGGCAGCGACAATCTCTACACCGGCGACACCGGGAACAACCGCGTGCTGTCCTATCCGGCGGGGAGCACGACCGCGACGCAGGTCTACGGTCAGCTCGGCAGCTTCGCCACGAACACCGCGAACACTGGCGGCCTGAGCGCCGACAGTGCCCGCACCCCCACTGGCGTGGCGCTGGACAGCGCCGGCAACCTCTACATGGCGCAGTACAACAACCACCGGGTGCTGTTCTATCCGGCAGGGAGCACGACTGCGACGAAGGTCTACGGGCAGGGCGGCAGTTTCACCAGCGCCACGGCGAACAACGGCGGGATCAGCGCGAACAGTCTTTTCGGCCCAAACGACGTCGCTGTGGACAGTAACGACAATCTCTACGTCGCCGATTCGAACAACCGGGTGCTGTTCTATCCGGCGGGCAGCACGACCGCCACGAAAGTCTACGGGCAGGGCGGCAGCTTTACCACCGCCACGGCGAACAACGGCGGGATCAGTGCCAACAGTCTTTCCCTCCCAACCGGCGTCGGCCTGGACAGCAACGACAACCTCTACGTCGCGGACTCGTCGAACAACCGCGTGCTGTACTATCCGGCGGGGAGCACGACCGCGACGCGGGTCTGGGGGCAGGCCGGCAGTTTCACCAGCAACACGGGTGGTGTCAGCGCCAACAGTCTCTCGCAACCGCGACGTGCCGCCCTCGACGGCAACGGCAACCTCTATGTGATCGATCTGGGGAACCATCGCGCACTCAAGTACTCTCCGCTGTGCGGCAATGCCGTTCAGCAGCTGGGCGAGGAATGCGACGATGGCAACCTCGTTCCCGACGACGGCTGCTCTGCCACGTGCACGCTGGAGCCCTGCGTTGCCGCGCCGATTCCCGGTTGCCTCGACGCCGCGCAGGCTCAGCTCTCCTTGAATGAGAAGACGGCGGGCAAGGAGAAGCTGAAGCTCCAGTGGAAGAAGGTCACGGCTGCGACCACGCAAGGCGCGTTCGGCAATCCCGTGACCGGGACGACGCGCGTGGCGCTCTGCATCTATGGTGACGGCGGCACGCTCATTCGGGGCTTCGTGGTCGATCAGGCCGGGGAGGTCTGTGCCGGGAAGCCCTGTTGGGCTGCGAAGAGCACGAAGGGTTACGCCTACAAGGACAAGACCACGGCCTCCGATGGGATCAGCAAGATCGGCTACGGCGCGGGTGACGCCGGCAAGGGCAAAGCCGACGCGGCCGGTGCGAACAACGCCAGCAAGGGACAGACGGCGCTCTCGACTGGCGTGGTGGCCGCCCTGTCCGGGAACACCAACCCGACGATTCAAATGGTGACAAGCGACGGCCTCTGTATCGGCGCGACCATGACCGAGGCGACGAAGGACGACGGCGTCCAGTACAAGGCGCGGAAGAAGTAGATTCCGAGGCCATAAGGGATTGCGGTGAGCCGCCCATGCGTGGGCGGCTCATCCCTCCCTTCTTACCGGTTGCCGCCCGTGCCGAGTGAAGTGCGAGGCGTCCAAGAACAAGACGGCCGGAGCGTACTATTTCTGCCGCGAGCAGGCGGAGGCGAAGGCGACTGGCAAGCCGACGACGGCGGACCAACTGAAAACCGGCAGCCCGCAATCCCTCGTGGGTTCAAATCCCACCCCCTCCGCCAACGCCTGGTCGCTGGCACCCGATTGGCGTATGCACCTCGCGATGACCATGGCGATTCCCGAGACCCGCTACGCGCTGAGCGGGGACATCAGCATCGCCTACCAGGTGCTCGGCAGCGGCCCCGTCGACCTCGTGATCGTGCCGGGGTTCATCTCCCACGTGGATCTGCTCTGGCAGCAGCGCGGGTACGGCGAGTGGATGGAGCGCCTCGCGGCGTTCGCACGGGTCATCGTGTTCGACAAGCGCGGGACGGGGGCATCGGATCGCGACGTCGGGGACTCGACCCTGGAGGACCGGATGGATGATCTCCGCGCCGTCCTCGACGCGGCGCAGTCCCCGCGGAGCGCCGTCTTCGGATTCTCCGAGGGTGGCGCCCTGGCCGTGCTCTTCGCGGCCGCGTATCCCGCCCGCGTCTCGGAGCTCATCCTGTTCGCCTCGTTCGCGAGCGCCCGCCCGGCGCCGGACTACCCCGAGGGTGCGGAGCAAGAGGCGCTCTTCGATCGTCTGGAGGAGCGGCTCGGGTTGTGGGGCTCGGGCGAGATGCTCCGTCACTATGCCCCGCGCTTCGCCGACAACCCGGCCGCGAGAGAAGCGATGGGACGCTTCGAGCGTGCGGCGTCGAGCCCGCGCGCGGTACGCTCGCACATCCGGTGGGTGCGCGAGCTCGACGTGCGGCCGGTCGCGCAGACGTTGCGTGTGCGGACGCTCGTCGCGTTGCGGATTGGAGACGTGACCGTGCCGCCCTCGGCGACGCGATGGTTTGCCCGCCACATTCCCGGAGCGCAGCTCATCGAGTACGCGGGCGACGATCACCTGCCGTGGAACGGCGACGCCGCTCGGTTGGCCGACGATGTGCAGGAGTTCATCACCGGCTCGCGACGGATGCCCGCCGCGGAGCCTGACCGCGTGCTCGCGACGGTGCTCTTTACCGACATCGTGGGCTCGACTGCGCGCGCCGTCGCGCTCGGCGATCGCGCGTGGACCGCGCTTCTCGCTCGCCATCACGATGTCGTGCGTGCGGCGCTCCGCCGCTTCCGCGGCCGTGAGGAGAACACGAGCGGCGATGGCTTCCTCGCGAGCTTCGACGGGCCGGCCCGCGCGGTGCGCTGCGCGCTCGAGATCCGCGATGCGCTGGCGGGGCTCGCGATCGAGATTCGCTCCGGCATCCACACCGGTGAATGCGAGCGCAACGGCGACCAGCTCGCTGGCATCGCCGTCCACACCGGGGCGCGCGTCATGGCCGCCGCTGCGGCGGGTGAAGTGCTGGCGTCGCGGGTCGTGCGCGATCTCGTAGCCGGCTCGGGACTCTCGTTCGCCGACCACGGAGCTCACGAGCTGAAGGGCATCCCCGGCGAGTGGCAGCTCTACCGCGCCGGCGGGACCTGACAGGACCCGACGCTCATCCCGGCGGCACGAAGGTCGCGTCGGTCGAGAGGTGCTCGTGTCGAGAAGCTACCCTTGCCTCGCGGTGTCCTACCCGTTGGTGCTGAGCGGTTGGTAGGACTCTAGCGCTTGGTTCACGGCTCAGGGCAGCGCCGTCACGTTCACGGTGCAAGCAGTCGACTTGCCCGCCCCCCAAGAGCCGGCTACGCGTCCCGGCGTGGAACCACCGCGCCGCGCGAAGGTGCGAGCTCAGCCTTCGACGGCGCATCGACCCAGCACGGGGCGTACGTCGATCGAATCGTACGTGCTGGCCGCTTCGTTCCTGACCGGCGCCATCGTGCTGGTCGTCGAGATCCTCGGCACGCGGGTACTGAGCCCGTATTACGGCGCGAGCGTGTACGTGTGGTCGGCGCTGATCGGCGTGACGCTCGGCAGCCTGACGCTCGGCTACGTCGCCGGCGGGTGGGCGGCGGACCGCTGGCCGCCGCTCACCGCGTTCGCACTCGAGACGACCGTCGGCGGGCTCTATCTTTTGCTCGTTCCCTGGCTGCGCACGAGCGTTCTCCTCGCGACGACGGCGCTCGGCCTGAAGGCGGGAGCGATCGTGAGCGCCGCGCTGCTCTTCGGACCGCCGCTCGTGCTGCTCGGGATGACGGGCCCGTCGGCGATCCGCCTCGTGACCAGCGACTTCACCGTGCTCGGGCGCGGCGTCGGCAAAGTGTACGGCGTGTCGACCCTCGGCAGCATGCTCGGCGCCATGCTGACCGGTTTCGTCCTCATCCCGAGCTTTGCGGTATCGACGCTGCTGATCGCGGGCGCGGTCTTGCTGCTCGCGGTCGGCGGGATCGGCCTGGTGCTTGCGCGGCAGACGCTCGGCGCCGTCGGTGCGCTCGTCGCGGCGGCGCTGGCCGCCGTGAGCGCCGACCGCGGAGCGTTGCTGCCGCCGAACGTGCTCTATGTCGGCAACTCCTTCTACGGTGAGCTCAAGGTCGTCGATACCGGCCCGTACCGCAGCCTCTTGATCGACGGTATCGACAACGGATTCGTCGACCGCGTCTCGATGGAGCCGCGTGCGCCGTACATCGCCGCGTTCGACTACCTCCCCGCGGCGCGACCGGAGGCGCAGCGAGCGCTCTGCATCGGCCTCGGCGCCGGCGGCGTCCCGCGTACGTTCCATCGGCGGTACGGCCTCGCGACCGACGTGGTGGAGATCGACCCGGAGGTCGCCCGCCTGGCGCGCCAATGGTTGGGGTTTCCCGCGGACATCCCGGTGATCGTCGAGGACGGCCGCACGTACGTCGAGCGCACCGCGGAGCGCTACGGTTTCGTCGTGCTGGACGCCTTCCACGCCGAAACGCATCCCGTGCATCTCTTCACCCGCGAGTTCTTCGCCCGTGTCGACGCGGTGCTGTCACCCGGCGGAATCCTGGCGATCAACATGGCGGGCATCGCCGAAGGCGACGGCTCGGCGGCATGGCGGGCCGTCCGCCGCACGCTCGCCGAGCGCTTCGCCCATGTCCGGACGTTCGCCACCCCGACCGCTCCGCACGCGCGCACCCGCCTCACGAACCTCTTCCTCGTCGCCTCGCAAGAGCAGCTTCCCACTCCCGCAGGGGAACCAGCGCTCACCACGCTCGCGACCACCGAGATCTCCGCCCCGCGCGACGACGACGCCGTCCTCCTCACCGACGACTACAACCCGGTCGACGATCTCCACCGCTCCGTCCTGGCGGCCTGGCGCGAGGAAGTCATCCAGAACGCGCAAGCCGTGCTCCTCCTGCAATAGAGCGCGAGACACGCGCCCGCGTCTCAGTCGCGCTTTGCCGCTCCCATGAACCCGCGGATCGCCGCCGCGATCTCATCGGCCGCCGCCTTCGCGTTCGTCGTCGCCGCACAGGCGCGGAGCTTGCCCCACGCCTCGAGCTTTTTCGCGAGGCAGGCTTGGGTCGTCAGGGCTGCGGGTGCGGCGGTCGCGCTGCCGATCAGCAACGCGAACACGACGAGAGGGCCGAGTGGTTTCATCGAAAGTCTCCTTTGAAAAAGGGGGACCGAGGCGGCGCGACCAGCGCGCCGCCTCGGGTGCTGCGTTCAAGGTGAGCCGACCGGCTAGCGAATGATTTTGCCGACCGTCGGGTTGATCTTCTTCACGCGGTCGAGCGCGACCTCGACGAATACGGGCTCGGGCGCGGTGAGGTCGGCGAAGATGATCTGGCCGCCCGCGACGCTCGTGCAGTAGACCTCCTCGACGTCGACCGTCCGCAGCGTCACGGCGAGATTGCCGGTGGCGCGCACGAAGAAGCGGACCAGGAACTGGTAGCCGGCGTTCGGATCCTGCACGCGCTCGAGCTCGCACCAGCCGCCCTGATTCGTGACGTCGGCGGTCGGGATGCCGGTCTTGGCGTGACGACCGGTCGTCGGACTGACGACGGGAATGTTGCCGGCGTCGCGGTCGATGTTGCCGAAGATCAGCGCGTCCGCATGGCCGCGGCCCCCGATGAAGGCCTCGCTACCGTCGCCGCCGCGCCAGAGGGCGATGTCGTTGCCGTCGCCGCCGATCATGGTGTCGCTGTTTGGCGCCTGGGCCTGCTCGGTACCGCCGACGAGGATGTCGTGCCCGCGGCCGCCGAGCATCACGTCGCTGCCGGCGAGGCCGATCAACACGTCGTCGCCGTTCCGACCGACGAGGACGTCGGCTTTGTCGAGGCTCTGGTTCACCGCGCCCGGCGGTTGGATCTGCGCGTTGGCCTGGCTGTCATCGTCGAGACCGAAGAGCAGATCGGCGCCGTTCGTGCCCGCGACGAACGCGGCGTGCGCCGTGCCGCTGCTGCCGCTTCCGACCATCGCGCAGAGTGCCGCTGCCGCGATCCGACCCGCGAGCCGCGCCGGCGGCGTGAACGTCGATGTGATGCTCGTGGTTTCCCGTGACTTCCGCATTGCATTCTCCTTCGGTGGATCGATCCACCATTCGTTGTGATGGCGACGGTACGCCGGCCTCCGGCGCGCGGATGCGACGCGACAAGTTGGATCGACTCGCACGATGTGGCAGGCAGGACGCTGCATGCGCATGAAGATGACGATCGCCGCCGTCCTTCTCCTGACGGCCGCAGCACCGGTGGCCGCGCGCGACGTCGACATCGTCGCACTCGACGCGACGGGCGCGCTGCTGCGCTTCAGCTCGGCGCGGCCGGGCGAGGTGACGACCGTCGCGGTGACGGGCGTGCGCGGCACGCTCGTCGGCCTCGATCACCGACCGAAGCAGCGACGGCTCTACGGCCTGAGCGACGCGAACGATCTCTACACGATCGATCCGACCTCGGGCGCCGCGACCGCGGTCAGCACGCTCACGACGGCCTTCGACGGCGGCGTGCGGTCGGGGATGGATTTCAACCCGCAGAGCGATCGGCTCCGACTCGTCGGCGGCAGCGGGCAGAATCTCCGGGTGAATGTCGATCTCGGCGCGGCGGCGACGGATGCGCCACTGCGCTACGCCGCGACCGATCCGAACGGGGGGAAGCGCCCCGCGATCGCGGCGATCGCGTACACGAGCTCGGTCCCCGACGCGCCCGCCACCAAGCTCTTCGACATCGACAGCGACCTCGACGTCCTGGCCGTGCAGGACCCGCCCAACGATGGCGTGCTGGTGACCATCGGGCCGCTCGGGGTCGATTTCGACGCGCTCGCGGGGTTCGACATCGTGACCGAGCACGGGGTCGATCGGGCCGTGGCGGCGTCGCGCGGGGTGCTCTACGAGATCGATCTGGCGACGGGGACCGCCCGCGCCCTCGGACCTATTGGCGCGGTTTCCGCCGCCCTGATCATCGGGCTCACGATCCTGCCGGACGCGGCGGCGGCGACCCCGTGAGGGCCGCCGCCCGCCCAGGCTCGACGCGTTGCATCCGACCCGTCGAGGTCGGCGTACCCTGGTCGAACGGCGGGAAAGTCGGGGTGGCCGAGATCTCCATCGATGATGCGCTCGTCCAGGGGCATGAAAGCGACATCATTGGATAGGGCGGCGGCCCAGGTGACGACGGACGCCGAGCTGCTGGCGGCGCTCGCGGTCGATCCGTCGGGTGCGCTCGGGGCATTGTACGACCGCTATGGAGGCCTGGTGTACGGACTGGCAATGAAGATTCTCGGGGCGCCCGCGGAGGCCGAAGACCTCACCCAGGAGATCTTTTTGAGCTTCTGCACCAAGAGCGATTACGACGCGTCGCGCGGCTCTCTGAGCGGCTATCTCGTGATGCTCACGCGCTCGCGGGCCATCGACAAGATCCGCGCGCGGACGCGGAAGAGCCGGTCGCTCGAGCGTTGGGGCGAGGCGCTGATTCCCGCCGATGCCGGGCCGTCGCTGCTCGAGGCGGTGTCGATCGGCGAGTCGTCGGTGCGCGTCCGTGCCGCGCTTGCCGAGCTGCCCGAGAGCCAGCGCCTGGTGCTCGAGATGGCGTACTATCGCGACCTCAGTCAGGCCGAGATCGCGGCCGAGCTCGAGACGCCGCTCGGCACGGTGAAGAGCTGGATGCGGCGCGGCCTCCTCACGATGCGCGCGTCGCTCGCGCCCATGGTTGGCTGACCCTAGTGATCCCATGATCGACCCGAACGACCGCGAGACGCTCGAAGATTGGATGGTGCGCTACGTCCTCGGCGAGCTCGGCGAGGCCGATACGACGGAGATGCAGCGCCTGCTCGCCGCCCGTCCCGATCTGCGCGACGAGCTCGCCAGCCTGGACCGCACGCTCGGACTCCTGCCGCATGCGGAAGTGACCGCGCCGCCGCCGCATCTGCGCGGCCGCATCCTCGCCGCCGCGGCGCAGCTCGCGCCGGCGCGTCCGGCTGCGCCGGTCGCGCTCGCCGATTACGCCGCGCGGAAGCCCGCACCCACGGCGGTGGGCACGTCTCCCTCGCGCCCGTCGCTCCTGCGCATCCTCGGCGCGATCGCGGCGGTGCTCGTCCTCGCGCTGGCGTGGGACGGTCAGCGTTTGCGGCAGGAGTTGCAGCTGCAGCGCGACGTCGCGGCGACGCTGCAGCAGCCGAACGTCGTCCGTCAATTCACGCTCCGCGGTACGGGCATCTCGCTCGCTGCCGGCACGGCCGTGCTGGATCTCGACGCGAAGCGGGCGGCGGTCGCGATCCGCGGGCTGCCGCAGCTGCCGACGGGGCAGGTCTATCGCTTGTGGGCCCGCCTCGGCGACGGCGCCGTCCCGTGTGGCCAGTTCAACGCCGACGGCGACGGGGCCGTCGTGAGCCAGTTCACGATTCCGGTCGACGCCTACACCGCGCCGCTGCGGGAGCTCTTCCTGAATGTCGAGCCGGCGGAGCAGGGGACGCAGCCGGTCGGCCGGACCGTGATGGTCGGCACCTGACGCGTGCCAGGCCGGACGGCGCGCGTCAGTAGCGCAACGTCATTTCGAGATACGTGTAGCTCGCGTCCTTGCCGCTGAACGTCGCCCCGACCACGCCCTGGCCGAAGGCGTGTGCGTAATACGCGGTCGCCGACAGCCGCTCGGCGAGCTTCACATCGAACGCGACGTCGACCATGTGCGCCAGCTCGCGGTGGCCGCGCGCGGGGGTGCCGGAGAAGCCGAAGATGGTGTCGTTGGTCGCGCCGCCGCCCGCGTACCAGAGGTCGCGCCGCTCGCTGAGCCGCAGCCAATGGTAGTCGACGCGGATGCTGGCCCCGTCGAACGGGTTGGCGATCAGCTGCGCGAAGACGTCCTCGTTGTTCATCAGGTTGTAGTAGGGAAACTGCGCGTAGATGCGGGCGGTCGGCAGCACCTGGAAGAAGGTCCGATGCTCGCCGTCGTTCGGATCGTCGTCGCCCGACGAGCGATTGTAACCGGCGCGCAGCCACGGCCGTCCCGGGACGCCCGGGAGCTGATACCCGGCTTCCAGCGCGACCGCCCACGCGCCGTGATCGAGCCCGCCCCAGTCGCCGTGTTGCAACGCGGCCCAGACGAGGCCGTCGATCATGCCCGGTCCGGCGTCGACGACGGTGATCGCGTGCCCGCCCCACGAGTGTACGGCGATGTCCTGGCGGTCGGCGGTGCGCGTGGCGAGGGCGCGGTTGTCGACCTTCGTCGGGTCGCGGCGCTCGTCACCGTAGTAGAGATAGAAGAGTCGGGCATCGAACGGGGGCCCGGCGGGGAGCCGCTTCGCCGTGACGGCCAGGCCGGCCACGCTCACGCGATCGAGCTCGCGATTGGCACTCACCTCGAAGCCGCCCGCGGTCGGATGGGTGGCGAATGCCGTGGCGTTCCAGGCACCGCGATCGAGCGCGACGCGCGCGCCGTCGAAGCTCCGTGTCACGTGCGTGTAGCCGAACGGCCCGACGAGGCGCTCGGCGATGCGCATTTTCTTGAGCGCGAGGAGCGTGGCGTCGCCGGGCAACGTCTCGAGGCCGTCGCGGTACTCGAAGCGCCCGATCGTCGCCGCGACGCCGCTCTGCCGGAGCGTCAGGTGCGCCTGCTTCAAGAACGGCTCGCCCTGGTCGCGGTCCCGGGTGTTGGCGAAGTAGGTCGCGCCCGGCCCGAGATTCCCGAGCGGCGCGGCCAGGCTCGAGTCGTCCGGCAGGTGCAGGATGCGGGTGTCCTGCAGCTCGACCGTCGCATCGACGTGGGGGAAGAGCACCCGGATGCTAGCCCGCAGCTGATTGCCGAAGAACGCGTAGCGATGCGCGCCCGCCGGGGCCGTCCCGTCGGGCGGCCGGAAATAGTCGACGAGCTCACCACGCGCCCGGTCGCTCGCCGACAGCGTGAGGTGCTCGCGCCAGTCGGCGCGGGCCCCAGCGGCATGCGCCAGCACGAGCGCGACGGCGACGAAGGCGCCCTGGCCATGACGGGAAGCGTGCGCGCCGGTTCTGCGAAGCATCGCGGCTTCCTACCAACCGCCGCGATGTATCGCGAGCCGGGCTACAGCGTCTTCAAGTATTCGATCAGCGCGATCCGTTCGACGTCGGTCAGCACGTCGGTGAACTCGTGACCCGTGTTCGCCTGGCTGTGCATGCGCGTGTTGTAGATCTTCCGATCCTCGATCTGCGCGTTGGTGAGGCTGGGGGCCATGACGCCGCTCAACATGTTCCAGGCGAGCGAGCCGTTGGCGTAGAGGAGATTCAGCGTCGCCTCGACGAACGGCGTGGCGGCGGGATCGGCCGGATTGCACTTGAGGTAGGGCGTGACCCCGGCCGCGCCGCACGCGAGGTCGTCGTATTTCCAGCCGAGCTCGGCCGCGTCGTAGGCCCGTGCGAGGTCGGTCTCGAAGCCCATGACGACGCCCGTGCGCTTTGGCTTCGACAGGCGGCGCCAGAAGTCCGGCCGCGTCGACGACTCGAGCACGTTCCACAACCGTACGTGCACGCGCGATCTCCTCTGCGTTGGGGTGCTTGGGTTAGCATCGACGACGCGCCCGAGGCGCTCACCCCGACTGACGAACGCGCCAGCAAAAGTGGAGGATCGGCGTCACCGAAGTGGGTGAGGGCGAGGGCTGGGAACGGGGGCGTCCCGTCGCGGCCGTCCGATCCCGAGATGTTGCGGCCGCGCGATCGTCGCAGGCCCAGCGGTTGTGGATGCCGTGTCGAATGGGTCTTTGCGAGCGCCGCGGTCGACGCGCGTGCGTCGGTCAACCGTTGTCGAAAATCACGAAGGTGCGGTTGCCGTCGCTGTCGTCACGCTAAGGGTGTCGCGCTGACGCTGACGGAAACGCCGCTCACACTCACGACTCGGCCAACGGACGAAGGAGAAACTGCCATGACGAAGCGAATCGCGGTTGCGTTTGGACTCGGTACGGTGCTGCCCTTGCTGTGCGCGCTCTATCTCGGAGGCGAGAACGTCGCCCAGGCCGGCTTGCGCCTGGCCGCGATCGAACAGGGCTTCTCCCTTGCCGCCCGTCATTGGCAATTCGAAGCCACGCCGGCCCACGAGATCACCGTCGCGCAATGGGACGGCGGCAGACCGGCGGCGAGCACGGCGGCGAAGAAGCCGAAGAGTAGCGCGAAGGCGCGGTGAGCATAGCGCGGCGACGGCGACCGCAAGATTCTCCAAGTGCCAACCCACCGGCCCGATGCTACGGTGCGCGCCCATGAGCCCCGCCGCTTTCGCGCTCTTCGACACTCCGCTCGGTCGCTGCGGGATCGCGTGGGGAGATGCGGGCATCCGTGGGTTACAGCTCCCCGCCGCGGGCCCGCGCGCGACCCGGGCACGCATGCGCGAACGCTTCCCCGCCGCGCGGGAAGGCGCGCCGCCGCCGCCGATTCAATCGACGATCGACGCGATCGCGGCGCTGCTGCGGGGCGAGGCCGTCGACCTGGGCTCGGCCGTGCTCGATCTCGACGGCGTGCCCGCGTTCCACCGGCAGGTGTATGAGGCCGCGCGCACGATCCCGCCCGGGACGACGCTCTCGTACGGCGAGATCGCGCAGCGCGTCGGGTCGCCCGGATCGGCCCGCGCCGTGGGGCAGGCGCTCGGACGGAATCCCTTTCCGATCGTCGTGCCGTGTCACCGCGTGCTCGCGGCCGGTGGCAAGACGGGTGGCTTCACGGCGACCGGCGGCGTTACGACCAAGCTGCGGATGCTGAAGCTCGAAGGCGTCCGGCAAGTTCCCGACCGGCAACCCGAGCTCTTCGACGGCGCGGCCGGGCTCGGCTTCGATTGGGACGTGGCGGTCGCGCATCTCCGGAAGGTCGATCCCAAGCTCGCGCGCATCATCGACGCCGTCGGCACGACGCCGCTCGAGCTCAAGAAGATGCCGAGCCTATTCGGCGCGCTCGCCGAGGCGATCGTCTATCAGCAGCTGAGCGGCAAGGCGGCGGCGACGATCTACGGTCGGGTCTGCGCGCTCTTTCCGCGCGCGTCGCAGGGGCCGACGGCCGAGCACATCATCCGGGTGGCCGACACGGCCCTCCGCGCTGCCGGTCTCTCGAACGCCAAGGTCCTCGCCGTGAAGGACCTCGCGCGCCGCGCCAAGGCGAACGAGATCCCAACGCTTGCCGAAGCGCGCGCCATGGACGACGCGGCGATCGTCGAGCGCCTGACGACCGTTCGCGGTATCGGGCGCTGGACGGCCGAGATGCTGCTGATCTTCCGGCTCGGCCGGCCCGACGTGCTGCCGGTCGACGACTACGGCGTCCGCAAAGGCTACGCGCTCGCTTACAAGAAGCGCGAGCTCCCCACCCCGCAGGTGCTCGCCAAGCACGGCGAGCGCTGGCGGCCGTATCGCACCGTCGCGAGCTGGTACTGCTGGCGCGCGCTCGAGCTCGGGAAGTCGTAACGGCAGCGTGGCACGGTCTCGGGTCGATTCGCGCGGCGGCGATCTGGTGGCCGCAGGCGGGCGGGTCGGAGATCGCTTGTCCGGTCGCGCCGTCGCTGACCCGCGGCGTTGGTTGGCGGTTTCTTGCTGCACCTGGGCGGCACGGGTAGTCGAGAACCTCATGGCAGCCACCACGCTCTGGCAGAGCGACGCCCTCACGGTGATCGACTACCGCTGCGACGCCGGACCCCATGGCGCGCCGTTCGTCGAGCGGCACGGCGGGTTCGACCTGGCGTACGTCCGCAAGGGCAGTTTCGGGTATCGGACGCGCGGGCAGGCCTTCGAGCTGGTTGCCGGCGCGATCCTGGTCGGGCATCCGGGCGACGAGTTCCTCTGTACCCACGATCACGTCGTCGGTGACGAGTGCTTGTCGTTCCAGTTGTCGCCGGCGCTCGTCGAGATGGTGGGCGGACGCGCCGAGCGCTGGCGGAGCGGGGCGCTGCCGCCGCTCGCAGAGCTGATGGTGCTCGGCGAGCTCGCCGAGGCGGTCGCCGCCGGGGCCAGCGATCTCGCGCTCGACGAGGCGGGGATGGCGCTCGCCGCGCGGCGCAGCCGTGAGCGCAC
>Ga0163152_10001389_pt1 | contig 38279 bp, 75 predicted proteins | sample OliLakLV19MP8IB2_FD_148635 | JGI IMG/M metagenome (GOLD analysis project Ga0163152, IMG submission 148635) | Freshwater microbial mat bacterial communities from Lake Vanda, McMurdo Dry Valleys, Antarctica - Oligotrophic Lake LV.19.MP8.IB-2 | ecosystem: Environmental > Aquatic > Freshwater >...
CGCTAACTCACAAGCACCATTCTCCCGCAAATGGAAAGATGCAGTCCGCAAGGCAGCTATATACGGCTCAGTGCCTGTTATTACCCTATTCGTTAAGCGTGGTGAATACACAGGCTCAGACTTTATTATTGCTCAACCTCAAGATGTTACCTTAGAGCCTGGTAAAGTGTCAGACTACGACTCTGATGTTATCTTTTGGGATGTCTACTACACGAAACTTCAACTAGAGAACATGATTGAGGAAGCCAGAGAAGAGCTGAAAGAGAACAAAGACGGTTATAATAAATGGAACATACCAGCACTTGAGAAAATCCTTGCTACAAACAACCAAGAGGAACGCTCAAGCCTTGACTCACCAAAGCAGGAACAAGACAAGCAAGTTCGAGCTAAAGGTTTTAAGTTCTGTATTGCTGTCCAGCGTGGCGTAGAAGCACCATTCTATATGTACCACAAAGCCACTGATGAGACTGTTCGTGAGTGGAATAACCCAGACCCAACAGGTGATGTACCCATTCACTTCCTCTACTGCTACCAAGACTTTATCAATCCGTATGGTATTGGTATCGTTAAGCTTGCAGGTGGAACACAGAACGTGCTTGATTATATGCGTAAAGCTGACGTACTTGCTACCCAACTAGGGTTACGACCACCTATTGCTATTGAGGGCGACCAAGATAGTGTTGACCTTGACTCGATTGTTTATGCAGAAAATGCCGTATGGTTCACAGGTAACGCTAAGGTACAACGTCAAGAGCTTGCTAACGGTGTCTACACTCAACTACCAGCACGTATGAGTATGTACAAAGCGTCTCTATCAGCCTTAATCCCTACAGGTGATACATCTACGTCTCAAGGCGAAGGTGGCGATCCTATCGGCTCACGCACACCAGCGGGCGTAAAGTTCCAAGCTGCATCTCTCTCTATTGACGATGAGGACTTCAAAGATAACTTATACATTACATACGAAGCAGTTGCTAAGTCTATGGTTAACACTCACTTTGCTAACATGGAAGGCACAGACCTGATGAAACTATCAGACGATGAGCGTGAAATCCTTACTAAAGCAGGTATGGAGTTCCCAACAGGTGAAGATGGTGAGATGACCAATCAACTCGAACTACTATGGGACGATGTACGAGCGCAGTTTAACTTTGAAGTAGATGCTGAGATTGACAAGACGGCTGATGACGCACAGAAACTAGAAGGACTCATGAGAGTTGCTGAACTTAAAGCATCAGACCCAACACTTGAACAAGAGCTTGCTAAATCTGGCAAGAAACTAAACATTGGTGAGTTATTCGGTGAGATTATAAAGCTGACTACTGATAACGAAAAGATTATAACCGACTCAAGCCCAGAAGAGACAGTTGATGAAAACGGTCAGCCAATTAACCCTGAACAATCCCAAGACCCTATGGCTCAAGCTATGCCACAGATACAAGAAATGGTACAGCAAATGATACAAGAGGCTATGCAATCACAGGAAAAGCCTACTAAAGCCATGTCTGAATCTATCCGCTTTACACCAGCAGACCTATCGCCAGCCGAACGAGCGCAAGTATTAGCTCAAGGTGGCGTACAAGCCGATGCAGACCCAACACTTAATGATGCTGAGCAGGTAGCCGATATTAACGCTACCATGCAAGAGGGTCAGAGCGACATGACTCCTGAGATGCAAGCAAACATAGACGGTGTTATGCAGGAGTACGGAGTTGACGAACAGACAGCGATTACAGCCCTTGCAGCAGAAGCGCAGGGACTAAACCCAGATGATGTGATTAAACACCTACAGGGATTACGAGGAGGTCAGTAATGTCAAGAGATGATAGTGCATTATATTCAGGCGTATCAAGTGCTAGTTTTGGTTCGACCAGAGAGCAACAAGTATTAAAAGATAAAAAAGAAACATCAAGCGAGAACCGAGCAAGATTAAAGCCGCACGCTGAGATTGTTATGGCTGAAATCCAAAAAGAGATTGACGACCTAAAGACCATGGAGATAGTAGATGTTAAAGCTATCATCAGCAATACAGTAGACCCAGATAAGACTCTATCTATCATCATGTTTGGTCGTGAAGAAGCCCGTGAGCGTTTGGTTAGTGTTAAAGCACGACTAAGTAACATATTGAGAGATAACAAACGATGAACCCACAATCATACGCTGAACGCCAAGCCGAGGTGAAGTCTGAGCAAGAGGGACTATCTAAAGATGAGGTATTAGACCAGATGCAATCAAAGTCTGAGTATGCCATTGACCTAGATAACCTGCCAAAGACTGACCACAACTGGATAAAGAGAGGCATTAAAGTATCGTGCGAGGGAGCGAGACATCCACACCACAGTCATTTTCTAGTGAAGAGGTAGCGACAAGTCATCCTATATGGATGGTTTATCATTACCCCCTTCGGTAATAAGCGTCGTGGCTATAACATTGAGGCTCGTCACCTATATAACGACAGATAAACAAAAGGAGAGAAAAATGGATGAAGATAATTCACCAGTAGCAGATGAACCTACACAGGTTGCGGACGCACCAATCGAAACCGATAATGACACAGGCGACCCCGAAGCTGACCTAGAAAGCATCGAGATTGACCTAGAAGCACTTGAGGCAGCAGAAGCTAAAGAAGAAACTAAAGACGATGAGTCGGAGGATGAATCTGAGGATGATGCAGCGATTGAGCCAGAGGATGAAGAAGCAGAGGTTGAAGAACCAGAAGCTGAACAACCAAAGGAACTGTCTGACTTGGACAAGAAAAAAGCCTTTAATAAACAACAGGCTGAACAGCGAATCCAAGAACGTCAACAACGAGCCGCATCACTCAAGGACTCACAACAACAATTTGTTGCTGATGCCGAGGATGATAAAGACCTTGTTGATAGACAGCTACAAGTCCAAGTGTACGACATGAGGATAGAAGGAAACACTAACAAGCTCACGAACGGTTACGAAAAAGCTATTAAGGACTTTGAAGTTCTTAGTGATAGTTCGCCAGCGGTTCAGGCTGAATTAGACAAAGCATTGGATGATTTCCAAGCATTGTACGTTTCCATTGATGCCTATGGCAATCCAATAGAAGTACGTGGCGATTTGTATTCATATTTACAAAACAAAGCAGATTCTATCTCAAACCTTACGAGTCTCGGTGTCCGCAAGCAGGAAAAAAGCAAGAGTAAAGAGAAATCTAAAACAATTGTTACCCCCTCACGTGCGCCAAGAGAGCCAAAGGTCGATCCCGACCTAGCCGCTTTCGACGAGGAAGCCTACGGATAGATTGAAAGGATAATTTAATGGCTATTAACCTAGCAACTAAGTTTGAAGCTAAGACTTCAGAACTTCTAAAAGCAGAAGCAAAGACAACAGGGATAGTCAACCAGAGCTGGTCATGGGACGGTGTAAACGCAATTAAGATTTACACACTAACAGACCCAACAATGGTTAACTACTCTCCAAGCGGTGCTAACCGTTACGGAAACCCAACAGAAGTACAAGACACAGTTCAGACATTCACACTGTCTCGTGACCGTGGCTTTTCAAACACAATCGACATGAGCAACTACCAAGATACTTTGGAAATCCGAAAGCCAGCTAGGTTCTTAGCTCAAGCTACTAAGAACGTCCTAGTTCCTGAAGTTGACGCTTACCGACTAGCAACACTAGCAACTGCTGGTGCTTTGACTAACGGTGGTAACTACGGCACAATCACAGCTCGCAACGCAATCGTTACGGCTGGTGCTACTACTGCATCAAACGCATACACTAACTTCCTAGTCCTTAATGCAAACATTACAGACAATGAAGCCCCTGAGAGTGGACGTGTTGCATTGATGACGTCAGCTTACTACCAACTCCTTAAACAAGGCGGTTTTGTACTAGACAGCGATAGCGGACAAAGCAAATTGTCAAGCGGTAGCTTAGGTCAAGTCGATGGTGTATCAGTTGTTGTTGTTCCTAGTGGTCGTATGCCAAGTGCAACTGACTTGATCATTACGCACCCTAGTAACATGACAGCTCCCGAAAAGCTAAAAGAATATCAAGTTCACAAAAACCCACCTGGCGTTTCTGGCTACTTAATCGAGTACCGAATCCGTTACGATGCGTTCTTTGACCTGAACAAGATTTTCACATTGGCTATCCACAAAACAGCCTAATAATTAGAAAGGTTCATTATGGAAACAGTTAAATCTAAAATACTTCAAGAAGTCGAGAATGATGCAATCCGTATTCAGACACGACGCTTTAACGAGCAACTTGAAGATATAGAATATAAAAAGTCTCAAGCTGTGGTGGAAGCCGCAGACGCAGACAAGAAAGGAACTAAAGTATAATGGCTATTGACACAGCAGGTGTAAACATTCGTGGCTTCGGTTACCAAACCAAAGAAGACATTAGTGCAGCAACACTAACAACAGACATAAACGACAGTGGTAAGGTCATAAACTTTACTGGCGCAACTTGTGTAGTAACCCTACACGCAGTAGCAGCTGGTGAGAACATGACTTTCCGAGTCGGTGCTAACCCACAAGTCCTAACCCTAAGCCCTGACGCAAATGACGGCATTAAGGGCAACGACCTAGCTGGTGTAGACAACAAAGACCTCGTATTCACTAACCAACCAATCGGAAGCTTTGTTACCCTACAGGGTGGCAACGCGACTGCATGGATAGTTACTGCAATAAGTGGTGTTACAACTACCGAAGCCTAAACATTAACAATTGAAATCTACCTAATATATCACTGACTTTGTAGCCATTGGCCAGAACAGAGCGATATAACGGGTCATTCATAATCAAAGAAAGTAGAAAATATCATGCCAAAGTTCGTAAGACAAGGGGACAACACCCTTATCGGAAACAACACATTTAGTGGAACAAACACTTTTAGTGGTGCAACTACCATCTCAGGCGTATTGACCACTACAGGTGGAACATCTCGTGTCGTAACACAGAGCGCTTTAGTAGGCGCAACAGTTGTACTAACAGCCGCTAACTCAGGTAGCGTAAACATTAACCGTTCGACTAGTGGTACTCCTTCATGGACACTACCAACTAACGTAGCTGGTTTGACTTACACCTTTGTAGTAGCTAACGTCACGGCTGGATTCACTGTCACAGGTGGAACTATCAAAGCTAAGGCTAATGCAGCTGGTGCAGCTATCTCAGGTACTACCTTGACTAATACTCAAGGTACAGCAGTCGTGGGTGACACAATCACTCTCGTAGCTGACGGTACTAACTGGGTAATGGTTGCACAAAGCGGAATCTTCGCAGCAGCGTAGAGCTAACTAACGGTGGTCTAACGCCACTGATTACAGAGCCATAGGCAAGACTGTAACGGCAAAATAGACCGCCTCCATAAATCAAAGAAAGGAAATACAATGCCAACAACCATAGACAAGCGAAGAAAAAACCACCCGATGTATAAGTCGTGGTGTCATATCAAGCAACGTTGCGGTAACCTCAACGACGCTGCTTATGAGAGCTATGGGGGCAGAGGTATTACCTATTCCAAAGATTGGGAAAATTTCGAAGGGTTTTACAAGGATATGGGTTCGAGCTGGGAACTCGGACTTTCAATTGACCGAGTAAACAACGACGGGGATTACTGTAAAGAAAACTGTCGCTGGGCAACTCGCAAAGTGCAGAACAACAATACTCGGAGAAATCGTTACATCAAGGTTAACAACATTTGTAAAACGCTCTCCCAGTGGAGCGATTATACAGGGCTAAAGTCAAGTACTATTCGTCAGAGAATCGATGCTTACGGCTGGTCTGTAGAAAAAGCTCTTAACATTAACCAGAAAGAAGGATATTAAATTGCCAACAATTGGAGAACTACTCAACTCAAAGTTCAACAAGTCTTTCAAAGACCAGACCCTTACAGGTAACAACACGACTGTATCTACACCTCTATTCAGAGTAACGGGAACAGTAAAAGTAACACAGCTATATTCAATAGTAACTACCGCACTAGGTTCAAACCTTACCGCAACACACTGGCGCACAAACGACCAGACTGCACAATTACCAATATCAGCAGCAGCAGGTACAGTCATCTCTAGCTTTGCAGTAGGTTCAAAACTTACAAGAAACAGCGTGGTAGCTGTAGCCCTTACAGCCGACAACTCATCAGCCGCTAAGGTTATTGACCCAGTTGCAGCAACAGCTCCAGATGTATACATGCCATTTGAGGTAGTACAAAAGACCGCTGCCGTTCAAACTGACATAGAGTTTACATATACGACTACAAACGCACCAACATCAGGTGTTATTCGACACTTCGTTGAATGGCAACCAATGAGCGATGGCGCAGCCCTCGTAGCAGTCTAGTATCAGTAGCGTAATTTGATTATAATGGAGTAAGAATGCAACCAAGTAGACTAGGCCAAATTAACAAGGCAAGAGCAGACAGTGACTTAGCAGACTCACGTCACAGAGAGTTGCTTGCCTCTGGCTTAAAGGTATCAAGCACAGTGCTTTCTTCAACGGAGGCACTGATACGATATCTAGAGGGGCATACCACTAAAACAGAGGTAGTTAATCAACTAAACTCTATTAGCACTCCTGATGTTAAGTTTGTTGTCCAGGCACTAAACATCCTTGACAATACACTTAAAAATCAGGAAACTACTGACCTTACTGAAATCACACAGGTTATGCAAGCTATCCTAAACGAAGCTAAGCAAATCCCTAAAAGCAACATAGAGATACCCGAACACGAGGATATTGACTATTCTAAACAGTTCGATGGACTTACTAAAGCGATTCAAGCAGTGGAGGAAGTAGTCAAAGCCCAGAAGCTTATAGCAGAAGCACCTATCGTCAACGTGCCAGAGACGACAGTTAATGTAGACGCTCCTGACCTTAAACCACTCCAGGACAGTATTAAAGCAGTTGTAGAGGCTGTTACGTCGATAGTTATCCCAGAGTACAAAACAGACAACACGGGCGTAGAGAAGCTCTTAAAGACCGCAAACGTAACATTGACTAAGCTACTTCTTAAACCTGTTGGAGGAGGTGGAGGGGGTGGTTCGAGTTGGCCAGCCATCGGCACTAATGGTCAAGCCCAGCCACTAAACTTAGATGCAAGTGGCAACCTAAAGACAGTTGGATCAAGCGTAACAGTATCCAGCGAGGCAACAACCTCACTCTCTAACTCAATTACAAATGCAACTGCTCTTGTAGCTAATAGCTCACGACTGATGGCAACATTCTTTAATGATGATACTGCTGCATCTGTATATCTTAAATGTGGCATAACTGCATCGGCTACAAGCTATAAGATTAGAATAGCCCCAGGTGGTTATTATGAATTACCATCTCCTGTCTATAGGGGAATTATAGACGTTATTGCCACAGCTGCAACAGGTTCACTACGCATCACGGAGACAATTTAATGCCATACGTTCCACCTGCAAGCTCAGGCGGAGGTGTATCAGACGGTGACAAAGGCGACATCACGGTTATGCAAACTGCGGGCGTGCTAGCGTCTAATGCGGCACTTACACCAGTTACTTCTGTACAGTTGGGTATTAACCGTATTTATGTAGAAACAGATTACTAAACCACTATAGCTTTTATAGCTAACGTGTTAATACAATCTTAGAGCGATCAATATACTTGTTACAGTCTTGTACAATAGCTAACATATAACTATCGGTTGATTCTGTGCAATAAATACTAAACAATTCGCTATCGTTGAAAATACCATTTTGTATGTATACATCCATGCGTCTTTGCATATCAGGGTCTTTGGCATAGGCAGCATTAAGCGCATCACTAAGCCGAGTACGGTCTGCTTTTGTCATAACTTCAAACCATACAAAGTGTAGGTATTCATGTGCAAGGGTTCGTCTTGACTCATCTATACTGAGGTCGTTACGGATAGTTATATTGTAATAGAAATATCGACCTGTACCGTCTACAAGGTTGCCAAAACTAAGCTCTAAGTATTCGATATCAACATCACCCGTTCGGAGCGTACCAAGTAGGTCGTATATTTGTCTCTCTTGTTTTATTACTGGCTTAACATACTGAACAACAGGAGGTTGAACATAAGGGAATAGATAAGGTATAGCGAATATAAGGGCATTGCTAAGTGCGAGTAATGTGAGGATGATTGATAGTATTATCTTCATGCCATACTTATACCATATGCTAATGGTTAAAGTCAAGTATAAAGTTGTTTACTATTTAATACATAAGTAGTATAATGCGACTAGATAACTGCATTGCCAGACTCTCAATTCCTACCAAAATGAGGACGAATTGAAATCAACTAGATTTTAATTTAACGGAGTACTTCTATGCAACCTACAAGTCAATATAGCTACCAACTTAAACCAACGGGCGGTATTAACTACTTCCAAGGTGACACGCCAATAACAAACACACAATTTGGACAAGGGACGGGTGCTGACTACGCCAAATTAGAAAGCAATGCTACTAGGACAATTAGTGGCGCACAGGACAATCTGCTTAATAATGGTTTTTCTGATCCGTCTATATGGCAAAGGAATGTATATGACCCACAGATGTATTTGGCTAGCGGTGCTTTTGGCACTAGCAGGGGTAACAGCAATCTTTCCCTAGTAGACCAACAAGCAGCACAAAACGCACAAGCTCAGTCTGACACACTTGCCTCACTTGCCGACCAACGTAGCCAACTACAAGGCTTACTAGGACGAACGGATGTTGGTCTTTCACAAGGGCTTACACGTAACGAAAACGACTACAATACCGAAGTAGGTGGTGCTAATGACGCAAAAGCTTTACAATACGGCAATTTTGCTGACAAACGAGTAAGCAACAATGAAAACAAACAATCAGCTTTTGGGACGATTAACCGTAACGCCAACGCTGGCTACCGTTCACTTGCCCAGATTATCGGACGAGCTTCTGGTACTGGTTCATCAGCATTTCGTGATTTACTTCCTAATGTTATTGGACAAGACACCTCTAGCAAGCGCAGTGCCGCTAATGAGAACTTTGGACGCAACCTACAAGGTATTGATAAAGCACAGGGTCAATATGATATTAGCTTTGAAAGCGTCCTTGCCGACCTCCTAAGACAGAAGAAAGATAATGAAGCTACTCTCCGCACAGGCGTAGAGGGACAACGACAGGGCATAAACAGCCAACTTGCACAGAACGCAGCACAAGACGCACAAGCACGAGGCGGTGGATTCGCAGCGGTTAGGGCAGCATCTCAACCCTTCCAAGACTCAATCAATAGCTCACGAGATACAGTACAGTCATTCTTTGACCAATTCCGCACACCGTTTGCTCAGAAGCAAGCTGTCGCACCTACTCCTGAGCTGTCTCAGTACACAACTGACCGTTCAGTAGTAAACCAACAAGCGCAAGGTGGAGGCGATGCTTCTAACCCTTACGCACAACTACTCCGTAAAAGACTACAACAGGCGTAACCACAATGGGTTGCTCCATAATTAGGAGAGCAGAATGGATTTAAGGAAGCTCTTGCAAGGCAATAATACGTTCGGCACAGCCGTGCGTCCTCAAGCCACACCTCCAGCAAGTACTTCTCAGTTCCGTCAAGTTCAACGTGCAGATAAAGGTTTTGACTTCTTTAAGGGCAATAATAAAATTACCATCGAAGATTTTACTAGGGGTACAGGGGCAAACGGCAGTAACCTCAGACAGTCACTTGCTAGGCAGGGTGATCAAGTATCTCAAAACATGATTGCAGAACAGAAAGCATATGAAAATAACCCAACTGTTAAAGGCTACAATTTGTTAAACGTAGACCAACAACGAATAAAACTGGCTGATATACAAGGTCTGGCTAACCGCAAAGACTTTAATACTGTTAATGACCTTAATAACCAACAGTGGGCGCAACAACAATTATTAGCTTTACAAAAAGCGGGTAACGCAAAGAAAGGCAACTTATTAACATTTGGACAAGATCTTGTTGGTGGTTTTATTGCTCCAGCTCAACAGATTGGTAACACAATAGGGGACTCACTTAACCAGGCAACTCGTGGAAACAAGCTACAAAACCTATTTAATCTAAATGAAATTAACAGTGACCAGTACAAGGCAGGACTAGATGCGGTCTTGCAGAACAGTGTTGATACAAAAGCAACACAAGATGCTCAAGGCAATGTAGGCACAGAGCGAAAGACCCCGTTAGAGTTTGCACAAAAGTTTGGGGCAGAGGGCGCAAATGCTGGTGTTACATATCTTCCTATCGGTGCAGCTTACGGGAATGTTGCAAAGCTAGGACTGAAACCTGCCGCTGGTCTCGTTGCGGGCAACATAGCAAAAGAAGGGACAGCCTACACAGTTGCTAATACTGTCAATGACGCTTTACAGGGTCGCCAGATAACTCCAGAAAGCATTGCAATGAACGCTGCTCTTAGTTTTGGTGGTGCTGGTGTTGGCGCAAGCACAGCACTTATAAGACCTGGTGTTGCTCAGGCTGCTAGAACCACGACTAAACTTGTTAAAGATACTGGCAGAGCAATCGAACAAGTCAACCCTCAAATAGCTCAAATAGACGAAACCCTCGGTAATTACAAGAGGGCGTATGACGTTGAGACGAATCCAGTACTGCGAGAACAGATTAACAGAGGTATTACACAGTTAAATGCTGAACGACGCAATATACTACAGCGTGGTTCTGTTCCTGCTTCTAACTTTGACCCGACGGGAAAGCTAGGTAACGTAGACCCTACACTACCTACTACACCAAAGACAGGCAAGTCTTATAAGATTATAAAACAAGAAGGTATTGTTGATGTTACGGGCGAACCAGTAAAGGTAGCCAAAGGTGTAGATACCTTTATACACGCAGGTGATAATGGGTTTGTAGTCAGTGAAGCAACGACAGGTAGGTTTCTATCGAGTAGTAGAACTAAAGAGGGCGCAATCGCAAAAGCAAAATCCAATATAAATGACGTCGGTAGTGCCAAGTTCAAAGAGTTAATATCTCAAAATCAATTACCTACCGCACCAAAGACAGAAGTACCTACTCGTGCAGCAACTCGTGTCGCTAAAGCACTAGACCCTAATGACCCACTTAAATATGGACAACTTGTCCCTAAAGAACAGGCTTTGTTTAAGGCTACTAAATCACCAGAGGCTAAGTCATCGTTTGCAAATAAGACCGTACAAGGCTCAAAAGAAGTAAGCGATGAAGTAAAGACACAAGTCAAGGCAAGCAAACCCGTATACACACCAACAAGCGATGTAGATAGGATAACAATATCAGATGCTTACCTCAAGAAGCAAGGAGTTAGTAAAGCCGCTACCGACGTAAGAGAACGTCTAAATAGCAAGAACATAGACGACCAAACAGTCTCGGATGCCATTGCTACCGCAAAAGCACTTGACGCAAAAGGAAGCAAGCAGTCTCTTGTGGATGCTTCAGACATTTATGAAAAGTTATCCGAGAAACTAACAAAAGCTGGTCAAACAGTTCAGGCTGCATCGTTGCTGAGCAACCGAACACCACAAGGTCTTCAGTTCAGCGCAATCAGAACGATAAGGAAAGAAGGCGTTACACTTACTAATGATATTAAGCAGGAGATAACAAGACTCATTGGTGAGGTTAAGAATACTCAGCCTGGCAGTTATGAGGACGGACTTGCTCGTTTTAGGGTTCAACAATACGTGTCTAAACAAATACCGTCGGCTGGTTCAAGTAAAGCTATCCAACTATGGAAAGCTGGGTTATTAACTTCCCCACGTACAACTGCAGGAAACCTACTTGGTAACACTTCAGAAGCTATATTCGCCAAAGGTTACGTTGACCCACTTGCAAACGTAGTAGACAAGTTATTTTCGTTATTCTTAGGTAAAAGAAGTCGTAGCTATACATTACGTGGGTTAGCGAGTGGTACTGGTGAGGGCATTAAAAAAGGTATTAGTTATTTCAAGACTGGTTATGACCCACGTAACCCTGCACAGAAGTTTGATGTAAGACAGATACACTACTCAGACAAGCCACTTGGACGAGCTGCCGAGGTGTACACTCAGACTGTATTTAAGTTAATGGGAGTAGCCGACCAACCATTTTACTATGCCAGCCTTAGAAACTCGTTATACGATCAGGCAATAACATCTGCCAAAAACAACAAACTACGGGGCGCAGAAAAGCAATCTTTTATAAACAAGTTTGTAAGCGAACCAGACAAAAAAGCAATGCAACTTGCAGACGCAGAGGCTCGCTATACCGTGTTTCAAAACGAAACGGCACTTGGTACTGCTGCATCACGTATTAAAAGCATGGAAGGTATACCAGGCGATGTTGCAGAGTTTGTTATACCTTTCTCTGGTGTGCCATCATCTATTGCTACACGAATGGTCGAGCGTACACCTATAGGTACTGCTATAGAGATTGTTAAGCAAATAAGAAGTAAAAAGTTTGACCAACGTGCTATGACGAAAGCTATAGCGAATGGTACAGCAGCTATACCTTTAATTGGTGCTGGATTTGCACTTGCAAGCAACGGTGAGATGACTCTTGGTTTCCCAACAGATAAAAAAGAGCGTGATCTATGGGAGGCAGAAGGCAAACAGCCGTATTCTATCCGCATAGGCAACCAATGGCTTTCATTAAATTATATGCAACCTGCTGGGAACTTAATGGCGGCTGGTGCGCAATACGCTGGCGAAAAACTAAAGGGCAAGTCAGATCAAGAAGCATTTAATACTGCACTGGCTGGTGCTGGCAAGGCGTTCTCGGAGCAGTCCTTCTTAAAGGGGGTGTCTGGTATTGGTAATGCCATATCAGACCCTACAAGATTTGGACAAAAGTTTGCTGAACAAACCGCTGGCAGTATAGTTCCTAACTTTATACGTACTTCTGCACGAGCAAACGACCCATTTGCACGAGAAACAAATAACATAGGAGATGCCGTATTATCTGGTATTCCTGGGGCTAGGGAAACACTGCCCATAAAAACAAACATACTTGGTAAGCCTGTTGAACGACGAAGCTCGACATTAGATGAAACCATCAACCCCTTTAGGCCATCAGATGTAAAAAACGAAGATAACCCAATTATAAAAGAGTTGCGAAGATTACAAGATACTCAGAACGGGATAACCCCTACGGAAGCCACAAAATCTTCCATTGAGGGAATAGACGACCAAAGCCTACGAGAACTTAATCAGAAGGTAGCAAGCGGTGTATCGGGTGAATGGGGTAATGTAATTAAAGATTTAAGATACGCACAACTATCAGATCAAGATAAAAAGAGAATACTTGACAGAGTAAATGACACAGTATTTAACGCCAAAAAATCAGACTATAAACTAGACACTAAACTTACTCAACGATCCCTTGCGTATAAAAATGGTCAACCGATTGATTACTTTGACGGGTTTGATAGCTCTACGGGTGTTGCAAAAACTACCGACAAAACTTCAACTGCTAAAAAAATAACAAAAGCTAAAGGTTCAAGAACGGCAAGGAGGGCGAACGGTAGGTCGGGTAAAGGTAGTAAGTCCGATTATGCAAGCCTAATATCTGCAACAAATAAGACAGCATTTGCAAACCAACAAGCATTACAGAAGCTCATAAAAGGTAAGAAAATAACAAGGAGAAAAATAGCATGATTGTAACAACCCTTTTCACACAAATTAACGGAGCTTATAGGGGTACTGATGATGACGCACCTGCATCTGGTACACCAGACTTTACGCTATGGCTTGCAACAGCTAACCGCAAGATAAGCGAATGGGCAACAGACGACAAAAGCACATGGGGTTCTAACTTCTACTACAGTGAGCCAAGTGAGCCTGGGACGGTAGCTACAACAGCTACAACAGCTCTGACGGGTACAAGTACAAACTTTACTGACTACCGTGTAGGGGATAAAATTACCGTGAGTGGCGAGACTGTACGCACTATCGCAACTATCCCTAGTGCTACAAGCCTGACTGTTACGGTGGCATTTTCTAGCACTACAACCTCTGCAACATTCACACACAGATCAATCATTGCAACAGGTGTGCAATCATACAACCTGCACCGTAACTTTAACTATCCGTCAGATAAGACACTTGTCAGTACAACCGCACAGAACTACGAGTATGTACTTGGTGAGCCACAACAGCGTGAAAGATTCCAGAACGAAGTCTACATATCTGGTATGAACCCACAAGTTATTACTTTCCAAACAGCTATCGCCTCAACCGACCCGATAGTAGGCGGAACTTTAATCGTGCCTGGCTACTTCTTGCCACCAGACCTCACCAGTACAAGCGATGTCGTACCAGTTCCCGACCCATACTGGCTTGTATATGCAGTAGCCTCTGAGCTTTCATTTAACGACCAGTCATACAGCGATAAATCTCCCGACCTGAACGCAAAGGCTAATAACCTTTATTCGCAGATGGTTAGCAAGAACCGTCGTGGAACATCTGAAAACCCTCGAACTGTCCCTACGTCTGTTTCTAGGATAACTAATACCGAAGTTGAAAGCCTATAATGCCATACCAAGTAAAGGGTCAGCGAGCCAAGAAGCACCAAGTGCCTATAGATATTCACCAAAATGAGTTTTCTAAGGGCTATATCTCTACCTACGCTGCCTCACGTCGTCCACGTAACTCTGTATCAGACGCTACTAACATGGAGCTTGTACAGGACAATATATGGCGTCCTCGACCACCTCTCGTGCGTTATGGCACTCAACCCTCAAATACAGTCATTGGGCGTGGCGCATACCGCTACAACGGCTCTAGAGGGCTTCTGTTCATGATGAACGTAGCAGGAGTTGGCAAAATCTACAAACAAGTAGATGGAGGTGCTTTTACTCTCATAGGTGGTGTTAATGCCTTTAGCATAACTGCTGCGTGGACTGGATTCGTACAATCTAAAAGCCGTGTCTATATATATAACGGTGTTAATAATCTAGGCTATATTGACCTTGTTACAAGTGCGACGGTGGAGTATACTGCTCTCGCTACACCAGCAACTCCGTCGGGTGTGGGGTCAACTAACCTTATCTCAGGCAGTAAACCTTATAACTATTACTACAAAGTAACTGCTAATAACGCAGTCGGGGAAAGTACCGCCTCTAATGCGTCAGCGGCTATAAATGTCAATGATGTACGTGATAACTGGTCTGCTACCGCTGCAATCGCTAAAACGGTTGCTGTATCATGGTCAGCAGTTGCAGGTGCTACGTCATACACACTGTACGGAAGTGACAACAACACAGACTTTTACGAGATTATAACTCTCTCGGGACTTACCACTCTTACCTACACAGATGACGGGTCACAGACATTTAATCCGTTTAAGACAGCACCAGCGTCAAACTCTACGCAGGGGGCGATATTTAGCTGGATGTATGTAGATGCTCGTAACGCTCAGGTATTCGGGGTAACATCTTCTAACCAACTCTTTTACTCAGCTCCAGGAACAGGTGACTTTAGCTCACTCAACGGAGGTGGGTTTACGACTATTGACGAGGGCGGTGACACACTCTTGAACTTCGTAGACGGCTTTAGGACTGGTAAAGGCGACCCTGTTATTACAACCTCGTCAAGAGGTGCAGCGGGCAAAGGTAAGTTAAACCACGTTACATTTGAATCGGTCACATATGGCGACCAAGTTATCTTTTACCCTAACGTGATAGAAGCTAACGGACAATCTGGCACATACGCACCACGAGCGACTGTCAAAGTAGGGGACTCACTAATGTACCCAACTGGTGATGCGTTCAAATCAACTGGAACATCTCAGAACATTGTAAATATCCTAACAACTTCGACGCTATCTACTCTCATTCTCCCCGACATAAACACGATTACACTTGGAAGCTTAGATAAAGCCGTCGGTGTGGAATATCAAGACAAAGTATATTTTGCTTTACCTATCGGGTCTACTGAGAATAATGAAATCTGGTATATCGACCAATCACGCAAGAATGCGTGGGTGCTACGCTGGCCTGTTGCTGCTAAAGACCTATGGCTGTACGAAGATAACACAGGCACGAGTCATTTGTGTGCTTTAGTGAACAACGTCATCCTAGAGTTTACTCGTGCTGGTTCACGCAACACGACTGACGACGGAGTAGCGTGGCGATCACGACTTGCCTTCTCATCTCTCGTATGGGACGAGGACGGTCTGAGTCTTGGTAATATACGCCACCAGTATTTCAAACTATTAAACCCAGCAGGTGTTATCGTGGCAAACTCTTATGGGCTTACAAAACGTGGCGCAACAAGTTCGACTGGTTCAGATACATACTCGATTGAAGTAACTTTTACAGGTATTGGGCAATGGGATTATTCAGGCAACTACAGGTACGGTGACGAGCCTGGAACTATTGGAACGTTTGCCAAATCTGTTGCGGTACTCGATATTCGTCCCAAAGGTTTGTTGAATCAAGAGGATTGGGAGCTTGTTACTACTCAAGCAGGATGTGATTATTTGCTAAGTGCCGTATCAACAAGAGGCACAGCAAATATAGACCTCGTTTATTCGGGATTATAAGGTAGACAGATATGCATAACATAAGTATTATAAAGAAAGAAGGAAAATAAGATGCCAGCACTCGCAACAGACTATTTCACTAAAGTAGGAAGCCCAGGTTCAGCAACAACTTTAAGTGCGCCTGGACACACTATTGGAGCAACGTCTTGGACGGTTGGCGCAACAACTAACTGGCCTACAGATACAGGCGCAATCTTTGCCGTAGATACGGTGACACTTGTAAACGGAGTAGAAGTCCGTAACGTAGGCTCGTACACAGAGTGGGAGGGTGTTGTTGCAAGTGCAACCTCTGTTACGGGTACGGTATTAAGATACGGTACAGACCAAGACTATCCAGCTAACTCGCTGACACGTGTGTACATACCAGTAGCATCAAGTGAGCGAAACCGCTCAGTGGACGGTCTTTTAATATCTCATAAGCAGGATGGGACTATGATTACAAGTCTACCTCTTACTACGCCTAATATTACGACGTCTATCAACGACTCAGCAGGTAACGAGATAATCATCACCCCTGCTACGGCCTCGGCAGTAAATGAAATTACAGTTACCAATGCTGCAACGGCTACTGACCCTAGAATCTCTGCCAGCGGTGGTGATACTGCAATAAACCTTAACCTCCGTGGAAAAGGGCTTGCCAAGACAGTTACTATTGGTGCTGGAGCTACAACTATCTATCCGTTCGATTATGTCGCTCCGGGTTGTATATGGACTGCTGATAACGTAGGAGTAAATCTTAATGCTTCTGGCACGGCTGGTGTTGTAGTCATAAACGGCAACCCTATCACTGTAGTCGCAGTAACCGCTAGAGCCTTCACACTAAACTTAGACACTTATGTTGATGTACTGGACAACGGAAACGGCACAGGGCTGTATGTTTACACAACCGCTGCGACTAACGCCGCTTCACCAGCTTTAGCAGCCAACTCAATTCGCATAGGTATAATCCAAGCTGCGGCAACAATCACCGCCACAACCAAAGTGAACCAAGGGCAAGAAGATAGAGTGTTTCCTATTGCCTCGTCTATCCCTTATGCAGTTACAGACTCTCTCGGAAACCTTATATGTCCACGTGACCCCAACCGTAAAATATTAGGTCTAAGACAGATTATTGCAAATGCTACAGTTACTACACAAGCCCAAATAACTGGATTATCAGTACCTATTATTGGTATCATTGGGCGTAAAGTTAGAATACGAGTAGTATTTCCTGAAGCACGTAACTCAACTACCACACAAGATATAACAACTACTATATGGGATGGAGCTGTTGCAGGGACTAGGATTAATTATAAACTATCTACTGTGCCAGTAGCGGCGGGAGCAATAAATGCTGATTGCGAAGGCACTACCACGCTATCAGTCGCTTCTAAAACTTTTAACATTAGTGGGGCAACTACGGGCGGAACTGCCACTTTTTCGGCTTCCGCTACTTCACCAGCTTACGTCATAGTAGAACAATTTTAATGGACGGCTACCTATAGGAACTAATGATGACTAACAAGGAAACAATCTAATGGACGGAGTAGCAATCGCAGCAACATTTGGTGGTATCGCTACTATTATTGGCTTGTTCATGAAGTATATCTCATCGAGAGATAAGAGTCAGGAAAAGCGAGACGAGATGTTTGTCAAAGCCCTTTCTGAAAGCACCAAGGCTACTATCGACATGATGGAATCCCAAAAGAAGGACTCAAGAACAGCACTCAAGCAAAACAAAAAAATAGGCGACCAAGCCGAACAACGTAACGGACACATAGTCGAGGTATCGGTAGAGGGCAATCTTAAAATCCTTGAAGCCATCGCCAAACTACCCTCCGTAGTAATAGCTAATCAATCCGTTGATACCCAGACTGTAAAGAACCAAACCGTAAAGGAGTAGTCTATGCGTCCAATCTTCCCAATGAAATACCTGAACATTACACAGGGGCATAGAGGGGGTACGCATAAAGCTGGGTTTCCTATTGATATAGCAGGTAAAGATACAGGCATAGATGATGTGTTCGCTCCGTTCGATGGCATGATTAACAAGATATATGAACCTAACAATTCTGCTCTTGGTCACACAGTATGGCTAGAAAGCACATCACCTGTGACGTATGCAGATGGTACGGTAGACTTCGCCACTATTATGCTGACACACGACAATGCAGTAACAGACCTCCGTGTAGGACAGATTGTCAAACAAGGGCAAGTATTCTATCAAGAGGGTACGGCTGGGTTCGCTACTGGCAATCATGTACATTTAGAGGTTGCAAGGGGCAAGATGGCTGGTTTAGGCTGGCAACAAGTAAACGGCAGCTGGATAATTACCAATCCGTATGAACCACACAAAATGTTTTTTTTAAGTGATACAATAATAATAAATGGATTTGGTTATCCATGGAAAGAATTAGAGACTGAAATGATTATACAGAATGCACCTAACTGGCGAGGACGATGCAATAAAACAATGTATCAAATGCGTGGTCGCAACCTTAGCGACGAGGAGTTTGTTAAACACGCTGTCGGAGCTGAGTTTCTTCGCTGGGTGGAAGCCGTCTCTGACAACGCTGAGGCAGATACCGCTACTAACTGGCAGGAAGTCGGCAAGGTTGCTGTGACTGACGGTTGGGCTGCTCACATAACAGACCTCACAAAACAATTATCCGCAAAGCCTAAAGAAGTGATTGTGACCGTAGAAGTACCAGTAGAGATTATCAAAGAAGTGCCTGTTGAGATCATCAAAGAAATTAGAATGCCCGTTGAGATAGATGGCTTATCGGTGGGTGAGTTACTATCGGCTATATGGGCTAAGCTGTTCAAGATTAAATAGGAGGATTATGAAAAGTTGAAGAGAATACGAGCTAACACCTCAAATGCGAAGTTCAATCAATCTAATCATTAAAAAGGCGAGAGCCGAAAGGAAATATCAAATGTCAGACCTAATCACCAGTTATATCAGAACAATAATCCCACTCATCGTAGGGGCAATCGTAGCGTACTTTGCACAAAAAGGGTTCAATATACCACTTGAGCTTGTAACAGCAACCAGCGGCTTCCTAACAGCCCTAGCGGCGTTCACATACTACGCTATCGTTCGTAAACTAGAAACTAAACACCCTAAAATCGGCTACTTTCTGGGTATACCGAAAGCACCTGAGTATAAATAATGGAACAAAAGAGATACTCAGATATAGTTGAGAAGCTATCTGATAGTCTTAGCGACGAACAGTGTCGAAAACTAGGCGACCTTGGGCTATACAGTGCCGCACAAGATGGTACACCAGACGCACCAAACCACGACGACGAACAATGGCAAACTGACTTTAGACGGACAGAAGGCTGATGTGACTATCGGGGAATGCTTAGTATCACATACTGAGTGTCCCTGGTTTAATAGACCGCCTAAGTATAAAGGCGCAGAGAATGGATGTTTTAGTGACACCGATCACATAGTCCCACAAAGACTCGCTCAAACAGCACTGTCTAAACTGTACATACATTCACCAGAAAACAAACAACAACTATGCCGTGAAGCACACGACGATAAAACAGCCGAGGGCGATGAGCCACTCCCAGAACGAGAAACTATGCTTAGTAGTGTATTAGGTCAGATTACAACTGGTGAACTTGCTGTTAGCAAGAACATCAAACGTCGATTACTAAAAGGCAAGTATGGAGCTGTATAGTGAAAAATACGATAAGCTTCCTACGCCAGACCTGCTTAATCATCTACTGGAGTTTGAGGCTAACGATTACGCTATTATTGTTACTGATACTATCTGGTTTTCGTATAATGCGCTCCGTAGGGAATTACAGAAGCGTGGTGAGTGGACAAAGACATGGCAAGAAGAACATCATAACCCTCATAAAGAATAGTGATTGACATAAGCGGTATGGTGTGCTTTAATTACAACATGAAGGCAAAACGGTTCAATGAATCAAAGCCAAAACTTAGTATATTATTAGAAGCGTCACACGCACTTAATGGCGCAACAAGGGTGCTAGAATACGGCACGAAGAAGTATGCTCGTGCTAACTGGAAGAAGGGTTTACCTGTTACAGAGATATCCGACAGCCTACTCAGACACCTCATGGCATATACCAATGGTGAGGATTTAGACGAAGAGAGTGGCTTACCCCACGTAGACCACGTACTTGTAAATGCCCTGTTTCTAGCTGAGATGGCGCACTATAAGGAATGGGATGACCGCATCTAAAATCTTTGTGTACGACCTTGAGGTATCACCTCTGTTAATATGGGCGTATGGGACGTATGACACAAATGCACTAAAGGTTGAGAGACAATCGCATATCTTCTGTTTCTCGTATGGGTGGCTTGACGTAGAACACCCTGAGAAGTTTAAGGTTAAATGCGTGGCACAGTCCGACTTTCCTGCAAGGTTCAAAGCAGACAAGTATGATGACTATGACGTTGTTAAAAGCCTACACGGACTTATGGCACAGGCAGATATTACTATCGGATATAACGTAGATGGCTTTGATGATAAAGTCTCAAATACTCGTTTTCTCTTTCATGGGATGAGTGTTGTTAATCACAAGTCAATTGACCCTCTAAAGACCGCTAGGGGTAGACTTAAACTACCGAACAACAAGCTACAGACAGTTGCCGATTATTTTGGTCTAGGTAGCAAAACAGAAGTTACCCACGGTAGTCTCTGGTATAGTTGTATACAGGGCGATAAGAAAGCATGGAAAGCTATGAAGATATATTGTGACCAGGATGTTGTGCTTGTAAAAAATGTCTATACGAAACTCCTACCATACATTAGGGCGCACCCTAACCTTGCTACGCTCACGCAACGACCAGATGCCTGTCCAGTCTGTCTACATCCTGAGTTTGGCTCATACGGCATTAGGACAACGAATGTGATGACATATAGACGGCTATACTGTAAGAGATGTGGCACGCCAATCCGTGAGCGATTAGAAGATAGGGACGCTGGTTTTGAAAAGCCAACGTATGTAAGTCTATGAGTGAAAAGTTTATACAGGGTGCATACAATCCAACAGAACATAGTCACGTTGAATGGTCTGACGAGCGTCTACATCAAGAAGCAGAGAAAGTAGCAGAACTACGCAAAGCAGTCCCATACGTGGGTCAGAGAGCCGTACAGATGGCACTTAGGGCTGATTTAATAATGCACGAGCAAATCTGGCGTTACGCAGAGAGGCATAGAGATGAGTAAAGATTGTATATTTTGCGATTTAATAAAAAACGGAACTGCCCATAGCGTAAACGCTGGTGTCTACAGGATTGAGCCGTTAAACCCCGTAACAAAAGGACATATGCTTTTCGTGTCAGAGACACACTCAGGAAATGCTAGCGCAATACCAATTATTACTGGTGTTGTCTTTCAGGTTGCGTCTACTTGGGCAGGTTTAGGAGAGTACAACCTTATAACATCAGTTGGTGCAAACGCCACCCAGACGGTTAATCACCTACACGTTCATTATGTCCCAAGAACCAAAGACGACGGGCTAACACTTCCTTGGACGGGGCAGGTAAGAGATGAGTGAACCCACAGGAGAGCTAGAACCTAAAATCACTTTACAAGTAGGCTCACAAGAGTTTGAGCTGCGTCGTAGTAATGCCGAGATATTTCATTACATGGGTTCGCTGGCCGTGTGGAATCACTTGTTTATTCTTGATAATGAAGATGACGAGATACAACGAGGGACGTTCGTGCCACAGCTCAGGATAGGTGAAGAAGCCTTTACCGAGATTATGGTTGCGATGTTGAAAAATGAATACCCTGCACGACTCAATCAGCGTCACGTTGCGCCTGGTGACGTAGAGATCCTCACAAAAATGGCAAGAGGCGGTGAGATACCTGACGAAGTACCAGAGGAATGGTTTAATGAAGATAACAGTTAAATCAGTTAGAGATAACGACAGTATAGATATGCACTGTCTGTATTGTGGTGGCTATGTCTACTTTGATAATGGATGGTTATTGCTACCAGACTCTAACCAAGCCCTACACGCAGAGTGTCTACAGCAATCAGGTGATATACGAGATGACCAGATAGAGTTAATCTTTAGAGACTCCGATATAGAATAGTGTGTTTACTTATTTATGTGGCTGTGCTACAATAATTAGTAGATATCTTTGGTAACTGCCAAACACAATAGAACTCTGTCGGGGGTTCTATTTTAATTTGTGCTATAATAAACTCAACTGGTTTAGTCCCCAGGCATTTGATAGCGAGCTACGACCGTGTATGCTGTGACCTATAAGATGTTAAGATACAGATGACCACTGGTTCACGGTGATTAGACGCCTCTCCACGGGCGTCTTTTCGTTTGTGGTATAATATACATAGATTCGAAGCTAAATAGCATAGGAAGTAACGGAAGGTTTTAATCTAGGTTGATAATCGCTTGACCGTTACACATCCTGTGCTATTTTATTTGTGGTATAATAAAGCTAGTGGACGTCTGCAAAGCAAAAGCCCTCTTAAACAGAGGGTTATTTTGTTGCGTTTGAAACTCTTTGTCTAGTATACACCTTACTGACATCCCTCACAAGTAAGCAAGTCAGCAGGGTCAATAGGTACATTATACCGTTCAATACTTTTAAGTTTAGTAATAGCTTCCTGCATGGCACGATCAATAGCTTCTAGTTTCTCATCTAAGGTCATAGAGTCATTGATTATAGTGTTTGCGTTCATTGTATCTAGTATAGTCTTTTATAAGCATGAGTAGTGTTGTAGATTATTACAAATACCGTTTACATAGCCAAGTAAAATAACGCTGCGGATTGTTGCCTTTTAGTGCAGTCTCAAGATTATCATTTATCATTGACTCGCTTAACTTCCATGCAACCTTATAATAAAAGTTAATACTGTCATCATCTGCGTTTAGTTTCTGTTTGATACGGTCTGCTATTGTATTGACCTGATTTTCCGTCTTATTAGACTTAACATTGTCATTGATATTGTAGTTTCTATTGAACCTAACATTGTCATTGTTACTCGGTGAACCCATTATTTACCCCTTATTTTTAGATGCCCTTAATAGTCCTATCTACTAGGTCAGAACACGTTTATGGATTATCGGATGTCATACTTTCGATCGAAAAGCTGACTTGTATTTGAGAGCCAAAAAACAGCCATATTTCAGGCTGCCTTTGGTTACTACGTCTATCTGCGTATAATTATAGCAAAGATAGCGAGCCAATGCAAGCCTGAAATTAGGTTTTTATAACTAATACAAAAACTCCTAGGGCTTACTACATTGATAGACGTAGTAAGTCCATAGCTCTATTATACTTGAAAATAAACTTATTACAATAGCCATAAGTGGCATGTGCATAACCTGTGCAAAATAAACAGCCTCCAAGTGTGAAGCTGAGAGGCTGAGTGGTTAGTTAGATAGCTAGGGAGGTAGCTACTATCACGTAAGGGGTATTTGACCCAAGGTGCGATCGTACTGACAAGCACGATATAGCTACATACTAGCACAAGCGGTATCACAAGTAAATAGACCTCCGTTAGAAAGGATTATTCTTATAAAAGAGTAAATCACACGGAAGTCTATTTGCCTAATAATACCATTATAGAGGTTAGTTGTAAATATAGTAGACAAGCACTAGCAGGTGTGGTACAATTAGGGTATATCAATCAGTAGAAAGGATTGTATGAGCAGAGATATACAAGACGCATTATTGCGACAATTAAAAGAACCATTTAGTGCTGACTACGTCAAATGGCGTATAGGCCAAATAAGTAGAGACTGCACTAAAGCAACAGCCTTTGCATATCTTGACACACGAGAAGTCTACAAGCGTCTTGATGATGTCTGCGGTATTGGTGGATGGCAAGATAAAATTATAGAAATAGACGGTGGATTTATATGTGAACTATCACTATTAATTGATGGTGTATGGATTACTAAATCTGACGCAGCAAACTATACTGATATTGAGGCTATCAAAGGTGGTGCATCATCAGCTCTTAAACGTGCAGCAGCTGTTTGGGGTATAGGACGATATCTATACTATCTACCTGTTATATGGGTAAAAACAAAAGTCTTATACACAAAAAAAAACGGAGATCCTGTATATGGACTTGCAGAGCAACCGCAACTATCAGAAATGTTTACACCTAGTCATAATATTGAACGCTGGGAGCATGTGTTAGAACTTGAGCTAGCTAAACAAAAAGAACTTGAGGACGACACATTATCAAAAGACGAAAAAAGACAAGTTATAAAGGATAAACTAAATGCAGATAATTAAACTATCACAGACAACAGACCGAGATGGATGGCTAGAAGAGCGCAAGGGTGTGGTCACAGGCACTAAAGCAAGTAAGGTTGCTCCATCAAAAAGGGGCAACGCCACACCACAAGGCGTTTTTGAGTTACTTGCTGAAAAAGTTGCTATCCAAAAAGACGGTGAACCAGAGCGTGATCGTGGACTACGGCTTGAGAATGAAGCCCTATTAAAGACACAAGAGAAATACAAACTAGACCTAGACCTAGACCCTGGTATGTGGCTGTCAGACGATGGCAAACTAGGTGTCAGCCCTGACGCTGCACAAGTAGGTGACGCACCGACGTATGCTGCCGAAGCAAAATGTCTTGATAGTAAGAACCACCTGCAAGCTATTATTAACGACGTGTCTAACAAGAAACTACCACAGTATAACCCACTAGACAGCCTAAAGATTGCAACATCAGACTTCACCGCACAAGCTATCCAATACTTTGTACTTAATAAAGACCTACAAATACTATACTTCACGCTGTACGATGACCGTGTAGCCCTAGACAATGTAGTACACTATGTCATAGAGATTAACCGCAAAGACGTTGCAGAATACATTGACGGTCAAGAAACATACGAACGAGACGCACTAGCAAAAGTTGATGAGATGATTAAAGTATTGAAAGGGATTAAGTAATGGGTAGAGCTAAAGGTGCTTATCACGCACAGCTACGCAAAGAACACATACCTACAATAAAAGCCTTTTGCGATGACCTAGGATTAACATACGAGTTTATACATGGATTTGAATGGCACATACGAGTACAGGATATAATGGACGTATTCCCTACAAGAAATCGCTATCATTTATTAAAGACTGGTGAGCGTGGTGCATTTAATGATTACGAAGAATTAGGGCAGGTATTTCAAGAATATGTAAATCAAGAGGAGTTTAACTGGTAATGAGTGAGCAAGACGAACGTAGAGAAGCAAGGGCAATAGTCCGAACATACAAAGATAGTGACGGCAAAGATAAAAACGTATACCAAACAGTTGGTACAGCCTGGGTAAGCCCCCACGCATCCACAATTACAATCCAACTTGAAACAATACCAATCGGCAAAGACTGGAACGGCAAGATTTACATTAACAAGCCATACGAAAAAAACGACAAAGAGCTAACCCATGACTTTAACAAACAAATAACCCAAGACGTTATATTAGAAGATATTGACGACAAACCAATCGACCTTAGCGTAATACCATTTTAGAGGAGCAATAGAGCATGGCTAAAGTATGTTTGACTTGTGGCAAGAGAGCCTACTCAGACTATTGCGTATCTCACAAGCCACGTAAGCCCCTTAAACGTACAGCAATTAAAAAGACAGTAAGTAAAGCACCTGTAAAGAAGAAAAACAAAACGGTACTTAAAAAGAAACTTGAAAAACTTGTAAAAGACTACATTAAAAAGCGTGATGATTATACTTGCCAGCGTTGCGGATTAGTCGTCGAGGGTTCTAACTGTCATGCGAGTCACGTTATACCAGTATCAAGAAGTGGCTATTTACAGTTTGAACCGCTTAATATGAAAGTACTTTGTTATCACGATCACATGAATTGGTGGCATAAACATCCAGTAGAGGCAGGTCAATGGTACACAGACACATTCCCAGACCGCTGGAAGTACCTTAGCGAGCTACATATACAACGCTTAAAACCCATGAACGAGGTTCAGTTACAAGAAAAAATAGATTATTATAAGGGGTTACTAAAAGATTAAACCACTAGCCTATTGCAAAGCATTAGCAAGTGTGCTATTATGAATACAAGTTAATCAGTAGAAAGGATTAACCGAGGAGCATTCAAGTATAGTTCGTCATAGACAACTTAACTCCTAAGCAGAACATTAACAATTCGGGTTCAGACTACTGGTTAGCGAGAAAGTGAGAAATCACAAATGAGTACAATACGAGAATATCTAATCAGCCAAGAAGCTAGTGATTTAGCAGAGCTTGCAGAAGCTGTTACTTATAACAAAAATGATAAGTATCGAAGCGAAGCAAGCGAACTGATATACCGAGCTAGTGAGTTGGTTAGCCAAGCAGATCAACTGATTAAACAGTCAGACGAGTTAGAAGATGAGTAACATCACAATTACACTAACAGACGACCAACGACTATTCGTTAAGTTCATACTTGAAGAATATGTTAGAGAACATGAAATAACCGATGAACAGCTTGGACTACTCAATAGAGTATATAAGCGAATCGTTAGTTATGCAGAGTTAATTAAATAGCTAACTAATTAAATAATACCGCTAACCAGTAACCTGAATCCGAGTTGCACATTAACATCAACAGCCCCTACCAGGGCAACCAACCAAGCAGAACGTGTAATCCGTTCCAAGCTACACACACTCATATACCTATACACATAAGAGTAGCAAAATTGGTCAAGGTGCTTTGGTAAAGGCTGTTGATGAACCAAATTAACAATTAAGCGTAGTAGTGCCGGACAGTAATGAAGATATGCCGAAACCGTATAACGAAGTAGGTTGTAATGCTTGCAAGCCATGTAGTTACTGTTTAGCACCATACGCTTAATAAAACGAAAGGACTATATGTCTAAAAAAGTAGAGGGTGAACGCCCACAGAAAGTACCAAAAACAATTAAAGTATTCACATTAGTAAAAGGCTTTGCAGTAGTTATTGCTATTGTTGTTGCTTTTATAAGTGGATGGTTTGTGCAGAAGTACGATCAAGGTCGTGTAACAGCAGAAGCATACCAAATTGTTGAACAAGCCCAAGAGTTAAAAGAAAACCAGTAGTTACTACAGCCGTACCTACTGAGCCACCCCAGGCTGTTGAAATTAAAGTACCTGAACAAGTTGTCGCATCAGCACCAATAACCCCACCTGTAGCCTCACAAGCGGTCACAGGGGATATTGAGGGCATAGTACGACAAGCTGCACGCAAGTATGGTATCAGCGAGGACTATTTTGTGAAAATTGCACGTTGTGAGAGTACCTTAAATCCAAGTGCGGTCAATTACAACTACTATGAAAACGGACACCCTAGCGGACTGTTCCAGCACATCAGTGGTTATTGGCCTGCAAGAGCAGCAAAGTACGGTTACGCAGGTGCAAGTGTCTTTGACGCTACAGCTAACGCAAATGTAACCGCCCAGATGTTCCGAGATGGAGCAAGCAACCTATGGGAGTGCAGATAACTAATAAGGAGAATACAATGACCAAATTAACAAAAGAACAGGCACTCGCTAAAATCAAAGAACTAAAACAATACGTTGACCAAGTAGACAATAAGGTCGAAAAAGTAGTTGGAATAGCTATTAAATCACGATTTGGAGGCGCTACTATTCTTTACCAATCCACTAAAACCACGATTAGAGAAGCGGTTGAGGAGGCGGTTGCTAGTGGTGCTAACCTGAGTGATGCTAACCTGAGTGATGCTGACCTGAGTGATGCTAACCTGCGTGGTGCTAACCTGAGTGCTGCTAACCTGAGTGATGCTGACCTGAGTGATGCTGACCTGTTTGATGCTAACCTGAGTGATGCTGACCTGAGTGATGCTAACCTGCGTGGTGCTAACCTGAGTGCTGCTAACCTGAGTGATGCTGACCTGAGTGATGCTGACCTGTTTGATGCTAACCTGAGTGATGCTGACCTGAGTGATGCTAACCTGCGTGGTGCTAACCTGTTTGGTGCTGACCTGGGTCGTGCTGACCTGACTGGTGCTAACCTGTTTGGTGCTAACCTGAGTGATGCTAACCTGTTTGGTGCTAACCTGAGTGATGCTGAATTACATAATGCCAAGTTTTATGGAAAAGGCGGAACGCAAATACTCAAACGCTCACAATTACCCGCTTTTCTAGGCGCACTAGGGTTCATAATCGAGGAATCATAACTAATAAGGAGAACAAGTAATGCGACCACACATAACTAACATTGATATGAAACCAGACTGGCAAACATTCTACGACCCTAGACAAGTAGGGGAGTACATTAACACCCTAGAGCTTAGCTATGGCGAACCAGGACAGGTCATAAAATTAGAACCGGGTATGTACTTTCCGCCATCACCAAAACCAAACCTTAACGACTTCTTGTCGTGGGTTGCTAATCAGGAGAACAAGTAATGACTAACTGGCTAGACGATGCCCTGCTTGACTACTACATCTTTGGACTAAGATTAGTTGGCCGCAAGCACTTAACACAAGAGCAAATATGGAAACGCTGGATAAGGTCATAATCCTCTTGTAATAAACACTAGCACATGATACTATAGAGGTAGAATAATCAGTAGAAAGGATTACCATGAGAATCAAAGTGAACTACCAACCGTCATACCAGAAGATAGCTGTATACAACAACTACTTCTTAAACCCTCGTACATTCTTTGAGGGCGCACAAAAGATACGTGATGGCTACAGCCCAGAGAGAAAACTACGTCTAGCTATGTACGAACGCCAAGCAACAGTAGACTATGGAAAGTTGTATAAGTAATGGACGACGATCAACTAGAAGATTTAGACCAAGCAGACCTCATTGACTCAATGGTTGAGGGGTTCATACAAGATGTTAGCTATCAGTTCAACCTAGCAACTGACCCCCAGGCAGTATTTATGATTAAAGAATCCTTAGCAAGACTAGGAGTTACGAAATGATTTCTCAAGAGGCACGTATACTAAACGCAATCAAAGACTCAGGCAAGAGAGGCATAGCAAACTATAAACTCTCTCGCTACGCCTTGCAGTACAACCGAGCAATCCACGACCTACGAGCAGAGGGACATAATATCGTCTGTGAGCGTGTCTACAACTGGCGTGGTAAGGCAACTGGAACATTCAAGTATTTCTTGAGAGACGATACATGATAATCCTTGACGATAAACAGGAACGCACCGTACAGATAAAGATGCGCAAACTAGAGCTTTTAACAAAAGACCTAGACGAAGAGATGCTGATATACCTTATCCAAGCAGCAACATACCAGCTAACTATACGACAGGAGAAACGATAATGACAGGAAGAATTAACACCGCATGGAAAACGACAATGCTTGCTAAGTTCAACGGAGACGAAAAAGCACTGAGTGCATACATGGCTGCACGTGGAGCGATTGGTGGTAGCGTAAAGACCCCTAAAGGCTTTGCAACGATGAGCAGAGAGAAACGAGCAGCAGCAGGACACCTCGGAGGCACTAACTCTAAAAGGACAAAGAAGGTAGTATTATGACCACACCAGAAATATATTACTGCGCTGAATACGAATGTCTAAGAAAGATATTTGAGCCACACCTATATTGTAACGCCCACGAAGATAGCAACTCAACGCCACCAACAGCCAGCTCTATGACCACACCAGAAGATATCGACCATGCCGACATACTGTTTGCAATAGCTATGACTCTTGCGAGCCAACATACTACTGGGCTTATTAACAAAGAAAAAGCCATAGAGAGTATTAAAGAACACGCCCAATCTCTCATCACCCTACACACCCAGAAGGCACGACTTGATGAAGTTAAGCAATATCGCAAGTCTTACCCAAAGAAAAACGGCAGAGATAACGACCTTAGTAAGATGACAAGGGCAGACGTAGACCGTAGAATTACACAGCTCACCAACCCCACAGAAAGGAGTGAATAAGATGATTAAATGGATAAGTGAAGAGATGGACGGAACGTATGTGATGGACTTTTTGAATAAGCACTCTAACATTTTAGTTCCCGAAAGCGTAAAGATTACACGCATAGAACCAAAAGGTTATGCAAACGTACTTGTTACTTTTATGCTTTATAAAGCACTTGAAAACAAAGCTGAATATAGAGCCTATAAAGACCCCACAGAAGCAGGAGAGAAGTAATGTCATTTGATAATAAACAATACACGATAGACGGTGAACCAGTTAGCGCCGCAGAGCTAATTGATAGAGCAGGAGAGTTAAACGACATATTTGAGTATGGTCAAATTAAGTTCACATCTGTAGCCGCAGCTATTTTAAGAAAAAACGGACTAAGGGTAGAAGAGCTAGCACTATCAGAAGCAGGAGAACTATAATGAACCTATATCAAATCAGAGCATTCAAACATTACTGGGTTGAAAGCGACCCAGTGCCTGTGCCACACACGAAAGACGTTCGTTATTACACCATAATGGCAAAGTCGGAAAAAGAAGCAATTAAAAAGGTTGAAGCCGATTATGGCAGTGGCGAACGAGTCGGTAAAGACGGTAACTATATTAATAACCCAGACGGTTCGTGGACATTGATAAACGTGGTAAAGGTGGAACTATAATGTCAGAAACATCAGTAAACTTTTTACAAGTCGAACGCACCTGCGACGACTGCAAAATAGGTCACTTTGGTAACTGTCCCAAAATGAAATCAACACTAACCACCTACACACCTATAATGTCAGACCAAGACAAACTACTAGACTTTGTAAACGACCCAGAAAATATTAAAAAAGCAGTCGAAGGCTCAATGGAAAAGCGACAGAAGATTATCGACCAAGCGTCAGACCAAACTATTGAACAGCGATTAGAGGAGATAGTAAGTCTACTGAGCGGTACGTCGTATGATATTGGATCTGGAGAAGGAAACGTAAGTGATTTGTTAAAAGCTGATAAAAACGCCAAGCAAGCCCTTCTACAGCTTCTAAACGAAGCACGAATAGAAGTGTACAAGTCAATTATGCAAGTAGCATCAACAACAGAGATGCAACGTTACGCATACGACTATTCTGCAATGAAGCTAAACGAAATTTCCAAGGAGAATAAGCAAATGAATGAAACTATTGAACAGCGATTAGACCGCATCGAAGTAATAGATGAAACAGGCAGGGTTTACGTCAAGGGAGCTATTTACGGAGCACCTGTACATATTCATCTAAGCTACCAAGACGACGGCAGGACACTAAAGGTATTTGTAACCCCCAAGGAGAAACGATAATGAGTGACACTATTGAACAGCGATTAGATGAGATAATAGACAAGTTAAACCCATTCAATATAAGTTACAATGACTTTTTACGAATAAAGCCAGTAACCAAGCAAGCTATTCTACTGCTCATAAACGAAGCACGGAACGACAGCTTGCTAGATTTAGAGAATTGGGCAAAACTCCACAACTTAGACGCTGAGATGATACTTGACGGCATAGAACACATGGTAATAAGCAATCTACAAGTACCCAATCAACCTAGACGAGATAATTCAGAGCGCATAGCCCAACTAACCCCCAAGGAGGACAACTAAATGAGTGAAACTATTGAACAGCGATTAGATGAGATACTTATAAAGTTAGAGAATGAAGTCTCTTACGATACAGCAAAACGCATACAGCAACATTCAAGCGGTAAATCACCAAAGCAATCTCACGCAGAAGCCAAACAAGCCCTTCTACAGCTCCTAAACGAAGCAGAAAAAAACCTTCTACAGGAATTGTTGCTGACCTCTGGTGTAAATATTGATGTTAATGATTGGTGTGTAGCTCGCCTATCCCAACTAAAGGAGAATAACCAATGAAAGACAAACTATTCCTAATAATTGTCATCACCACCTGCATACTTGGTACAGCCTTATTGCTATTACCGTTTGTGAATATGTTTGGAGGGGTGAGGCTATGACAGACGAAGAAATCCTAGAACAAGCCATCCGCAAAGCCCTAGCTAACGGTTGGGAGCAGGACTTGGTATACATCCACGGTAACACCAAAGACCGCACCAAGGCATTCTTAGGAGCCATCGACATTTGCTATGACTCCATATTACTATCATACTCTGACCAGATATCACACGTTGACATCATCTACCGACACGACTTTGCTAAAGCACTGTGGAACACTCCAATGCACTCGACCACGGAAGTAAACTTTTACACCGCCAACGGGCTATCTGAGTGGCAACACCACCTACAACAAATGGTCATATCCGACGACCCAATCGCCTACCTCGGAGCCAATCTATGAGCCTACACACCCTACTCACCAAGCACCAAATAGTCCACGGGCTAGAAAACGATCAGGCTCACATAGATGCGTTTGTGAAAGAGCTGACAGAGTTACAATTAGATGCTTTACCTAAAGAGAAAGAGAAGGCACTCGAAGCCTTCAATGCTATGATAAAACCCCTGGGAGATGTTTACTTTGCCGTTGTTGATTTTAAGGACGCTAAGAAACGTAAACGTCTAGGTGAGGCTTTCAACGTCTTTTCATACGCCGCATATGATATTTATCTAGCAAAGATAGACGAAATTAACAGACGACCAACAGCTATTAAACTAATGGGAGGTAATGATGAGTAATATAATCAACAAAAAACAATTAGAAAAAGAACTAGTTTCAATCTTGGAGTCTAATGAAATGATTAAATCAGCGGCAAGTATGGTGGGCTATGACGTTGACTCTGCTACTGATGCCTTTTTAGAGGGTGTTGACAAAAGAATTAGGGTAAATATTCACCAAAGAGGCAGAATAAATACACTCAAAAGCCTATTAGAGGACTTAGCATGACCCCAAACCCCAAGCCATATCAGAGATTCAATCAGCTATTAAACTAATGGGAGAGAAGTAATGTATAAATACTTAAAGGTGGACGGTAATACAATCAGAGGTGAAAATACACTTACTAGAGAAATGCTGATAGCGGTTAAAAACAGATATTTTGACACTATTATTAACACAGAGGATGCTACTTACTTTGACGCAAACAAAAACGAGTGGGTGCAAATCGAAGGCACAGAGGAACAGCTATGAGTAAAAGGTATGAAATCTTCAAAGCAAAAACACTTGAAGCCGAAGCTATCGTAACAAAGTCTGAGGCTATGCAAATTATAGACGAAAGTTTTGCAAGCGGTTTTCACAAAGCAATGCGGGAAGCTAGAGAGATATATATGCGTCAAGAAGATGAGGAACAGCTATGAGTAATACAAGTGAACCAAAGTATAGCCATTTTAGAGGTTTTGAGATTATAGAAGTAATAAAGATTACGGTAAATGAGGGAGAGGGTGTTAAGGGAGACCCAGTGCGGAGAGTAACTTATTGGTACGAAAAAGACGGCAACCTTATATCGCACGATGACCACGAAATTAGACAGTTTGTACCGCAGACGAGAGAAGACCAATCTAATGAGTAATACACTAAACCAAATACTTAAAATCGAAATCAAAGACGTAGGCAGTAAAGTATTCAAGTTAATCGACATCAACGAGGCCAACGATGCCCTCTACCAACTTATCCTGACGGAAGTAATAGGGGAAGATGATCACCCACGAGTAGAAGGACACGATCTTGCGGTTATATTCCTGACAAACGATATGCTACGAGCAGAACAACGCCAAACCCTAGCAAAACTATTTAATAAGGAGAAAGAGTAAATGACAAAGCGACACAAAGTAGAAGCAACAGTCGTAATAGGTGTAATAGTATGGACAGCCCTTATACTATCAGCATTTATTGGCACTATAATACTGTTAGCGATTAAGCGATGAGTGATATTGATCTTACTATGAGCTACTATAACCCATCACTGTTAGATTATGATAGCAAGGAAGCCTCTCTGATATGTCAGTTGGTAGCAGACAAAGTAAAAGCCTGTGGCTATCCTATGTGCAATAAAGAAGTGGTTGGCTGCGCTGTGCATGAAACTATAATAAAAACAAAAGCGGGCTACAAAGATGGCATTCAGTTCTTGCCTGTGTGTAAACGTCACAAAGCATGGGAGTTAGAAAAAGTATCTGGCGTTGAAGCCTGGGGGTTAGCATGAAACAACTACAAGACATAGAGCTACAAGTCTTTAATAAAAGCAAACGTCACTCTCGTGATAGGTATATGCTCTCTGCAACAATAGATGTAGACGGCACGAATACTTATGGCATTATGCTTAGGGGTAACGACCTTAAACAACTTGTATGGTGGATAGAGTGGAAACTAAGTCACGACCTCACAGACGGTGAAGTTAACATGGACGTACAATGACCGACATAACCAAAGGGCTAGACCCAAGGATTAAGAAAGCACTGTCTCTTATGCAACATAAATGCGATGCTCCAATCCAAGTATATGCACGGTTAAATACGGATGTGTATTGTGAGGTGCAGGTTACGTGTGAGAAATGCGATGATAGCAAAACTATAACGTGGTCCATGGGGGAGGATAATTAAATGAGTGACAAAGAAATACTAGAGCGAATCAAAGTTGCCCTCGCCACTGGTGGCTTTAAACACACTGGCCGCAAAAGCCTTGAGATATTAGCACTAACGGACGGACTTGATAAGCCAAGCACGGTGTCAATAGAAGTCCAGTGGAAAGTGAAGCCGTTATGACCGACAAAGAAATACTAGAGAAAGCAATACAGAAAGCGATAGATGGTGGGTGGGCAGGAGCATACCCTAATCAATCAGACGTATCTCATCTGGTGCTTTGGGCGGAGCTAAACAACTGGAAAGTTATTAAAGTACTTTTTAGTAGCATAGTAGGTGAAACTACTAAAGATGTAAGCTCCGTTATCTACAATCACCAATTTACTAAAGCACTATGGGGCGAGAAGTTTATTAACCCTGAATACACTGACGATACTGGCAGTCAAGTTATAGGAATGCACAGAACGGCATGGAAGCACCACCTACAACAAATGGTCATATCAGACGACCCTATACAATACCTAAAGGATAACATCTAGCTTTACAACCACAAGTACTATACTGTATAATAACTACAGACATAGTAACCAAAATGAGGAGCTAGATACTTATGATTGAAATAAAACTCAAAACAGCTGTGCTTAGGGGCATTAACACTCAATTGATTATAGAAGCTAGAAATCTTGAGACTACAGAAGCTAGGATGTATATGTTCCCAAAAGGCAATGGCTCTACATCACTTGAGGATTTACTAGATAAAGCAGAGCAACTGAGAGCTGAGTTATCATAATGACACGTGCAGACGGTACAAGGGCAACAGAAGGCAGACCATCAATGTACACAGAGGAACTAGCCGACAAGTTCTGCGAGCTACTATCTACAGGTAGCTCACTACGTTCAGCATGCCAAGAAGAGGGTATGCCAGCACCAGTTACTATTTTCCAATGGATTAGGAAGCATGAAGAGTTTGCAAAACAATATGCGCGCGCGTGTGAGGAAAGAACAGAGGCGATGAGCGAAGATATACTTGATATATCAGACGATGGTTCAAACGATTGGATGGAGAAGAGATTTGGTGATACCGAAGCATGGGTGACGAATGGTGAGGCACTACAGCGATCAAGGCTGAGAGTTGATACTCGCAAGTGGCTCATGTCCAAAATGAAACCAAAGAAATATGGGGACAAGCTAGACCTGACAGCTGAATCAACCGTAACCCACAAGTTTGAGGAATTAGATGACGAACAACTTGACCAAGCTATCAAGGCAAGACAAAATAGACTATCTTGAGTTGACTGCTGAACAAGAGCGACGGAAGGTGGACAACCCACTTAAATACGCCAAGCGTCACCCTAAGCAACTACAAGCATACATGGCACAAGAAGCCATTAGAGCATTGTTCTGGGGCAACCGTGTAGGCAAGACTGAGTGGGGTGCAGAAGAAGTATCAGAGTACGCCACGGCTCATCATGAGTACCGAGAGATAAGTCCACCATTTGATATATGGGCTATCTGTCCATCCTTTGAAGTGCAGGAAAGCACAACACAAAAGAAGCTACTAGCATATCTACCGCCTAAAGACATCGCACACATTGACTACATCCGTGGTCGTATTATTCGCAAGATAACACTAAAGAACGGTGTAAACATTATCTTCAAGTCATACGAACAGGGGCGTGAGAAGTTCCAAGGTGCTGGAGTACGGTTGATATGGTTTGACGAAGAGCCACCAAAAGATATCTGGGAAGAGTGTTTTGTCCGTGTTGAAGCAGGGCAACAACTAGACGTTATCCTTACTATGACGGCTATTAAGGGCATGACGTGGGTGTACGATGAGATATATCTTGCAACAGACAACAAAGACCTATATGTCTCTGAGGCAGGATGGGACGACAACCCCTATCTCACAGAAGACCAAAAGGAACAGATGAGCCGTGGATTATCGGCACAGGCATTAAAGGTTCGTCGTGAGGGGAAGTTTGTTAAACGTGTTGGACTTGTATGCTCATGGTGGAATAGAACAATACATTTGCGACACTACGATAGCCTCGACCCAACGTGGACATGGTACGAAGTCTTAGACGGTGGATATTCAGACCCCGCAGCGTGGTTACTAATGGGTGTTGATAACGATAACAGTGTGCATATTGTAAACGGTTATAGACAGTCGCATCTTGAGACAGCACGAATTAAAGAACTACGAGACACCAAGGTTGGAGGTGTCATGATTAGTCATGGATGGACAGACAATGATAACCCACGTATGGTAGAAGAGTTAAGCAAGCTCGGTATGCGCCTTTCGCCTGTAGAGAAACTACCTGGCGAGACGGGCAATTGGGATGAGACACTTGCGAGTAAGCTAGAGGAGTACGGACATATACAACCAGGTACAGGAAAGCCCCGACTGTACATATCAGACTCGCTTATTGAAGTAAACGAAAAGTCTGGCAAAGAGCAGAACTGGATGGTTCAAGAACTAGAGAACCTTGTATGGCAAGAGAAAACATCGAAACAGGGTGAGCAAATCATACCCAAATGGGACGATCACCGACGTTTTGGACATCACTTTGACGGTATGAGGGCATTGTCCTATTTTCTTATGAGTTACCAGAAGCCCAAGGCAGTGCGCAGGAAACAACCAACACCAGTTAGGTTAAAGTTTCATGTCTAGTCCCATGCACGGCAAGACAATCGCTACTGTCACCTATTACGAGGGTGATATTATAAACACTAAAAACGAAATAGAACAAAGTCTGTATAGTACCAAAGAGAATCTGCTTAAAGATATTATTGATGCACTACTTGTCTTAAACAACAAAGAGTCTAACAAGCTTGATTTAGAGATATGTATTGATAATAAAGGAAGATACAGAATTATAAAGAAATGGGTTGTATAGCTAAACAACTTATGCTAATGTACTAATATAGACAGAGGTCTGCCACTGCGCGAACTGTAAAAGGTTTACAAATGGCATACATCAACAAAGCAGACCTCAAGACTTTATACACAGACAGCAAGACGGCAGCGCACACCTGGCGTGAGGATTACCCATCATACGAACGACTTGCTGATAACGGACTGCTTGAAGGACTTGACCCCAACCTCCCCGAAGTAAACGATGGCTCACTTGCCGCTGCACTCTTTAAGTTACCTAAGCGTATCGTATCATCTAAACTATCAGGGACTATTAAAGCAATAGACCGTGACGAAGCGTGGCTATCTGAACTTGCCAACTTACAATGGCGTAATAACATCATCCCCAACGCTAACTCACAAGCACCATTCTCCCGCAAATGGAAAGATGCAGTCCGCAAGGCAGCTATATACGGCTCAGTGCCTGTTATTACCCTATTTGTTAAGCGTGGTGAATACACAGGCTCAGACTTTATTATTGCTCAACCTCAAGATGTTACCTTAGAGCCTGGTAAAGT
>Ga0163152_10001398_pt1 | contig 38164 bp, 27 predicted proteins | sample OliLakLV19MP8IB2_FD_148635 | JGI IMG/M metagenome (GOLD analysis project Ga0163152, IMG submission 148635) | Freshwater microbial mat bacterial communities from Lake Vanda, McMurdo Dry Valleys, Antarctica - Oligotrophic Lake LV.19.MP8.IB-2 | ecosystem: Environmental > Aquatic > Freshwater >...
GACTTGACCCCTACTTTCTCAGTAGGGCGCAATAACCGAAGGACATTGCGCCGCATGGGCTCCCGCACAATGACGCCCCGCGGAAATTTCAATGCGGCGCAATGTTATTGCGCCCTACGTCCCTGACGTTCTTCGTAATCAGCTTTGGTCATTCAAAATTTCAATAATCACACGCCTCTCCAGTGTGAGCGATGCAGCGCCGCAGGGAACCCCGCACAACCAAACAGCGCGGGGCGCTCAATGCGGCGCAATGTTATTGCGCTCTACGTCCCTCCAAGCCTCCCATTTTTGCGACCCCCGGTTGTCCGGATTGCAGTAAAGCTACACGCGAGGGGGTGTGCAGGACCCGCTACCTAGTTTTGGGGTTCACAAATTCCACACGCTCTCCGTCTGGCCAGAACAATTCATAATCTGCTTGAGCATCGTCGATAATCTTCTCGACGAAATTTACAGCGTTGCGCAAAGCGTCTAGTTCGTCGATCCCATGAATGTCCTGCAACTTCTCAAACAGTCCGTCAACGACTACTGAACACGTCGCGAAATCTTTTCCCTCAGAACGAGGGTGCCCCACCATCACTGTAATGAGCACACTTTCTCCGGACGATCTAGATTTCGCATGAAGCCTTCGCTGCACAACTGGATCAAATTTTTCAGAAGGAAGCAACTCAGGACTCGTCATTTTGGGCAATCTCTAAGGCATTGAGCGTAAAGGGCCATCGCGTTTTCATAACATTGTTGCCGACCGCGCTTCGTATTGATTTCGGCACAAAAACTTATTTGGACTGCATAGGCTTGATCGCAATTTCGCTTACAACCTTCGTTTGAGGAAGGGCATCCTTCATCATCATCACCACATTCCTTCGTATCGCCAGATATGAGCACGGCGGCAAGTCCAATTCCGATCCACTTGCATGCATTTAGCACCATCGCGCCATCGCAAAGTGGATTCACAGGCCCGCCAAGGACACACAAGCCCAGTGCGGCTTCGGTCGCCTCTCCTACGGGATCGAAATGCCTTATTGGATTCTGAAGCGCGTAACCAAATGTGCTGAAACCACCCCTCAACCCTATCGGATCCGACTCCACATACCGCCCAGTCCCCGCCTCATAGTCCCTGAAGTAGTTGTAATGCAGCCCCGTCTCCGCGTCAAAATACTGCCCTGGGAATCGCAAGTTCAGGGTGAAGGTTACGGCGTTGCCATCCGGATCCTGATTTGGTGCGGCTTCGCCGAAGGCGTTGCCGAGGATGGGCCAATCCCAGATGGCGGTGTTGTTGCTGGTCTGGATGACTTTGCGCGGGCTGCCGAGGTGGTCGGGCTGGATGTGGTGCAACACGCCGCCGGCAAGCAGTCCGACGGGGAGGTCGTCGAGCCAGATGTATTCCTGGATCGGGGCGCTGTTCGTGTCCAACTCGGCGAGCAGACGGCCGCTTTCGTCGTAGGCGAAGGCACGTGTGGGTTTGGCGAAGTTGTTGGCGTTTTTGAAGACGCGTTCGCCGCGGGCGTTGTAGCTGTAGGTATGGGTGGTCTGGCTTAGTCCGTCTTGCAATGCGCTGAAGCGATTGCGTTGGTCGTAAATGTGGCCGGGGGCGTACCTGGCGTTGGCCAGGCGTGAAGTGGTGTTGCCATTGGCGTCGTATGCGCGCTGTGCACCGCCCACCATTTGCACCCGATGCGAGCTCGCTCCGTAGGTGTAATTCGCGGCCGGGGCCGCTCCTACGGTTTTGCTGAGGCGATTGCCGATGGCGTCGTAGGCGTAGGACTCGATATTGCCGCCACCGACGGCATCGGCATCGGTGAGGCGATACAGGGCATCGTAGATGTAGGTGTTGTTCGGTGGCACGCCACCGATCACATCGCTCAGACCGGTGATGTTGCCGACTGGATCAAGGCCGAAATCCAGATCCAGCCCGGTCGCCTGACTGCTGTTGATGCTGTCGATCCAGTAGTTTTGGTCGTAGCTGCGCAGGCTGGTGGCGCCGTTGGCCCAGGTGATTTGTTTGACGGGGCCGAAGGGGTAGTAGGTGACGGCGGTGATCAGGTTTTGCAGTGTGCCGCCTAGCGGTGTGACGTTGATCGTGTTGATGCGGCCGAGGGTGTCGCGGCCGTAGGCGACACTGGTGCCGCTGGGATAGGTCAGGTTGCTGATCCGATCGGCAAGGTTATGGCCCCAGTACGTGGTCTGGGTTACGCCATTGACGACGGCGATTTTGCGTTTTACGTTGCCGCGCTTGTCGTAACACAGGATGGTGCTGCCGCTGGGGTCGGTAAAGCCGGTCAGGCGGCCAATGTTGTATCGCTGGCTGGTAGGGCATGCAATGGGCAGCAGATCGTAGTTGAAGCTGAGGTTGTTGCTGGCGGTGGGATAGCTGATACCGATCAGGCGATTGAGCGCGTCGTAGCTGTAGGTGCTGATCACGCCGCGCGCATCGGTCTGCGTGGCGCGGTTGCCGGCGCTGTCGTAGGTGTACGTGCTGGTGCCGGTATCGGGGCTGACCAGTTGCGTGAGATCACTCAGGCCATTGTAGTTATAGACAGTGCTGAGGTTCTTGGCATCGGTGACCTCGCGCAAATTATCGCGGGCGTCGTAGCGATATTTCGTGTTGCCCATCAGTGCATCGGTGCTCTGGATCAGGCGATTGAGCGGATCGACGTTGCTGTCGGTAACGCGGGTCAATGCATCGGTGACGGTGTCCTGATTGCCGTTGGCGTCATAGGTGAACGTGGTCGCGGCATTCTGCGCGTTCAATTGGGACTGCAGACGGCCGAGGCCATCGTAGACACGGCCGAGCGTGCGAGGACGCTATTTCCCGGTCACGCGATTGAGGCAAAACCGCTGGCACGCGTCTCAACACATTTACGTCGCAATACAGGCATACTCGGCCCTTCACTCGTTGACGCAGCATGGGCAATCGTGCCCAAGGACTGGCGTCGACTCAGCCAACTTTCTTTTGGGAATCCAAAAATGATCACGCGGACGCCGATTGTGAAGAGTTTCCATGCTGGATTGTGCGCGACAGCCTGCGCCCTGTTGGCGCTTTGCGTTGCGGGGGCAGCAGCAATTGCTGCGCCGCAAGACACCAGCGCCAAAGTCGATCCGACCGTGTTGCAGGCTTTGGCCGCCGCACCCGATGATCAAGTGAAGGTTCTGATCAAATTGACCGATCAGGCAGACCTTTCAGCTGCTGCCCGCATCGAAGATTGGAGCGCGCGCGGCTGGGCCGTCTACAGTGCGCTGCGTGGCACTGCCAGCAATACGCAGACCGCCGTGATGCAACGCGTTGCCCTGGCCAGGTCGCAGGGTAAGGCTGCCAACGCGAAGTCGTTCTGGATTGTCAACATGATCGCGTTGAGTGCCGATCGAGCAACGATTCTCGATCTTGCCTCAATGCCAAATGTCCGCAGCATTTTTCCTGCGGTCAAGCTCGAGTCACCCAATCCGGTGCTCGAAACACCGACGGCACCGCTCGCAGTCGAATGGGGCGTGGCCAAGATTCGTGCATCGGACGTGTGGTCGACTTATGGGACCACTGGCGCCGGCGTGGTGTTGGCCAATGTCGACACCGGGGTGCAGTTCGACCATCCGGCGCTGGTCAATCAGTATCGCGGCAACCTCGGCGGCGGCACTTTCGATCACAACTACAGTTGGTATGACCCGACCGGCGCCAGCGCTTTTCCCGCTGACAGCAATGGGCATGGCACACATACAATGGGCACCGAAGTGGGCTCCGATGGCGGCGTCAACCAGATCGGTGTTGCACCCGGCGCGAAGTGGATCGCCGCGTTCGGCTGTTGCCCGACAAATGAGGCACTGCTTGAAGCCCAGCAATTCATGCTGGCACCGACCAACTTGGCCGGTACCAACCCGAATCCGGATTTGCGTCCGCAGGTGCTCAATCAATCGTGGGGCGGTCCGGGCAGTAGCGAAATCTTCGAAGAGGTAGTCGCTGCGGTGCGCGCCAGCGGCATCTTCCCGGCATTTGCTGCGGGTAACAATGGCTCGGGCACGCCGGTCACCGGCTGTGGTCGCTTGGGCTCACCGAGCGATAATCCGTCCTCGTTCAGCGTCGGCAACACGGATATCAACGACCTGATTGCAAGCTCGTCTTCGCGCGGACCCAATCCCATCAGTGGCAAAACGGGTCCCGAAGTATCGGCGCCCGGTTCGAATGTGCGCTCCAGCACTCCGGGCAGCACCTACAGTAATTTTACCGGCACCTCGATGGCCGCGCCGCACGTCGCCGGAGCGGTGGCGCTGCTGATCGCGGTCGAGCCCAAGCTCAAGGGACAGATCGAACAACTCGAAGAGCTGCTGCGGAAAACAGCCGTTCCGCTCACCAGCACGCAGGCTTGCGGCGGCGTGCCCGGCAGCCAAATACCCAACAACGTCTTCGGCTGGGGGCGCATCGACGTCAAGGCCGCTGCCGACATGATGTTCCAGGCCGGCTATATCCAGGGCACTGTGACCGTGGGCGGCATCGCCACTGCTGGCGTGCCGATTACCTATACCCGGCTCGGCGATACGCTGACGACATACAGCGATGCCAGCGGTGGCTATCGCGTGATCGCCGGCGCTGGCAGCTGGGCAATGGTCGCCAACCGCCATGGCCAAACGATCGGCGCGCCGGCGGTGGCGGTGACTCAAAGCGCAACGACCATTCAAAACTTCGCACTGTCGGCCGCGACCAGCTTTGCAGTCGACGGCACCGTCACCCAGACCGGCACTGGTGCCGGCATCGCCGCGTTGGTGATGGTTGCCAACCAGGACTCGCTGGCGCCGGTGTGGGCTGCTGTGGGCACCGGCGCTTACAACATCACGCTGCCGACGGGCACATGGGATTTGGTTGCCATGCATCCGGGTTATCAAACCGTCATCCAGACGGTGAGCGGTGGCAGTACCGTCAATCTGCAGATGGCGCCAATCGCCAACTACGCCTGCCTGGATAACACCGATGTCGGCGGCCCGGTGTACAACTGGGTCGATGCCAGCGATGGCACTGCCTTCCCGCTCGACGACGACACCAGTTCCGCTGCGCAGACCTTGCCCGCAACGTTCACCTACTTCGGCAATCCGTTCACCACCGTGCGCATCAACTCCAACGGCTTTCTGTATTTCGGCACCACCGCATTCAGTACGGCGAATATGTACCTGCCGTTCGAAGGCAATCCCAACAACGACCTCATGGCGTTGGGTGAAGACCTCAATCCGGCACTTGGCGCGCAAGGCACCATTTTCGCCAAGACCATCGGTACCCGCTATGTGGTGCAGTATCACCAGGTGCAACATTGGGCCAGCGGCTTCCCGGAGACATTTCAGATCATCCTGGACACGGCCACAGGTCAGATCACCTACTTGTACAACACCTTGTCGAATCCGGAATTCACCACCGTGGGCGTGGAAAACAGCACCGGCAGCGCGGGGCAGACCTACTCGTTCCGCAATTCGGCAAACCTGGTTCCGGGCCGCGCTGTGCAGTTCACTCCGGGCACTGGCAATGCGATCAACTGGGGATGCGATCACGCCCTCACGCTCACGCTTTCCGATGACGCCGATCCGGTCCCGTCTGGCGCCACGGTGACCTACAACATCCGCTGGAACCTCACCGGATTCGGTGGCTCACCACAGACCGCATTGACCGCCGTGGTGCCAGCCAACGCGACCTTTGTATCGGCATCGGGCGGTGTGACACCGGTTGGCAACGTACTGACCTGGAACCTCGGCAATCAGCGACCCAAAGCGCGCGGCACCGCGTGGTTCACGGTTACCGCCGGCAACGGTCCGTTGCTCACCACATCCGCGACGATCAGTGATGCCGCCAGCGAAACCCGCAACGCGGCCCAGACCACCACGGTTGCTATCACCGACGCGGTATTCCAGAACGGATTCGAATGAATCACAGCGGCAACGTCGGGCCAATGACAATCCAGGCGCAGCGGCAACATCCGCTGCGCCAATGAGCGCCAATGCGTAGCGCGTCACCGTCAAAGGCACACCACGCGAGCACACGCCGTGCTGCTCAGCACGCTTGAGCGGGGTTAACTAAGGGGAGGGTCTGAATAAGTCACCTCCTGGTCTTCGCCGCACTGCTAATTGCCTGCCAAACCCCCGCGCTCAACAGCGGAGCTGGTCGCTCTCAACAGCGGAGCTGGTCAAACCTGCGGTTTTTCGCCCCCAGACTGAGGGGGCTATCGCGGGTCCGAGCTTGTTCAGAGGTTCCCTGACGGCGAACCAGGCAAACATCCGCTTCTTCGTGCAGCGGGGCGTGACGGATGGTTTTCAATGGGCTTTGCCTCGCCAATGCGAGCGTGTCCCATATCATCGGCTGCAAAGATTCCCGCCTGAGTGCCGATCCCCCAGCGTCCGCCATCTCCACTATTCGCCCGCCTCGTCCGTCACCAGCGGTCCCAACAGGAATTGCATCAACCATTCGTTGCCGCGATGCGGCCAGATATGGCCCGCGTTGTAGCGGCCATAGACCAGGGGCGCGCCGTCGGGGCCTGGCTTAAGCAACTGACAGCAGGCGAGGAATGCCACGGGTTTGGCAGTGGTTCGATTGTGCCGTGCCAAGGCTTGCACGGTCTTGATCCAATCTTCGTGGAACTCGGGATCTTCGCCGCGACCGAATAGGTACAGCAGTGGTTTGGCTGCGGTGCCGGCAGCATATTCCGGCTGCACAGAACCGATGATGGTAAACGCTGCAAAGGAATCGTTGCGTTGGGCCATCAGCAGAAAGACGAAATGGCCGCCGTTGGAAAACCCGGCGACATAAGTGGACTGCGGCGAGATCGGGTAACGCCGGCCGATTTCGGCCAGCAGCCAATCGGTCAATTTCAGATCGCGGTCCCCATAGGTGCCGAGTCGATACTGCCAACCGCGCATCGGCGGCGTGGTATCGATGGTCTTTCCCTGCGGATAGACGACGATGGCCTGTGGCCAGTCGCGATGCAGCTTTACGGCTGTTGCAAATTTGTCGTTGCTGTCGCCGCGGCCATGAAATACCAGGATCAACGGCAGCGGACCGGGACTCGGATGCTCGGGTGTGTAGACCAGTGCGCTGCGCTCGACTCCGTCGATTTCGACGGTCAAAACCTGGCGTTTGCCGGTGGCAATTGCCGGAATTACGAGCGTCAAGGACGTCAGACACAGCGCGAAGATTCTGTCCAATCGGTTTGCCATTCGGCGTCCTCCTCGGTGATTGCCAGGTCCGTCCGTCGAGCACGACGCGGCCACCCGGTTTGCATTATGCGCGCAGTCGGATACGCGAAAGCAGCGCTGATTGCGCCAGTACCGACTCACATTGACGAACCCGACAGGCGCGCGTAGTCTCGGCTCATCTGTCCCGGGGGGCAGGTACGCGCCGCAATTTATCGCCACGCAAAACCTGGACTGGACTGAGCACCACGTCAGCCATTCCGATTGGATTCCTTGCGGCCGTCATGGCGCAGTTCTGGAGTGCGCCCCGGTGAGCGATGATCTGGTGATCTGTGTTGTCGGTGTTGGCTCGATGCCGCAGTCGGCGTACGCGCCCCCAATGCAGGACCGGCGTCAGCCGCAATGGGCGTTGCGTTCTGCCACGATGGCCACTCGCCACCGAATTCGCCACCGCGATCGCGAACAGCGCGGCCGGCGCAAAGGTTCGACCGTCAAGGCCATCGCCGGTCCGCGCGAACAAATGCAGCCCATTGCGATCCACTCAGGCAACCGCGTCGCGCAGCGCGTCCTGTGCCCCAAATTCCGATTTCGCAAATGAGACAGTTCGCCCGTGCGCGCCTCTTAGCTAATCGTGAGCACGTGCGCCTACGAGCGTAGCGGTGCATGCGGGCGGGGCATTTCCTGGCACACGATGTCCACGACTGTTGCGGTACCGAGCAACGTCTCGGGAACCGTTCAATTGAGTGCTCGGTGTGCCGGGACACAAATCGCGGCGCTACCCGCAGAATTTTCGGTCCACTGACTTGGACTTGCATTCCCTTGATGGGTCAATCGTTGTTGTTGTCAAGCAAGTGCGAAAAATTAGGTGCAACTCGCTGTCGAGCCGTTCTCAACCGAGGGAGTCGAACAAATGAAAACCTGTGGAATTTTCTTGATGATTGCCTGTGGCCTAGCACTGGGTGGTCGCTCGTCTTCGCTGCGGGCAGCTGAATGCGATGCCACCGGTGGCAGCTTGGAATGCCGCGAAGTGGATAAGCAGATTGGCGATCACTATTGTCTCGTCCCGGATGCAATGCCGATCCGAGAGCTTGCTCCTTCGGGCAAAACTAAACTGCCCGACGTCTGGCTCACATTGAAAGATGACAAAGGTAACCCTCTCGACATCGACCTCGGCACGGTTCCGCTGAGTGGTGGCCATCCGCAGGGAAAATGTTCCAAACCAATCCCCGATTTTTTCCTTGGATACAAGCTGCGCGTAACACCAAATGGCGACAAGTACGATATGCAGCTGCTTCCTAAGACGAGCAGATCCAAACTACGCAAGGTAGAGATGACCGAAGGCGGGCCAAACGGAAAAAGATTGTGGCTATCCGGGCAAGACCCGATCGATCCGCAATACCACTACTACCTGTTTTTGCGAGATCAGGATCCCAAGGTCGCGGGCAGAAAATTTCCCAAGTTTCTGTACGCGGTCGCCTATGATTTTATGGACGATACCTGCTGGATGAATGTGCCTGAGGTCAACGGAAACATCAGTCGCATGACGACCAAGAAGTGCAAAAAGCTGAGGATGCAAGGCGACATTCATGTTCGTGAAACCGGCGTGGGCGGCGGTGGCGAACAGAAAAAACCATAGAGGAGCGCATCGTGCGCAGCTGGTCCCGACTCCTCGTTCTTGGATGTGCCGCAATACAGTGCGTGTGCTGGCTTGCTGCACCCGCGGCCTGGGCAATTGAACGCAACGATCCGGCGGCAGCGGTGCAACTGGATTGCAATGCCCTATCCGCAACGATTGTGACCCTGCCCGATTCCGCCGCGACGGTTGCCATACAAACCAGCGGCGCGGGCATTGTCCACATCGACGAACGCGGCCAGGAAGTTTCAGCGGCGTCAACGGATGGCGCGTTGATCGAGGTTTCGACTCCGCCGCGCTTCGGCCAGATGCTGGCCGAAGTACAGCGCGGCAGCGTTGTTTCATTGCGTCGTGCCCGACCGGGCGCGGCGCAGGGTACGGTGTTGTTGCGGCTCAATTGTGCGCCTGATGCAGCGGCCAGGGCGCGCTTACTCTGGGTCACGCGCGTTGCGCAGATCGAATCGGCCATCACCGGTCCGCTGGATGCGCAGACGCTTGATTTCGTCGAAGCCAAAATTCGCGCGGTCGCTGTCGATGCCGCCGCTGGGCATGACTCCGCGCTTGCCGCACATTTGCTTGCGCAGACCTATCTGGTGGCCGGACGCAGCAGCGATGCGAGCACCGCATTCGAGGTTGCACAGCAGGCGTGGCTGGCATTGGGTGACCGCGATCGCGCGATGGCGGCGCTGGTGGCACGTGCGGAAGATCTGCAACGGACGGCAGCGTACGAATCTGTGTTGCAGACTACGCGCTCGCTCGACGGCCTGCCCGGTCGTGAGCACTACTTCAGCGTGCGGCTGGAGAATTCGCGTTGTCTTGCATTGCACTATCTTGCGCGTTTGGGCGAATCGTCGGCCTGCTATCAGTGGACGATTGCGCGGCTGGACGAACTTGACGAGTCACTGGAGCTGATCAGCACGCTGCAGGACTACGCCCAGCTTGAGCGCGATCGCGGAGACTTAACGCGCGCGGCGGAGCTGGCCAATCAGTCCTTGGCGATGATCGCATCCCCAATGTGGGACGCGTTGCCCGGCCCCGACGTGCCGATGGTGCGTGGGCGCGTGTATCGTCTTCTGGGCGACCTGGCCGTGCGCCGGGGTGACATCGCTGAAGGATTGCGTCAGGCGCAGCTGGCACTCGAACTGTTCACCAAGGCCAACAATCCGCGTTGGCAGGGCAACACGATGCTGCGCATTGCGGCGATCTATCGTGAACTCGACGCCCACGAAGATGCCTACGAAGCGGTAACTGCGGCGTTCGGTCGCTTCAGTCGCAAAGATGCGCCCGCAAGAATTGCGACTGCATTCTCAACGCTTGCGGAAATCAACCTTGCTGATGGCCGTGCCGATCAGGCGCAACGTTGGGCGCGCCAGGCGGCGTCCGAGTTCACCACTCTACACATGGATGTCGATGCGGTGTTGTCCAAGTTCATTGCAGCCGAGGCCGCCATTGGCCTTGGCGATTTTGAATTGGCGCGCTCGATTGTTGAATCTGTGCGTCCGGTTCCGCCGGGACTGGCGCCGCGCGCGGCGTTGATTGAAGGTGAGATCGCCGCGAAAGGCAATCAATGGCCGCAGGGCGGGCAGTGGTATCAGGAGCTGGCGCGGGTGCCGCGGCCGCTCACCGAATGGATGCGCGCCCAGACCGTTGCCGCGCAGAACCTGCAGCGATCCGGCGATGCGATCGGTGCGCAGCAAATGCTCGAATCTGCTGTGGACCACATGACCGAGTTGGCCGGGCACACTACAAATCCAGTGCTTCGCCTGGCGCTGGAGCGCAAGCGCCGCGTTTTGCGCAGCGTTGCATTGCGGATCAATTCCGAGCGCGATGGTGCCCAGCCAAGTGCCGCCTTGGTTTGGCGTTGGGTGGTGCGCGCCGACACCGCATTGCCGGCTTCGGTGGTCAACGTCCAGCGTTCCAGCTCGAGCGAGTTCGACCGGGCACTGGCGCAGTCAATGTTGCCGCCGACGCGCATCAATGGCGACAAGGCACGATTTGTCGACGCGGGGCTCGAACGCCGTTTGCTGGATGTGGTCGCGGCCGATGCGGCCGATCGCCTGGGCATAACCCCGCTCGCCGACGAAAGTTCGCTTGCACGCATACAGCAATCGCTGCCGGTGGATACCACGTTGCTGGTGTTGCTCGACGGCGGTCCCACAACGCTGATGCTCGCTGTCACCCGTGAGGGCACGGTGGTGGCGCGGTCGGCGCTTGAATCCAATGCGCTGCGAAACATCCTGGCGCGACTGAAGGTTGCGATCGACAATGGAAGCGGTTCGGTGCCAGACATCCAGGCGGATGCTGCGCTGTTGTCAAACGCATTGCTTGGTCCGCTCACGCGCACCGCACCACCAGCGCACTTGCTGGTGTACGCACAAGAGCCATTCAACGGCGTGCCTTGGTCGCTGCTGCAATGGCCGGGGTCGGCGACCGCGCTGATTGAGTCGACCGCGATTTCTTTGGTGGTACTGCGGCAAAGCGATTTTCCGATGCCTGCAATGACCAGCCCCGGCACAATTCACATCGTCGCCGCAGATGTGCACAAAAACGCAACAACCGGCTTGCCGGCGCTCGCTGGCGCAGTGATCGAGCCATCAATGGTCTTGCGCGGTGTGCGCGGCGTCGATCGCGCTACGTCGATCGTCGGCAATCCAACGCGCCATGCCGTGCTGGAAGCGCTGGCCGATAGCGGCGCGTGGGTGCACATCGCAGCACACGGTTCACACCAGGCTGGATACATCGGCCGATCGGGCATCTGGTTGTCCTCAACCGGGCCCAATCAGATGCCCGAAATACTGAGTTGGATCGAGGTGCTTGATCGCGGCGTGCGCGCGGATTTGGTCGTACTCAACGCCTGCGCAATGGCCGCATCTTCCAAGTCATCTATTTCCGCATCGGTTGGGTTCGCCGAAGCAGTGGTGCGTGCAGGCGCGGACAACGTGGTCGCCGCGCTGTGGCCAGTCAGCGACACCGCCTCGAGTCAGTGGGTGACGGAGTTCTATCAGCAGCTTGGCACCAGCCAGCCGACGTCATTCGAGATCGCGAACGCCGTTCGTCAGGCCGCAAGGCGCTTGCGCGCCAGCCGAATGTTTCGGCATCCATCGCACTGGGCGTCGTTGGTACATCTCACCAACCTCACGTTTGCCGGTTCGGTTGCCGAAACTGCTCACCCCTCAGATCAGCGGGCCGCAGTCAGATAGCTTCAGTCCGTCGTCGGACTGCACGGATTCGCTTCGCTGTATCGACCGTCAAGCGCAGCCAAACGAGACACACGTACAACAGAACCGTGGCGGCGATCAGCGCACCGCGTTCGGTGATGGCCGCAATTGCCATACCGCCTGTTCTTGCCAAACGCCAGGACTTCGCGGACGGGGAAAAGCCGCCATGTTGCGAAGCGATGTGCTCGCTTGGCGCCCTCGCGCGGCAAACGATAAATCGTTGTCCAGCCGAATCTCATGACAGAATGTACGCTTCCGCCTCGATCTCGGATCCCGGATGCGCCAGTTCATACTCGTAGCCCTTGCACTGTGCGTTGCGCCGTTTGCGCTGCGGGCGGAACCGATCGACACGCTGCTCCAAGTCGTGCGCGTGCATACTTATGATGACGCGCTGATCGAGCGTCTCGGGCGTCGCCACGCGCACATGATCGTCGACCGTACCAAGGGCATGATCGTGCTGGAAGCCGATGCCACCGATCTGGCGGTTCTTGCACAAGCGGGAGTGGACTACGAAATCGACACCGATGCCACGGATGCGATGCATCGGCCCCTGCTGCGATCGCTCGGCCAGAACGCCGGCATTCCGGGGTTCGCGTGTTATCGCACGGTGGCCGAGGCCAGGACGCAACTCGACACACTGGCAACGCTCTACCCCAATCTCGCGTCGGTGATCGATATTGGTGACAGCTGGGAAAAGTCAGCGGCGCAGCCCGGCGGCGGCGAAGATTTGCGCGTGTTGCGTTTGACCAATGCCAGCACCGGACCCAAAAAACCGAAGCTGTTTCTTATGGGTTCCATCCACGCGCGCGAGTACGCGCCCGCTGAGCTGGTGCTGCGCTTCGGAGAATGGCTATTGACTCAATATGGCGTCGACGCCGATGCCACCTGGATACTCGATCACCAGGAAGTACATTTGTTGGTGCATGCCAATCCGGATGGACGCAAGAAAGCCGAGGCTGCGCAATCCTGGCGCAAGAACACCAACACGGCTTACTGCGGTCCGACCAGCAACAATCGTGGCGCCGATCTCAATCGCAACTGGCCGTTCAAATGGGGCGCTGCTACCAATGGCAGTGGCTCCAGCACCAACCCTTGCGAAGGCACCTATCGCGGACCACTGGCCGGATCGGAACCCGAGACCGCCGGCACCGTCGCCTATGTGCGTTCACTGTATCCGGATCGTCGCGGCAACGGCGACAGTGACCCGGCTCCGCTCGACACCGAAGGCTTGTTCTTTGACATGCACAGCTTTTCCAAGCTAGTGCTTTGGTCCTGGGGCTGGAACGGTAATGGTGTCTCGCCCAACCACACGCAACTGGAAACACTTGGGCGTCGCTTTGCCTGGTTCAACAACTACACACCGGAACCCATCACCGACCTGTATCCGACCGACGGCACAACGGCAGACACTGTGTATGGCGAACTTGGCGTGGCAGCGTTTTCGTTCGAACTGGGCTCGGCATTTTTCCAGGACTGTGCGTCGTTGGAAAACACCATACTTCCGGACAATCTGCGCGCATTGATCTACGCAGCGAAAACAGCGCGCGCACCTTACCAATGGCCAGCGGGCCCGGAGGCCATGGCGATCACGGTGACACCGGACCTCGCCGTGAGCGGCGAAACCATCAGTATCGCGGGCACCATTGACGACACGCACTTCAGCAATACCCAGGGCGGCACGCAGTCGGCGCAGAGCATCCAGAGCGCCAACGCCTGGATCGTCACCGCGCCTTGGCAGTCCGGCGCCAGCGCATCGCCAATGGCGGCGACCGATGGTGCGTTCAATGCTTCCAGCGAGCAGGTTGCAATCAGTATCGACAGCAACGTTCTGACGCCCGGTCGAACACTGGTCTACCTGCAGGGGCGTGACGCCGACGGCAACGATGGCCCGGTGAGCGCTGCGTTCGTCAACGTTTACGCAGTCTCTGATGTGGGCACACTTTCCGGCGTCGTGCGCAGCGCCAGCGATGGACAAGTGATCGCAGGTGCCGAAGTCGCGGCAGGCACGTGGCGCTCGACCACGCAGGCCAACGGAAGCTATTCGCGAAGATTGCCGGCGGGCAACTACGACATCGGCGCTACGGTGGCCGGCTTCGAACCTTTATCGCTGACGGGCGTGGAGATCGCAGGCGCCGCCATTGTCGAACGCGATCTCACACTTTATTCCCTGTGCAATCGGCTGACCGAAAATGCCGAAGGCGGCATCGGCGCCTGGGCCGCATCAGCGCCGTGGGCCATCAGCAGCGGTGTCACTACGCAGACCGGCTCACGCGCCTGGACCGACAGCCCGACCGGCAATTACGCGGCCAATGCCAACACCAGCCTGACATCGGCGCTGATCAATCTGACTGGTTACGAAAATCCGCAGCTGTCGTTCGACTCTTGGTGCGATAGCGAAAGTGGCTTTGACTATGGCCATGTGGAAATCAGCAGCAATGGTGGCGCCACTTGGAGCCCCGCATTTCGCTGCGACGCCGATGCCGCACCGCGCCGCGTGACGATTGAATTGCCCACACTCACCAACGCCGCACAGGCGCGCATCCGTTTCCGCTTCAGCAGCGATTCGGGCGTACAACGCGACGGCTGGTACGTGGACAACATCACCCTGGCTGCCGGTGGCCCCAGTTGCCGCGCCACACAAATGGGGGGCACCGCGGTGTTCAAGCACGGCTTCGAATAGACGTATTCGACCACGGATTTCAGCCCCGCAGCGGCGACTCAATTCACAGCATTGCCGCCCAGTGTGGCGGCTTGGCGGATCAACCTCACAGGAATTAATCCAAGATGAATCTCACTAGTCGTTCTCAGATCAAAGCTGTCGTGCTTTAGACCGTCAGCGTGCTTTAGAAAGTCAACGACCCGAATTCACGCTGCAAGCACCAACGCTGGCCGCTCGCAGCAAAAAACTGTTCGATGTCCGATCCGATATCGTCGAACTCAAGCGCCGTGCCGCGTGTCATCGTGCGCTCCTCGGCAATTGCGCTGAAGTCGTCTGCCGATGCGCAGAAGTCGAGATCGTCAACGCTGTCTTCGTCTACGTCTTGGTCCACGGCCGTACGAGTCCGCGCGGATTGAAAGATCGCCGACTCAGGTTGCATATCAACGCTGGTAGATTGCAAAGCAAGTGACTTCTTGTTGTTGAGCATGGTGGCTACTCCCTCGGGTTCGCTACGTACCTCAAACGGCACGTGTTGCGACATTGCTCAACGCACACTCGATGCCAACTGCGAAATTGCCCGTGTATGCAGCATTCAATGCCTTCGCGGCGGCCTTTGAGCCCGCATGGCACATGCACATTGCATGACATCGGCATCCGCCCTAGCAAAATGCCTGCCTGAGATGTCGCACACGCCGAGTGTTCTATCAATCAATTGGCGTAACCTCTTCCAAACAGCGTACCCGGTTCGCTCACGCGATTGGGCACGCATCTTGCGGTGTCCAGGACTCAGTTCGGAGCACCCGCAATGAATCAAATGACCCGAATACCCTTCACCGAAAGGCTGAGATCGATTCCCGGTTTCTTCGGCATCCGTCTTGAAGAACAACCCGAACACACGGTGCTCGAAACAGTTGGCGAAGTCGAGATCCGCCGCTATGCGCCCAGCCTGCTGGCGCAAATCACCTTACCCGGCAGTCATGACGAGGCCGTCGACGAGGCGTTTGATCGATTGGCACGCTTCATTTTCGGCGGAAACGCCGACGGCGAAAAATTGGCGATGACCAGCCCGGTATACCAACGCTCTACAACCAAAGCCATGCGCGACGGGCAGGTACCCGATCGTTGGACGATTGCTTTTTTCCTCGCCAACAACATGCAACCGCACCAGGCACCGCAACCCAACGACGCCGCCATCAAACTGGTAACAGTGCCCGAACACGTCGTCGGCGCGCTGCGCTACACCGGTAACAACTCGGACGAAAATCGTGCCGAGCACCGCCTGCAATTGCTCACCGACCTGCAGCGCACCGCGCGCTGGTATGTCGATCAGGACGTGTACTGGGCACAATACGATGCGCCGTTCACTCTGCCGTTCCTGAAGCGCAATGAAGCGATGGTGGCGCTCACTGCACGTTGAGAAAATTCAGGGCAGTCGCGTAGGTCGGGTCCGGCAAAGCGGTACCCGAAATCGGAATGGCCGCTGTCCCAAGAGTCGGAAATGGCGGCAATGGAGCCCGAACATTTATCGCCGACCCTATCCACTTCTGCGCAATTCGACAGATGGATTCAACAGCATTAAAGAGTAGTTCGGAGCGCAAGGAACCGCACCAAAACTCCCAACATTCCCACCCCCCAGCCACAAGTTGCTATCGTCCGCCCTGCAAATCGGGAATCGGCGATGCTGACCCAACAGCAAAAGCAGCACTACGAGCGCGAAGGCTATGTCGTGGTGGAGGGTTTCAAATCGGCGGCGGAGATGGCTGCAGTGCGCGCGCGCGCGCGAAATCGTCGATGCTTTTGATCCAGGCCCAACGCGCAGTATCTTCACTACGCGTGAACAGGCGCTGGCGACGGATCAGTATTTTCTGGGATCGGCCGACCAGATCCGTTGTTTCTTCGAGGAAGAGGCGTTCGCCACGGATGGCAGTCTGCGCCAGGCGAAGGAACTGTCGATCAACAAGATCGGGCATGCGTTGCACGATCTTGATCCGGAGTTCGATGGTTTCTTGCGCGGGCCCTAACTTGCTGCGTTGGCAGCTGATCTGGGACTGGAACAGCCGCTGCTATGGCAGTCGATGTACATCTTCAAGCAGCCGGGCGTCGGCGGTGAAGTGAAGTGGCATCAGGACGCGACGTTTCTGCACACCGATCCGATCAGCGTGACGACGTTCTGGTTTGCACTGGAGGATGCGCATCGCCAGAACAGCTGCCTCTGGGTCGAACCGGGCGGCCATCGCGGTCTGCTGCGCGAATTGTTTGTGTGCAATGGCGACCGGGTCAGCATGCAGCGCCTGGATACCACACCCTGGCCGGATGCCACACGTGCACGCGCATTGCCGGTGCGTGCCGGGAGCCTGGTTTGCTTCCACGGGCTGCTGCCGCACTACAGTGCGCCCAACCGATCAAACCAATCACGTCACGCCTATTCGCTGCACGTCACCGACGCGCGCACGCGCTAAACCCGCAGCAACTGGCTGCCGCGCAACTCCGAGTCATTGCCGTTGCGCGGGTTTTGTTGATGTGCCATCGGGTCTGCAACCCACTTCATTTGCTTACCTGATGGTTACCTTGGGGAAGGTCTGAATAAGTCGTTACTTCGTCTTCGCCACACTGCTTATTGCTTGCCAAACCCCTAAAAACCTGCGGTTTTTCGCCCCCTGACTCAGGGGGCTATCGCGGCTCCGGACTTGTTCAGAGGTTCCTTAGCTTCAGCCGGAGCAGTCCAGGCAAAGGGTCGCCGGACCGTAGCAGCGGACCTGGCCGCGGCAGCTGCTACGGAGTCGCGAAGCCTCGCGCCCAGCTGCACTCCTTTCGGCAGGTTGGGGGATACCAGCTCAGAAATCAGTTGCTTGCCTCTTTGCGGCGTGCAACAACGACCCGGGCTCGATCGTCGGCGCCGGTGATCGAGCCGGTGTTGCAGTGCTGGACGTGGAGCAAGGTCAGATCATTGCGCAGCGCATGGATCAGCGGCCGATACGCAGATGCGACAACGGCCATCACTGGCTCAGCTAATTGCCTCTGGGATCAGTGAACACTACCCAGCATCGAAAATCACCCTGACCCTTGACCTGTGACCCTTGACTTGAGGCCTACCCACCCAACGCAATCGCCGACCCGCTGAACGCAATTACCAGATCGTAGAGCGCAGGCGGCGGATTGATCGGCGTGGCTGCGGCGGTGCCGAATTGGGTTACGCCATGTCCGAGCATCTGTCGCAGGTCATACGTTGCGCCGGCAAGCGCGAACGGCGCACTGTCGATCAGCCGCGCGGTAAACACATTCGAGGAAAACAGCGCCTGCGCCTGCTTGCCGGCGCCTTCGGCCACCGTAGTGCCGACCGCTATGCTAATGCGCCGAAACGTTGCAATGCACTCGCCCTGGGCGAAAGACTCCGGACTGTTAAAATTCCCCTTGGGTTTGCGCTGCAGGTAAATCGAAAATTCACCGACCGGATCCAGCGCCAGACTCAGAGTGCCATTCACCAATCCGGTTGCCACAAACGGCGTAGCGGCAAAAGTGAAATGCGCCGTCGACTCGCCCGGCGCGCCATTGAACATCGGCGCGGCGATACCGGCCAGATGGATGAAATACCCGTAATCGGCCAGCGATTGATCGGACTTGCGATAAAAGCGGCCGGTGACGTACCAGGCCAGCTCGGCGGGCAACAGGGTGGACATACGGTGTCTCGATAGCGGAGCTTTCACTTTACGATACTCGGCGCTGCTGTTGCTGCCGCGGAGTCGGCAGTATTGGAATCAACCACACCCACCTGCTCCGCACCGAGCCAGCGCTGGCGCGCCCGCCCTTGTCTGTTGGTTTTCGGCCTTGATGGGCATTGCAAGAAATGAGTACGTTCGGTTTCGGTGCCGATTGGCGTTATATGGATTGAGATGGGATCGCCATGGCGAAATGCCGCGGCGGCGGAAGTCGAAAATTGTCACACTCGGAAGGGCGGCGTTGGACTAACCTAACCGTCACAGTGGAAGCCGACATGCAATGAGTTCGTGTGTGAGGATACGGTGACTGCGATGAGGATCACTTGCGGTCCGAATTGGATCGGAAGCAAGCGTGTTTGTTTGGTTTTATTGGTACGGTGTAGGTCGGGCCACTGGTCGCTGCTGACCTCAGTAATGGTTTGGCTGCGTGACTCGATCGGAACTGCTGTGGCAAGCATGAACCACGGCAATCTTGGACGCTTTGGAATCACAGGGGAGAACGGCTAGTGAGCAAGCTCAGCGCGGCGCTTTCGCGCATTTGCAGTATCGGGGCTTTGCCGTTGGCAATCCTCTCGATCGGAACGGTCGCCGCAGCGACTCCGGATCATTTCCCGAATCCGATGTTCAACGATGGCCTCGAAAATATCGGCAATGGCCCCGCGACTACCGGCGATGCAGCGCGCTTTCTGGCGCAGGCAACGTTCGGGCCGACCGATGTCGATATCGCGCGGCTGCGTACGCTCACTTACCAGGGCTGGCTCAACGAGCAATTCAGCGCGCCGCCCAGCCTGCATCTGAACTACCACAACTGGGTAGCCAACATACTGGATGAAGGCACCGGCTCAACGACGTTGCGCGAAGCCTGGTTCCTCGGTGCTTTGGGCGGGCCTGATCCGCAGAACAATCTCATCCTGCATACCGATCAGCTGCGTCAGCGCGTGGCGTTTGCGCTCAGCGAGATCTTCGTGGTCTCGGATCAAAACACTTTGCTGAACCAGTTTCCCAACGGGATGGCTTACTACTACGACATCCTGGTGAACAATGCGTTCGGCAATTTTCGTACCCTTCTGGAGCAGACGACGCTGAGCCCGGCGATGGGCGTGTATCTCAACATGATGGGCAATCGGCGCGCCAACCTCGCACAGAACCTGCACCCGGATGAAAACTACGCGCGCGAAATCAACCAGCTGTTCAGCATTGGCCTAGTGATGCTCAATACCGACGGCACGCCCCAACTGCTGGGCGGGCAGCCGATCCCGAGCTATGACCAGCAACTGGTCACCGCGTTTGCCCATGTGTTCACCGGTTGGAAATGGTCCGATTGCACCTCTGCCAACTTTACCGGTTGCGGGCCCGACTACACCAACGGCACTAACTTCCAGACCCCGATGGTCGCGTTCACCGCGTATCACGACAACGGCACCGACCCAGTCAACGACATCGTCAGCAAGCAGCTGTTTGCCTACCCAGGTGCGGTGAACGGCGGACTGCTCGCCGCGGGCGGCACACCGCAATCCGATCTTCAGTTCGCACTCGACAACATTTTCCGCCATCCCAACATCGGCCCGTTCATTGGCAAGCAGTTGATCCAGCGTCTGGTGACCAGCAACCCGACACCGCAGTATGTGCAGCGCGTCGCCAATGTGTTCAACAATGATGGCAGCGCCGGACAGGTACGCGGCAATCTTCGCGCGGTGGTGCAGGCCATCTTGCTGGATCCCGAAGCCCGCACCGGCCAGTGGGCGCGGCCGGATACTTATGGCAAGTTGCGCGAGCCGCTGCTGCGCCTCACGCACTTCTGGCGTGCAATGGGCGCGATCCATCGTTGCGGTCGCGACTACACGGCCGGAACCACCATTTATCACTACGCCAATCAGCCCTATCGCTACGCCGGGTATGTCACGGCCTGGGGCACGGCCGATACGATTTACGGCAGTGGTGTCGGACAGGCGCCGCTCAATGCTTTCAGTGTGTTCAATTTCTTCAAGCCGAGCTATTTGCCGCCTGGTGAGATGACCGCAGCCGGTCTGCTCGGGCCCGAGTTCCAGATCAACACCGACACCTTGATCACCAATTCGACCAACAGCACTGCCGGCAAGGCATGGAACTTGGATGTATCGGATGTCTGCGCGCCCAACGACGACACCGGCGACGTCAAGATCAATCGTGCTCAGGACGCAGCCCTGGCCGGCAATGCCGATGGCGGCCCCGGCAACCCGGCCACGCTCCTGATCGATGCTTACAACATCCGCTTCATGTCCGGGCAGATGTCGCCCTTCATGCGTCAGGTGCTGCTGAATAATCTGAACACGATCGGCATTGCCGATGGTGCCGACTGGCGCGCGCAGCGCATCAGCCGTGCGCTGTTGCTGATCCTGACCTCTCCCGAATACATGATTCAGAAATAGGACAGGACGATGAAACCCGATCGCCGCAAATTCATCAGTCAGACCCTGCACGCCGCTCTTGGCGGCGCCACCGTTTTTTCCGCGCTGGGCAATATCCAGTTGCTGCAAGCCGCGACGCGGGGCGGCGGCTATGTGTTCACCGACTACAAGGCGCTGGTCTGTGTTTTTCTCTACGGTGGCAACGACAGTTTCAATACTGTGGTGCCCTACACGCAGAGTGCGTTTAACAGCTTCTTCGGCGCCGGAGGTGTGCGGCCGCAACTGGCATTGACGCGCAATCTTTTGCACCCGTTGAACGATGCGGGCGCAACATCGGCTGACGGCATTCAATACGCGCTGCATGCGCAGATGCCGGAAATGGCCGCGCTGTTCAATCAGGTCAGCAGTCCGCTCGCGATCATGGCGAATGTCGGCACCTTGGTCGGACCGGTCACACAGAACCAATACATCAACTTGAACCCGGCATTGCCGCCGCAACTTTATTCACACGCGGATCAATCGGCTTACTGGCAGGCATCGCCGCCCACCAATACGCCCACCACCGGCTGGGGTGGCCGCATCTGCGATCTGCTGGAGAGCGCCAATCCGCCGAATATTCCGATCATGACTTCGTTCAGTGGCGAAGACGCCTTCATTCGTGGCGAAAACGTCAATGGCTACATCATGAATGCGAGCCAGGCACTCACGCTCGATCTTCCCTACGACGACCATGCCCAACTGCGCCCCTCTTTCGACGCACTGCAGGCGGTGGGCACGCAGGCCAATATGCTGGAACGCACCTTCGCCGCCACCATCAATCATGCCGAGGCGACGGCTCTGGTCGTGCGCATGGCATTGAACGCTGCGGGCGCGCCCAGTTTTTCCAGCTTTTTCCCCAATGCCGATGGCTACAACTTTGACGCCCAGCTGCAGACCGCGGCGCGCCTGATCTGGGCGGCCTACAACAACGTGCCCGGCTACAGCGGACTCAAGCGCCAGGTGTTCTTCGTCAATACCGGCGGCTATGACACGCATGGCGATCAGCTTCCGCAGCAGGCTGATTTGCTGCCGGTGTTGTCGCGCGCGCTCACCGGTTTCTACAACGCACTGAACTCGATCGCGATCCCCGGCGGCACCCTGGCCAAAGTGGCGACGGCGTTCACTGCGTCTGACTTTGGTCGTTCGATGACCGCCAACAACGGCGGCACCGATCACGGCTGGGGCTCACACCAGTTCATTGTCGGTGGCGCTGTGCAAGGCGGAAAATTCTACGGCAATGGATGTGGATTTTCCGGTCAGGCAGCGAACTATGGCCTGGTCATGCCCAGCCTGCTCAGCCCCACGCCGCCAGCCTACGGCATACCATCACCCAACCTCAACGACCCGGGCGACGGCAATGGCCGCATCATCCCGACCACATCAGTCGATCAGTACGGCGCAACGCTGGCCAAGTGGTTCGGCTTGACCGGCAGCGACATCTCGCTGATTTTCCCCAACCTCAGCAACTTCTCGCCTTCGCCGAATTACAACCCTGCGGGCAACTATATGGGTTTCCTGGCCTGATCGATGGAGCGCGCAAGCGCACTCCCGCGCAGACGGAACGCAGCTGTGATCAACAGCAGGGCAGCGAGCAGGGCGGCGTAGGTCCAGCCCTGCACACCAACCGGAAGCGCCGGCCCCTGCACGATGATCGTGCCGTACATGCCCTCGCCCGGGCTGCCGTGCGGTTCGCAGAAATATCCGAACTGACCGGGGTCTGGAAACGCCACGGTTGCCGACCAGATCTGTGTCGACGCGCTGCCGTTGCCACCGTTTCCATCGTTATCGCAGCCACGCGCACAGCGAAACGAACCGTCGTCCGCCATCACGTTGTGATAGCCGCCGAGATTGGCAAATCGAACCGTATCCCCCGGCTGTATGGTCAACGTCTGCGGGTTGAAGGCCAGTCGCCCGGAACCGCCCACCTGCACCACCCAGCTCGCTGCCTGCAGCTGCGCGGACATCGCCGTCAGCATCGCCAGCAACACGCAGATGCGGCGCCAGCGATCGTTTGGCGAACTTGGCAACGACATCAAAGGATTGCGACTGTGGATTCGCCGATTCATAAGCTGCTTTTGAGCACCGCAAAGCACCGAACATCAGGGATTTATATCATGCCCGATAAACTGCAAAGCGCGCAAAGACAGAGGTGGCAACCGTTTGCAAGCGGCATGCAACGATTCCGGGAATCACACTGATCGATCTGGTCAGATGGTAGCCGATGCGACCAATGATCAACGCAACGATGATCGGCGCGACAAACGCGTCGCCAGTGGACTCGCGCACGCGCGTTCACCATTTCGCGATCTCGACGCCGACAACGCCGCCGAGCAGCCCACCGAGCATCGATTTGCCCTGCATCATCGCGACCACGTCGGGAAAGTTTGCGAAAGCAAAGACGGGATCTTCGAGCCACCAAGACAGCCGGGAGCCGATTGCATCGCCGAGGATGGCACCCGTGATCAGCGCCAGGCGAATCGACAACGCGAGGTCTGCCGTGGTCGGAAAACGCCGACGCTCACGCAGAAACAACTGAAACCCGACCGCATACGCAGCCAGCTCGAACAACGTATGCAGTTGCACTGGCGTCAGGTCGATAGGATGGATAGTCAATCCAGTGCAATTTCGCGCAATCGTACGCGGCACGCCCAGCCTGTCAAGCCAGCCGATGTGTCTGCGCGTCGGATGCGACAACGATGCACACGTAGGCACGTCGCTGGGTGATTTGACGACGGGCCGCAACCGCTAATGATTTCGACAGCGGGCATCGCCCTCTACTCGCGGCGCTCGCAACAGCTGGCGCGCGCAAGGCGATCACGCCGAATCCGGAAGTTAACCTTACGTAACATCACGATCCGCCTGCGGCGTTACACTTAGCGCTCGCCAGTGGGGAGCGGACAATGCAGACGGCTCGACGATGGGGTTGCGGGGCGCTGATCATGCTTGCCGGCACGGTTTCAGCGGGGAACTCAGTCTGGACCAGCACGGGCCCACTGGGCGGCGGAGTGTTCGAGCTGATATTCAGTCCGCTCGATCCACAAACCGCGTATGCGACGACGCGTGGTTCGGTTTACAAAACCGTGGACTCCGGTGCGAGCTGGGCGCGTTCCAGCAATGGCCTGGTTGCAACCAGCGTGTACCCATTGCCACTCGCGCTTGATCTGGAGGCGCCGGATACGCTTTACACCTTCGACTCGTCGCTGCGGCTGTATCGAAGCGACAATGGGGGCGACAGTTGGCAGATTCTTGATGACAATCTCGACGCAGATTTCTTGTTCAGCAAGATCAGCGATGTAGCCGGCGAAGCAGGATCGTTGTTCATCGGCGGCGTGTCGCAATCCATCACGGGGCTGCCGCAACTGTTCAAGAGCAGCGATGGCGGCGAGGTCTTTGTACGCATCGGCACTGGCCTGCCGGCTGACGCAAATATCGCCTCGATCACTGTCGACCCACTGAATGCCAACGTCGTCTACGTCGGCATCTATGGCAGCGGTGCGGTAAACCAGGCCTCGCTTTTCCGCAGCAATGATGGCGGCGCTAATTTTGTGCCAAGCCTGAATCTGTTCGGCACCTTGGGTTATCAACCCGACGTGCAGGATTTGAGCTTCATTGCCGGCACCGGCGCCACCGGCTCGTTGTTTGCAGTCATCGACTCCAACATTTACCACAGCGCCAATGGCGGGACGAACTGGACTGGCCCACACGGTCCGGCGGACAGGATCACGGCGCACCCGACCGATCCGCTCAAATCCTACTTTGCACGTTCCGACGGAGCATTTGTCTGGTTTGCGCCGAATCCGACGCCGACGTTTCTGCCTTACAACGACGGCCTCACACCGAACATTTCCTATACCTCCATTCCCGGCAACGTGCCAATCCGCGCGGCGGTCTGGCGGCTGGTTCCGCAACCCGGATATCCGGCGCCCGGCACTTCGCTGTTTGCGACGACGGAGGGTTCGGGCGTGTTTGAGCGTGAGGAAAGCGCGCCCAGCTGGATTGCCGTTGCCACCAACCCAGCGGGCGTCGGCGTGCGTGCGCTCGCCATACATCCGCACCCGTCACTCAATGCAGTGGGCGGCAGCAATGTCCTGTTGGCCGGACACAGCGGCTACGCAGTGACTTCGCCGGGACTGTATCGCAGCACCGATCAGGCGTTATCGTGGGCACTGTTCAACACGGGTGTCCGCGCCACGGAACTGCAGACGCTGCGTATTGATCCGACCACACTGGGCGGCAGTATCGCAAACACCGTGATGTACGCGGGAGGTGCCAGTGCTGGGGTCGACCCAGCGTACTTGGGTGCCGGATTGTTGCGCAGCGTGAACAATGGCGTGAACTGGCTGACCATGGACGGAAACCTGCCGCAGGATGTCACCGGTCATGCCAACATCGGGCTGGTTCGCGATCTGGTCCTCGATCCGCGTTCATGCCCGACACCGCCACCTTCCGGCCCGTGCACAACGGGTGGTCTGCAAAAGATCTACGCGCTGGCCGAGGGACATTTGGTCGAGACAGTGGTCGGGCCGGTAACGACCTACGAGTTCACCAATCGGATCGTGCGCAGCACCGATCAAGGTTCCACATGGTTCGCGCTCGATGGCGCCGGCAGCGGCCTGCCTGCCAGTTTCAGCAATGACGATGTCTCCCAGCGCATCACGCCCAATGCACTCCTCGTCGACCCGAACAACAGTGCTGTGCTCTATCTCGGCACCGACGCGATCTATGACGATTTCGACACTGGTGATCCGGTCAACCCCGCCGATCTGCCCAGCGGTATCTTCAAGAGCACCAATGCGGGTGTCCTCTGGACACACCTCAACAGCAACGGCCTGCCGACGAAATCGAGTTTCAACAATACCCAACTCGATGTCGCCGCTTTGCTCATCGACCCGACCAACAGCAACATACTGTGGGCGGCGTTGACCGACCTGCGCAACACCGGTTATTCGACGATCTATCGCAGCAACGATGCGGGTGCAAATTGGGTACGCAAGGATGAGGGCATCAACGGCAGCGTCGAAATGCGTGCGCTGGTCTTTGATCCGCAAGACCACAACATTCTATATGCCGCCGCTGGTGGCTATGAGGCAAACCCCGGTGCGGTCTATCGCGGAGTGTGGAACGCTGGAACACAGTCCATCGTCTGGCTGTCGATCAGCATCGGCCTACCCGCGGAATCGGCGCACACCATTGCGGTTGACCCGTTCAACCCGGACGTCCTGCATGCCGGCACCGATGCCGGTGTCGTCAGCATCACGCGCTCACCTGACCAGGATAACGACGGCATTCCAGATGCCGCCGAGAACCAGGCCCCGGATGTACCGGGAGGCATTGTTGGACCCGGTGACGGTAATGGCGACGGGCAAATGGATGCAACGCAACGGGATGTCGGATCGATCGGCGTCAGCATACGCCAACCCAGCGGCACCGGACTTGGCGCGGTGACTACCGACCTGATCAATGGTGTAGGCAGCGCCGCATGCAGCAACGGAACGGCGCAGGCGGTGGACGTACAGCTGATCGCGCCGACGGCTCTGGGTCTGGATGCGGTCGATGGAACCCAATACTTCTATACGCATCCGCTCGGAACCAACAGTTTTGAGGTGCTCGGCTGCAGCAGCGCAAGCATTCGTATCCGCTATCACGGTGCTGCATTTGTCTCGCCGCTGTGGACGTTCCGTATTTTTGCTCCGCTGATAGCGGGCGATCCGAACAACATCGCGTGGTACGACTTTTCCTCAAACGCAACCCGCGTTGGTCTCGACACCTGGCAGATAAATCTCACCGCGGGCGCCTTCGGAAGTTACCGTCCGGAACTCGATGCCATCCACTTTGTCGGTGGCCCGGCCTGCTTCAATCCGGTGTTGTTCGGCGATGGTTTTGAGTCCAACCCGACGGTTATTCCGCCCTGTCCGAATTGAGCTAGGTTTTGCCGCGTAAGATGGGCGCAACCCACCGATCCGGAACACCCGACAATGGTGGGTTGCACCCGCCCTACGACTCTAGCCGGCGTAACTGGCGGCTTCGACCGGTTTGCCCCAGCGCTTGTAAAGCTCCGCCAGCCGTGCGCGGAACGCCTTGCTGCGCCCGTCATCATCGCCAAACTGTTTCTGCACGACCTGGTAACTCTGCTTGAGCATCGGCTCGGCTTCCGCGTAACGCTTCGCCTCCATGTATGACAGTCCGAGGTGGCCGCGAATGACGGCCAGAAACCAATGGTCGGCCGGAAATACCTGCTCGGCACGCTTGTGCAATTCGCTGAAGCCGGCGACGGCTTCGTCAATGCGGCCCAAATCGCGCACCGAGGCCAGATAGTTTGCCTGGGTCATCACCGACTCGGGATGCATCGGCCCCTTGGCTTTCAAGTACAACTCCGACGCCTGACGAAACAACACTTCGGCTTTGGCGAAGTCCTTGCGCTGGCGTGCAATGACGCCGAGCACATTGATCGCGCTCAGGGTGTCCGGATGGGCGTCGCCAAGCGTCGCACGACGGCGACGGAAGACATCTTCGATCTCGGTCTCAGCAGCATCCTCCTGACCGGCCGCGCGCAGCGCATTGGCATAGTTTGAGCGCATCGTCAGCACGTCGGGATGGTCGGCCCCGATCACCTCCGCGCGGATTGGAATCTGCGCGCGGAACTCAGGCAACGCCGCTTCAAACGCGCCGCCATCGGCAAGCGCCAGCACCGCATGCGCCCTGAAGCGCAGTGTCTCCGGATGTCTGGCGCCCAGCGATAGTTCGGCGAGATTTGCCGCGTCCCGATAGCGCGCTTCGGCGACCGTGTAATCACCTTTCCGATAAGCCAGATTGGCCACCAATGACAGCAGCTGCACTACCACCGGATGACTACGCCCATGGCGCAATTGTTCGTTGGTGTAGGCCTCGTTGATCAGACGTTCGGCCTCTTCCCACTTGCCTTGCTCGCCGAGAATGTCGGCGAGCGCGGCCTGCGCGCCACTGGTGGCCGTCTCCTGACCCGACACTTTTTCGGCAACGCGCAGACTGTCACGCGCGATCTGCTCCGCGCGTGCGCCATCGCCAACGCCATTGGCCGCCGCCGCCGCAGTTCGACGCGCATCGATGATCACATCTGCCGGCAATCCCGGGGTACTGTCGAGCAGCGGCAGCAACCGCACCATGGTCTTGTCCGCCGACTCGAACTCACCCAGTTCTCCCAGCGTGATCGCCAGCTGGATTTCCGCCTGCAGGCGTGGAAGTTCATTTTCCGGGTAGATCGGACGCAGCAGTTGCACTGCCGATTCCAGTTGCGCGCGTGATGCATTCAACTGCCCGAGGCGGCGCAACGTGCGCCCCAACATCGTCGCGATCTCGCCGCGCAACGCCGGATTGTCGGCGAGACTCTTGTCCAGGTTTGTGGCTGCGGCCGCGAGCGCATCGACGACACGCACGTTGCGCGTTTCCGGCGACCCGCCTTCCAGCTTCCACGGATCGGGCGCGGCAATCATTTCTTCGAGGAAACTGCGCGTGGCAATCGCGCGTGCCGACTCCTCGGCGGCGCGATCACGTTGCAACTGCGCCTCGACCAATGCGGCCTCCGCGCGTGCCCGCTGCCGGCTCGCCTCGATCGTCATATAACTGGTGGCGATGATGCCGAGGATCAACGACAGCACCACTGCGGCCGCGGCACCGACCATCAACTTGTTGCGCGCGATGAATTTTCTGGCGCGGTAGATCTTGCTCGGCGGACCCGCCAGCACCGCCTCACCCTGCAGATGACGACGGATGTCTGCGGCCAGTTCCGACACCGATGAGTAGCGCTGGTCGCGATCGCGTTCGAGTGCTTTGAGCGTGATCCAGTCAAGATCACCGGAGAGCGCGCGCGATAGCGACTGCGCATCGCCGGCCATTGACCGTTTCCATTCCGACTGACTGACCTTGGTGTCTTTCGCGATCTCCAGCACCTTCTTGCTTGGTGGCCGGATATGCGCCTCGCGCAACACGCGCGCCAGATCGCTGTCGATCGCCCGCGCGATCGTGTCGCCCGAGATTGGCAGCTCATGGGTGATCAGCCGGTACAACACCACGCCAAGCGAATAGACATCGGTGCGCGTGTCGATCGCAGCGAGGTCACCCGCGGCTTGCTCGGGGCTCATATAGGCCGGTGTACCGATCGGCACACCCATGCGCGTGGAGCCGGTTTGGCCGCGTCCGCCATCCATACTCTTGGCGATGCCAAAGTCGATTACCTTTACCAGCATCTGGCCCTGGTAATCGGCAACCATCAGATTGGTCGGCTTCAGGTCACGATGAATCACGCCCTTCTGGTGCGCGTGCTGTACGCCTTCGCAGATTTGCAGGAACAGCTCCAGCCGATGCGCGATGTCCATCCCGCGACGGTCACAGAACTCGTTCACCGGCACGCCGGGCACATACTCCATCGCAAAGTACAAGCGCCCTTCCGGCGTGGCCCCGACATCGAGCACCTGGGCGATGTTGGGATGGTTCATCAGCGCCAGCAGCTCGCGTTCGGACTGGAAGCGCGAGATCACATCCTCGCTGTCCATGCCGGCTTTGATCACCTTCAACGCCACCTGGCGGCGCACCGGTTCCAGTTGATCCGACAGATACACCGCGCCCATTCCGCCGGCGCCGAGTTCGGCGCGAATCCGGTAGGGGCCGATCACCTTGCCGATCAGCGAAAGATGCGACTCGCTCGGCGCGTCGGCCATTGACACTTTCATTGACGATGCCGATTTCACCCCCGGCGCATGCTCGACGACAAGCGTGCCGTCCGTTTGCGGGTCGGTCGAACTCGGGGTCTTGCTCTGGATCTGCGTGGGCAAATCAGAATTGGTCGAACGTTCGCCGCTCATCGTCACTCGGGCCTCTTGCGCGATCATCGCGACTTTCTGCGCAGGCGGCAACCGTCATCGCGCACGATTGCGATCGATCGTTCGATTCTGGTGGCAAGGGGGCACTTGTCAATGACGCCAATTTGGGCGAGACACAACGTCAGTTCTGGCATTGCGCCGCCGCCATTGCTGCTGAACGCGGCTGGCGCCGCTCCCACAGCAGACTCACAGTGATGCTGTGGACCGCAACACGCGCCCGATTGCATCCTGCCAACCGCGATACAGAGCCTCGCGCTGGGCCGTCGGCATCTGCGTTTCGAAGCGGCGCTCGCAGCCCCATTGCGTGGTGATTTGCTCGAGCGAGGTGAACATGCCGACGCCGAGCCCGGCCATATAGGCGACGCCCAGTGCGGTGGTTTCAATAACGTTTGGGCGATCGACGGGCAGGCCGAGCAGGTCGGCAAGCGCTTGTGCGAACCAATTGTTCGCCGCCATTCCGCCGTCGATACGCAGCGCGCAGGCACCCGCCACGCCGTCGCGGTTCATTGCTTCGAGCAGGTCGCGGGTCTGGAAACAGGCCGACTGCAATCCGGCGGTGACAATCTCGCCGATGCCGGTATCGCGGGTCAGACCAAAAATCGCGCCACGCGCCTGCGCGTCCCAGTAGGGTGCGCCCAGTCCGGTGAAGGCGGGCACCAGGTAGACGCCACCGTTGCCGTTGGCCTGCATTGCGATCTGCTCGGTCTGCGCGGCTGAGGTGATCAGCTTCAGGCCATCGCGCAGCCATTGCACCGCCGCGCCGGCCACAAAGATGCTGCCTTCGATCGCGTAGGTCGTGGTGCCGTCGATGCGATAGGCGACGGTGCTGAGCAGACGATTCTGCGAGCGCGCGATCGAGGAGCCGGTGTTCATCACCAGGAAACACCCGGTGCCATAGGTGCTCTTGATCATGCCCGGTGCGAAACACGCCTGGCCAACCAGCGCCGCCTGCTGGTCGCCGAGCACACCGTGAATCGGCAACGCGGCACCGAGAAGCGCCGCATCGGTAACGCCGTAGTGCGCATTTGAATCGCGTACTTCGGGCAGCAACGCGCGCGGCACGTCGAACAACCTCAGCAGCTCGTCGTCCCAAGCTTGGGCCACGATGTCAAACAGCAGCGTGCGCGATGCATTGGTCGCATCGGTCGCATGCGTGCGACCGCCGGTTAACTTCCACAGCAACCAACTGTCGATCGTGCCAAAGCACAGCTCCCCTGCAACTGCGCCGGCACGCGCAGCCGGGATCGCCTCAAGCATCCACGCAATTTTCGTCGCCGAGAAATACGGATCGAGCAGCAACCCGGTTTTGGCGCTCACCATCGGCTCATGCCCGGCATCGCGCAGCCGCTGGCAAACTTGTGCGGTGCGCCGATCCTGCCAACCGATGGCGCGATGCATCGCGCGTCCCGAAACTCGTTCCCAGATCACCGCCGTCTCACGCTGATTCGCAATCCCGATCGCTGCGACCTGCGTTGCTGGCAAGCCTGACTGCAGCAGCGCCGCCCGACACGTTGCCAACACCGCCATCCAGATCTCGTCAGCGTCCTGCTCGACCCAACCCGGCTGCGGGTAGTACTGCGTAATCTCCTGCTGCGCGTCGGCGAGTACTTGACCGCGCGCATCGAAAATAATCGCGCGCACACTGGTGGTGCCGGCGTCGATGGCGAGGAGGACTGGCGTGGTCATGGGCGCCCTGCCGGAGAGAAATCAGATTGATCTGTTCAAACCCTTAGTTCGGAAATTGTACTCCGACCGCCACACTCGCCAATTCTTCTTTGGTTCGTAATCCGGGTGCGGGTTCCTACTTGGCGATTGCCAGAACAAACCTCACCTTTGGCAATGCGCTAGCGCCTTCGCGACAATAGAAGCGCTGCGCATCCTCGTTCCACATGGGCGTCTGCCATTGGACCTGGGCAAACCCTTGCTCACCCGCGTAGCGCAGAACCTGCGCCAACAGGGCGGAACCAACGCCGCCGCCGCGAAATGCCTCGCGCACGAACAGGCAATCCATGTGCAGAAACTCCCGCGCCGACCACGTCGAATACTCGCCGGTCGCGGTGGCGTATCCAATCAACTGCCCCTGCGACTGTGCCACCCATGCCTTCAATCTGGCAGAATTATCGAATATCGAGCGCTGCAACTTTTCGGAAATGCCACAGGCTTCGTATTCCGAGCGCTCGTAGCGCGCGTGTTCTGCGCACATGATCACCAGTTCGGCAATCTCACTACGGGCTACAGGTCGCGCCAGACAGGAAACCGAGTGCATCGAACGACTGGTCATCGTCTGCCACTCCGCTGCATCCGGATCGGTCATTCCGACACCTGTCCAGATTCGAGAGTGAAGCCCTCATCCAGCCAGCCGGTAATTCCGCCGGCCATGAGCTTGACCGGATAGCCAAGCCGCGCCAGCCTCAGCGCGGCTCGGGCAGCACCATTGCAATGCGGTCCGGCGCAGTAGGTGACGAACAGCGTGGTCGGGGCGTAGACGCTGATCCGCGACCCGATGATCTTGCCATGCGGAATATTGATCGCGCCTGGCACATGACCGCGCGCAAAAATTTCCGGGCCGCGTGCATCGATCAGTACGAAGTCTGGATTGCTGCTGGCGAGTGCCTCGTGGGTATCCCAACAATCCGTTTCGAAGGTAAACCCGGATTCAAAGTGCTGCACGGCCAGCGCTGAGTGCGCCGCAGGAACTTGTGTGACTGCATTTGACATGAGCGGATCTCCAAGTGAGGAAGCACGACTATTGTTTCCTCACCTGCGTCGCTGGACAATTGGCAGAATTGCCAGTGTTCGATCAAATAATGCCAAAACGCCGTGGCGCCCGAGTCAAGCACAATCCGCTGGTCGTGGCCCTCGTGTACGACGGTTTGTGCGCGTTCGAGTTCGGCTGCGCAGCTGAAGTTTTTGGTCTACCGCGACCGGAGCTCGGCGCCCACTGGTACCGTTTCGAGACGTGTTCATTGCAACGGCGCGCCGTGCAAGGGCAATACGGAATGCGCATCACTGCCGACCAAGGTTTGGAGCGGCTGTCCGCCGCCGGCACCGTGATCATCCCGGGCTGGACCGGCATCGACGCACCGGTCCCGGCGCGGATCATCACTGCGCTGCGCGATGCACATTCGCGTGGTGCTCGACTGCTGTCGATCTGCTCCGGCGCGTTTGTCCTCGCTGCCACTTCCCTGCTGGATGGCAGGCGCGCCACCACACATTGGCGTTACGCCGAGGCCCTGCAGCAGCAGTACCCTGCGATCCGCGTCGATGCCGATGTGCTCTATGTCGACGAGGGCCAGCTGCTCACCTCGGCCGGCAGCGCCGCTGGTCTGGATCTGTGCCTGCATCTGGTTCGTCGCGACCACGGAGCCGCGATCGCCAATCAGGTTGCGCGGCGTTTGGTGATACCGCCGCAGCGCGATGGCGGCCAGGCGCAGTTCGTCGAGCAACCGTTGCCCAGACGTGAGCGCGACGCGCTGTCGCCATTGATGGATGCGATGCGTCGACGCATGCATCAGGCGCTGCCGATCGCCGAACTTGCCGGTATGGCCGCGATCAGCGAACGCACGTTGATGCGTCGTTTCAAAGCGGCCACCGGCACGACGCCGGCGCAATGGCTAACGACGATCCGACTGGATCGGGCTCGCGAACTGCTCGAGCGCTCGTCTGACTCGATCGATTCGATTGCGGAGCAGGCGGGTCTGGGAACTGCGACCACGTTGCGCCACCATTTCCGCCGCAAGTTTGGCACTCATCCGACCGCCTATCGCCAGCGTTTCGCCGCCACCGCAGCACGCTCGTGAGCGCTCCATGCCAGGCCCCAGCATTAGTGAACCTCTGAACAAGTCCGGAGCCGCGATAGCCCCCTGAGTCAGGGGGTTATCGCGGCTCCGGACTTGTTCAGAGGTTCCTTTGTGGCCCCCGATACAACTCTGTCCTAAATCGCGGCCAAAACTCGCCTAAGTGTCTAAGATCCAAAATCGACTCCGCAGTCAAGGCGCGGGGTCTTTGCATCGATGCTATGGATCGCAATACTTGAGGTGTGCAATGAAGGTGCTGGTGTCATTGTTGGTTGTATGTTTCGGCTGGATCCACCCGGTGCAGGCGGCCATTCCGGCAGCCGAGCGCAACGTGTTGATTGCGCTGTACGTCAACACCCACGGCGAAAACTGGACGAGCAATGCGAATTGGTGTCAGGGCCCATGTCCGGCGACCGGCGCACTGACCTTCAACGTTGCGGGTACCGAATGTACGTGGATTGGCATCGAATGCAATGCCAGCGAAACGCACGTCAACAAATTGTTCTTCTATGAGGTCAATCTGGCCGGTAGCTTGCCGCCTCTGGCCAATCTAACCGCACTCCATGGCGCGTCCCTGAGTGGCAATCAATTGACCGGTGCGTTGCCCGCCCTGACTGGACTGACTCAGCTGGAATATTTCGCAGCCGATCGAAACCAGCTGACCGGGGTGATTCCGGACCTGACCGATCTGGGCGCGCTGAAGCACCTGTATTTGGCGAGTAACCAGCTGACCGGACCGATTCCCAACTTCAATGGCTCGACGCAATTGACGCGCGCGCAGTTTCACTACAATCAATTGACTGGATCAATCCCGCCATTGACCGGACTGACGTTACTGCAGCATTTTTCCGTTAGCGGCAATTACCTGACCGGAGCGATTCCAGCGCTGACCGGACTGGTTGCACTGGAAGATTTTTTGGTCGACGGCAACCAGATGAGCGGAGACATTCCGTCGGTGGTTGGATTGATCGCCCTGCGCAATTTCTGGGTCCACAACAATTTGCTGAGCGGAAAGATCTCCAGCCTCGCCGGGCTGACCGAGTTGCGCAGCTTCATCGTGCACAACAATCAACTCACCGGTTTTCTTCCGGTACTGACCGGATCTCCGCAATTGGAATTTTTCGCAGCGAGCAACAACCGGCTGAGCGGGCCGCTTCCTGATCTGAGTGGTCTGCTGCAGCTCGACACCTTCGTGGCCGATAACAATGCGTTGACTGGTTCGGTCCCAGCCTTTGGTGAACTCCCGTCGTTGCTCGTGTTCGCGGCGGACCACAATCAGCTGAGCGGATCGATTCCCGCATTATCCGGGTTGCCTGAACTTTACTATTTCTCGATCTACTCCAATCAATTGACCGGAGTGATTCCCAGCCTCGCAGGCCTCACCGATCTGTGGGCGTTCAGCTGCAGCGATAATCGCCTGACGGGTGCGTTACCCAGCTTGGCCGGCCTAACCACACTGGTGGGCTTGTATGCCAATTCCAACCAATTGACCGGAGCGATCCCAGACCTTGGCGATCTGCAACAAATTTCGTTGTTTTTCGTCCACGACAATAAAATGGGCGGAGCAGTCCCTGCTGCTCCACCCAGCCTGGTACAAACCGGTGCGCGACTCTGCCCGAACAGCTTGGACATCAGCCCCAGTGTCCACGATGCTGGATGGAATTATGCAACGGGAAATTCGCCGTGGTGGGGCCCCGAAGGCGGCGGATGCCACGATCCATTGTTTAGTGATGCATTCGAAAGCTCGCCGGAGGCACTGGCCAAAGCTGCGCTGGCCACGGCCCTCGACACGCTCATTCGGCGCCGCACTCAGCAGCGGACGCATTGAGTTTTTCGCGAACCCGTTGCGGCAGTCTCAGTCCAGAAGTTGCCGCACTGCTTCGCCGATCGCCAGGCACGAAGTCAGTCCGGGCGATTCGATACCGAACAGGTTGACCAGCCGCGGAACGCCATGCACGTCGGCGCCTTGAACAACAAAGTCGCCGCTGGGTGCGCCCGGTCCGACCAGTTTGGGGCGCACGCCGACAAAATCGGGCATCAGATCATCGTCGCGCAATGCGGGCCACCAACGCCGAATTGATGCAGCGAATTGCGCCTGCTGGCTGTCGTCGAAGCGGTAGTCGGGCGCCTCGATCCAGCGCACGTCAGGCCCAAAATGGCAGTGTCCGGCGCTGTCGAAACCCAGGTGCACGCCAAGCCCCGCGGCCTGTGGCAGCGGATAGATCAGTCGCGTGAACGGGGCACGTCCGCGCAATCGGTAGTAATGGCCAGAGGCGTAATGCTGGAGTGGCACATGGCACGGATCAAGGCCGCTGATCGTGCGCGCGACCTGGGTTGCCTGCAGACCTGCCGCATTGACCAGGCGTCGACAGCGCACCTGGTCGCCGGCAGCGGTCGTGACCACGAACTGTTGGTCCTCGCAGGCGACGGCAGCGACGGCAGTCTGACAAGCGAGTCGGCCACCGGCCTGTTCGAGCTCGCCGATCAACGCCATCACCAGCTCGGGCACGTCGACGATTCCAGTTTCGGCTGACTCGATTGCCGCGATGCATTGCAAAGCCGGTTCCAGTTGCCGCGCGGCATCGGCCTCGAGCCAGCGCAGCCCGCTGACACCATTGGCTGCAGCGCGCGGCATTAGTGCGGCAAGCGCCGAGCGTTCCGATTCGCCGGTTGCGACCACCAGTTTCCCGGTACGCCGATGGCTGACCCCACGATGCGCGCAGAACGCGTACAACAACGCGCGACCGCGCACGCACAGCTTCGCCTTCAGGGATCCTTCGGGATAGTACAGACCGGCATGGATCACACCCGAGTTACGACTGGAGACGCCTTCGCCAGCGCGCGCTTCCGACTCCAACACAAATACCTCATGCCCGGCCTGCGCCAATGAGCGCGCCACCGCCAGCCCGACCACACCGGCACCGATCACAATAGTGTCGACATCAACTGTCGTGGCGTTGATCGTTGCATCGGCTGCGGAGGGGAAAGTGGACATGGAGGGATTCTAGTAAAGTAAGAACACGCACGCAGCGATTGTGTACAACTACGGTCTTATTCCCAAGTGCCTGGTGCGTCGCGCGTTCGGCTGATCTCGCCGAGCGCAGCGTTGGGCCGCCCTAACGGCTATGCTTTCACCTGAATCCACCCTGCGCACCATGAGCTGCAAGCCGGACGCGTGGTGCGTGGCACTGTATCGGTAGCGTTACTTCAATGGGAGCTCGACATGCTGCGAATGACGCTGCTGTGGATTGTGCTTGCCGGAGCTGGACTCGGCACCGGATTTGAAACATTGGCCGCCACGGCCCAGGATCAAGCCGCGGACTGCATCGACTGTCATCGCACACGCGGCAATTTGGACGCGCAGTTGCCGCGCATCGAGGGCCAGCACGCCGCGTATCTGGCGCGCGAGATCGGGCGCTTCCGCGACACGCATCGCAAGAACTTGCCGATGCAGATCGTGGCATCGGCGCTGACTCGCGATCAGATACAGGCATTGGCGGCCGAGCTTGCTGCCCGTCCGTGGGATCCCAAACCGCAACGGATCGATTCAGCCGCAGCAACTGCCGGCAGCCCGCTCGCCGCAGCGTTGGCCTGCAGCAGTTGCCATGGCCCGACCTTTCGTGGCGCCACGCTGGTGCCGCGTTTAGCCGGGCAGAATCCGGAATACCTCGCGCGCCAGTTGCGTGCCTTTGATAGCGGTCATCGCGAACTGTCGCTGCCCGCGGCTGCGCTGTCGATGAAGGGGCTCAACGCTGCGGAGATCAACGCCTTGGCCCACTATCTGGGCAGTCTGGATGGGCGCGTGAATCTCGATTGGCTGGCCGGTAGTTGGTGCAGCCAGTCGTCGTCGCAGCGTTCCGAGGAGTGGTGGACCCAGGCGCGTGGCGGACTGCTGCTCGGTCTGCATCGTGATCTTGACGGAGCGGGATTGCTGAGCGGCTTCGAGTTTTTGCGCATCGAGATCGGCGACGGGGTTGCGGTCTACCAGGCCCAGCCTGGCGGCCGACCGCCGGTTCCGTTCCAGTTGGTCGAAGCCGGGGCCGCCTACGCGGTTTTTACCAATCCTGAGCACGACTACCCACGGCGTCTGCGCTACCAACGGTTCGACCGCACGCTGCGCGCGACCGTTGACGACGGCGCCGGTGGTGAAGTACTCAAATTTGAGTGGACGCCGGATTGCACCGCGGCTGCGCATTGAGCAGTCGTTGTTGAAAGCTGTGTGCAGGATGCGGTTCGTCCTGCGCACCGCATCCTGTGCTGTCTCGCCGGCAACCGCAGCTGCCGGCGAGACTCCTTCGCGGTCAGTGGCTGCCGTCTTCCTGGATCTGCCACAGCGCCTGCAGATCGCGTTCGTAGGCTTCTACATTGTACTGGTCGCGCAGTGCCTGCTCGCCATGCAACGCGCCGTAGATACGCTCGGGCGACATCGGCTCCAGATCGACTTCGTCGATTGGGCCGGTGCCGGCGACGTAGTGACACGGGATGACTTGAACAATGGTGATGCTCGAATAGGTCACCTGATTAGCGTCGAACCTCAGCCGAAGATCGCGTGATCTGAGACGGGCGGGGTGAATGGTAGAGCCGTAAGCGTCCGCCACAGCGCATCTACCGGATAGCTTCCTGGTCTGTTGAAGTGGCTTAGGGGTTGATGGGCGCAGTCCAGTGATGTGGGAGCAGTGCGTGGATGTTTTTGTCGAGGGTGGAGGGC
>Ga0163152_10001400_pt1 | contig 38150 bp, 31 predicted proteins | sample OliLakLV19MP8IB2_FD_148635 | JGI IMG/M metagenome (GOLD analysis project Ga0163152, IMG submission 148635) | Freshwater microbial mat bacterial communities from Lake Vanda, McMurdo Dry Valleys, Antarctica - Oligotrophic Lake LV.19.MP8.IB-2 | ecosystem: Environmental > Aquatic > Freshwater >...
CCTCGTCCCAGATCCGGTACCGGTGCGTCTCGACCAGCAGCAATGATCCGATCACGAAGGTGAGACCGGCGACGACGATCGGGTAGTAGAGGCCGGCGTAGATGTTGCCGGTCGCGGCGATGACCGAGAGGCCAATCAGCGGGAGCAGGCCGCCGAAGATGCCGTTGCCGATGTGGTACGGCAGCGACAGTGCGGTGTAGCGAATCTTCGCCGGGAACGCCTCAACGAGATACGCCGCGATGGGCCCGTACACCATCGCCACAAACACCAATTGAATAAAGACAAGGCCGACCAGCATCCAGGCCGACGGAGACGACGCCAGTGCGCCGACCGTGGTGAACGTCAGTACCTCCTTTGCGGGGACAAGGGCGCCGTCCACCATGGTCATCGGCGTCAGGCTGATGGCACCAGTCACCGGATTGCGCTGCGAGATCGCGGTGACCACGCCGGAGCCGGCGGCCGACTGCATCGCGTGATAGATCGGCATATACGACACGGTCGCCAACAGACACCCGGCCATCATCAGCCGCTTGCGACCAAACCGATCCGACAGCGCGCCCATGACGATGAATAACGGCATTGCCAGGAGCAGGGTCGTGGCAATGATGTAGTTCGCGGACGTCGGATGCACCTTCAGGATTGTCTGGAGATAAAACAGCGCGTAGAACTGACCCGTGTACCAGATCACGCCTTGCCCGGCTGTTGCGCCAAACAGCGAGATGAGGACGCGACGGAGATTGGTCCACTCCGTAAATGCTTCCTTGAGCGGCGTGGCCGACGTCATCCCGGTGGACTTGATGTGCGTGAAGATCGGCGACTCCTTCATCTTCAGCCGGATGTAGAGCGAGATGCCGACCAGCACGATCGAGATCAGGAACGGAATACGCCACCCCCACTCGCGAAACGCTTCAGCACCGAGTGCGTTCTGGACCACCAGAATCACGACAAGCGAGACGAAGAGGCCGAGGGTCGCCGTGATCTGAATGAAGCTGGTATAGAAGCCACGCCGGTCGTCGGGCACATGTTCTGCGACGTAGACGGCGGCGCCGCCGTATTCCCCACCCAACGCGAGGCCCTGCAGGATCCGGATCACCAGCAGGGCAATTGGCGCGGCAATGCCGATCGTCGCGTAGGTCGGCAGAATTCCGACCACGGCTGTGGCGGCACCCATGATGATGAGTGTGACCAGAAACGCATACTTGCGACCGACCCGATCGCCGATGCGGCCGAAGAACAACGCACCAAACGGCCGGACGACAAATCCCACCGCGAAGGTCGACAGGTAGGCGATCAGGGCCCAGGTGTCATCCCCGCTGGGATAAAACAGCGGGGCGATGATGGTCGCCAGGCTCCCGAAGATGTAGAAGTCGTACCACTCGATCATCGTGCCGACGGCCGACGCGGCGATCACCTTGCGAATCTCGGCCGGGGTGTGTCTGATCACGAGCAACAGGGTAGATCAGAGTCGGGCAGAACCGGGTTAGGATTCCTGACCTATGCCCACAATCTTCCGAGCGCTGCTCATCCTCTCCGCGGTGGTCACCCTGGCGGTGCCGGGTCCCTTCGCGCAGTCCCGCCAGGACAACGACAAGGCGGCGGCTGATGCCACCCGGCTCAAAGGCCTCCCGCTCGTCACGTCGAGGACGATGTCGTTCACGACGTCCGAGGGGTCGTGGATGTCGCTTGACCTGTCTCCGGACGGCCGAACGATCATCTTCGAGTTGCTGGGTGATCTCTACACGTTGCCCGCGACAGGCGGTGACGCCACACGGATCACCAGTGGGCAGGCCTACGACATGCAGCCGGTGTTTTCGCCCGACGGCAAACGGATTGCTTTCATCAGCGACCGCAACGGGTCAGAAAACTTGTGGGTGGCCAACGCTGATGGCACCCGTTCACGGGCGGTGACGACGACCGAGCGCGACAGTTACATGTCGCCGATCTGGACGCCCGACGGCGAGTACGTGATCGCCGCCAAGGGCGCACAGTTGTGGATGTATCACGAAAGCGGCGGATCGGGTGTGCAGATGACTGGCGTCTCAGCCCCTGCGGCACCCGGAGGTCCTGCAGCGCCGGCCGCTCCGGCGCTGCTTGGCCCCGACTTCGCCAATGACCCCCGCTACCTGTGGGTCAATGTGCGGGGCACCGTGCCGACAGGCTTTGCTACGCGCCATATCGATGAGGCGGATCCGGAGTTTGATCCCCACACGCAGAACCGAAGTTCGGCACGTGTGGTCGGGCCGTATCAGATCGCATTGCTGGATCGGGAGACTGGCCGACTGCACATGCGTACCCATGAACATGAGGGCGCCTTCAGGCCGCTGGCGAGCCCGGACGGTCGATGGCTGATGTATTCCACGCGATATGACGCGCGCCAGGCCCTGAAGTTGCTGGACCTGTCCACTGGCGAAGACCGGTGGCTCAAGATGGATGTGCAGCGTGACGACAGCGAGGGCGGTGGCGCGCGCGATCGTGACGTCTATCCCGCATCGGCGTTCACCCCGGACTCGTCGGCGGTCATCACGAGCTACGGCGGCAAGATCTGGCGTGTCGCGGTGCCGTCGGGAGAGGCGACCGAGATTCCGTTCACCGCCCAGGTGGACCAGCAACTCGGACCGCTGGTGAAGTTCGATTATCCGATCGATGACGAAAAGTTGACCGTGTCGCAGATTCGCGGTGCACGCCCGTCGCCCGATGGCCGCCGCGTGGTGTTCACCGCCCTCGACCGTCTCTACATCGCGGACCTGCCCCAGGGACGGGGCGCGCGGAAGGAGAAACCCGCCGCACCGGCAGCCGGAGCCGCAGCGGCTGGTGCCGCCACGCCGGCGCCCCCGCCGCCTGCTCCCGCCATGATCGGGAATGCCCGTCGCATCACCACAGGTACCGACGTCGAACATGCGCCAGTGTGGTCGCCCGATGGGCAATACATCGCGTACGTCACGTGGAATGACGACGCCGGCGGCGATATTTATCGGCTTCGTGCAGATGGCAGTGGCCAGCCGCAGCGGTTGACGCCGGTCTCAGCCTTCTTCGACAAGATCGTCTACTCACGTGACGGGACCAGACTGATCGCCGTGCGTGGTTCAAAAATGCATCGGCTCCGCACGCTCGAGGACTTCGGCAATCACGGCGGGTCGGCGGAGCTGGAGTACGTCTGGCTGCCGGCCGCCGGCGGTGCCCCGACGCGGATCGCATGGGTCGCCAGTGGTGCCACGCAGCAGGGTCGGAACGCGCCGCACATCGGCCCTGATCCTGAACGCATCTACATCTGGGCGGGTTCGGAAGGCGTGTTGTCGGTCCGTTTTGATGGCACCGATTTCACCCCGGTCGTGAAGGTGGCGGCCCCGGCACTGCCCGGCGGTGGAGGCGGTGCGCCCGACGAGGTGGTCTTGTCTCCCGATGGCAAACGGGCGCTCGTGCGCGCCAATCGCAACGTGTATATGGTCACGGTCCCGCCCATTGGCGGCGCTGTTCCCACCATCTCCGCCGGCACGCCATCGTCGGTCCCCACCTGGAGGTTGACCCGCGTCGGCGGTGATTTTGTTGGATGGACCGATGACAGTGCGGCGGCGTTTTATTCGATGGGTCGCAGCTTCTTCGTGCATGACCTGGCGCTTGCCGCCGAGGTGGACGCGGCCAATCGTGCTACTGCGGACGCCGAACCAGCCGTTCCCCCAGCCGCACCTGCGGCGACCCCTGCCGCTGCCGGCGGCGCAGACGCCACCCAGAAACCGCCAGCACCGCCCAAGGTCCCCACCTGGGAATACGAACCTCATCGTGTCGACGTCGAGATCATCGTGGACAAAGACAAGCCGACGGGTGTGATTGCGCTGAGGAATGCGCGACTCATCACGATGAAAGGAGACGAAGTCATCGCGCGGGGCGACATCGTGATCACCGATAACCGCATCACGGCGATTGGCCCGGCTGGGCGCGTGACCATTCCCGCCGGCGCGGAGGTGCGCGATGTGCGTGGCAAGACGATCATGCCCGGACTTGTCGACGTGCATGCGCATGCGTGGGTTGCGTGGGGCGTGCATCGTGCGCAGGTGTCGCAATTTTTGGCGCAGCTCGCCTACGGCGTGACCACGCAGCGTGATCCACAGACGTCCTCGGAAGATGCGCTGACGTATCAGGACCTGATGGAGACCGGTGCGCTGATTGGCCCGCGGCTGTATTCGACCGGGCCTGGTGTGTTTGGCGCCGACAACATCCGCAGTCTTGAGGATGCGCGTGACGTGTTGCGCCGGTATTCTGATCACTACAACACCAAGACGATCAAACAGTATCTGGTCGGTGACCGGAAGGTGCGTCAGTGGGTGATCATGGCGGCGAAGGAGCTCGGACTGACGCCGACGACCGAAGGCGGATCCAACTTCACGATGAACCTGACGCTGATGCAGGACGGCTACGCCGGACTGGAACACTCATTGCCGATCAGTCCGTTTTATGGCGACGTGGTGAAGCTGGGGGCTGCGAGTGGGTTGACCTACACTCCAACGCTCATTGTCAGTTACGGCGGCCCAGCGGGACGGCAGTATTACCTGACACGCACCGATGTGGATCAGGACGCACGGCTCCGACTGTTCACACCGCACGACGAGCTCGACAAGTGGAAGCGCACGGAGTTCCAGCGGACCGATCAGTACGTGTTTCCGGCACAAGCCGAGCAGTTGAAGAAGTGGGTTGAGGGCGGCGGCAAAGCCGGGCTCGGATCACACGGCGAAGTCCAGGGCCTCGGGACCCACTGGGAGTTGTGGATGATGGCCTCGGGCGGGATGAGCCCGATGCTCGCGTTGCGTTCAGCCACGATCGACAGTGCGGATTCGATCGGTCTGGGCAAGGACATCGGGTCGCTCGAAGTCGGCAAGATGGCCGACCTGCTTGTGCTCGACGCCAATCCGCTCGATGACCTGAAGAACACGGCGAAGATTTCGCAGGTGATGAAAAACGGTCGGCTGTATGACGCGGCGACGTTGAACGAAACGTACCCGCGCCAGAAGCCGCTCGGCCCGCAGTGGTGGTGGAAGGTCGAACCCCCAGCCGCCATGCGCGGTGGTCGATAGTCAGGCGGCCACGGTCAGTTCCTGGAATCGGGCCATCCAGGAGATGGCGCCGTTGTAGGCGGCCGGCAACAATGTCGCGTCGAGCCCGGCACCGGCAGCGAGGCGTCGACTGTGTTCCCACTGGCCGCGTTCATATGCGATCGCGCAGTCGAGCAATGCACGCTGACCGTTGTGTTCGCCGCGAAGGGCGGCCTCGTTTGATTCACACAACGCGAGGTGTGTCAGGATCGCGGGCATCGGACTCTGGAGGATCGCATCAAGCAGGGAACACATGCCCAGCAGGAACCCGTCGCCACCCGTGCTGGCGATCGATCCACGCGACATGAGTTCGCAGAATCGCCCGCGCACTGACGCCATCACAATCAGCTCACTGGGTACGCCGTGACCGACTTGCGAGACGGCCCAGGCCGTGGCCCACTCCCGCACCGTCCCGACGCCCACCAACAGCAGGGCCTGACGCAGGGACGTGATGCGCGTTTGCTGCGCATAGGCTGCGCCATTCACCGCGCGGAGCACGCGCAGACAAAACGCCGCGTCGGGCTTGATCAATTCTTCAAGTTCAATCACCGATAAGTCAGGGTTCTGAACGGCCTTGAGCAGGCGGATATAGGTCAGGCGACTGGCCGGGATGTTACTGGTCGCCGTCAATTTGGGGCGCGCGATGAACTCGCCTTGAAACGAGGCACATCCCAGTGCGCGTGTGGCGTCGAAGTCCTCCATGGAGTCCACGCCCACGGCCACGATCGATGGCAGGTGCGTCGGACGCAGGGACGCCACCGGTCGATCCATCACGGCGGCCGCACCTGCCACTTCGGTGGTCAGGAAGTCGACGTACCGCATGAGTGGTGAGAGCTCGTCAGCGGGAACGAATCGGTCAAGGGCAATGCGGAAGCCACGTCGCCTGAGCTCGGCACACGCCTCCCGGACTTCGGGGGTGGGGTCAATGTCGCCGGGGACCTGCAGGACGACCTGCTCCGCCTGGAGCCCGTCAACGCGACCGGCGACCAAATCTTCTGGCGAGATGCGGACAAACGCCATTCGGCCGCTGGTCAGAGTGTCCACGCTGACCCCGCTGACGGGTCCTTCGCTCCGAATTTCGTACCCGAGCACCTGTCGCTGGGCGTCAAACAGCGGCTGGCGCGCCATCATCACCGGTTCGCCGTGAGTCTCCATGGCCTGCCTCCACAGAGGTAATCGGCCTGAAGCGCGAACTGTACACGTCAGGGGAGATGTGCCAGGAGCAGATCGATCACGATCTCCGGTGATTCCGCATGCATCCAATGGGTGCCGTCACGCCGATGGAGCGAGACCTGTGGGTCGTTCATGGACTCGACCTTCTCCGCTGCAGCGTCGGACATGGCACTCGAGGTGGACGCCTTGAGGAAGTGCAGCACATGGCCAGGCGCATGGTCTTCCACGACGGGCCACAGATCGGTCGTAAAGAAATCAGAGAGCAGCGGCTCCATCACCGAGAAGTCGAGTCGCCATTCGAACTGCTCGCCGTGCCGAACGAGGTTGGTGCTCATCCACACGGCGACGCCGCGACTGTAGCCACCCGCCACGATCAGATCGGCAGCTTCCTCCCGTGTGGCAAAGGTCTGAGGTAAACCGCGGACCAGTTCGAGCATGTCCCAGGCACTGCCGCCGGGGGATTTGGTCTCCGGCGTGGAGTCGATCACCCAGATCTGCAACGGTTGTTCGCGATGCCGCTCCGCAAAGGCGAGCGCCGCCTTGCCGCCGAAGGAGTGGCCAAGGATGGCATCGGGGGAGAGCCCCTCGGCCTCACACCAATCGGCAAGGTCCCACGCGAAACCACGGACAGAGTCGCCGTGCGCGCCCGGGCCCGACTCCCCGTGGTGCGGGAGATCAATCAACCAGCACGCGTAGTCCGGTCGTGCGGCGACGACGGCTTTGGCAATCGCCTGCCAGTTGCGTCCACGGCCATAAATGCCGTGGAGCATGACCAGCGTTCGGGTCGTGTGGTCAGCGCCGATGCGTGTGGCTGCGAGTGTCACTCCGATCGCAAGGCTACCATCGTTGAGTTATCCTTCCAGATCTATGGCGATCCGCTACTGGTTGATGAAATGTGAACCCGACGCGTACACGATTGACGACCTTGAGCGTGACGGTCAGACCAGTTGGGAGGGTGTCCGGAACTATCAGGCGCGCAACTTCATGCGCGACCAGATGCAGGAGGGGGACGGCGTGTTGTTCTACGCGTCCAACGCCGACCCGTCTGGGGTCACCGGCCTTGCCCGCATCTGCCGGGCGGGCTACCCGGATCATCTGTCGTGGAAAAAGGGCCACAAATATTTCGACGCCGCGAGCAGCAAGGACAAGCCGCTCTGGTTCATGGTCGATATTGCGTTTGACGAAAACTTCGGCGGGACCGTGCCGCTCGACACGCTCAAGACCACCAAGGGTCTCGAAGCGATGAAGGTGATCCAGAAGGGCAGCCGCCTGTCGGTGCAGCCGGTCACCAAGGTCGAATACGACATTGTGGCGAAACTGGGCCGCAAGATTCGGCGCGCGTGAGCACTGGGTCGCGATCACCAGGGACAGCGTTTCCCGTTCTTGTTGCGCTCAGCCTCTGTCATCTCATCAACGACCTGCTGCAATCGCTGTTGCCGGCGTTGTATCCGATGATGAAGGGCACGTTTGCACTCGACTTCTGGCAGATTGGGATGATCACGATGACCAATCAGGTCACCTCCTCACTCTTGCAGCCCTTTGTCGGGTGGTATACCGACAGCCGGCCTCATCCGTATTCCTTGCCGCTCGGCATGGGGTTCACGCTGATTGGTCTCATCCTGTTGGCGACGGCTTCTGGTTACACAGGTTTGCTGGTGGCCGCCGCACTCGTGGGGGTCGGCTCGTCCATCTTCCATCCCGAGTCCTCACGTATCGCGCGCCTGGCGTCGGGCGGTCGACACGGACTCGCGCAGTCGCTGTTTCAGACCGGTGGCAACTTTGGCACATCGCTCGGGCCACTCATGGCTGCGTTCATCGTGTTGCCGCGAGGCCAGGGCGCCGTCGGGTGGTTCACGATCGTGGCGCTTGTCGGCATCGTGATCCTCTGGCGCATCGGCCGGTGGTACTGGACGACCGGTCGCCTGCGGCAACGGACCGCGACGCCGACATCCGTCCATGGTGCGCTCCCGGCTGCACGTGTCCGCCGACTGCTGCTGATTCTGCTTGGCCTGGTCTTTTCGAAGTACGTCTACATTTCAAGTTTTGTCAGCTACTTCATGTTTTTCCTGATCGAACGGTTCGGTCTCTCGCTGCAACAGGCGCAGTTCCATCTGTTTGCGTTCCTGGGCGCCGTGGCTGCGGGCACGTTCATCGGCGGGCCGGTGGGGGATCGATTCGGCCGCAAGCGTGTGATCCTCGGATCGATCGTCGGCATTCTCCCGTTTGCGATCGCACTGCCATATCTATCGCTCTTCTGGACGACCGTGCTGAGTGTGCTGATCGGACTCATTCTGTCGTCGGCGTTCTCCGCGATCCTCGTGTACGCGCAGGAACTGGTGCCGACACGCGTGGGATTGGTGTCGGGGTTGTTCTTCGGGTTTGCCTTTGGCGTGGCGGGACTTGGGGCCGCGGTGTTGGGGTGGGCGGCCGACAGTGTCGGCATCGTCACCGTGTTTCGATGGTGCGCCTGGCTGCCGATACTCGGGTTAATCGCCTTGTGGTTGCCAGACGTTCGGCCCGCGCATACTCCCCCTCGCCTCGTCCTGATCCCGTCGAAGAGCTAGATTCCTATTGACGTCCTGTCGCGGATAGCGCACCGTGGAGTGTTCGTATTCCTACGTTCGTGTCCTATTCTTTCTCTTGGAGTTCACTATCATGAAGCAGTACCTGAAACCCGCCATCGTGGCCTCGTGCCTGGCGGTCGTCGCCCTTGCGTCCATCACCCTGCAGGCCACACAGCAGCGTCGCAACCTCGATTTCACGCTGGTCAACAAGACCGGTCTCACGATCAATGAGGTCTACCTCAGCCCGACCAATGACGACGAGTGGGGCGAGGACGTCATGGGCAAGGACGTTCTGAACAACGGCGAAAAGGTGGAGATCACCTTCTCAAGCTCCGAGACCGAGTGCAACTGGGATCTGAAGATCGTCGACGAAGACAAAGACGACGTCGAGTGGACCAAGCTCAACCTGTGCACGGCGAATGAAATCACGCTGATGTACGAAGGCAAGAAGCCCACCGCGATCATCAAGTAAGACCAGTCCGACAAGTACGACTTCAGGCCCCGGCGATCGTCTGGTGACGATTGCAGGGGCTGATATACGATCGCCTCACATGCGCGTGGCAATCGTCGGTGGTCCCGGCGTCGGCAAAAGCACTCTGGTCCGTCAGCTCGCCGACCTCTATCACCATGGGGCTTATGGCGAAGGAGAAAAGGGTGTCTGGGATCCCAGAGTGCTCGCGGATATCGAAGCCGGCCGCAACCCCGTTGGCGTAACCGCCTACTTCGCCCAGCTGTACGACGCCAACTATCGAGACGCCTCGGCGAACGACCACGCCGATCGCGTCATTTTTTTTGAAGGCGCCCGCCTCACCCTTGAAGCGCACATCGCGGAATACCCGGCGGAATACCACGCGGCCCTGCGCGAGGTGCTCGCAATCGGCGACCACTGGAATCCCGATCGCACGATCGTGTTGACGTCGAGCACCGACACCATCGAAAAACACATTCGGCTGAGAAGCCGCCCCCATGAAGAGGCGGAACAGATGGTGGGGAGGTTCCGGCTGATCGACGCCGAATTCCGGCGCCTCGCGCCGTCCTATCCGAATTCGGTTGTCATTGACCGTGACGGCAAAGAGTTTCACGATCGCGCGGGATTGGACGAGATTATCCGACTGGCCCACTTGCCTCCCTATCAGGAGATCCCGTACCGCGTCCTGAAGCGCTATCCGTGAACCTTTTTCCGGCGCGCGCGACTGATCCAGGTGATGCCGTCCCGCGACGATGAGTGAGTGCCGGAGTCATGACTGGTGTGGCGGTCCTGAACTGGCTCGCCGCCATTGTGAGCTGGCTCGCCGCGTTATCGCCTCACCACTTTTGGTCGTGGGTGTGCGCGCCCGCGAATCGATGGAGGCTGAAGGCCGGATCGGGCGCAGCTTCTCCAAGCACCGCGTCGGTCATGATCTCGCCGATGGCCGGCCCCATCTTGAAGCCGTGGCCCGACCCGCCGCCGACGAGCCACACCCGCGTGGTGTCGGGGTGGGTATCGATGATGAAGTGTGAGTCGCTCGTCGCTTCGTACTGACACACCTCCCCGAAGATCCACGGCGCATCAGCCATACGCGGAAATCGTCGTGTCAAATAGTCCCGTACGCGCGTGATGTCGTCCTCTCCGATCAGTCGGGGATCGGTCGTCGGATCCATCGGCGGTCCGGAGGTGTCGTCGGCAATCTTGAATCCCCGCTCATCGTCTGCCGGAAATCCGTACATGACGGCATCTCCCAGCTCCAGCCACACCGGCAGGTGTGGCGAGGCGAATGCGTGGTCTCCGGTCGGTACACCCAAGTAGTGGACGACCTGCCGCGTGGGCGTGATTCGTGATCCGAGGACTGACGGGAAGAGCTGCCCCAGCCATGGACCACAGGCGTAGACGACGACGTCGGCGGGCAGGATGGTGCCGTCGCCCACCACCGTGACCACGCGTGGGTCGTCGGGTGGCAGGACGGTGGCGACCTGATAGTGTCCGCCCAGCGAGACAAAGTGGTCGACCACCGCAGCGCAGGCGCGTCGGGCGTGCAGATATCCGGCCTCCGGTTCGAACAGGACCGACTCGATGCCCGAGAAGTTGATTTGTGGCCATCGGCGCGCGGCGTCGACTGCCGCCAACATTTCCACCGGGATGCGTTCCGCCTGCAGGGCGGCCAGCGACTCCTGTCCAAAGCGGCTGTCCGTGCCGCTCATCCATATTGCGCCGGTGGGGCGCAGGCACCCGTGCCCCCAGTCACGGTCATGGTCTTTCCAGAGGCGCAACGCCCGGGCGGCCATCCGCGTGTAAATGCGCCGGGAGCCATAAGTGGCCCGGATGATCCGGGTTTCCCCTCCGGACGAGGCCCTGGCGTGCCCCGGTCCCCAGGCGTCCACGAGGGTGACGTCGGCCCCCCGCTGCTTGAGGGACAGGGCGGTCCAGCCACCAAAGGCGCCGGCACCCACCACGACAACCTTCGGGAGCGAGGACATGCCCGGGTAGAATACCTGCCATGGCTGCCCTGATTGAAGCGATCGAGATCAAGCGTAAGGCGTACTTTGAGTACGAAAACGCCCCGTACAACTGCTTGGACGTTGAAGTGTCCAAGCCGACGGCCCGCGGTGGCCAGACACTGGTGCGGGTGAAGATGCGCAACCTGCTGACGCGCGCCGTGTTTGATCGCACCTTCAAGGCGGGGGAGAAATTTCCAGAGCCGGATTTGGTCAAGGTGCCGGCGACGTTTCTTTATGGCGACGCCGACGGGTATCACTTCATGGATCAGGCGAACTTCGAGACATTGACGTTGACCGGAGACATGCTCGGCGATGAGCGGCTGCTGCTGGTCGACAACCTCGAGGTGCAGGTCCAGAAATACAACGGCAACCCGATTGCCATCCAGTTCCCGGCTCATGTGGAGCTGGCTGTGGCCTCCTGCGAAGGCGCCGTCCGGGGCGATACCAGCAGCGGCAGCGTCACCAAACTCGCCGTGCTCGAGACGGGGATGGAATTGCGCGTGCCGCTGTTCATCAAGGAAGGCGAAAAGGTGAAGGTCCACGCCGAGACGCTCGAGTTCGCAGGACGGGCCTGAGAGTTTTCACAGGGAGTCACGGAGGCACGGAGGTTTTTCCTGAAAACAAAAAGACTCCGTTTCTCCGTGTCTCCCTGTGACTGGGAACCTTATTTGTTGAACATCGCGTCGTCCATCGCGACGTTGTGTTCGACTGTCTTGAGCGTGATCGTGATCTTCTGGACCGGGCTGGAGTTGACGACCGAGAACGCGACCTGGATTCCGTCCACTGCGCGATAGTCCGACTGCTCGCTGGTCTGTTCAAGCTCGCCGACTTCTGGGGAGCTGATGCGCGCAACCGACCGCACGAGCAGGTAGGTCTGCGGGTCGAGATACATCTTCGAGGTCGAACCGGCCTTCGGCGTGACCTGGAGCACGATCAGCTCCTTGCCTCCGATGGTCTCCTTCGGCAGGACGTCGATCTTGGTGCCCTGCTCCTTGTAGGTCAGCAGGGATGACGGGAACATGCTGTTCTTCATGTTGTCGAGTTGGTTGCCGGTGATTTGCGTATCACCCTGCATCGAGTTCTTGGCCCAACCTTCCGTGCCGTTGAACCGCTGATCGATCGTCATCGTTTCGCTCATGCCCACCGGCGTGAGGTCGATGGTGAGCAACGCGCGCGACTTGTTGGGGGTCTTGGTGTAGAGCTCGGCGGGACCCGTCAGGTCGCCGGCTTCGGTGGTCAACGTGACCGTGCCGACCGCTTTGCGTGAGGTGATCTTGGCGAGTGCCGCGCGCCCACCGATGGCCGCGAGGTGTTTTTCGACGATCTCATCCGCCGTCTGCGGGGCTGCAAACGTGGTCAAGGTCGGGAGGAGGAGGACGGAAAAGGCGAGAGCGAGGCTCAATTTTTTCATGGCTAGTTCATATACGAACACGAACGCGCCCGGTTCGCCAGTGCCCTTCGGCACCCCTGAACCCTGAACCCTGTAACCTTGCAGGCGTGGCCGACCCCGCCTATCCCGCCGCCCGCACCGTCGCCGAGGTTGTTCGCGCTCATTTTGCGCGGCATTTGACGGCCGCCCGCCTTCAGGGGCGGATTGACCTTGGGCCGGAGCCCGAGTCCGCCGACATTGAGGCCATCATCGACGCGGCGTTCTGGGCCAGTTTGCGCCGGGAAGAGGGGGTGACCCCCACCATTTCCCTGGCCCTTCTCCCTCCGTCAGCGGCGGGTCAGGCCCTGACATTTGCCACCCGGCTGCCATTGCGACCTGCGGCACTCGCCAAACTCGCCCCGGCGGTGGAACGGCCCGGCATTCACCTCGGTGTGTGGCGGGAGGCCGGCGAACTGACCGTGTGGGGCACCACTCGCAGCATCCCAGCCTTCTGCTTTGTGCTTGAAGTGATCGGCTCCGGGTTGCTCGTCATCAAACATCGCAGTGAGCCGTTCGGCAAGTTTGTGAACATCGCGGTGCTGGAAGGGGACCAGGTCAAAATCGTCGACGAACGGTCATCCTCGATCCCCGACTGCCCGGGGATGCTCAAGTCGCTGCTGGGCCAGGTCATCCCCGCCGACGGGGGCGAATCCGTCAACCTGCTCGTGCATCTGGCCGCATCGATGCGCGCACACAAACGTGGCGGCGCGTTGCTGGTGGTGCCGAATGGATCCGGTGTGCCGTCGACGTGGCGCGAGTCCATTGTCGAACCCATCCTCTACGACGTCGAACCGGACTTTTCGGAGCTGGCCGACCTGATGCGGCGGGAGTCTGCCGAGCGGCGCACCCACGAATGGCAGGACGACCTGCGGCGGGCAGTCGACGCCACCGCCGGCCTCACGGCGGTGGATGGCGCCACGATCGTCAGTCGACACTACGATCTGCTGGCGTTCGGTGCAAAAATTGCGCGTCGCAAATCCCATCCTCAGGTGGAAAAAGTGCTACTGACGGAACCCATCGAGGGCCATCAGCCGCAGGTCGTGACGCCGTCACAACTGGGAGGCACCCGCCACTTGTCAGCCGCGCAGTTTGTGCAGGATCAACCGGACACGCTCGCGCTGGTCGCGTCACAAGACGGCAAGTTCACCGTGTTCCTGTGGTCACCGTGCGACAACATCGTGCACGCGCACCGCATTGAAGCGTTATTGTTGTGACGTCTCGGAGGCGCGGACCTGGTCCGTGTAATGCTGAATGTCGGCATCGTCGACCTTGAGCTCCAGCAACGTCTGACGCACCATCTCGACACCACCTTCCAGTTCCGGGCGCACCACGTCTTCCACGCCGAGTTGGCGGAGCTGATGGCCCGCGAACCACGTGGATGCGCGTGCGATGATGTGGATACCAGGCGTGTGGCGATGGACGGCCTCCACCACCAACTGCGCCACCGTGTCCTGGGCGACCGTGATGACCACCGCACGCGCGTGTTTGAGTTCCGCATGCTGCAGAATCTCCGAGCTGGCGGCATCGCCGTACAACACCGGCACACCGAGGTCGCGCAGTTTCTCCAGTCGACTCGGATCCGACTCAACCACCAGGCGCGGTGTGCCCATCTGGCCAAGGACGTCTGCCACGTGCCGCCCGACGCGTCCGCAACCCACGATCACGACGTGATCGCGCAGGCCTTCTGCGAGCGGGGGCACAACGACGCCGTCACGGTTGGCCGCCTTGTAGAAGCGCGGGAAACGTTGCAGCCACTGTTCCACCGGCGCAATCGTGCGGAACATCAAAGGATTGACGGAGATCGAGACGATGGCGGTTGCGAGAATCAGCGAGTACTGCGTCCCGTCAATCAGTCCCAGCAACACCCCGCTCTGGCCAACCACAAAGGAAAATTCTCCCACCTGACTCAGGCCGGCGGCGACCACCAATCCTGTTCGTGCGGGGTACGGAAATCCGAAGCTGACCAGGGCGCCGATCACGTATTTGCCGACGATCACCAGCAGTGACAGGGCAAGAATCTGTGGCCAATAGGCCGCAATCTCGACCGGGTCCACCAACATGCCGACCGAGACAAAAAACAGGACGGCGAACGCCTCCCGGAACGGCAACAACTCCGCGCCGACCTGGTGGCTGAGAGGAGATTCACTGACCACCACACCGGCGACAAACGCGCCGAGCGCCATCGACACGCCGAAGAACTCTGCGGAGGCCAATGCCGTGCCCAGAGCAATGGTGATCGCCGCCAGCACAAACAATTCCCGCGACCGCGTGTGCGCAACGCGGACAAGGATCATCGGCACGAGACGGTTGCCCACCAGCAACATCGACACGACAAAGAAGCCGGCCTTCAGCAACGCCCATCCGGCGGTGCCCCAGCCGGCATCTTCTGATCCAGTGGCCAGCACCGGCAGCAGCACGAGGATGATGATCGTCGCGATGTCCTCAACGACCAGCCATCCGACTGCCGTGCGCCCGGCCGGCGTATCAAGTTCCGCCCGGTCCATCAGGTTCTTGAGGAGCACCACCGTGCTGGCGACCGACAGCGCCAGGCCCAGGACGACGGCGGCGGGGGTGGACCATCCCCAGACGCGCGCGAGCAGGAAGCCCGCGCCGCCCCCCAACGCCATGTGAATCAGGGAGCCAGGCACCGCGGCATGACGCACGAGCCAGAGGTCCCTGAACGAGAAATGCAAGCCCACGCCGAACATGAGCAACACCACGCCGAACTCGGCGAACTGATGGATGGCTTCGATGTCGCCATGCCAGAACGGCGAGTTCGGGCTGATGGCAAGACCGGCCAACATGTAGCCGACAATCGTGGGGATGCCCAGGCGTCTCGCGATCAGGCCCGCGGCCAGCGCCAATCCCAGGGCGATCGCGATATTCGTGAGCAGAGGAAAATGCATTGGGCCCTACGATTATGGCGCAACTCAGGCGTGGCCATGGCCGTCTGATAGTGTTGGATGCAGACCATGTCCCTACGAACAATTTCTCTGTGCCTTCTCGTGCTGGCGGCTGGCCTGGCCGTGTCGACGGACGCCGCACCGCAGCCGGCCGGCGCACACAGTGACCTCGATGCCTTCATGCAGAAGGTCGTCGCCAAACGCGACGACAATTGGAAGAAGTTCCAGCAGTACGTGCTCGATGAACGTGAGCAGGCGGAACTGCGCGGCCCAGGCAAATTGCCCATCTGGGGTGAGCGCCGGGACTACACGTGGTACATGAAGGACGGGTTCTTCGTTCGTAGCCCGGTGCGGGCCAACGGTGTCACGCTGGGTGAGGACGAGCGTCGCAAGTACGAGGAGACGTTCCTGCGCCGTGAACAGGCCCGCGAACGTCGACGCACCCAGGTCGGCCCCGTGGTGGTTGAGGGCAGCACGCCACCACCCGTCGATCGCGGCGCCGCCGTTGAAGGCGATGCCCCGACGGACGCGCAGGGCCTGATTCGTCAAACACGGGAACCGCAGTTCATCTCGTCGGCCTACTTCCTGAAGTTCAAGTTCGAGGAAGGCAAATACGCGTTTGTCGGACGGGAAACGCTCGACGGCCGAGAGGTCCTCAAGGTCGAGTACTACCCGGCCATGCTCTTCTCGAAGGAGCAGAACTCCCGGCAACACCGGCGTGATCTTGGCCAACTGAACAAAGAGGACAACACCGAGGCCGCTGTCGAGAAGATGCTCAACAAAGTGTCCCTCGTGACGTTGTGGATCGAGCCCACCGCCCATCAGATCGTGAAATACGACTTCAACAACGTGAACCTCGACTTCCTTCCCGGCGCATGGCTCGTGCGCCTCAACGACGTGAAGGCGTCGATGACGATGCACACGCCGTTTCCGGATGTGTGGTTGCCGAAAGGCATCGACTTCCATTTCTCAATGATGCTGGCCGTGGGCGAGTTTGATGCGCGCTATCGCATCACCTACGAGAACTACAAACTCGCCACCACCACCGCGAGGATCAAGTAGATGCAGCTCGTTCAACGCGTCGTGCTGTGGCTGATGCTGCTGGGTGGCCTGCCCGTCTCAGCGGCGGCGCAGATCGCCGATGTGATTGCCGACGTGCGGGTGCACGGCAACCATGTGACGTCCAATGAGGACGTGCTGAAGATCGCCGGCGTTGCGGTCGGTGCTCCGTTCACGGCCACCACGTTGCGGGAGGTCGAGCGTCGGCTGCGTGACAGTGGAAAATTCGACACTGTGGAGGTCCTCAAGCGATTCGCCTCGATCGCCGACCCCTCGCAGATCGCGCTGGTGCTGATCGTGAATGAGGGTGCCGTCCGTATTGAATACGACACGGCGCCGGACGGCGATGAGGTGGCCCGCGTCGTCCGGCGGAGTGGCTTCAGGAACCTGATGTACCTGCCCATCCTCGACGGCGAGGATGGCTACGGACTGACGTATGGGTTGACGACGTCGCTGGCCAACGTGTTTGGGGAACGCAGCCGTATCTCCGTGCCACTGTCGTGGGGAGGCACTCGTCGGGCGGCAGTCGAACTTGAAAAAAACTTCGAGGGTGGGCCGATGACGCGGGTGGAGGTGGGCGCAGGCGTCCAGCGCCGGGAGAACCCCGCGTTTGAGATCACTGACGACCGCAAGAAGGTGTGGGCGCGGATGGAAAAATCCGTCAGTCGCGTGCGCCTCGGGTCGACGGCCTCTTGGGATCGGGTGACGTTTGGTGCCATCAAGGAAGACTTCTGGTCGGTCGGCGCGGACGCCGCGCTCGATACACGGATTGATCCCGCGTACCCGCGCAACGCTGTGTGGCTGTCGGCGTCGTGGGATCGCCTGGCGTTTGACGCCGGCCACACGCTGCACCGCACCCGGCTCGACGGGCGTGGGTATCTGGGGCTGATTGGTCAGACCGTGCTCGCCGTGCGCGCCACGCGTGAGGGTGCAAACGCCGCACAACCGCGGTACTTGCAGCCTTTGCTTGGTGGCTGGTCGTCGCTTCGGGGATTCGAGGCCGGTCAGTTTCACGGCGATATCGTCGCGACCGGGTCGGCGGAATTGCTCGTGCCCATCAGTTCCCCGATGAGCGTGGGCAAACTCGGCGTCAGCGCCTTCATCGACAGCGGTGTCGCGTATGACTATGGTCTGAAGTTCAGCGACCAGCCGAAACGCACGGGCATCGGCGCCAGCCTCTGGTTCAACGCGACGATCTTCAAGCTGAGCTTTTCAGTTGCGCGCCCGCGAGGCGGTGGCGATACACGCTTCAACTTCGGGGGCGGCTTTACCTTCTAAGCACGCTTCAGAGGGAGACAGCTCCGTGTCTCCCTGTGAACCAGCTCTTCACCGAATGGCGACGATCGACTTGCCCGTGCGGAAGTAGAGCCGGCCTTCGGAGATTGCGGGCGTGGCCATCGCGTAGTCGCCGAGTGGGTTCGTCGCGAGCAGCTCGTACGTGCGACCGGCTTTCACGACGTAGACGTCGCCATCTTCGCTGCTGAAGTAGATCTTGCCGTCAGCGGCCACCAGTGACGCGGTAAAGCCGGTGGTGCCGTCACCCAGGCGCTGCTGGTAAATCCGTTCGCCGGTGGTCGCGTCAAACACGTTGAACACGCCGTTGTTCTTCGACACGTACAGCAGTCCCTGATACAACACGGGCGAGATCATGTAGGCGCCGTCGCGGGGTTGGCTCCAGGCGATGTGTGCACTGGTCGTTTCGGCAGCCGGCAGGGTGATGTCTCCGGTGGCGGTGTCCTTGATGGCAAAGACCGGCGCGCCTGGCCCGTGCGCGGTCGTCAGATACACCAGGCCATTGCCAACAACGGGAACCGGCACGGGAATGTCGCCACCGACACTCTTGAGTTTCCAGATCTCGGCACCCGTCTCGAAATCATACGCGCCCATGTGGCGCCATCCGTTGACGACCACCTGCGTCTTCCCGGCGACCCGGTGAATTGCCGGCGTGCTCCACGTCGGAACGTCCTGCCGAGCGGTACGCCACAACTCCTTGCCGGTCGTGAGGTCAAACGCACCGACGAACGAATGTTTCTGCACATCGGCCTGGATGATGACTCGCCCTTTATGAATCACCGGCGAGCTGGCAAAGCCCCACTGTGCGGTGGGCGCCATGAAAAATCCGGAGTCGAGCACGCCGAAGTCCTTCTTCCACTTCAGGGTCCCTTTCATGTCGAACGCAAACAGTCCCTCGGATCCGAGCATGGCGACGATATGGGTGCCGTCGGTGGCGAGGGTGGAGTTGGCGTGGGTGGCTTTGGTGTGGCGCTTGATGATCGGGACACCCTTGTGGATGATCGTGTCGAACATCGGCTTGCCGTCACGCTTGTCGAGGCAGACCAGACGCCAGGTGTGCTCGGTGTTGTCGGTGACTGACGCAATGTCGCCATACAGGCCGAGGCGCATGCTCGCATTGCCCGTGTCGCTTTTGGCCGTCGTCACACACAGTTGATTGCCCCAGATCACAGGGCTCGAATGTCCCAGTCCATCCAGCGCCGTCGTCCACGCAACGCCTGACCCCTTCGGCACGTCCCACGTCGTGGCTGTCGGCGCACCATCGGCAACGCCCGCGCCATTGATGCCGCGGAACGACGGCCAATCAATACCTGCACGGGGCTCTGGCGCTGAGGCAGAGACGACCGTGACGGCGGCTGCGAACATCAGGACGAATCGTGCAACTTGTTTCATAGAAGCCTCTCCTGAGGCTAAAGGTCGAAGGCGGAAGGCCAGAGGTACGGACTCCGCAGGCCGTGTCCGTTCGTAGCGATGCCCTTTGCCCTTTAGCCTTCGCAGTTACTTTACCTTGCTTCCCATCCACGCTTCCCGGAACGCCTTCTGGCCTGCGGTCATCGTGGCGCCGGCGGTTTCGACGTCTATGACGGTCAACGCGGGATTTGGTTTCAGTGTGATGGTGGTGGTGGTGGTGTGTCCGCTGCGTCGGCGAAGCACAAGCGTCGCCGTCTCGCCGGGCTTCTTCCGGCTCATGGCGCCGAACGCCTCAACGGTGGCGGGCTGCCCATCAATCGTTGTGATGATGTCGCCGTATTCAAGGCCCGCTTCGTACGCAGGCGTACCGAACGCGATCGGGTTGATGCTGTTCCCCTGCGGCTGGTTGATGATGAGGCCGCCTTCAGTGGGCGAGACCTGGACATTGCCTATCCAGCCGGCCTCTGGTGCGCGCGGACGCACGACAAAACCGGCCTGCAACATCAGCCGCTCGTAGTTGGCCGCGTCTCGACCCTCGACGTATTGGTCGAAGAACTCATCGGCGAAGACCTTGTTCTTGGTGAGGTCTGCGAGGCGATTCCGAAGATCACGCAGCGTGTAGGGCCGAGCGACAAATCCAGGAGTGGCCGACGCGGGCTTGCCGTAGGTTGTCCACAACAGCCGCATGTAGTCGTCGAGCGTGATCGCGCCGTCAGACATCTCGCGCAGGGAGAGGTCAAGTGCCAGCGCAATCGCGGCGCCGTACGTGTAGTAGGAGATAAACGACCGGCCAAAGTCCGTCTTGTCGATCGACGCGGCGGCGTCGGTGTAGGGTGCGTGCTGGCTCATCTCGACTGCCGATCGCACTTGGCGGCCTGACCCGGTCACGACCGCGTTGATCGAGCCGCCGAATCCGATGCCGCCCTGCGCCTGTGGCGTGAAGCCCGCGCGAATCAGCAGGAGATTGCCGTAGTACTGCGTGAATCCTTCCGCCATCCAGAGGCAGCAGGAGACGTTGGCATCGGTGAAGTTGAACGGTTCGAGGTCAGCGGGGCGGATGCGTTCGACGTTCCAGGCGTGGAAGAACTCATGCGAGATGGTGCCCAGGGCCTGCTTGCGCTGCTGTTCGTTCGAGATGGTCAAACGACTGCTGGTGAAGGTCGAGTTGCGGTGCTCCATGCCGTCGCCGTCGCTGTGCGGGGTGTAGTCGAGCAGGAACACGTAGTTGCCCGTGTCGAACGCCGGGAACTCGCCGAACACTGCGCCCTGTTCGAGCACGACGCGCTCCACGTCTTTGGCCAGCGCGTCGAGGTTGGCATCGGATCCGTCATGATGCGCAGCGACGCGAATCTCGTACGTCTTCCCGTCAGGGTTCTTGACGGTGAACGTGCGCAGGCCGAAGTCCGATAGCTCGGTCGGGCTGTCCATGAAGTACTGCAGGTTGGGCGCGGTGTACGTGAAGGGGTCACTCGTGGGGAAGAGTTGCGTGCCCACCTTCCAGTTGGAACCGGCCGGTGGGACAAACGTGATGCGAACGGATCGTGTCTCCAGGCCAACCGCCCACATGAACGACGCGGGGATGTTCAGGCGTGCGTGGGTGTTGTCCACCGCGAAGTAGGTGCCGTCCCCGCGATCACCGAAGATCTTGTAGACCAGCCGGACCGAACCGTCGTGGCCCGCAACGCTCCACTGATACGGCGTGGGACGAGTCGTGGAAAGTCTTGCCCCCTTCGAGTTGAACGCCTCCACGGAGAAAATGTTCTTGGCGAACTCGTGCACCGCGTATCGCCCGGGTGACGATCGGCTCATGCGCGCCTGCAGCGGCCGTGTACCCAGGCCGCTGAACGTCACCTCCACCTGCATCCAGTGATGCTCGGGCTCAGGGAACGTCACGCGGTAGGTGATCGGCGCGGCGGCACGCGCAGGGGCCGGTGCCGCAGCGGGCGCGGCGGGTCGAGTCTGCTGTGCGCCAGTCGACACGACGCCAAGCACCAGCAGCGATGTGATCAGCAACAGTCGCTTCATATCAATTCTCTCCATCCCGACCCCTGGACTACTTCCCAATCCACTTGACGAGTTCCGGCAGTGTCGGCGCTTTGCCCTGCATCAGGATCCCGACGCGGAAGATCCGTGACGCCGCCCAGACAAACAGCGCCGTGCAGGCGACCAGACCAAGAACCGACACCAGCACCTGCCACATCGGCGGGCCCGGCGGCATCGCAATACGCAACATCATCGTAAACGGCGTCATCGTCGGGAAAAACGACATGCCGACGGCCAGGCTCGACTCGGGATTCTGAATCACGATGAACGAGCCAAGGTACGGCAGCATGATCAGGATCATGGCCGGCTGCATCATGCTCTGGGCATCCTTCAGATCCGAACACGCGGATCCGAGCGCCAGAAACAGCGACCCGTAGAGCAACGCGGCGCAGACGACAAACACGACGAACCACCCGACGAGTGCGGGATTGAAGAGATCCCATCGGCCGCTCGACATGAGCGCGTACACTCCGCCGGAGAAATAGACGAGCGTCAACAGCAACGCCACGCCCACCACGCCGAGCAGTTTGCCCATCAGCAGTTGGAACGGCGTGACCGAGCCGAGCAGGACCTCGCTGATCTTGCTCATCTTTTCTTCGATGATGGCGTTGAGCAACTGCTGGGCGGCGGTCATGACCGTCATGAACATGAGAAACAGGAAAAAGAACGGCACGATCATTCGCGCGATCTCGTCCACTTCCTGGGCCTCCTTGACCGACCCGTCGGTGGCGCGTTCCACGAGACCGAATGTCGACAGCGGCGTCCGCGTATTGAGTCGGGTGATCATCGCCTGATCAATGCCGGCCGCGTCGAAGCGACGCTTGGTGATCTCTTCATTGAGCGTGGTGCGCAGCCAATTGGGCAGCGGCTCATACGACGTGCTCTCGGAGTAGTAGCGAATCGGCGGCACGTCGCTGCCCGTGGCCGTGAGGACCTCCGCGGGAATTTCCACGAACGCAAACAAGTCCTTGTCGCGAATCCGCGTGGAGAGTTCAACCTTCACTTCATCGGCTGACCGCCCGGCAACAGTCACCGCCGAGGGGACAAACTCCGGGCCCGTGCGAGTGCCGTTGTCGATACTGTCCGCATTGCGCGTCTCAGCCGACGTGCGCACGGCGTCGTACAACACGCCGGTGTGATCGATCACGGCAAACGGCCGGGTCTCCACATCCACGTGGCGTTGCGCGAAGCTCATGAAAAAGAAGAAGCCGACCATGAGCACGGGCATCAGGATGATGCCGAAGAGGAACGCCTTGGTCTTGACGAGTGTGGTGAACTCGGACTGGGCAATCGTCAGAATCCGGCTCATCGCACACCTCCTGTTTCATTGCGCAATTCATCTTCGGTGGGCCGCGCGATCCGCACGAAGATGTCGTGGAGCGACGGTCGCCGGATTTCAAATTGCTGCACGGTGGTTTTCTGCACAAGTTGCTGCAGGAACGCCTGGGCGTCCCCGTTGAGTTTTACGTCCTGATAGTTGCCGTGATCGTTCACGCCGTCCACACTGGCCATGCCGGCGAGAATGCCCGCGCCTCCTGAGGTCCTCACACGCGCGGTGTCGTGCCCGTATTCAGACTGAATCTCCTCGAGCGTGCCGTCGAGAACCTTTTTGCCACGGAAGATCATGAAGATGCGCTCACACATCCGTTCGGCCGCGCTCATGTCGTGTGTGGAGAAGACGATCGTCGTGCCGCGGCGGCGCATCTCGAGCACGGCGTCCTTGAGCGCCTCGGCATTGACCGGGTCGAGGCCCGAGAACGGCTCGTCGAGAATCAGCAGCTTGGGCTGCGAGACCACCGATGCGATGAACTGCACCTTCTGCGCCATGCCCTTGGAGAGCTGGTCGACCCGTTTGTCCATCCAGTCTGTGAGCTGCAGGCGACCCAGCCAATCTTTCATGGCGGTGTCGATCTCGTGGGCGGACTTGCCCTTGAGCTGCCCGTAGTACCGCAACACGCGGCGCACCGTCATTTTTTTATAGAGGCCGCGCTCCTCCGGGAGATACCCCACGTCGTCTCGCACGTCGGCCGCGCTGGCTTTGCCAAGCACGTGGATGTACCCGGAATCGGGCACCAGGATGTTCATGATCATGCGGATCGTCGTGGTTTTTCCCGACCCGTTGGGGCCGATGAAACCGTAGATCGAGCCGGCCGGGACCTCAATCGACACGTTGTTGACGGCCTGATGGTCGCCGAATCGCTTGGAGATGCCGCTGACGGCAATGGCTACGGAACTGGACATTTGGGTAACTGCGGTCAAACTCGGACCTCTTTGGTTGGGATTGACACTTTGTGAAACCTTTCACATCATAAGCACGTTGCCCCGGGTACGCCGCCCACTCGGGACATTCGATCGTTGATTTTGCGTCTCACGTCACCGGCATTCTGGCCCAAAAAAGGGTCGGGTCGGTGTGTCTGTGCAAATGCCACGCGATCAAGGTAGGCTAGGGGCGCTTTTTAGCCCGCTATGAGCCAGATTTTTCCGAAAAGCGCCAACGCTGCCGCCCGGTCGAGTTTATTCGGCGTCCTGACGCTCGTCCTGTTCCTTGGATGGGTGATCTTCACGTTGATGCGATCGTCCTGGGTGACCAAGCAGAATGAGTCCGTGCAACAGCCGATTCAGTTCAGCCATGCCCACCATGTGGGCGGGATTGGGCTGGACTGTCGCTATTGCCATACGTCGGTGGAGAAGGCGGCGTTCGCCGGAATTCCACCAACCAAGACATGCATGAACTGTCACTCGCAGGTGTGGGCGAACGCGCCCATTCTCGAGCCGGTCCGTGCCAGCTTTCGAAATAACACACCTTTGACCTGGATTCGGGTGAACGACCTGCCAGACTTCGTCTATTTCAACCACCAGATTCACGTGAAACAGGGCGTCGGTTGCGCCACCTGTCACGGACCCGTCGACAAGATGCCTCTGGTCTACCAGGCGACATCAATGCAGATGGAATGGTGCCTCGACTGCCACCGCGCCCCGGAAAAATACCTGCGGCCGCGCAACGAGGTTTTTAATATGGCCTACGACGCTCCAGCCAATCAGCTGGAATTGGGCCTGGCGCTCAAGAAGGAATACAAGGTGGCGAGCATCGCGCACATGACCAGTTGCTCGGTGTGCCACCGTTGACCCGGCTCGTTGGTGAACACTGCCCATGACCTTCGCTGATATCCGATCCCGTCTCGCGAGCCCGACCACGCCCGACGGCCGTGCCTACTGGCGCAGCCTCGACGAGCTTGCCAACACGCCTGAGTTTCAGGATTACGTCGCGCGCGAGTTTCCCTCGCAGGCCTCCGAGTTCAACGACCCGGCCGGTCGTCGCCAGTTCCTGAAACTGATGGGCGCCTCGCTCGCCCTTGCCGGCGTGAGTGCCTGCACGCGCCAGCCTGACGAAAAGATCATCCCGTACGTCCGCCAGCCTGAAGAGGTCATTCCGGGGCGTCCGCTCTTTTACGCCACGTCGATGTCGGAAGGTGGCATCGGCATGGCGCTGCTCGCCGAAAACCATCTCGGCCGTCCGACAAAACTCGAAGGCAATCCCGAACACCCCGCCAGCCTGGGCGCCACCGACATCTTCGGGCAGGCCGCCGTGTTGTCGCTCTACGATCCGGATCGGTCGCGTACGCTGCGGTATCGCGGCGACACCAAGACCTGGACCGGATTTGTCACGGCGCTGCAGGGCGCGCTCACCACGCAGAACGCCCTCGCGGGCGCCGGTCTGCGCATCCTGACCGAACCGATCTCGTCGCCCTCACTTGTTGCGCAGATGCAGACGATGCTCACGTCGCTGCCTGAGGCGCGGTGGCATCAGTGGGACGCCGTATACGGGACCGTCCAGGGCGGCGCGCCGTCTGCGACCGGGCTCTACAACTTCAAGAACGCCGACATTGTGGTCTCGCTTGATGCGGACTTCCTCGGCTTTGGTCCGTCGGCCGTGCGGTACGCGAAGGACTTCGCGTCGCGCCGCAAGATCGGCACCCCGGCTGATCGGCAGAATCGTCTCTATGTTGTCGAGCCTGTGCCGACGATCACTGGCGCGAAGGCCGATCATCGCGTGTCGATGAAGGCTGCGGAAGTGCACGTCGCGGCCGCCGCTCTGGCCGCGGCCGTCGGCGTGGCTGCCTCTGGTGGCGCGTCGATTAATGACAAGTGGCAGGCGGCATTACCCGTGATGGCCGCCGATCTGAACGCGCATCGCGGCCGATCAGTGGTGGTTGCGGGTCCGCAGCAGCCGGCCGCCGTCCATGCGCTCGCGCGCGCGATGAACGAAGCGCTGGGCAACGTCGGCACGACGGTCACCTATGCGGCGCCGGTCACCGCATCGCCCGCAGACGGCGCGGCGTCGCTCTCGATGTTGGTCGGTGAAATGAACGCCGGCAAGGTGGACGTGCTCGTGATTCTGGGTGGCAACCCGGTGTTCACCGCACCCGCCGACCTCGATTTCGCCGGGGCACTCTCGAAGGTGTCCACGCGCATCCACCTCGGTCTCTACTTCGACGAAACCGCGGAACTGTGCGACTGGCACGTGCCCGAAGCGCACTTCCTTGAGTCGTGGGGGGACCTGCGATCGTTTGACGGCACCGTCACGATCCAGCAGCCGCTCATCGCGCCGCTGTATGACGGCCGCCAGGCGCTTGAACTGTTGTCGACGCTCAACGGCGCGCCTGGGCGTTCGCCTGCGGAGCTGGTGAAAGAATTCTGGGCCGGGTCGTTTGTCACCGGCGGCTTCACCGATGCGGCCGGTCAGCCGTATGCGACGGCCGACGCCTTCTGGCGCGCGACGCTGCATGAAGGTTTTATCGCCGCCACGTCGAACCTGCGCGCGGGCGCGGTGCTCACGCCGGCGGCCAACGATGCGATGACGGCTCCGGCATCGGTCGGCGGCGGACTCGAAATCGTGTTCCGTCCCGATCCACATGTGCTCGACGGTCGTCACGCCAACAACGGCTGGCTGCAGGAAGTGCCCAAGCCGCTCTCGAAGTTGACCTGGGACAACGTGGCCTACCTCAGCTACACGACCGCGCAGGAATATCAGCTCAAGAACGAGGACGTGATCGAGATCACGTACAACGGTCGCACGGCGAAGATGCCCGTGTGGGTGATGCCCGGCACGGCCGACGGCGTGGTCGCGGTGCACTTCGGTTACGGTCGCCGCAAGGCGGGTCGCGTCGGATCCAACATCGGTCACAACCCGTTCACGATTCGCACGGCGCAAGCACCGTGGTTTGGTGCGGGCGCCACGATTGTCCGGACGGGCGAAACGCACGTTCTTGCCTCCACCCAGACCCACTTTGCGATGGAAGGCCGCAATCCGGTTCGTGTCGTGGATGCGGCTGCCTATCAGGCCGACCCCTCCATCGTGGCGCACATGGCGCACATGGAAGTGCCCGACAGCCTGACCCTCTACCCGCCCTTTGAATACAAGGGGAACAAGTGGGGCATGGCGATCGACCTCAACGCGTGCAACGGCTGCGGCGTGTGTGTCGCCGCCTGTGTCGCCGAAAACAACATCCCGGTTGTTGGCAAAGAGCAGGTCAAGCGCAGCCGCGAAATGCACTGGATTCGCGTGGACACGTACTTCGAAGGCGACCCCGCGTCACCATCGGGCACGTATCACCAGCCGCTACCGTGCCAGCAGTGTGAAAACGCCCCGTGCGAAGTGGTGTGCCCGGTGGCCGCCACGGTCCACAGCGATGAAGGCCTGAACGACATGGTCTACAACCGCTGCGTGGGGACGCGCTACTGCTCGAACAACTGTCCCTACAAGGTCCGTCGCTTCAACTTCATGTTGTATGCCGACTTTACGACGCCGGAACTCAAGGCGCAGCGTAATCCCGATGTCACGATTCGCAGCCGCGGCGTGATGGAGAAGTGCACGTACTGCGTGCAGCGCATCAATCACGCACGTGTGGATGCCAAAACCGCCGACCGGCCACTGCAGGATGGCGACGTGGTCACGGCGTGTCAGCAGGCGTGCCCGGCGGACGCGATTGTGTTCGGCGACCTGAACAACCCCGAGAGCAAGGTGTCGCAGATGGTCGCGCAGGAGCGCAACTACGGGCTGCTCGAGGATCTGGGCACGCGCCCGCGGACGACCTACCTGGCCGTGGTGCGCAACCCAAACCCGGCGCTGCCGACAGAGCTGCCGAAGACTTACGGTCACTGAGGCCGGACGAACGGAGAATTTTGGTGGACGTCACGCCCAACTCGCAAGACCCGCTCGGCGCTATCCCGGTGATCGCACCGGGTTACAGCTATCGGACCTTGACCGACAAACTCGTCGGAATCGTGTTCACGAAGAACACGCCCACCGCGTGGTTTGTCTTCATGGCCGTGGGATTCGCGCTGCTCATGGGCCTCACGGTTTCGTTGTGCTACCTCGTCATGAAGGGCATCGGGATCTGGGGCAACAACATTCCGGTCGGCTGGGCCTTCGACATCATCAACTTCGTGTGGTGGATCGGCATCGGACACGCCGGCACGTTGATCTCGGCGATTCTGCTGCTCTTCAAGCAGGACTGGCGCACATCCATCAACCGCTTCGCCGAAGCCATGACGCTCTTCGCCGTGGCCTGTGCGGCGATCTTCCCGATCTTCCACACTGGCCGTCCGTGGCTGGCCGCCTACTGGCTCTTTCCGTATCCGAACGTGATGGGGCTGTGGCCGAACTTCAAGAGCCCGCTCATCTGGGACGTCTTCGCCGTCTCCACGTACGCGGCGGTCTCCGCGATGTTCTGGTATATCGGTCTGATTCCAGACCTCGCCACCTTCCGCGACAAGGCGGAGAAGCCCTGGCAGAAGCGCGTCTACGGCATCCTCGCCATGGGCTGGCGCGGGTCCGCGCGGCACTGGTTCCGGTATGAAACGGCCTACCTGATTCTGGCCGGCCTCTCCACGCCGCTCGTCCTGTCCGTGCATACGATCGTCAGCTTCGACTTCGCCGTGTCGAACCTGCCCGGCTGGCACGCGACGATTTTCCCGCCCTACTTCGTCGCCGGCGCCATCTACGCCGGCTTCGCGATGGTGCTCACGCTGGCGATTCCGTTGCGCGCCATCTACAAACTCCACGACTTCATCACGATGCGCCATCTCGAGAACATGGCCAAGGTCACCCTGGTGACCGGGTTGATCGTCGTGTATGGCTACGCCTGCGAGTTGTTCTTTGGCTGGTACAGCGGCAACCAGTACGAACGCTTCATGCTCATGAACCGCATCGTGAGCGGTCCGTATGCGTGGGCCTACTGGCTCCTGTTGTTGTGCAACTTCCTGGTTCCGCAGTTGTTGTGGATCAAGTCGTTCCGTCGCAACATTGCGGTGCTCTTCACCGTGGCGATGTTTGTCAACGTCGGCATGTGGCTGGAGCGCTTTGTCATCATCGTGACGAGCCTGCACCGCGACTTCCTGCCCTCGTCGTGGGACATGTATTACCCGACGCGCTGGGACTTCATGACGTTCTTCGGAACCATCGGCTTGTTCCTGACGCTGATGTTCCTCTTCGTCCGGATCCTGCCGATGATCTCCATCTTCGAGATGCGCACGCTGTTGCCTGAGGCGACGCCAAAACAGAAGACCGAGGGAGGGGCGCACTGATGGCCCACCACACGATCGAAACGCCGTATTACGGCCTGATGGCGGAGTTTGATTCCGCCCAGCAACTGCTCGACGCCGCGCACAAAGTGCGTGAGGCGGGCTATACGAAGACGGACGCCTTTTCGCCGATGCCGATCCATGGCGTGGCGGAAGCGCTGGGCATGAAGGAGCGCAAGATTGCGCCCCTCGTGCTCATAGGCGGCATCACCGGTGCACTGGCGGGGTACGGCCTCCAATACTGGACAACCGTGATCGCCTACCCCATCAATATCGGCGGGCGGCCGTTTCACTCGTGGGTGTCCTTTATCCCGCCGGCATTTGAGACGACGATTTTGTTTGCGGCAGGGACTGCGGTCATTTCGATGATCGTGCTCAACGGTCTGCCGTTGCCGTATCACCCGGTCTTTAATGCGAAGCGGTTTCACCTGGCCAGTCAGGACAAGTTCTTCCTGGCCATCGAAGCGGCCGATCCGCGATTCAAAGACGAAGACACGCGGGCGTTTCTGATGGGCCTGCAGGCTCGGGAAGTGGTGATCCTTGAACACTAAGACCACACGCACCTGGCGCCTGATCGCCGGCTTTGCGTTGACCGCTGTGGTTGCCGCGGGGTGTCGGCAGGACATGCACGACGCGCCCCGGTACGATCCGCTTGAAGCCTCGGACTTTTTTGCCGACGGCAGCGCCGCGCGCGCGCTGGTCACTGGCACGGTCGCCCGCGGTCATCTCAACGAGGATGCCTTCCTGCACACGGGCAAAGACGCCGCCGGTTTGCCGGTCGCGGAGTTCCCGTTCGCCATCTCCCGCGCGGATCTTGACCGCGGCGAGCAGCGCTTCAACGTGTTTTGCGCCCCGTGCCACGGCCAGACCGGCGAAGGCAACGGCATGGTGGTCCAGCGTGGATACCGCCAGGCGCAGTCGATGCACATCGACCGTCTCCGCACGGCGCCGGTCGGCTATTTCTACGACGTCATTTCCAACGGATTCGGCGTGATGCCGGACTACCGTTCGCAGATTCCGGTGGAAGACCGCTGGAAAATCGTGGCGTACCTGCGCGCGTTGCAGCTGAGCCGCACTGCGACCACCGGCGAGCTGCCGGCGGACGTGCTGGATCAATTGCGCAAGGGCGCCACGGCGGTGCCCGCCGCGGGCGCGGCGACGCCAGGGGCGCACGGTGGTCCCGAGGGGACCACCGCAAGGAGAGATCGATGAGTGCGCAGTTCAACGCAGCCGCCCTGCTGAAGGAACGGCCGATCGCCGACCTCAGCCGGCTGTCCAATCGCGGCGTGACGTTCGGCGCGGTCGGCATCGTCGCCGTCGCCATCGGGTACTTCATGGTGGACCTGTCGCAGTTCCTCCAGTCGTACCTGATTGCGTACATGTTCTGGATCGGCATCTCGCTGGGATCGCTCTCGCTGCTTATGGTGCAGTACCTGAGCGGCGGCGCATGGGGCCTGGTCGCCCGGCGCATCTTTGAAGCCAGCACCCGCACGCTGCCGCTGATGGCGTTGCTCTTCATCCCCATCGCGATGAACCTGCCCACGCTCTACAAGTGGGCGCGGCCCGAAGCGCTGGAGGATCCGATCATCGAGCTGAAGGCGGCGTATCTCGATCCCGAGTTCTTCTACATCCGCACGATCATCTACTTCGTCATCTGGATCGGCCTGTCGTTCATCCTGAGCAAGTGGTCGAAGGATCAGGACGAGACCGCGCCGCAGCCGCCGGGACCCCTGGATCGCCGCTTCCGTGTGCTCTCGGGCCCGGGCATGATCCTGCACGTGCTGGCCATCACGTTCATGAGTGTGGACTGGGTCATGTCGCTCGACCCGCACTTCTATTCCACTATCTTTGGTGTGCTGATCCTTGGTGGCCAGGGGCTGTCGACGCTCGCCTTCACCATTCTGGTGCTGCAGGGGCTCTCGAACTCCAAGCCGATTTCCCAAGTGGCCGACGCCGAGCGGTTCCATGACTACGGCAAGTTGATGCTTGCGTTTGTCATGTTGTGGGCGTATTTCAATGTGTCGCAGTTGCTGATCATCTGGTCGGCCAACCTGCCTGAGGAAATTCCCTGGTACATCGAGCGCCTGCAGGGCGACTGGGCCCCGTGGGCCGTGGTCATCCTGCTGGGGCACTTCGTGTTGCCGTTCATGCTGTTGCTCTCACGCGACCTCAAGCGTCATGGTCGTGTGTTGTCACGCGTCGCGTTCGTGGTGCTCGTGATGCGGATCATCGATTTCGTCTGGACGATCGGCCCGATCTTCCGGCACGGTTACACGATTCACTGGATGGATTTTGCGATGGTGGTCGCGTTTGCGGCACCGTGGCTCTTCCTGTTCTATCGCAACCTCGGCAGCCGGTCACTAGTGCCGGCCCACGACCCGTACTTCAAGGATGCAGTCGCCAATGGACACTAACCATCACGGCCCCGCAGAGCCGGCGCGCGTCGAAGGCGATGGCATCTCCTACGCCAACCTCGGTTGGTCGATGGTGATCCTCGCGCTGATTACGCTGGCGTGTTACCTGATCGTGTGGGGCCTTTTTGTGTTCCTCGATTCGCGGATGACCGACAGCGATCCGGCGCGCAACCCACTGGCAGCCGCTCCGGTCACGCCGACGATCACCGACGGACGCATCACGTCCGGCAACCAGTCACCGACCCCGCTCCTGGTGAATGAACCGGCCAATCTCAAGGCGTTCCTCGCCAAGGAGCACGAAACGCTGACCTCGTACGGTTGGGTGGACCAGAACGAAGGCACCGTCCGCATTCCGATCGCGGTGGCGAAAGACAAGTTGATGCAGCAGGGGCTGCCTGTGCGGGCCGGGGGCCAATAATCATGAACGTGCGACGACTCCTCGCGTGTGCCGCGGTCATCTGGGCCAGTGCCGGCGTGGTGTCGCTGCCGGCACAACGCGCGTTGCCCGGTTCCTCCGCTCCAGGGCAGCCGGCGCTGGCGCCGCTGCCGATCCTCAAGGAAGTGCGCATCGATCAGAAACTCGACGAGTCGGTGCCGCTCGACATTCCGTTCTCTGACGAGAGTGGCCGCGAGGTCACGCTTGGGCAGTACTTCGGTAAGCGGCCGGTGGTGCTGGCGCTGGTCTATTACGAGTGCCCGATGTTGTGCACCCAGGTGCTCAATGGCCTGTTCTCGTCGATGGAACCGCTGAAGATCGACGCGGGCAAGGACTTCGACGTCGTGGTCGTGAGTTTTGATCCAGGTGAAACCCCCGCGATGGCGATGGCCAAAAAGTCCGGCTACGTGAAGCACTACGAACGCGCGACCGCCGATGCGGGTATTCACTTCCTCACCGGACGCCAGACCTCGATCGACCGGCTCGCCGATGCGGTCGGCTTCCGGTACGTCTACGACGAAGCCATCGATCAGTACGCTCACCCGGCCGCGGTCACGGTGCTGACGACGCAGGGGAAGGTCTCCAAATACCTCTACGGCGTGGAGTTCGCGCCGATGGACTTCCGCCTGGCGGTGATCTCGGCGGGTGAGGGCCAGATTGGCACCCTGGTCGATCAGGCGCTTCTCTATTGTTTCCACTACGACCCGGCCACGGGCAAATACAGCGTGGCCATCATGACCTTTGTCCGGATCGGAGCCGTGTTGACCATGGTTGGTCTCGGCGCGTTTCTTTTTGTAAACCTGCGGCGCGATCGCCGGCAGCGCACCGCGGTCGCCCCGACCGCAACGGGTACTCGGTAGATGTCCAGTTTCCCCCTGTTCCCTGAGGCCGCTTCGTCGATCGCGCACGAAGTCGACCTGATCTATTTCTTCATCCTGGCGGTGTGCTCGTTCTTCGCCATTCTGGTGTCGGGCCTGGTGGTCTTCTTCGCAGTGAAATACCGCCGTCGCCATCCCGATGAGGTGGGTGCCGACATTCACGGGTCCATCCTCCTTGAGCTGCTGTGGACGATCATCCCGTTCATCCTCTCCCTGGTGATGTTTGTCTGGGGCGCGGACCTGTTCTTCCGCATCGCGCGTCCACCGGCAGACTCGATGGAAGTGTTTGTCGTGGGCAAGCAGTGGATGTGGAAGGTGCAGCATCCCGAAGGCGTGCGCGAAATCAACGAACTGCACGTGCCGGTCAACCGCAACGTGAAGATCACGCTCGGCTCCGAAGATGTACTGCACGACTACTACATCCCGGCCTTCCGCGTGAAGATGGACGCCGTCCCAGGCAAACTCACGACGATGTGGTTCCGGGCGACCAAGCCGGGCACCTATCAGATTTTCTGCGCGGAATATTGCGGCACGCAGCACTCCGGCATGATCGGCCATGTCACGGTGCTCGAAGAGCACGACTATGAAGCGTGGCTGGCTGGCGGCCGGTCCACCGGCACCGCCGTGGAAAACGGTGAACGCCTGTTCACGGATCTCGCCTGCATCACGTGCCACAAGACCGACACGTCCGGTCGCGGTCCGGTGCTCGCCGGCGTGTTCGGCAGCCAAGTGCGTCTGATGGACGGCCGCACGGTGGTGGCCGACGAAAACTATTTGCGGGAATCGATCGTGAACCCGCAGGCCAAGGTCGTGCTCGGCTACCAGCCGATCATGCCGACCTTCCAGGGCACGGTGAGCGAAGAAAATCTGATGCAGCTCATCGCCTACATCAAGACCTTGAAGCCGGCCGCGCCGGTTTCACCCGCCGCCCCATCAGGCGGACAGTAAGGCGCAAGGACCGTTATGACTCACGGCACTGTGAACGCACCAAGTTATCTGGACGCCCCGCACGGGATTGCGTCGTGGTTGCTGACCAAGGACCACAAACGCATCGGGATCCTGTATCTGATATCGGTCACGATCTTCTTCATGATCGGCGGCCTCTTCGCGGCGGGCATCCGCACCGAGTTGCTGACGCCTGAGGGCGACTTCCTCACGGCGGATCTCTACAACAAGCTCTTCACGCTGCACGGCGTCGTGATGATCTTCTTCTTCCTGATCCCGTCGATTCCCGCGACACTCGGCAACTTCCTGATTCCGATCCAGATCGGCGCCAAGGATCTCGCGTTCCCGCGCATCAACCTGCTCAGCTGGTACATCTACGTCGTCGGCGCGCTTTTCACACTTGCGGCCGTGTTTGCCGGCGGCGTCGACACCGGCTGGACGTTCTACACGCCCTACAGCTCGATCGCCTCGAACACCAACGTGACACTCGCCGCGCTCGGCGTCTTCATCACCGGCTTTTCGTCGATCCTCACCGGCTTCAACTTCATCGTCACCATCCACCGGATGCGTGCGCCGGGCATGACGTGGTTCCGTCTGCCGCTGTTCATCTGGGCGCACTACGCGACGAGCCTGGTCATGGTGCTCGGCACGCCGGTCGTGGCCATCACGATTCTGCTCGTCTTTGCGGAACGTGCGCTTGGCTTCGCCATCTTCGACCCGCGCATGGGCGGCGACCCCGTCCTGTTCCAGCACCTCTTCTGGTTCTACTCGCACCCAGCCGTCTACATCATGATCCTGCCGGGCATGGGCGTGATCTCCGAGCTCGTGGCGGCGGTCTCGCGCAAGCAGATCTTCGGCTACAGCTTTGTGGCCTACTCCTCCCTCGCGATTGCCATCATCGGCTTCCTCGTCTGGGGCCACCACATGTTCGTCAGCAGCCAGTCCATCTACGCGGGACTGGTCTTCTCGATCATCACGATGATTGTCGCCGTGCCCTCCGCCGTTAAGACATTCAACTGGACGGCGACGATGTACAAGGGGTCGGTCACGTGGGAATCACCGACCTACTGGGTGATCGGCTTCATGGGCCTGTTCCTCATCGGCGGTCTGACGGGCCTGTTCCTGGGTACGATGGGCCTGGACGTCCACCTGCACGACACCTACTTTGTCGTGGCGCACTTCCACTACATCATGGTCGGCGGCGCCATCATGGCGTTCCTGGGCGGCATCCACTTCTACTGGCCGAAGATGACCGGCCGGCTGTATCCCGAGACGCTCGGCAAGATCTCGGCGATTCTGGTGTTCACCGGATTCAACCTGACGTTCTTTCCGCAGTTTGTCCTGGGCTACCTCGGCATGCCGCGTCGGTATTACGCGTATCCGGAAGAGTTTCAGATTCTGAACGTGCTCTCGACCGCCGGCGCCGGCGTCCTTGGACTCGGCTACGCGCTGATTGTGTTCTACCTCGTGGCGACGCTCTTCAAGGAACGCAACGCCCCGGCCAATCCGTGGGGCGCGACCGGTCTTGAGTGGCAGATCCAGTCGCCGCCCATCACCCTCAACTTCGAGGTGGATCCGATCGTGACCGAGGACGCGTACAACTACGCGGGCCGCGCACCGAAACACACCAAGGCAGGGGAGGTCTAACGTGTCGGCTCCCAACGTGAACTCCGACGCGCATCAGGCGCCTCACCCGAAGCTGCAGCACCATTTCCACAACATGGCGCAGCAGCTCGAGGCCTCGATCCTCGGGATGTGGGTGTTCCTGGTCACCGAAGTCATGTTCTTCGGCGGCATGTTCATGGCCTACCTGCTCTACCGGACCATGTATCCGGACGCGTGGCTGGCCGGCAGCAACGAGCTCAACGAAGTCCTGGGCGGCGTCAACACCCTCGTCCTCATCGTCTCGTCATTGACGATGGCGTTGGCGGTGCGGGCGGCACAGGTGGGCGCGCGGATGGCGCAGATCGCCAATCTGATTCTTACGATCATCTTCGGCAGCATCTTTCTGATCGTCAAGTACTTCGAATACGCCGCAAAATTTGAGCATCACCTGGTGCCCGGGGCGCACTTCGACCCTGCGCGCGACCCGGCACAGCAGTTGTATTTTTCGCTCTACTTCATGATGACGGGCATTCACGCCCTCCACATGATCGTCGGTATCGTGTTGCTGTTCATCATGCTGCGGATGGCCTGGAAAAACCAGTTCAACGCGGATTATTTTGCGCCGGTGGAAGTGACGGGTCTGTACTGGCACTTCGTCGACATCGTCTGGATTTTCCTGTTCCCGCTGCTCTATCTCATTGGGAAACACCATTAATTGCGGAGAGATAGGTTTTATGTCACACGTCAGCTCAAAAGGCCTCTACTACACGATCTTTGCGTCGCTGTGCGTCCTCACGGTGGTCACCGTGGCGATCGCGCGCGTTGATCTGGGTGCCATGAATACGCCCATTGCGCTCGCGGTGGCCGTCACCAAGGCGATGCTGGTCATCCTGTTTTTCATGGGCGTGAAATACAACACCCCGCTCACCAAGGTCGTGGCGGCGTCCGGATTTGTCTGGCTGATCATCCTCTTCGGGGTCACGATGGGTGATTACCTGACGCGCGGCTGGCTCGGCGTTCCCGGCCGGTAACCGGCCACCGGCCACCACTCACCGATTTGGCTGCGCCGATTTCAGGCGCCCGCCGTCACTATTCCCCGACAACGACAGTAGAGGTCGTGTGCGCAGTTCATACTCGCAGACGACCTCTTCTGTTGTGGGGACCTGGTTGATTTTCGCTTTTTCTTTGCGTACAGTGGTCCCCTTTTCCTGAAACCGGGATGGTGTTGTGAGCGATCTGAAAGACGAACTGGCGGCGCTTCGGATTGAACGGGCCCCCATGGATGTGGCCGGCGGCCATCGCTGGGTGAAGTGGCTGGTGGTCATCGTTCTGTTGGGCGGGATTGGCGCAGCCGGATGGTCCTGGATGAATCGCGAACGGCCGATCGAGGTCGAGGTGGCGACGGTCGGCGAACGCGCCGCGGGTGCGCAGGCGTCGGTCCTCAACGCGTCCGGCTACGTCACCGCACGACGACGGGCGACCGTCTCCTCGAAGGTGACCGGCAAGGTCGTCGAGGTCAACGTCGAGGAGGGCATGGCGGTCCGCGAGGGCCAGATTCTGGCTCGCCTTGACGACTCCACCGTGCGGGCCGGTCTGGCGCTGGCGCAGGCGCAGGCGGAGGCGGCGCGCGGCAATATGCGGGAGAGTGAAGTCCGTCTGGCTGAGGCGCGCGTCACGCTTCGCCGCTTCCAGCAACTCGTCAAGGACGGCATTGGCACGCAGGCGGACGCCGACCGCGCGCAGGCCGAAGTGGATTCCCTGATCGCCCGCATCGCATCGGCCAAGGAACAGGTCGTGGTGGCCGAGCGCCAGGTGGCGCTCCAGCAGGCCGGTCTCAACGACATGGTGATTCGCGCCCCGTTCAGCGGCGTCGCGATTTCCAAGGACGCGCAGCCCGGAGAAATGGTGTCGCCCGTATCGGGCGGCGGTGGTTTCACCCGTACCGGCATCTGCACCATCGTGGACATGCGATCGCTTGAGGTCGAGGTGGACGTCAATGAGAGCTACATCGGCCGCGTCCGGCCGAACCAAAGCGTGACGGCTGTGCTCGACGCCTATCCGGACTTCCAGATTCCCGCGCGCGTGATCACCACCGTGCCGACGGCCGACCGCCAGAAGGCGACGGTGCTGGTGCGTATCGCGTTTGCGGAGCTCGATCCACGCATCCTCCCTGACATGGGCGTGAAGGTCACGTTCCTGCGCGAGGCCGGTGACGCCGCCGTTCCCGCAGCTCAGCCCACGGCGCTGATCCCCAAAAACGCCGTCAAGCAGGACGGCGAACAAGCCGTCGTGTTCGTCGTCACCGGCACCACCGTTGAACGCCGTGCGGTCAGTCTCGGCGGCACCGATGGCGATCGTCTCGAAGTGGTCGCGGGCCTGCGTGCCGGCGAACGTGTCGTGATGTCCCCTCCGCCCACCCTCGCCGCAGGTTCGTTGATCACCATCAAGTAGGAACATTACAGATGAGCACATTGGTTCGCATCAACAACGTTCACAAGTACTTCACCAGGGGCAGCGAGCGGATTGACGTGCTGCAGGGCGTCAACCTTGAGATTCCCGAGGGCGACTTCCTCGCGCTCATGGGACCGTCCGGGTCGGGAAAAACGACGCTGCTCAATTTGATGGGTGGTCTCGACACGCCTTCGTCTGGTGCGATTGAAATCGGTGGTGCCAATATTGCCGGCCTCTCCGGCAGCCAATTGTCCCGGTGGCGGTCGCAGCACATCGGCTTTGTCTTTCAGCTCTACAACCTGTTGCCGGTGCTGACGGCCGAAAAAAATGTCGAGTTGCCGCTGTTGCTCACGAAGTTGTCCAAGGCGGAGCGCAACAAACGCGTCGCCATCGCCCTGAAGGTC
>Ga0163152_10001403_pt1 | contig 38102 bp, 29 predicted proteins | sample OliLakLV19MP8IB2_FD_148635 | JGI IMG/M metagenome (GOLD analysis project Ga0163152, IMG submission 148635) | Freshwater microbial mat bacterial communities from Lake Vanda, McMurdo Dry Valleys, Antarctica - Oligotrophic Lake LV.19.MP8.IB-2 | ecosystem: Environmental > Aquatic > Freshwater >...
ACAGGCCGAATCGAGTTCGTCATCCTATTGACCAGCAGTTCGTCTCCAGTTGCTCCCCACCCCGCCTCGCGGCGACGCAGTTACTTTCGACTATCGAGGCCAGGTCAACCCCGCGTGAGGACTTTCACCTCACCGATTCAGTTCGCTCACAGGCGCACTGCTGCGGCTCACAGAGCTCACAGAGCCGCGCTCCGGGGAGGTCTCCTGTAACCCGAAGGATGTAAGACCATAACGTTCTGGTAATCTTCTTTGCGGCATGTTCGGACTGGCGGTAAAACTTTCGGGAATTCCGACGGATGATTCTGCCGGAAGCAACCTCTTTAAATACTACTTTATGAAACCCCGACTTTTGCTTTTCATGTTGAGCGGTTGGACGTTTGCTGTTGCGGTCCTCTGCCTCCAGGCGGAAAAATCGATGGAACTGCCTCCCGCCATCGCCAAGATCGTCGCCATGACTTTTCCAGATGCCGAAATCAGAAGGGTTGAGCGGGAGGAAGATGACGGCGAAGAGGAGTTTGAAATCCGGTTAAAGAGCAAATCCGACGGTCGCGAATTGTTTGTCGAAATCCGGACCGATTCCGGAGTCACCCGGTTGCGCGAGGAGATAAAGTCCGGAGAACTACCGCCAAAAATCCGAAAGGCCCTGAACAAGTCATTTCCAACCACGAAAATTACGAAGGTGGAAAAATCCTCGGAAATCCGGATGGTCTATGAAATTGACATCGAGAGTGACGATCGCCGACGGGAAGTCACGATCTCGCCCAAGGGCAAGATATTGGATGTGGAGGAACGAAAGCGAAAATGAGAGTTCTCGTCGTTGAAGATTCCGAGAAGCTGCGGCGCGCCTTGCAATACGGATTGCGCAAGGCCGGATTTGTCGTGGATGTCACCGGCGATGGTGAAGAGGGGCTCTGGTATGCGGAGTCCAATGAATATGACGTCGTGGTCCTGGACCTCATGCTGCCGGGGCTCGACGGTTTGTCGGTTTTAAAGCGCATGCGGGACGGCGGACGGCAGACACCAGTGCTGTTGCTCACCGTAAAATCAGATGTTCCCGACCGGGTCGCCGGGTTGAGGGCGGGTGCCGATGATTATCTCACCAAACCTTTTGCCTTTGATGAGCTGGTGGCCAGAGTGGAGGCCTTGGTGCGGCGTCAATATGGAAAAAAAAGCACACGTTTGCAGGTGGGTGGACTCATCCTCGACACCGCCGCCCGCACCGCCAGTCATGGGGATAAAGTCATCGATCTGAGTCCCAGGGATTACCGGCTGCTCGAGCTGCTGACCCTGCGTCAGGGAGAGGTGGTGACACGGACAGAAATTGAGGGGCACATTTATGACGACAACTCCGAGCTGTTCAGCAACGCCGTGGAGTCCGGAATTTCCAACTTGCGCAAGAAGCTGGAAGCCGCCGGCCTTGATCCTTTGATACAAACCCGTCGCGGGATGGGATATATTCTGCAACCACCATCCAGATGACTTCTCTTCAAAAGAGGCTCAGCTTCGGGGTGGCCATGATGATGGCTGTTTTGCTGACCCTGGGCGGTCTCACGGTTTATCCGGCGATCAAATCCATTCTGCTGGATCAGTTTGATCAGGCATTGCTGGCGGAGGTCCGCGCCCTCACCGCCCCGGTGACGCCGGGATCACAGGGTTTCAGCCTGCGCTTTACTGAACAATCCGCCCCGGAATTTCGCGCGGAGAGCGCGGCTGTTTTTTTTGAGGTGCGTTCGGCCGATGGGGCGCTGATTTCGAAATCTCCATCCATGGGTGCGATGGCGTTGCCGTTCCCCGCCGTGGTTTCCTCGGATCCAGTTTTTTTTGAGATGACCCTGCCTGGTTCGCAGGCAGGACGAGCGGTGGCGCTTCGATTATCGTTGAGCAATGGTTTGATCAAAGACGACGCGGCGTTTGACCTGGTCTTTGCGCGGGGGACGCACCGTCTCGACCGTGCGTTGCGAACGGTGATGACAGGATTGTTGGCCGGAGGCGTGGTGTTGCTTCTGGCCACGGTGGTGCTGGTGAGAAAAGTCACCCGTGCGGGGCTGCGTCCAATTTCTGACCTGGCCTGCCAAGTGACAAAGATTGATTCCCGCACGCTCAGCGGCGACATCTCGTTCAAAGCCGGGGCGGAAGAGCTGGTTCCAATCGTTGATCAATTGAATTCCCTGTTGGTCAGGCTCCGCTCCTCATTCGAAAAGGAAAGACTTTTTTCCGCCAACGTTGCGCATGAACTGCTGACTCCGGTCACCGAATTGCGGGCGCTGTCCGAAAATGCCATACGATGGTCGAACGATCCGGAGGCCACCTCACGTTTTGCCCAGGATGTATTGGAGACTTCGCGGCAGGTCGAGAGGCTTGTCCGGGTGTTGCTGACCCTGGCCCGGAGCGATTGCGATGATTTTGCGCCGGAGTATTCGGAGGTGGATCTGGTTCAGATTCTCAAGCAACTGGCCGTTCAAAATCGAAACCGGATCGAGGCGCGCAAGCTGACGATGGTTTTGGATCTGCCCGGCCTCCTGTCGATTCGATCCGATCGCGCCTCTTGCGAATCCATTTTTCAAAACTTATTTGAAAACGCCATCGAGCATTGTTCCACCGGGGGAAACATATGCTGCCGACATGAGCATGCCGCGCAGAGCGTTTTCATTTTTATTGAGAACACCAATCCCGGACTGACACTTCAAGACATCCCGAAAATATGGGAGCCGTTCTGGAGAAAAGATCCGGCCCGTTCCGACCGGGCTCACGCAGGGCTTGGTCTGGCACTGGTGAAAAGTCTGGCCCACGTCGCTGGTTTCGAGATCACGGCTGCCTTGACCGCTCTGGGATTGGTGCGGATGACGGTGAAGATTCCAGACGCCAAAAATCCGTAAGGTTTCGGTAATGGTCCTTGGGCTATGGTGTTGGCGGATCAACATCCAACTAATTTGTGAGGAATTTAAACATATGTGGAAAACCCTTGTTATAACCGGAGTTCTCGGGACGCTTCTCGGCGTGGTGGCCGCCCAGCAATATTCCATCCGGCTGCTCCTGGCCGAAACCACCGCCCAACGGCACCAGCTTTCCGCCTCCCCCTCCCCGGCGTCTGAGGCTTCCGAAAAAATTGGCTCCGGCCGCCCGGCACAGATCGGGGACGGGAATTTGCGGCATCGGGTTTCCCAGCTAGAACAGACCGTCGCCGGATTTGCCAAAATTTCCGATCATTTGATGGAACGGGGACAGATTCCCCTGAGCAATGAAAGATTGGCGGGATTGGTCGGAAAATTCGCCGATCCGGGGGCCAAGGATTCGGATCGTTTGCAAACCCTCCGCCAGCTCCGGCGCAGCAACGGATTGACCGAAGAGGTGGCGGGCGTTGCGGCTGCCTGGCTTTCCACCCTGACCAATTCCGGTGTTCAGCGTGCCGCTCTGGAGCAGTTGCGGGGTGTGTCGCATCCGGCCTTGCGCGAACCTTTCCTTCAGATGGCGGTTTCCAGTCCGGACGGCAATGTCAGGGAACGTGCGGTTGCCAACCTGGGTCGTTTTTTAAACGATCCGCAAGTTGAGAATCAACTCTGGGCTTCGCTGCAAAACGATCCCGATCCGGAGGTGAGGGAGGAAGCGCGGGAAGCTATTGTTGAAGGTGAAATGACCGAGTCGCGCATAACCGCGCTAAAAACACGCGGCATGGATCCTGGAATCTCCGTGGATGAACAGGCGGTGATCTGGGAGGCGTTGCGGGAAGCAGGACATCAGGCTCCGGAGTTGAGCGCCCGGCTGGCGCAGCTGGCCCAAACAACCCCGGACAGCGCGCAACGGATCAAATTGTTCCGCGCTTTCGATGACCACAACGATCTGGCATTTGTTCCGTCGCTGATCAAGGGTCTGGAAGATCCGAATCCGATGGTCCGGGAACGGGCGGCGGATGCGTTGAGCGATTACCGCACCGATCAAACCGTGCAGCAATGGCTCAAGCACGTGGCCGAAACCGATGTTGATTCCGCAGTGCGCCGCGAGGCTTACCGAGGGCTTCCACAGGATAGATAATTACGTCGTTATGTCTGTCTGTGACCCGCACTGGAGTTTGGACATTTTATCAGGGAAAATCCCAACGGGATTTCGTCGCAAAGCCCAGGGTTGTACGACGCAGTCGTTACCCTGGGAATATGAATTCAAGTTTTTCAACCCCAACGTGGGTTGCATCTTAATCCCTTAGATATCGTTCATCTCGCGCCCCACGTTAACGTTGTTTTTTTGGGGTTTATCTACCCAGGGTTGCTCGTTCCTCGCAACCCCGGGCTTTGGGACGAAATCCCTTTGGGATTTACAGCAAGGGTCTTCGTCTTGCCTGAATAATGTTCAAACTTCAGCGGCGCGCGTGGAGCGACGCGCCCTACCAAAAATGTCCAAACTCCAGTGCGGCACAGAGCCGCGCTCCGGGGAGGTGGCTTACATATCGCCCACTTTTAATCACGTCCAGCCTTCACTTTCGGGCAGCCGTTTGATTTTTGGTTAAAGCTTGGCGCACGGATCGATACATTTCTTGACAGGCCTGGTGACACGCAGGTTGCGCTGTCGCTGGTGAAATGGAGCGGTATTACAAGTATCAGTGCGGGAGACTTACCTGTTCTTGATGCGACTGTCAGCAGTCTTAGTGGAACAAATTGGACCGTACCTTTTTCCACGCTCAAAAATCAACCGCCTGCCGCCAATGGTCAAAGTGTGGTTACAGACGAGGACACTGCGAAAACCATTACGCTGACAGGCGGTGACCCGGACAACAACCCTTTGACGTTCACCGTGGTTACCCCACCGGGCAAAGGCACTCTCAACGGAACGGCTCCGAACCTGATATACCAACCAAATAACAATGCGAATGGGGCCGACAGCTTCACGTTCATTGTCAATGATGGGACGACCAACTCATCACCCGCCACGGTCTCTATCACCATCAACCCAAAAGTAATCCCACCCAATCCGGCCTCTTCAGGCTTCTTTGATCCAGCGGTGGAATTTGGAGCCAACAACCCGTCGGGTGTCTGGACTTATGGTTTTTCGCTCAATCAGAAGGCACCATTCGAAACTTCACCTACCAACGTGAGCGATGACCGGTATGCGGGTGGGCGGCGGGTGCCCAAGGCCCGTATGTTGTTAAAAACATTTCGGGAACTACGCAGAACGATGGCGCAAGGTCTCACCCTCCGGATCTCTTGAACCTTGATCCTAGTTTCGACGGACGGAATGCCGTTCTCCGATTTATCGCTCCGTCCAACGGAACCTACCGTGTGTTGGGCCGGTTTATCGGACTGGATAATTCCACTACCGACGCCTCTTTGTTGCTGAACGGAAAGGTTTTCCAAGCTGGACTGATTACCGGAAAGGGGGTCATGGAGCCGTTTGATTATGTATTCACCATGGACAAAGGGGGTACCATTGATTTTTCCGTGGGTCAGGGGACAGGCGGACCGCTTTTTGATGGAACCGGTTTAAAACTTCGGATCGAGCAAGCTTTGCCTGACACAAATTTTCGTTGTTTAAACGCACCGTTCCGGATCTCCCTATGGCTGCCGGCAGAAGGCACCCCTTTCGATGTGATCAGTTCCAACCAGGTGCAACTGCTCCAGGGCGCTGCTTACGATCAGGGAGTCATTGGGCAGGGATTTTCATTGGCAGGACAAGCCAATTACATAGCGATCGCCGACTCTCCCTCGGTGCGTCCTCTCACAAACCTGACACTGGAAGGCTGGTTCAAGTTCAACGAACCGGGTCTGGGTACGATCCAGACCTTGGCCGGCAAAACTGTGGGGAGCGGGTTTCGCAATTCGTATGCGATGTTTTACTTAAATGGGCAGTTGCACGGAATCGTGGGAAGCGCGGAGAGTTTTGGTTCGGATCTTATTGCGCCGTTTCGGCCACAAGTAGGAGTGTGGCATCACCTTGCTTACACCTTTAACGACGGTCTTAATTTTCAAGCGCTTTACGTGGACGGTTTTCTGGTGGCTTCAAACAGTACGGATCAGACCATTGGCTACGTACGATGAACATCCACTCACTTTGGGAGGGGAATATGAAAACGAGCAGTTAAACTATTACTTCCCTGGGTTCATTGATGAATTCAGCCTTTATTCGCGCGACCTTTCGCCGGCAGAAATCCTGGCTTTGGCCAAAGCCTGGGGAGAAGGCAAATGCGCGGTGAATCGTGATCTGCAATGCGCTCCGAAGTATGCTTCGATGGTGGGATGGTGGACGGGTGATGGCTCAGGCTCAAATGCTATTTCAACTTTTTCGACAGCGCTGAATGGAACCACTTTCGCCGCAGGTAAAGTGGCGCAAGCATTCCGGTTCGACGGAAAAACCAACCGGCTGGACATTCATGAGAACAACCCAGACTTCGGCCTGACGGGAGATTTCACCATGGAGGCATGGATTCGGCCAACCCAGATTTCAGGAGATCAGCGAACCATCTTTAGCAAACGGAGCGCAGACAATAATTTTGTGACTTACGTCCTTTTCCTGGAAGCTGATGGGCGTCTCGCCTTTTCTTCCAGGAGCTATGGAGGAACATTTAATACAGTGCAGACCGCCGAAAAAGTTCCGATCAACCAATTCACCCACATCGCAGCAACCCTGGAGGGGGCCAATTTACTGTTGTATATCGATGGTTACCCAGTCCAGGGGGACAACTATCCATTCCCTCGAATCAATTCCGCAGGGCCTCTGACCATAGGTGCAGCCGTGATTGCCGATAATTCCGCAGCCGGCCCGTTTGCAGGGATCATGGACGAGTTGTCACTTTATAAAACAGCACTCAGCTCTGCCGAAATTCTGGCCATCTACAGAGCTGGCCGGGCGGGGAAATGTGATGCAGCAGCGATGGAACCATTGGTCGTTCGGAATATTCACGGGCGCGCCAATATTTTTGGCGCCGGTCACTCGGAACTCCCCACCTCCGTTCCCGGAGAAGGTGGATTCGCGCCAGCTCTCTACCAGTTTGCGCCCGGGACCGGCCAAACGTTGAGTTTCCTCAACGTCGAGGGTTCTGTTTCGTTGAATGTTGGGTCGCTCCCATTTTTCGGCCCCGACGGCGGATCAGTCGTGGCTCCGACCGATATTTTCCCGACCAACGGTATTTCAGGCATTAAACATCCAAACACTGCCATGCTCGTAGGAGTGTTTCTGACGGATAGTGGGACCCTCGATCCTGCTCCTGCCACGCTTGATTTTGGCGGTTCCGCGTTGGGAACGGATTTTGCCGCTCTTTCTCCCCTCATTGGGCAGATTTTCTTTATTGGCGATGGAAAAACGGGGAGCGGGATGCCTCACAAATTCATCGTGCCAGCCATTGCTACCCGACTTTATCTCGGTATCGCAGATGGATGGAACAACACCTGCGTCTGCGGTCCAACCCATGCGTATTCAGACAATGGCGGGACATTTCAAGCGAGCTTCAAAATCTCCACCCCAAAAGATCCCTGTTCCGAGATTCCTTCCGGATTAATTTCCTTTTGGGGAGCAGATGGAAACGCTCTTGATTCGGGGATGGGAAACCATGGCCGATTAGATGGAGGGACGACCTTCGTGCCCGGGGTTGACTCGGCAGGAAGTGCCTTCCATTTTGACGGCATCAATGACGCTGTAATCATTGACAATAATTCATTCCTGCAACCAACCAATGTCACCGTCGCAGCCCGGGTTCGTTTCAGTTCTCTCGATAGCTCGGTAGCTTCAGAAGCCGGATTGCAATACCTCGTTTTCAAACAAAATACCCGGAACCTCAATTTCGAGGGTTACGCTCTGCTCAAACTTCGTGCTGGGGGAGTTGATCGTTTTATTTTTGCCGTCATGTCTGCCGAAGGTGCCGTGGCTTTCGCTGAATCGGGGCAGATCCAAGCTGGACGCTGGTATCACGTGGCGGGAACTTACGATGGAAAAAATATTCGGTTATTTGTGGATGGTGCTCAGGTCTCATCCAATCCGGCCAGCATTCAAATGAATGCCGGAAGTCAACCGCTCTATTTTGGCACCTCGGGATATGCGCCGTTTGATGGCCGTTTGAACGGAGATTTGGACGATGTGGCGCTGTTTAACCGGGCTCTTTCCGCAGAGGAGGTTGCCCATGGCTATCTGGCGGGAAAATTAAGCGAGTGTGGACCATTGCCTCACGTGGAACCGTTTGTTTATGGTCAGGTGGTAGATGAACAAAACCAGCCAGTGCCCGGCGTAAAGGTCGTTCGCTACAAATTTGGTGGACAGAAACAACTCATTTCCAACGCAGCCAACACCGTTTTGGGCACGACCGTCACGGACATAAATGGAATGTTCCGCTTCGACGGCTTGCTTCCTGAGGAATTGGCCGTCCTGAATGCGCAATACGATGTGAACGGAAATGGAATCGTTGATGACGGACGATACTTTGTCCCGAGTTTTCAATATGTGAAAGCCAGCGCAACTGACAATTTCGCTCGGTTCCAATTGCAGACGGGGACCGATTTTACTGCTCCGACGATCACGGTGACCCGGCCTGATCCGCTCGGCCCTTCCGAATCTCAAAGCCTGGCTCTGAGGGGATTGATCACTGATTCGGGCGGTTCAAAAGTGGAAGATGGTTTCCTTATGGTGATCGGGATCAGCCCTTGGGATGGTTTCAAATATTTGTACGATTGGTCGCGCCGAGGATTCAGCCTGAGCACGCGCGCTTCTCCGGAGAGGCTGAACAATCCCGGCCCGGAATTCTTAAAATTCGTTGAGGAGGACGATAATGGTGAAATTAGCGCAATCCACGAAAACCTGTTTTTCGCTCCTGGCACGTATGAGGCTCGGATATTCGCGGCGGATGGTGCCGGCAATGTGGCGCGTCGAGACGTTAAATTTAAAATAGTTCCTTATGTTCAGACCTTCAGCCAGAGCGGGACGGTGGACTTGCCCCCGCTTCCAGCCGACCTGCCTCCGCTGAGAGTGGAAGCCACCGGCGGTGCCGATGTGGTGGTAAAACCTGTTGAAGACAGAGTATTAAACAGCTTGGATTTGGCTGCCTCCAGCGATTCCAAACTGACTTTGAAGGTCGAAGAAGACAGGAAACTGACCACCGACAACGGCATCACCCTGGGAGTCAACACTGTGTTGGCTGTCGAGGGAGAAATAGTTTCCGACGTAAGCAATTTAGAGGGCGCTCTTATACACGAACTTATTGCTGAAGGCCTGCCTGCGTTCGCTGCTGAAGAACCAGGAAAAAATGCACTCCTGGCCAACGTCATTCCCGGAAAAAACTTGGGAGATATGGGGCCAGGAGAGTTACAACCGCCTTCTTTCTCCAGGTTACGCTCGAGCATTGCGGGTCCCGACCTGACAGGCTTGATGCAAATTGATGGAAATTACCAGCAGGGAGCCGGAGGAAAACTGGCCATTGCAATCATGGGTACCAATTTTCTGACGGCAGGTGCCAGGGAATACGACCGGTTGTTGGTCACCGGAACTGCGGAGTTGAACGGAACGATTGCCGTCGGTTTCTTGGATCCAACCGATCCGACCAACAATCCCAGCCCATTCCAACCGGTCTTCGGCACCTCATTCGATATTGTTGTAGCGTCGAATATCGTGGTAGGAGATCTGACCGTGCTCGTGCCTGTCTGGGGTGCTGGTTTGAGTTTTGATTGGGGAATTATCGACCTTCCTGACGGAAGGCAGTCACTGCGATTGATTGTGGCGAAAACCACGCCAATCCTGGGAATCGAAAGTGGGGTCACGGGAAGTTTAGAAGTTTTTTATCCTCCCGCTTACGACGGTTACAGACTTGAATCGACCACCAACCTTACGACCGGTTCATGGAACGAGGTTGGCCGTGGCACCAACATCTTCCAGGTCCAGGGAGTTGAATCAATCCGCTTCTTCCGGGCCACCAAGAATTAAAGTGGTTTGGCTCGCAAATCGAGGCAGACTAATTTTTTAGGTCCACGAACAAAGGCAAAGCCATCCGCAAGCGCGGGATAATTGCGTGTGGTTTTGCCCACGGCTTGAAAACGGGACAGAATTTTAAATTCCCGTGGACTGGCTTTGACAAGTTGAAGTTCCCCGGAATCCGACAGGATTAAAAGGTTGTCCTCGAAACGAATGATCGTCCCCGAACCTGCCTGCGGTTGTTCCCACACCATCTTTCCCGTTGCCAATTCGACACATCGAAGATTTGGCCCGCCACGTTCCCAGGCGTGTCCATGAAAAGCGTAAATATGTCCTTCATAAATTATCGGTGAAGCGTAATGGGTGGAGACTGAGTCGTCCCGGTGCCAGACGGTTTCAGGATTCCCTTCCTTAAATTTCAGCAGTAAAGCGCCGAGCTGATACCAGCCCGACAAGAGAACTTGGTCCCCTGCGATTAGCGTCCTGGCTGGAGCCCAAAAGTTGGGGCCAGTTCGAGGCGTTAACGGTTCTTCCCAAATCTTTGAAAAACAAGGCCAAGGTCGGAAAAATCAGGATCCGTTTCATGGAACAAATTGATGATTCAGCAATTGCCAGTTGAGTTAGTGTTTTAATTCTCATTTTGGTTGGCTGCAATTTTAGGGGATAGTGCAGCGTGAAGTGCAAATTCTTTTTAATTTCAAAAGCAGTTTCCGCGACCAAATCCCTATGAAACGAAAGGGGAAAATTCTCGCGCCTCGCAGATGGCCAAGTGGCGCTCCCGCCAAAATCCGAAGTTATTTTTGATCGGACCCTAACTGCGCACCCGTGCCTGACATCCTCCACCCTTTCGCAAGGAAGTCACCAAATTTCAACTGTGCATGGCGGGCATGGCGGGGTCGCACTCTGAACCGTGGAGATGCGCTCCTGACAAAAGTCAGGCATCTTGAGTCCAAATCAGTTTGCTCCCTTGTGGTTGCCGACTTATGTTGTGGGTCCAATGCCCTCGCCTCTAAAATTTTTCTATTTCGCTGGACTCTTTATAATTTGGTTTTTATTTCCTCTGGCCAAGACGGAGGGTGCGCCTTCTGCCTTGGTCCCAGGAGTGGAGATACGATTGCTTGCTTCAAATATTTCTTCTTCGCCAATGACGCGCGTTGCTCTGGAGCCGGGCACTCGGAATCTTTTTTACCTCACTGAAGGGGGCAATGTTTACAGGATCAATTTAAACGCTGCCTCCCAAAACCCGATATTGGCCTATACACCGGCGCAGCACGGTGTAAACGGAGGAAGGGCGTATTCTTTGGCCTTTGGTCCAGATCGCACTCTTTACGTTTTGGGGAATGCCAACTCAGGGTCCGATAATACCGAGGCCACGGTGGCCAAGGGAATCACCAACAATGTTGGCGGACGATCCTGGAGTGTTCTGCTTCGGACCGAAGCTTACCTGCGCAGCAAAACAGCTTTTGATCATCGTGCCAACGGAATGGTGGTCAGCCCGGATGGGCAATCGGTTTACATCAACAGTGGCTCCCGTACCGATCATGGAGAGAGGCACGCGGGCTTTCGGGAACTCCCATTGACTGCGAAGATATTTCGGATCCCTGCCTCCTCAAAAAATCTATTGCTCCTGAATAATTATGATTTCCTAAAAACCAACGGTTACATTTTCGACGAATGGGTTCGCAATAGTTTCGATCTCTCCTTCGACTCGCAGGGCCGCCTTTTCGGAACCGAAAACAGCAACGACCGGGATCATCCGGAAGAACTAAACTGGTTAAGAGAAGGCCATCATTATGGATTTCCATGGGTGATTGGCGGAGTTGACAACCCGACGCGAACAAGTGGTTACACCAATCTGAACGATCCATTTCTGAGCCGGCAGGCGACTGCTTACGACTTTCATTATTACGACCCCTCCTTTCCCCCAGCTCCCGACAACATGATGCCGGGCATTGTAAACATAGGTCCCGATGCCGATTTTTTCCGAGATTCCAACGGGCAGATAGCCAATGCCAGTATCAACGGAACATCCTTTCCACTTTCACTCCGCACCGGTCCCCGCTTGGACTTGTGTTCGATAACACCTCCGCCATGGGTCCACCGTACACCGGAGACGGTTTTGTTCTCAGTTGGACAGGAACTGAGAGCCCACTCCTTTCGAGATTTCCTGACGCTGGAGAAGATTTGATGCACCTGGAGTTTTCGCCTCTGGGCACGACGAACTTTCAGATCAAGACAACCCGCATTGTCACCGGGTTCCAAAATCCAATCGATGCCGAGATCGAAGGGAACCTGGTTTACGTGATTGAGTATGGAGTGCTTTGGAGCTGCCCTGATCAAATGGGGCAGCCGGGTTTGTGATTATAGCTGAATCGATGCCGAATTTCTGGTCTATTTGCAATCTCATGAAATCGTGGCATTGGTCGCTCTTGTTGCTTTGTTTTGTTCACACAGTTTCTGCCGACTTTACGCCGTTGAATCTGGATCCGTGGCAGCAGAAATCTTCGAATCATGCTGCTGAATGGTTATTGCCCCAAGGAGAGTTTCGATCGCGGTCCGTTCCGTTTAATGTGAACGGCTTTTGCGTTCTGCGAATGCGATCAGTAAAAAGCATTAATTCTCCTGGTGACCTTGCGGTAAACCAAAGCCCTGATTTTATTCATCTATTCGCGAGTACTGAATGGAGGTCGTCCGACAATACAGAAATTTTTTCCCTATTGTTTAAGTATGAGGACGCTTCAACGGCAGAGATGAAAATTACCTACGGCGAACAAATGCGATCATTGTTTGAACCGAGATTCAGCGACAACCCTCCCCCCAGCGACCCCCAAACGGCAATAACCTGGAGATCGGAAAATTCTGAAGCCGCGGCAACTGATTGCCGTTTGCGCTTGTTTCATTCGATCGTCAGGAATCCTTTGCCGCGGAAAATCCTGAAATCGCTTTCCTGGCGGCCATCGCATGAATACATGAACGTATTGGTGGCCGGTGTGACTTTGGAAAAATCCGGCAGAACTGAAAATTTGGCGATTGTCGAAAAGGAGGTTTCCAATCCCCCTCCTGATCCTTCGACGGTTGAAGGAATCGTGACCGGGTCCGACGGAAGAAGGTTGAGCAACTGCCTGGTTCGGGTAGTTGCGGCCAGACTTCCTGGAACCGACGAGGAAAATATTTTTGTCGATGATCCGCTTGTCGGTTTCGAAACCAAAACTGATGCTGAAGGCAGGTTTGAGATCACCCGGGTCAAGGAGCAGCGACTCTATCAGTTGCTATTTGTAGAGGGTGACTTGCCTCTTTCCATATTTCCGGGAGCCATCGGCGGCAGTAAGATTCCGGTTAGATTGTTGGGAGAAGACCCTTCGGCAATTCCGCTGTTGAGGGTGTTGGATGAAAACGGACAACCGATCATGGGGGCAGTGGCGCACCCGGAAGGTTTGGGAAAGGGAAGGGGTGGTAAGCACTACGGCAATCAGGGGACAAAGGCCATTTCCGACAAGCATGGAGTATTGATGGTGAAAACCAATGAAGGTTATTCGTCGATTTGCTTCAAGATCACAGCACCCGGGTTTGCGCCGATTAAAGAATGGTATCCTTACAGCAATTTTATTTCTCCAGTTTCACTCGGACGCGGCGCGACAGTTACCGGACGAATTATTAAAAATGGAATCGCCCTGAGCAACGTGACGGTTGGAATCAATGGGCGCGACGGTGAGGCCGGGGTTTACCTGGGAAAGTATAAAACACGCACCGATCATGAAGGTCGTTTTACTTTGAAGAATTTAACCCCAAACAGCCAATGGCATTTTTTTGGGACAGTGGCTTCCTTAAAACCAGATTCCATTAAGGTCCGTCAAATCCAGACCGGAGATCATCAGCAGACGAACGATCTTGGTGAGATCGAAGTTACGAGAGGTTTCACGCTCGCGGGCCAGGTCAAGTCGCGCTACGGAACGCCATTGCCGAAAGGGTTGAAGGTTTTGGTGCAGCTGGATCACAGCTACGAAAATTTATCAGATCTTGCAGATCTGGAGGGTCATTTTAAAATTGAAGGAATTCCTTCGAGCAGCATCGAAATCGATATCAATCGAAGGCCCTGGAAACTTTCGCCGGCCAATCGGAGTTACTCCGACTCCAGGCTTCCGGCGTTAATACAGGGAGCTCTGCTGAAAGATAAACTGGACCTTGTGCTGTTGGTGGAACAAGGTCCCGAACCCATTTACAACACCCCCTCCCAAAATGGATGGCTGCCTCAGGGCGATGAAATATCTTCTCATCCCATTTCTGGTTTTGAGAATCCCGAACAAATGGTTGCCTGGAGAGGCAAGGTAGTGGAAGCGAAGACCGGAAAGCAGGTTCGAAATTTTGTCATCACACCGGGACATCTCCCGCCGGGGGCGCAAAAAGGCAGGGCGAGCAAAACATTGGTTCAACGCCTGGCCTCCACCATCAAGGCGCAGGAGGTTCCTTGGGACGAAAGACCTTACTGGCATTATGTGCGCCGGGAAAACTTTACCAATGGAGCTTTCGAAGTTTTTTTTCCCGACCTCAGCGGAACACCGACCTTGTTGGTTGAGGCTGAAGGGTATGATCCTGTGATCCTCCCCGCCATGAGAACGGGGACGAATGGGTTGGTTGTCAGCTTGGAAAAAGGCGTGGGTCCTTCGGGCATGATTGTTGATGAAAAAGGGAAACCGGTTTCAGGCGCTTCGGTGTTTTATGCGGTGAAGGATGAACAATGTGGTCTGGAAACAAATGGCGAACTCAACATTTACGGTGGAGAGGAGGTCAAAAGGCTGGCTTTAAAGGTCACGGGCACTGATGGAAGGTTCTCTTTTGCCAAAAGACCGGAAGGCATTTCGCTCATGGTCACACATTCCAATGGCTGGGTCAGCGCCGAGCTTCGAGATTTGACGGATGATGAGAAATTGGTTTTGAAACCGTGGTCTTCAGTCAAAGGAACGCTGGTTGACAAGACGGGAGCCCCAGTTCCGAATGCCTCGTTGAGTTTCCGTCCGAAGACCAGGGAAAGAGCCGCCTTTTTTCATGCCCGGGAAGAATCCGTCACCGATGCCCAAGGCAGATTTGAGTTTGGAAAGGTTCCTCCCATGCTTTTGGTTTTAAATCGAATGCAACCTGCCAGCGCCAACAGTTGGTCGGTGACCGCGCAAACCTATTTCGAACCGAAACCTGGTGAAACCAACGATCTTGGAAAGGTGGTTTTGGATACACCACCGCCGCCGACATTGATCGAGGAATTAAAGAAAAAAGTGGGCCTTTGAAGTCTCTATCCTAGAATTTGCAGCCCTCTTGCGCTGCTGGTAGCGCAACCATCCCAACAGCAATACGGCTAGCGCAGCGATTTGATAAAGAATCTGTCCGTTCCGCCGACTTGAATCCCAATCAAGGGATGGCGGTCACAGACCGCCGCAGAAGACCGCCCATTGAATGGTCCCAGGATTTTCGGCGTGGCTCGTACGGTTTCATGAGACAGATGAAACTTTGCCACCTTCACGCATCAATTTTCCGGCTTGACGTAATTCTTTCAATTCACGGATCACGCCCCTCCAGTAACGACGGTCAGATTGCTGCAACAAGGAGATTCGCGATTGCATCATTTCACTGACACGACTTTCAATGCGTTCCGATACTTCGCCCAGTGAAAGCAGTTGTCGTCCAAAATCGCCTACTTCGGGGCCAAACTTTTCGGAAATGACATCCACGGAGTCTGGATTCTCACTGAAGAAAACCGACCATTCCGGAAGGGTGAAAATATTCTGAGAGGCCCAAAGATATTCCGCTTCAGTTTTGGCGGCTTCCTCCTGGTCAAACCATGCCGCTGCGAGCCTCCCAATAATTGGGTAGTCTTCCAGGCGTTGTGTCTTTTTCAATTCAACAAGGGGTTTGATTCCGACGGTGCGAATTGTGCCCCACTCGGTTTCCATCCATTTTGAAGTTTCCAGAGACTCAGTAAAAGGCCCCACGCGTGGAGGTTTTCCCATCACGTCCAAAAAAACCTCGCCGGCATCTCTGTCGGGAAGAATAAAATGAAAACCGTGCCCATATTGAAGATTCTCCATGGTGAGCGGGGGAGTAAGCTTGTAATAACATGCCTGACAATCGATCAATGAAGCGGTGAGGCAGTTTCGATTTTTTTCCGTCGGATGGATCCAGAGATCAATATCCTCGGAAAATGTCGCGGCACCATAAAGCACGGTGGCCTGGCCGCTGATGAGCAAATACTCGACCCCGTTTTGCTCAAGGCTTTGGAAAAAGTTTGCGATCATGCACTGCTCTCAGGTCAGGGAGACGCGAACGCATTTGCCAGCTGCGGCGCAACCGCTCGCGCGGGGTCAGTTGGCGCCATACCTCCGATTTGTAGGGCGAAATACCTTGGGCGGGGTTTATGTGCCCGGAGGCAGGGTTAGAATTTTTTTGGCAGTGGTCCGGCATGATCTTTATACACCATGGTTGATGTCATACTTACTTTGGTTTCGGAATGTTAGCCAGATGCTTCTCTTCCATCGCGCGCGCCGCAACACTCGAATCTGGTTCCAACTGGTTCCGTCTGGAGCTCAAGCAAGCATTTTTTCTAAACCAATGCCAGCTCCGCCCACTTGGCCACCATCTCCTTGAGGGTTTCCCGCAATTCAGCCGGAGGGAGGCTGCGTTCGTAACCCGCGCACAACAACGCCTCGCCATACGGCGCCATCCCCATGTTTTGGTGCGGACCCAGCCCGACGATGTCGTTGATCTCGCCGGCCTGGATCTTGTCCCCGATTTTCTGGAATGATTCCTGGGTGACCCGCGCCCACTGCGCCAGGGGCCCGGGATTTTGCAATCCCCAGGCATCAAATTTGTTGTCCACCCCGCCGGTGGCCGCCAATACAAACTCCACCCCCTTAAATTTTGCCAGCATGGTGGAAAGGGAGGGGCTCTGCCGGTTTTCAGCCGCCGCAGGGGCTGGGTGGCTCACTTCATCCATGCCTTGGGCGCTGTCGAGAAGCAGCCCCTGGTAGGAGTTAAAAATCCGGCGGTGCCGCAAAGGATCCGGGGGGAGAGTTTCAAAATTTCCAGCCTTCCATGAAAAAATTTCTTTGAAAGCCTCCTCTCCAGTGATTTCACCGGTGGCCGCATCGACCACCTCGCCGTCACGCAGCCAGACCCGGCCTTCTTTGCCGGCGTTGGTGATCTTCAGGATGGAAGAAGTCTGGGTCAGGCATTCCATCTGAATGATATCGACCAAGCTTTTGCTTTGGATGCCGCGGAAGCCGGTCACCGCGGATTTTCGTTCAAGCAATGATTCGATGCATTCCTTGAACATGCCGATTTCTTGGTCGGTGCTCGGTTTTTGCCAGAAGAGGTCCACCCCCATGGCATAAGCACGTGAGCGGTATTGCTCGTCGATGACAGCGGTCAATACCACGATTTTCAGCTGGGGAAGTTTTCTGCGGACGATGGAAAGCACCTGTAGGCCGTCCATTTTTGGCATGTTCAAATCCGAGATCAGCACGTTGAAAGGCTCGGATTCAAGCAGGGCTATGGCCCGTTGTCCGGAGTTCGAAACATGGACTTCGGGCTGGCTAGGAAGCTTGGAAAGCATGCTGCGATAGACCCCCAGCAGGAACTGGTCGTCATCAAGCAGCAATATTTTTGGGCGTTCTGCCATAACCTTGCGCGGGCCTGTCCGTAGCCGCCCGTTTTCCACCAATCCAACCGGTTAAGGCTTAATTTGGTATCGACTAAGGCGTGAGTGACTGGCAGGATACTACATAATGTTCGGCGCTCTTAAAAAACTTTTTTCCAAAAAATCGGAAGAGACCCAGAGTAAAGCACCACCACCCAATCCTCCGCCCGCCCAGGAAGTTAAGAGTGCGCCGGTCTCTGCCAGACCTCCAACCAGTGCGGTTTCACCGTCCAAACCGACGGCTCCAGCCAGCGTGGTTCAGGCACCAAGATCGGTCTCAATGCCGGCCGCGCCAGCCCAGCCTCCAGCAGCTCCGAGGCAATATGCACCGCCCGATCCTGCAAATTCCGCCGCCGTCCCGCTCGAATTGCTCGTGAACGCCCTGCCCGTTGAGCTTGCTGATTCTGTGATCGGAAGTCATGACGGACAAGTGCTCCTGCCGTTGGACAAAATTTTGCCTCAACTGGCCCGGGGTGCCGTCCGGTTCTCGTTTGGCGAGCTCAGACACTGGTCTCCCGGCGGGGTTTTTCGAGATGATCCGGCTCAGGACCATGTGCAGATTCAACTCCCCCTGGGTGAGTTGATTCGAAATATCGATCCCCGGCTGCTTCAGAAAAAGGCGCCTAAAAAGGTTTTAGATGCCCCTCCCGATCTTGGAAATCTTTTCGGACCCAGGGGCCAGCCGTTGACGCCGACGCAAATTGGCACCTCAAACCCGGTCAAAACACCGATGGCCGCTACGTCGCAGACAACTTTCACCAGGGCCGCCGCCGCCCCCCCGAGGCCGGTGTTGCAGCCGGTCCAGCCTCCTATGGCAGCGGCGCCACAGCGGTCGCAGACTGCCGCACCGCCCGCAAGCCCGTCCCCGCCTCCGGCACCTGTGCCGACGGCTTCTGCTCCTGCGGCGCCCGCTCAAGGCGCACAACCACCCATTTCAATTTCAGGGATGAACCTCCCTCTCCAGCCCGCCAGAGCTCCCCGAACCAATCTGGGGACGACGCCGTCTGTTCCAGCTGCAGAAGCGTCATGGTTGCCAAGAGTGGAGCCTCCCGTTCCTGCTCCCTCCGCTCCTGTGGCCATCTCGGGCGCCAATTTACCACCACCATCTTTTGCTCCTCGTCCTTCGCCTCAACCGGCTTATGCCCCTGCCCCTCCTCCGGCAGCCATGGCCCAGGGTCAGGAGAAGGAGATGCAGCTCAGAGTTCAGGACGTGAGCGTAAACTGGCCTGAAGCCGTCCGACACGAGGCTGCTGCCATACAGGGTGAAAACACCTTCATTTTTATTCCGCTGGCTCGAATCGCCCCTGGGTTGAAGGGAGGAAAGGTGTCTTTTTCCTGGAAACAATTGTTGGAATGGATGCGTCCTGCCCCCCAGTTTGAGAGTGCCAACGAATCTGTTGTCGTCGATCTACCGCTGGCGGTCATCGCACCACTTTTCCTTTCCCAACATCGATCGGGAGGAGCACAGAAAAAGATCACGGTGGGTGATAATATTCCCGACCTTTTTGCTTCCCGTAGCACTGCGCCTTCTCCCTCACCTTCACCTTTGGCCCCGGCTTCAGCGCCGCTTCCTGTTCCACCGCCACAGCCTCGCGCGGTGGCCCCTGCGGTGCCGACGCCTGCTCCGGTTTCGATGGCCAAGGAGCCGCCGTTTGCTCCGCCCCCTCCGGCCTCGTCGGCACCGGTCAAGAAAGTGTGGTCTCCCAATGATGTGATCCAGGTCACCTGCACTTTGAAGGGAGTGGCCGGAGCCATCATCACGATGCCGGACGGTTTGCTGGTGGCCGGACAGCTTCCGATACCATTAAAGACCGAGACTGTGGCCGCGTTTGTTCCGCAGATTTTCAAAAAGCTTAATGAATACGCACTGGAAGCCCAGATGGGTGAGCTTCAGGGATTGACCGTTTCGCTAACCAACGGAACGTGGCAGATTTATCGGATCCAGAATGTTTTCTTCGCGGTTGTGGGACGATTGAACGAAACACTTCCCCTTTCCCAGTTAAACGCCGTCGCCGCGGAAATGGCGAAACAGAATCATTAATTTCTATGGCCATCATCAACCAAGCTACGAAGGAACTGCAGGTCAAAATCGTTTATTACGGCCCGGGCAAATGTGGCAAGACGACCAACCTGGAGCAGGTTCACAGCAACATCCAGGGTGCCCAGGAGAAGGGAAAACTGGTCTCCCTTGCGACCAGTTCAGACCGGACTCTGTTCTTTGATTTTTTGCCGATTGAGGCGATGTCGATCAAGGGGTTCAAGACCAAGTTCCAGCTTTACACCGTTCCGGGCCAGGTGATCTACAACACCACCAGGCAGCTGGTGTTGCGGGGCGTTGACGGCATTGTTTTTGTGGCCGATTCCCAATACGAAAAAATGGCGGAGAACGTTGAGAGTTTCAACAATTTGGAGGAGAATCTCAAGAGCTTGAAGATGAACATCGGGGACATTCCATATGTGTTGCAATACAACAAGCGCGACCTGCCGAACGTGGCGCCGGTGGAGTATCTTGAATTCTTACTCAACAACCGGGAGACCCAGGTGCCGGCCTTTGAAGCTGCCGCCGCAAAATGCGAAGGCGTATTCGAGACCCTCAACATGATCACGCGACTGCTGTTGCACAAGTTCATCAACGAATCCAAACGCTGATCTTATGTTCTCCCTTCCGCAATTGATCGAGGAGGACGTCCAGGAAATGGATGGGGCTTTGGGCGATTTGGTGGACAGGAGTGAAGCCATGGCAGCCTTGATCATCGATATGGGGGGATTTCTGATCGCCCAGAAGGGAGACGCTTCAAGGTTTGATACCACCACCATCGCCGCCTTGGCATCCGCTTCTTTCGCAGCCACCCAGGCCATTGCCACCATGCTAGGAGAGACAAATTTTAATTCCATCTATCAGGAGGGTGAACAGTACAGCATGTTTTTCCAGAACGTGGACGGTCAATGCCTTTTGGTGGTGATCTTTCGATCCCACGTGAGCGTTGGACTGGTGAAGTATTTTTCGAATGGCACGATCGTCAGAGTGGCGGAACAATTGAGAAAAGCCAAGGAAAGAGATCCTGATTCCGGTCTTGACCTCTCCTCGCTGAACCTGGCTGACGCTTCGGATGTTTTTAAGCGGAAACGGTAGCCCGCCCGCCTGGCTCCACCCGATCTCCATTCCATCGGTCCCGCAGTCCGAATCTGGCGTTTTTACCGTTGTCAACGGCGCTTCCGCTGTAGCTAATAGGCGGATGTTCCCAACACTCCTGATCCCCGGATGATTCAAGTCTTATGAAAACATATCTCAAATTCGCCTGTCTTTTTTCCATGCTGTTTCTGGTCGTGGCCGCCCAAGGGAAACATGGCCAGGTTTCTGGGCCGCCTTTCCAAAAAGCGCCGCATATCACCGCACAACATGTGATCGGATTTGAAAGATTCAGCTGGGAATCCTACAAGAACAGAAACAGCACCGGCATCGATATGATTGTCGCGGATGACTATGTGGGACTCTTTCATGGCGGGCTCTCCACCAAGTCAAGCGACCAGCAAACATTGGCGAAACTTGTTATCCGCTCCTATTCCATCGAAGAACCAAAGGTTCAGTTTCTCGGCAAAGATGTGGCCGTCCTGCGTTATCGGAACAACCTGATCGGAACCTATGACGGGGTGCCGCTGGCGTCGAAACCGCTTTTTGCCACTGCGATTTATGCGCGGCGCAACGGTCTCTGGCAGCTCGCGGGATACCAGGAAACCGAATCCGACTGAGGCTGTTTCTTCCGAAAACCTTGAACTGAACCGTCGCGCTGTTGCCGTGGCATTTTCCCATCGACCCAGATATCGACGAGGGGGATTCAACTGCCCGGCGATCCTAATTTTCGCCTTCTTTCTTGTTTCCGCCCGGGCGGGAATGCTCTCCTTTGACACCCATTAGGGGAATTAGGGGCATAGTATAAGGCAGGTATCCGGTTGTGGATGACGGATCTGGTTTATTTGCCAGATCCGTCATTTTGCACCACGGTCTGACTCTGAAACTTGAAAAAATCATGAAACTACTGAATTTATTTCCCACTCCCCTCGGTTTCGTCGTGGGGTTGTTTATGGTCTGGAATGCCTCGGCTCAAACACCGGTGGACTATGTGGCCAACACCTTCGCCGCAGAGGAGGAAGCCGCATCCTGGACTCGCTGGTGGGGGGCTGCGAACCAGGTCTATGAGTTTGATGCCGCTGTCGATGCGGGCAACAACGCCGCCTCCGGTTCGCTGAAAGCGACGATTGACTTCGACCGCGCCACACATCAGGGGGACAATCAATTCGCCCTCGTCAGCACGTTTGCCGAAGGTGCCGTGATTGACGGAACCACGTTCACCAACCTTGAGTTCGACATCCGGTGGTCTTCCGCCTCTCCGCAGACGCCCGGAGGTAATTTTGGCTTTCTGGAGGTGGGATTTAAGAACCAGGATTTCTCCCAGACCTGGCTGCGCGGCTTTACAGTCTCCGCGACACCTGTGGATGGTTGGATTCACGTCGTGGTGCCGATCGACTCCACCGCGCCGAAAGTTTCAGCAATTACAGGCGTGGTCCTCAAAATGTGGTCGGGTGACGCCAACAACGGCCTCACTGGCTCCGCAGTTTTCTGGATTGATAATGTCAAGCTGATCGCCAAAACAGACACCACCCCTCCGCCACCTCCGACTCTCTCTCTGGAGAAAGCCACCCAGGGCCTGCGGATCATCGCCAGCGCCCCAGGTTCCCAGTATCAGCGTCAAGCCATCCGCACGACCGAGCCGACTCAAAGCTGGGTGGGTGTGGCAGACCCTGTGACCTATTCGATGACCATCAACGATGCCCCCGGAACGAACAACAACGGTTACCAGTTACATATGATGCTGGTTCAAGGTGTCGATGTGCAGAACTTCGTCACCTCGCCGGACTGGAACCAGCCCCACGTAGTTTTTCTCGAGATCAGCCAGAACGGAGCCGGTGGCGCCACGGCGACCTTTCGCTATAAGACAAACCTCCCGAATGGAAACTCAATGTATTATAACGCCAATCCGACCAACGGCCCCGTGGGTGCGCTTGCCGCGATCAGCGATTCCGGAATCCGGGGAACCTGGAGCCTTCGTTTTGCCAAGAATACTGATGTGACCCTGACCGCACCGAGCGGAGTTAGCACCAACTTCACATTGCCGTCGGAAGGAGCAGAACTCTTTGCGGATTCGCTTTATGCCTATTTTGGTTTTCAGCCCAATCAACTGGCGAATATTGGCACCAGCGCGACATTGGGCCGCATCCAGATTTCCGGGACGGCGACACCGGTCGATGAAACATTCATCGGCATGCGACCGACTCCAGAAAGCCCGTTGCAGCTGGATCCCGCGCTATGGCAGATCGTCGCTGAAGACCCGGCTGGTGTGAACCTCGTGCCGCCAGGAAGCGGTTTCTGGACGAAATGGACCGTGCCGGCCGCAGGTTTCAAACTTCAAACCAGTCCCGATCTGAACAGCTGGATTGATGTAGCCCAGCCGCAGGTTCAGGCCGCCGGATTTATCCGCTCCCTGGTTCCCAAATCGAGTCTGGCGAATCCAGAGCAGGCCTTTTTCCGGCTGATCAAATAGGGCTTTCAGTTTCCGTCCTGAACCATCGCAGGGGCGCTCGCAAGAGCGCCCCTTTTTTCTTTTCACAACATGTCCGAGAACCAAAGGGTTCCTGGACATGTTTTCGAGTTTAGGTAAATTTCCCAGGTTCTTCTTCCCAGGTTTCTTACATCAGTTTTCAGCCTCCTCGTTCGCGCGAGAATCTACTTGACTATAAAGGTGCCATGCAGGAATGCTGTCCACTGCCAAAGAGCCCCAAAAACAACCTACCTAGGATTTTACTATGGCCAAAAGCAGCAGTCAGAAATTTGTCGCCCGCAACCGGGCACCTCGCGTCCAGATCGAATATGATGTGGAACTTTACGGTGCCGAGAAAAAGGTCGAACTGCCATTTGTCATGGGCGTGATGGCCGATCTTTCTGGGAAACCTTCGGAAGCATTACCTCCGGTTGGAAACCGGAAATTCCTGGAAATCGATGTTGATAATTTCGATGAACGGCTCAAGTCCTGCAAACCCCGCGTTGCTTTCCAGGTGCCAAACACCCTCACCGGTGAAGGCAGTCTGAGCATCGACGTCACCTTCGAAAAGATGGAGGATTTCTCCCCCGCCGCGCTTGCCAGAAAAGTGGAGCCGCTCAACAAACTGCTCCAGGCCCGGACAGAACTGGCCAATCTTCTCACTTACATGGATGGCAAGGATGGTGCTGAGGCAATGATTGGAAAGTTGCTCAATGATCCTGACCTGTTGAAAACACTGGCTGCAGCTCCAAAGCCGACGGAACCAAAATCGTAGTCCAACCGATTACCAAAACCATAACCCAGTCATTCAAATATTATGGCAGGAAATCCAGAATCCCAGTCCTCGGCATCCGCCGGTGGTGCTGTAGAGTTAAACGAGTTCGAATCGCTGCTTTCCAAGGAGTTCAAAGCGCGTGACGTCCAGAAGCAGTCCGCTGTTTCCACAGCCGTCCGCACGCTGGCGGAACAGGCGCTTTCATCCACCCGGCTCATATCGGGCGACGCCGTCAAAACCATTTCCGGTCTGATCGCCGAGCTCGACAAAAAATTGTCGGAACAGATCAATCTGATCCTGCATCAAGAAGATTTTAAATCCCTCGAGGGAACCTGGCGCGGGTTGCATTATCTGGTCAACAACACCGAGACCGATGAGACGCTGAAAATTCGGGTGCTCAATGTTTCCAAGAATGATTTGAAGAAGACGCTCAAAAAGTTTGAGGGAACGGCTTGGGATCAAAGTCCGATTTTCAAGAAGCTTTACGAAGAAGAGTTTGGCTCGCCCGGAGGCCAGCCTTTTGGTGCCATTATTGGCGACTATCATTTTGATCATTCGCCGGAGGATGTCAAAATGCTGGCGAACATGGCTCAGATCGCATCCGCCGCCCACGCCCCTTTCATCGCTGGCGCAGCGCCTTCGGTTTTGGGAATGGATTCCTGGCAGGAACTGAGTAATCCACGGGATTTGACCAAAGTTTTTGGAACGGCGGAATATGCCGCATGGAAGTCGCTGCGTGAGTCCGATGACGCACGTTACCTGGCCCTGGCCATGCCCCGCTATCTTTCCCGGCTTCCTTACGGTTCGAAAACCGCCCCGGTTGAAGATTTTGATTTTGAAGAAGACACGGAAGGGGCTGATCACAACAAATACGTCTGGTCGAATGCGGCCTATGCCATGGGCGTCAATGTAACCCGGGCCTTCAAAACTTACGGATGGTGCGCTCGCATCCGCGGTGCCGAATCCGGAGGGACCGTTGAAGGATTGCCGGTGCATACCTTCCCGACGGACGACGGCGGGGTGGACATGAAATGCCCGACGGAAATCGCCATCACCGACCGTCGCGAGGCCGAGTTGGCCAAGAACGGGTTCATGCCGCTCTCGCATTACAAAAACACCGACTACGCGGTGTTTATGGGAGCGCAATCGCTGCAAAAACCGGCCGTCTATGACGATCCGGACGCCACGGCAAATGCGAATCTTGCCGCCAGACTACCCTATCTTTTTGCCACCTGCCGCTTCGCTCATTACCTGAAATGCATGGTCCGGGATAAAATCGGATCGTTCAAGGAACGTGAGGACATGGAGGCGTGGCTCAACAAATGGATCAATCAGTTTACCTGTGATTCCAAATCTTCAGAGGAAGTAAAGGCCCGCTACCCGCTGGCTGAAGGAAAAGTGGAAGTACAAGAAGTGAAGGGAAATCCCGGGTATTACAGTTCAAAATTTTTCCTCCGCCCTCACTATCAGCTGGAAGGACTCACTGTTTCGCTCCGGCTGGTGTCGAAATTGCCCTCAGCAAAGGGCGGTGGTTAAAGGTTCGTTTGCGGACAGTGTGCCTGTCCGCCTAACCGTACAAAAATTGAGCCGGGTTTAAGGCACAGGAACTTGGCAAACAAATAAAGCTATGGCAGCAGTTGATTACTTCTTGAAGCTCGACGGGATCGAAGGCGAAAGTACCGATTCCAAACATAAAGGCGAAATCGACATTGAATCCTGGTCCTGGGGTGAAACCAACGGTGGCTCCCATGCGAGTGGCGGCGGCGGCGGTGCCGGCAAGGTCTCGATGCAGGACTTCCATTTCGTCATGAAGGTGAATAAGGCCAGTCCGAAGTTGTTCCTGGCTTGCGCCACTGGCGAACACATCAAATCAGCACACCTGGTTTGTCGCAAAGCGGGAAAAGAGCAGCAGGAATATTTGAAAATAAAACTTTCCGATATCCTGATTTCCTCCTTCCAGACGGGTGGTTCCGCACAGAGCGCCCTCCTGCCCATGGATCAACTTTCCCTCAATTTCGCAAAAATTGAGATCGAATATGCTCCTCAAAAAGAGGACGGCTCGCTCGGCTCCAAGATCGTCGCCGGATACGACTTGAAGGCCAACAAGAGAGTCTGATTTTAACAACACAGGCTGATCGTGCAAATCGTATCCGGTCGGACAAAATCCAGTCGGATACGAATTTATTTTTATGACCTCCGCTGAACTGCTGCAACAGGGCCGTCTCGAAGAATCACTCGCCGCCCTGCAATCCGAAATCCGGGGTCGACCCGAGGACATCAAACTGCGCATCTTCCTTTTCCAGTTAAATTGCGCCCTCGGTCGGCTGGAAAAAGCTCTGACCCAGCTCCAGGTCATCGCCAGCCTCAACGCCGAGACCATGATGCTGGCGCAGATTTTTCGTCCGGTCATCTGCTGCGAACAATGGCGGCGTGAAGTTTTTTCCGGAAAACGCACCCCGTTGATTTTTGGTGAACCCGCCGAATGGATCGGAATGATGGTGCAGGCAAACGCCCTTCTGGCTGAAGAAAAACATGAAGCCGCCGCAGATTTGCGGAACCAGGCGTTCGACCTGGCTCCGACCACGCCCGGCACTCTCAACGGTGTTCCTTTTTCTTGGATCGCCGATTCCGATTCACGTTTTGGGCCGGTGCTCGAATTGATCCTCGACGGAAAATATTTCTGGGTTCCATTCGACCGCATTTCAAGGATTGAAATGGAGAAACCGAACGATCTCCGTGATCTTGTCTGGGCTCCCGCTCGGTTCACCTGGACCAATGGAGGCGCCGTCAGCGCCCACATCCCGGTGCGCTACCCTGGAACGGAACAGAGCACGGACGACGCACTGAGGCTAGCCCGCAAGACCGAGTGGCTGGAGAAACCCGGGGAGACTCTGCTTGGGCTTGGACATCGTATCATCGCCACCGACGCCGGGGAGCACCCCTTGTTGGAATGCCGCACCATTGAACTCAAACCGAACTGATTTCAAATCCCATGTCCGACCTGATTCCCATTGAACGATTGCAGCCCTGCCTGCTGGATCGGCTCACCGACGACGAACCGTTGAAGAAGGATGAGAGCCGTTCCCAGAGGGTCATCACGCATCAAAAATATCGACGCGGCGTTTTGCGCGACCTGGAATGGTTGTTCAACACCAATGCTTATCTGAGACTTGAAGGAGCTGAGGATTTTAATCTTCGGGATTATCCCGAAGCATGGAATTCCGTGATTAACTACGGCACCAGGCAGCTTTGTGGATTGAGCGCCCCCGACATGGAGGGATTGAAGGAAGAATTGGCCGCCGCCATCCGTTTTTTTGAACCGCGCATCACTTCACGAGGTTTGCACATCGAAACCAACATGGAAAAAAATCTTGTGGCGTTCGAAATTCAGGGGGAATTATGGGCCAACCCACTCCCGGAAATGTTGCACGTCAAAACCCAGGTGGACCTGGAGACCGGACAATGTCTGATGGGGGACGCACTTCATGGATGAGAGGCTGCTGGATCTCTATAACACGGAACTCCGTCACCTGCGTGAAACTGCGGCGGAGTTTGGCCGGGATTTTCCGAAGATTGCAGGCAGGTTAAACCTTGATCGCGACGGGAAGGATGTCTGCCCCGACCCTTATGTGGAAAGGTTGCTCGAAGGTTTCGCTTTTCTCGCGGCCCGGGTCCACCTCAAGCTGGATGCCGAGTATCCGCGGTTTACCCAGGGGCTGCTGGAAACGATTTATCCGGACTACTTGAGCCCCGTTCCCTCCATGGCCATCGTCAAGTTTGAGCCCGAAGAGAATGAAGCTGCACTGGCGTCGGGTGTGGTGCTCAAGAGAGGGACGATTTTACGGAGTCAGCTCGGGAAAGGGGAAAGAACTTCCTGCACCTTTACCACAGCGCATGAGCTTCGTCTCCTTCCGCTAAAGATCAGTGAGGGCCGTTATTTTACGCGTGATCTCGCGGAAACTGGAATCCCGCCGGAGTTGAAGGCAAAAGCTGCATTTCGAATCCGGCTGAAAAAAACCGTCGCCACCCCTTTCAAAGAGATCAAAGCCTCTCCGCTGACTTTTCACATCCGCGGATCAGACGAACTTCCGGGACTGATTTACGAACAGATCCTCGGTCATAAAATCCGGCTTGTGGTGCAATCTCCGGGGGATCGGAAAAAGATCCTCGCCGTGCTTCCGCCAACCTGCATCCGAAGGGTCGGTTTTGCCCCTGACCAAGCGTTACTTCCTCCGGGCCCAAGGGGATTTGAAGGGTACCGGTTGCTTCGGGAATATTTTGCCTTCCCTCAACGATTTCTCTTTTTCGAACTAAGCGGTTTTCAAGACGCCCTGGCCCAGGTCACGGGAGACGAAATCGATCTCGTGATACTCCTCGATGAGCAGGACACCCGATTGGAAGGAAGGGTGGACAAGACCGCTTTTGACATGTTCTGCACGCCGGCGGTGAACCTGTTCGAGAAGAACCTGGACCGCATCCAGCTCTCGACCAAAACCTCGGAATACCATGTGGTGCCGGACCGCAACCGTCCGCTCGATTTCGAAGTTTACCAATTAAAAACCGTGACTGGATTTGGTGAAACCCCGGATCAGGAAAGAAACTTCGTTCCGTTTTATCAAGCCAAGGACAACGATCTTGAAACAAGCTCATTTTACACCGTGCAGCGGATACCGCGCCTTTTCAGCGATCGGGAAAGGCTCACCGGACGCCGTTCCTCCTATGCTGGGACAGATGTTTACATCTCCATCGTGGACGCGGACATGGCACCTCAAAAACCGGTGTTGAACCAGCTCGGTCTGCGAGCGATCTGCACCAACAGACACCTTCCGATCCAGATGTCCCGGGGCATTGGTCTTACCGATTTCACCATGGATATCAGCGCCCCGGTCGGGGCGATTTTGATCCTGCAAGGCCCGACCATTCCGAGGCCGAGCCTGGTTTTGGCGGGCCAAAATCCGGACCGACCCAACATTCCTTCCGGTCGTTATGCCTGGCGTTTGATCAGCCACCTCTCGCTCAACTATCTTTCACTTCTCGATTCTGGAAAGGAAGCCGGTGCCGAGGCGCTGCGGGAAATCCTCAAACTATACATCGACCCGCATGATCGCCAGGCCGTCAAACAGGTTGATGGCGTGCGGGGGATCCAGCACAAACCGATCGTAAGAAGGGTGGAGACGACCGGCCCGATCACCTTCGCTCGCGGACTGGAGATCAATGTAATGTTCGACGAGTCCTCTTTTGAAGGTCAGGGTGTTTTTGTGCTCGGCTCGGTGCTTGAACAATTTTTTGCCAAATATGTTTCGCTCAATTCGTTCACAGAGACAGTCATCACCACTCAGCAACGGAAGGAGATCATGCGATGGCCGACCCAGCTAGGCAGACGGGAAATTCTGTAATCACCAGGTTGTCGGCGAGCCCGTTCTCGTTCGATTTCTATTCGGCGGTGCGCCTCATCCAGCAGGAATTCCGCGCCCAACCGCGCATCGGTTGTTCGGTCAGCCCGTCCCAGGATCCGGTCCGGTTTGCCCAAAGTCCTTCCCTGGCCTTCGCACCCTCGACCCTGGAGGCTGTTCAACAGAAAGATCCGGCCCGACCCGCCGTGATTTTTTCAAGGCATTTCGGACTTTTCGGTCCCAACGGTCCGTTGCCGCTCTGTCTCACCGAATATGCGCGGGAAAGAATACTTCATCACGGGGATCGGACTTTCTCCGCATTCGCCAATGTTTTTCATCACCGTCTTTCCTGTTTCTTTTTTCGCGCCTGGGCGGAGGCTCGCAAGTCGGTTGACGCCGACCGGCCCGGCGACGAACGCTGGCCATTTTATGTGGGGAGCCTTGTCGGGCTCGGGATGGAATCGCTCCTTCAACGGGATAACGTTCCTGACAAGGCGAAACTGTTTTATTCAGGCCGGCTGGTGAACCAAGTTCGGAACGCCGAGGGATTGGAGGCCATCATCCAGGATTTTTTTGGCATCCGGACCGAGCTCCAGACATTTGTCGGACGCTGGATGAATCTGCCGGAGGAGTCGGTTTGCAGGCTTGGCGCTTCGCCATCGAACGGCACCCTGGGTTCGACCCTGATCGTCGGTTCGCGTGTCTGGAACTGTCAGATGAATTTTCGATTGAGGATGGGGCCGATGTCGCTTGCTTCGCTCGAAAGAATGCTGCCGGTGACAAGTTCGTTTCAACGGCTGGCGGACTGGGTGCGGAGTTACTGCGGATACCAACATGACTGGGATGTGCAGATGGTGTTGGAGAAAAACGAAGTGCCATCAGCCAGACTCGGTTCCGGCAGCCGTTTGGGGTGGACCACGTGGCTGAAAACAAAACCATTTGAGAAGGACTCGGAGGACATCGTTTTTCATGGCCCAATTTGATATGAAGGTAGCGAAAATGAACGCCTTAACCCCTTTGCAGATTTGAGAGACTCAACTTCGCGAACACCAAGAGAGCAGGATTGAACTTTTGATTACAGGTAAGAGTGATAGAAAGATCTAATGCATCATAAATGTCGACCATTAAGACGGCTTCTCATTTTCTCGGTTCTTCTACAAACCGAATTTTTTTGCAGATTACAGGGATCTACTATGCAAAAGAAGAAATTGTGATCGAGCGAGGGTTTCATCATAAAATTGTAAAAGTTGCTCCAAGCGCTCCAAGCGCAAATGCGGATGCGACGAGCTCAGCAACATACACAGAATTGCAAAACGGGATGCACTATTTGGAAAACGGAATATGGAACGAAAGCGAGGCGCGATTCGATGAAATACAAGGAAGATTAATGGCTTCGAAAGGACCAATTACTGAGGGGACGGCAGGATAAACTACCCATCCCGACGGCGGCACGGGCGCATCCGCTTCGTTGTTCACTCGGTCAGAGGCCGCTTTGGGCATCTTCCCTCGTTCGCGCCTCGCGGCTACACCCGTGGCGCTCGTCGCTATATGTATCCTATCCAACCATCCCCTCAGTAAGGTTTTTGTGAGCGAAGATTGTTCGGCATCGAAGGCTGTTGAAATCCGGACCTTGGAAGGCGCGACTTTGAATGGCTCGGTAACAGGACTATACTTCACGGATTCGGCTGCTAATCGGACTTGGCGAATCGGCCAAATCAAAAAGGTCGAATTAACAAAAGTTGATCTGAACACCTTGGTGTTTTCGAATGCATTTCAGGGTAAGATGGACGCGGACCTAGTTTATGTTTATGGAAAAGGAAGTTTTGCACAAGACATTGTTGTGCGAAGCATGCCTGCGCTTCCAAAAGGGTTCAATCCAGACACTACCCGGGTTGAAGTTCACACTGAGTTTGTCGAATCTAGCGTCCCCTCAAGCCATCTGAGAGACCAGTTCCGCAGTGCTGCCATCCATGAGTCACTTGCTATCGGATTCACTGGATTAGAATTTGGGGTCGGCAAGGCCTACGCAATTAATGGAATGTCCGAAGAGACCGTTGTGAGAAAACAATGGATTGAGCGGTCAAACCGACAGATTTTAATCGAATCTATTCCTTACATCAATGCGGCTGGGTGGTGTGCAAGAGGAGGATTTATCCTTGATTACAAGATTAAGAGTGGAACGGTTTCTTCTTTTACATTCGAAAAAGGGAAAACATATTTTATCCCATCGTATTTTCGAGTTAATGGAGCGGTAACGTTTCAGGGTGGATCGGTAATAAAGTACGGAAGAAATGCATCCTTGGCTTTGAATGGAAATATTAACTCATCAACATTAACACCCGATTCGACCATTCTTACTGCCGTCGATGACGATGCAGTTGGAGAAAGAATTTCAACACTTACCGGCTTTGCATCTGGATTTTATGGCAATCCGATGCTCAGTTTGGAGTATCAATCTGCTTTTAATCTTGGAAAATTTAGGATTATGAACGCTGCGCTCGCAATTCAGCAGGCCTACTGTCATGGATACTAACCAGGCTTTTGTTCTGGCGACTGAGTGGTTGTCCAGTCTCTCAATCGACACTGATCATCTCAACAAGAGCCTGGAACATGGTGTTAAGGTCATTGAATATATTGAATATAGACAATCGCCAACTGCTGTGCCGAAAGCTCAGTTCAGGGTCACTTGGAGTTCTTTGAAGACAAATTCACCATTTGAACCCAATCTGACTGTGACTATGTCGGGAACAACCAAAGAACTGATTTTCCTGAGCATTAGAGACACTTCGTTTTGGAGCCGGGCCCAGATGATTATACCCAACGCTGAAGCAATCAATAATTCGGGACCGAAATCCGGCCCTTCTGCGGCTGAGATTTTTGGAAATGCTCCGGGTGGGAGAAGAATCCCGCTTGAACATGGAGCCAATACCAAGTCACTTACCGCAGTCGCTCCCCAATCTGAACCTTTCGATGTCAAGAGTGACACAAGCAATTCTGGTTCAAACGACATCTTAGTTTGGAAACCCCCGGCTTTTGAGAAGCCTGAGGACAGGCTAAAACGCTTTTTAGGAGGCACGAGTCTTCTGGAGGTTGTCAAACAGCCGACCAAAGCGACGCTGTATCGTTTATCCGTTGATAATCCAGAGCTCTTTTATGAAGACGTCGCCACCTACCCGAAGCTGGGTCGAGGAAGGAGGCTGCCGAAATCTGAAGCCGAAATGTTTTCCGCGTTCTTTTTGACGCCGGAAACGTATGAATTTGAATCGAATCCTTTCGCATCTCATTTCACACATAGGGTGGAATTTGGCAGAGGAACGAATTCAGTGGACTTTCTCGTATCCACAAATGACCGTTATGTAAAGTTATACAGAAATGGACTGAGGTTGTCCCCAAAGGAGCTCATTCCGGATGCATGGGAAAAACTCAAGCGATTGCTTTCTGCTCCAAAAAAGAATGTCGGAATGGATTGGCGTTGAATTGATTGCGAATTTTGTCTTTTAAAACTTTTGCTTGGTTCAGCCTGAGGTATTCCAATGTTCTCGAATAAACTTTGTTCAGCAGCAACCAAAACTAACACTTAAACTTACCAAGCGATCTTATGGCAGAAATCAAACGCACCACACTTTTTGGAAAACTCAATCCACTCGGTTACAAATCAATCGAAGCCGCCACGATATTCTGCAAAATGCGTGGCAACCCCTACGTCGAAACCGTCCACTGGCTCCATCAGTTGGTTCAGCAGACCGACTCGGATGTGGCAAAGATCATCCGTCATTTCGGGCTCGACGTTTCCCGTCTGGCCACCGACTTGGTGGGCGCCTTGGACAAACTTCCCCGCGGCGCGACCTCGATCAGCGATTTTTCGCCGCACATAGAAACCGCCCTGCAACAGGCTTACCTTTACGCCACCCTCTTATATGGAGAAGGCCAGATTCGCACGGGGCATCTGATCATTGCATTCATCAAAACCGAGGGGTTGCGAAATCTGTTTCAGAACCTTTCCAAGGAGTTTTCGAAAATCAAAGGGGAACAACTGACCGACGAGTTTAATAAAATCGTCGCAGGATCCCCCGAGGAAAACATGCGTTCGAGCGACGGTTCCGGGTTGAGCACGGGCACCGCTCCCGGCGAATCAAGCGGCGCGCTGCCTCCGGCTGAGATGGGAAAGCAGGAGGCCCTGAAACGGTTCACCACCAATCTGACCGAACGGGTGCGCAAAGGGGAGATCGACCCCATCGTGGGACGAGACGAGGAGATAAGGCAATGTGTGGACATCCTGATGCGACGGAGGCAGAACAATCCGATCCTCACCGGCGAGGCCGGCGTGGGAAAAACGGCAGTGGTCGAAGGATTTGCCCACCGCATCGTGGCGGGAGACGTGCCGCCAGCGCTGCGTGAAGTGGAGGTTCATTCGCTCGACATCGGTCTTTTGCAGGCGGGGGCCAGCATGAAAGGAGAGTTTGAACAACGTCTCCGGGCAGTGATCGACGAGGTTCAAAGTTCCCCAAAACCGATCATCCTGTTCATCGATGAAGTGCATACTTTGATCGGCGCCGGGGGGGCGGCTGGAACCGGGGATGCGGCGAATCTTTTAAAACCCGCCCTGGCACGCGGAACCCTCCGCACCGTGGCCGCCACCACTTGGGATGAATATAAAAAATACATCGAAAAAGATCCCGCGCTGACCCGTCGGTTTCAAACGGTCAAAGTTGAAGAACCAGACGAAAAAAAATGCATCTTGATGATGCGCGGCGTGGTGACCCCTTTTGAAAAACATCACAAGGTGCAGATCCTTGATGAAGCCATCGAGGCCGCGGTGCGTCTGTCGCACCGCTACATTCCGGCCCGGCAACTGCCGGACAAAGCCGTGAGTCTCATCGATACTTCCGCCGCGCGGGTTGCGGTCAGCCAGCATGCAGTTCCGGCCGAGGTGGACGATTCACGCCGCCGGATACAGGCCCTCTCCACGGAGCAGGAGATCCTCAAGCGGGAAACATCCGTGGGTCTGGCCCATGATCAACGTCTGGTTGAAATCGAACAAAAACTGGTTGAGGAAAAGAAACTTTTGCAGGATCTGGAGAAACGCTGGGCGGAAGAAAAAGAGATCGTTTCGAGGATTCTGGATTTGCGCGGAAAATTACGAGCCGCCGGTGTGGCCCCCGACGAAGCATTAAAAAACCAGGGCGAAGGCAAGGAGTCGGCAGCCCCCCAGCCGACACCTGCGACCGCAGGTAAAGAGGCGCCAAAAGCTGCGGCGCCGGTTCAGGAATTGTCGGCCGCGGAACGGGATGCTCTTTTGACTGAGTTGAAAGAATTGCAGGCTAAACTGGTGGTTTTCCAGGGTGAGAATCCTCTCATCTTTCCCAGCGTTGACGCCCAGGCCATAGCCAGCGTGGTGTCTGACTGGACCGGAATTCCGGTAGGCCGGATGGTGAAGAACGAGATTCAGCAGGTGTTGACCCTTGCTGATACCTTGGAAAAAAGAGTCATCGGCCAGCGGCACGCGCTGGAGATGATCACACGGCGTGTTCAGACCAGCCGGGCCCGACTGGACAACCCGAACCGGCCGATTGGAGTTTTCATGCTTGTGGGACCGAGCGGCACCGGGAAAACCGAAAGCGCACTGGCGCTGGCCGAAGCCCTGTATGGCGGTGAACACAACCTCATCACCATCAACATGAGCGAGTTTCAGGAATCCCACACCGTTTCGACCTTGAAAGGTTCACCTCCCGGATATGTCGGTTACGGAGAAGGCGGCATCCTGACCGAAGCAGTCCGGCGAAAACCTTACAGCGTGGTTTTGCTCGATGAAGTGGAGAAAGCACATTCCGACGTGCATGAGATCTTCTTTCAAGTTTTCGACAAGGGGTTCATGGAAGATTCCGAAGGCAGGTTCATTGATTTTAAAAACACGATCATCCTGCTCACCAGCAACGCAGCCCAGGATGTGATCATCAACCTCTGCAAAGATCCCGAGCTGATGCCCAACGCCGAAGGTTTGGAGAAAGCCATGCGGCTGCCACTCACGAAGGTGTTTCCAGACGCACTGCTCAACCGCCTCATGGTCGTGCCCTATTTCCCGATCAGCCAGGAAATGCTGAAAACAATCATCCGGCTCCAACTTTCCCGGGTGGAAAAACGGGTGCGCGAAAATCACAAAATTCCGTTCACCTTCGACAATTCGGTACCGGAACTGATCGGTCAACGCTGCACCGAACTGGAGCGTGGGGCCCGAATGGTGGACGCGATGATCACCAACACTCTGCTGCCCGAGATTGGAAGAGAATTTCTCAACCGGCTGGCAGGCGGAGCTGAAGTCAAGCGGGTGCATGTAGGGACCAGTGAGAATAATTTTTCCTTCAACTTTGAGTAATCCCGGTCGCCCGGGACGGAGGGGGCAGTTCCTCCTCCCTGAGCCGGGAGGGATTGGAATACAACCGGAAAAGGAGCCATGTCATTAAATCAGGAATCCCGTTCACTGGCGATCAACACTCCTTTGGGAGCGGATGTCCTGGCCGTCCGGCGGATCACCGTTCAAGAGCACATGAGCCAGCTTTTCGCCCTGGACGCCGAATTGCGGAGTGAAAACGCCTCGATCGATTTCGACAAGGTCGTTGGACACAATGTGACCATACGCCTGGAGATGCAGAACGATGTCACACGATATTTTAACGGATATGTTTCCCGCTTTGTCCAGGTGCCGAACAGCGGGGCTCTGGCGGTTTACCAGGCCGTCATCGTTCCGTGGTTATGGTTTTTGACCCAGAACACGGACAGCCGGATTTTTCAGGAACAATCGGTTCCAGACATCGTCGTGGAGGTTTTTCGAGCCCACGGTTTTTCCGATTACAAGGTGAAGCTTAATGCGACCTATCCAAAGCGGGAATATTGCGTCCAGTATCGCGAAACCGATTTCAACTTCGTCAGTCGGCTGATGGAGGAGGAAGGCATCTATTATTTTTTCCAACATGAGAACGGCTCTCATATGCTTGTCCTGGCTGACGCGGCGAGCGCGCACAAGGCCGGTGCCGGTTATGAAGAAATCCGTTTTCGGGAGCTGGAAAAAAGCTCCACCGGCGAGGTCATCAACGACTGGATGATGGAAAAAGGGGTGCAGCCCACCAATTACGCGATCAACAATTACGATTTCAAGAAGCCGAAGGCCGATCTGCGTTCAGCCTCCAGTGTGGACAGACAGCACGGCGCGGCCCGGTTCGAAGCCTACGATTACCCCGGCAATCATCTGACAAAGGATGACGGGGACCGCCTGGCCCAGGTCAGGCTGGATGAACTTCAATCCTCCCATGTGTTGATCAAAGGAAAAGCCCTGGCCAGAGGGATGGCAAGCGGATCCACCTTCAAGTTGATCGATCATCCGCGCGACGATCAGAACCAGGAATATTTGATTACAGGCGTGAGCCTTCATGTTGATGCCGGGGAGTTTGGTTCCGGCGACGCCGCCATGGGCGAGTTTTTTCTCTGCGAATTCACGGCTATACCGACGTCACAGACATTCCGACCCAGACGAACCACGCAGAAGTCGGTTGTCCAGGGGCCGCAGACGGCGCAGGTGGTGGGCCCCGCAGGAGAAGAGATTTATGTGGACGAATATGGCCGGGTTAAGGTCCGTTTCCATTGGGACCGGGAGTCTAAAGGGGACGAAAACTCCTCCTGTTGGATCCGTGTGGCGCAGGTTTGGGCGGGAAAAAAATGGGGCTCAATTTACACCCCCCGGATCGGGCACGAGGTGATTGTGGATTTTCTGGAGGGAGATCCGGATCAGCCTATCGTCTGCGGACGGGTTTACAATGACATCCACCGCCCTCCCTACAAGCTGCCGGATCACAAGACGATCTCCACCTTGAAATCGAGCAGCAGCCCCGGCGGCCAGGGTTTTAATGAAATTCGGTTCGAGGACAAAAAGGGGGAGGAACAGATTTTTATTCACGGCGAAAAGAACCTGGATATGAGGGTGCGACAGAATACCTACGAATGGAACGGAGGCAGCCGGCATCTGATCATCCAGAAATCCCAGTTCGAAAAGGTGGAGGGAGACCGGCATGAGGAGGTTGGAAAAGATCACGTGGAAAAGATCGGAAAAGACCGGCATATCACGGTGGCCGGGAAGGAAAACATTGAGGTGGCTGAAACCCATTCTTTCAAGGTGACCGGGGATGTGGCGGAGGAGTTCGCCGCAAACCATTCCGAGGTGGTGGAGAAGGATCTGTTTATCAAGGCGCAGAATATTGTGCTTGAGGCGCTGACCAATCTGACGATCAAGGTGGGGAACAACTATATCGCCATCGCCTCCGACGGCATCAAGATTGGCGCAGAGGAGCCCTCCGCCAGCATTCAATCCGAATCCACGGGTGACACAACAATAAATTCGAGCATGAACCTAAGCTTGAAAGCTCAGATGGAGGCCAAAGTGCAGGCGACTGTGGGACTCAAGCTGGAGTCTTCGGCCACCGCCGAACTCTCCGGTGCGATGACCACCACCAAAGCCTCGGGGATCATGACCATTTCGGGTGCCATGGTGAAAATTAATTAGCGGAGGTTTTATGCCGAGCGCGAAGGATGGAAAAGCTTGCACGGTGATTGCGCCGATGACGCCAAAAGTCGCCGAAGCTGCGGATGTCGCCGATCCCGGCGAGGTGGAAAAAGTGAAGGCAGAGCAGAGGAAAACCAAGAGTGGAAAATATGGTTCCGTTGAGACTCAGGGGGCGAAACCGTTGACCCAGGAGGAAAAGGAAAAAAAGGGCAGCTGGATCGAAATC
>Ga0163152_10001405_pt1 | contig 38064 bp, 27 predicted proteins | sample OliLakLV19MP8IB2_FD_148635 | JGI IMG/M metagenome (GOLD analysis project Ga0163152, IMG submission 148635) | Freshwater microbial mat bacterial communities from Lake Vanda, McMurdo Dry Valleys, Antarctica - Oligotrophic Lake LV.19.MP8.IB-2 | ecosystem: Environmental > Aquatic > Freshwater >...
CGACTTGCTCGGGCACCACGATCACGCGGATGTTCCCGAGGATCGAGCGCACGGTGACGAGTCCGCGCAATCCTCCAGCGGGCCGGGCGACGCGGACACGAGGCCGGCGACCTTGCCCTCGAAGCAGGCACGACCGGCGTGGTTCAGGGCCACCTTGCCGCCGTGCCGCACCCAGTGAGTGAGAGGTACGCGACGGCCAAGAGGGCAGCAGGAACTCACACGAATTGCCGGTGCGCCCGTTTATTGCACCGTGATCTTCAGTGCGTTGCTCGCGACCCAGCGTGTTGGTGCCGCGCAATTGACGTCCGTCGGGAAAGCAAACTGCATCGCAATCGCAAGCCCGGCCGAACCGGCCGGAATCGGAATTCGATTCTCACAGTATCCGAAGGCGTCGGTCGTGGCGCGGACGCGACGGAACGGCCGGTGAAGGTCGACGCTGATACCGGTGCCGCCCACCGACAGTGGCGTGGCGGCCGCTGATCCGACCAGGAGCCATCCGGACGTGCTCGGCGGTGCGGCGCTGGCGTACAGCGCAAAAGACTGTGCGCCTGCAAGCGGCATCTCAGTCGCATTGCATTGGATGGCTCCCAGGCATCCGGGCGTGGAGCGCCCGAGCGGTTCGACGCCCTGCAGGAAGAGGTCGAGAACTGTGACGAAGCCATCGGACTGACCCCCGCCCCAGTTAGGTTGCGCGGCACCTGGTGTGATGGGATACGTGCCGTTCGCCATCGTGAAACCGCAGAAGGCGACTCGATCGTTATGAGTGATCGCGTGAGCCTTGACACTTTCACCGCTTGAGCCGCCGAAGTAGGTTCCGTAGAACAGCCGATCTCCTTGTGGACTCAGCTTCAGCACCAGTGGATTGCCAAGATTCGTCCCCAATGAAGTCTCATACGATCCCGGCACGACCGGAAAGGGTCCAACGGTAGCGCCAAGCAGAGTCACGACTCCGGACGCGTCAGCAATTCCGTTACCCCCGCCACCGAATTCGCCATGGAGGAAGGTTGAATAGATCAGGCTCTGTCCACCGGGAGCGAACCTAGTAGAAAAACTCGCGCCCGAAGCACCTGGCGCAAACTGATTCTGGAAGGCGCCGGGAGTGGTCGGAAAGGTGGTGTCGCCCGTGTCACCCGAGAGATAGACCCCCCCCAATGAGTCCAGGCTGATCGCAGTGGGAGTATCATAGATGTTGGTCGCCGCGCCCACACCGCTGAAGTAGGTGCCCCACACGAGGGATCTACCGTCCGATGATAAGCAGCCAACGGCCATCACGGCGATGGCGGTGGGGTTCTTGGTGGGCTGCAGGGCACCTGGGCTGACGGGAAAATTCGATGAAACGGTCTGCGCTGCATAAAAGACCCGACCATTCCCATCTATGGCGGTCAGCGCTACGTACTCATTGCCATTCCCACCGACATAGGTGGACCACAACAAGGAACTTCCGGCCGAGTTCAAACAAGTGACCACGCCATCGCCGTTCCCTCCTTGAAGCACTGTTTGAAAGGCCCCTGGTGTCACAGGATATCCAGCGTCGCCTCTTCCGCAGACGACGATATCATTCGTCGGTGTGATGCTGACATCCGTGATTACCGTCGTTGACTCGCCGAAGCTTTCCAGCAGGGTCGAGAAAGCGAGAGCCGACCCGGATGGGGTCAAGGCCGTCACGAAGCCCACGTTTGAGCCGGGCATCACGTCGCGGACCGAGTCGTATGCGCCCGTCGTGGTTGGATAGTTTCCTGCGCGTGTCTCGCCCACGACGATGGCGCGATGATCTCGGTCCACGGCAATTGCCCAGGGACGCTGGTTGGAGCCGGTTCCACCGAACACGCTCGAATAAATAAGCTCGCCATTGCCACCTCGGTACTTGGTGACGGAGATCGATTGAAAGTTACCGATCGATTGCTGGTAGGTACCAGCCGTCATCGGAAAGTCCGGGCTATACGTATCCGATGTAACGTACAAGTCTCCGTCCGTGTCAAACGCCGCATCGGTGGGATGGTCACCCGCGGATCCACCCAGGAACGTGGACCACACGAGTCCCGGATCGACAATCAACGTACGAGCCGGATCACGGCCGTCGACGTGCAACCCCAGTGCCCCGTCGTCGCGCACGAACCAAATGGTGCTGACTTCGTCGACGACATTAGTGCTGCCCGCATGCCACGAAGCCCCCGCGACGTGCAGCAGCGCCCCAAAAGGCCCCATGCTCTTGAAGATGTCTGGACCGTGCGCAACCCCGGCATTCAACCCTTCGATTCGTACGCGGACACAACTCGGATCCACGTTCGGTGCGAAGACGAGGTCATACTCGGGCACACCGTTGTTGGAGCGAAGCACGAGATCGACGCCGGGGTACAGCGATCGGTACGTGACGTGTCGAAAGGCGCGGGCACCGCCGCGCCAACGCGCGGGGTCGTTGCCGATGAAATAGTTGTGCGCACCCGGCTCGGACTCGGAGCCTTCGACCACCGTCGATTGAGCACCCTCGAAGCGCAAGCGCACGAATTGGCTACCTGATGGCGTTCGAATGTCGAGACCGATGCCTTCGCAGTCCGCCCTCACGAACATCGTTGGACCTTCGGCCAAGAAGCGCACGTTCTCGGGCCACTGGCCCAGGTTCTCGATGAATCGAAGAGTGCCGGCCGAGGATGCGGGCCGTTGCTCGGCAACCCCTCCTGCTTGATTCGCGTCGAGGCGCGTTGGGCCGACCCCGGCCATCGACACCAGCATCATTCCGGTGAGAAGCATGGACACACCTCGAGCGTCGTTTCAGCACAGTCGGTCCCACAGTGAGAGTTTCTGCCACCTAGGATCTTGACACGTCCCCCCCCCTTCCCGCTAGACCGGCGACCCGTTCGCGAGCGTGGCCACCTCGCGGCCGCGCAGGAGTTCACTGGGCGGGCTCGCTCCCCCCTCTTGATCGAGCGAACGGGCCCTTCCCGTCGAGCGATGCCGAGGCTTCGTGATGAACGCTTCTCGAGATCTGATTCAGCTCCTGAGATCGTGTGTTGTCTGTTCAATGCCGCTGGCTTGTTGGTAGTCCTTGCGGTTCTGGTGCCGCCTGGCGTGGCGACTCCGACGCCTACTTCGATTCAAGTTCAGGGCGGAACTCCACAGTGTTTGCCGGATTCCGACGGCTGCTGGGTGGGGCCCTGGAACTGGGCTTGCCAGATCAACCCTGGGCCCGATTGCCCCTATGGTGAAATTGCGCATGCTGCGCTCATCCCCAAGGGACCTTACCGCGGCATGGTGCTGATTTGGCGGCGGGAATGCGACAATGGATCTCCGATCTTCAACACGCAGGCTTGGATCCTCGACCCCGTCCACCCCGAACTCCTACTGCGCGTGAACGCGCCGCTCCTCAGCAGCATCTTTTGTGCTTCCGCGTCTTGGGACAGCAATGGCGCACTGGTCGTGGCGGGTGGTGCGCGCACGTCCGGCTCCCCACCCGGGGAGCCCAAGGAAACGTATCGATTCCTGCCCGGTGCACTGGGATATCCGCCGACGAGTTTCACGGCCCCGGGGTGCCCGACGTACCCCCTTGTGCCGGGCACTGCTTGGACGTACGTGGACGACACCTCGATCGGGAGGTGGTACCCGTCGGTCATCACGTTGATGAAAGGCGTCATTGCGCAGGGGACACAGTTCGAAAGGCCCAGTTCTTCGACGCTCTTAATCGGTGGCTCGGACTGCGAGGCCAGTTGTCTCCCAGGCCCCACCCCACCCATCGAGTTCTGGCAGACCTTGCCTCCGCGCGGCTACGTTCCGCCGGGGTGGTCGCACACGCTCTACCCGGATGGAGGAGGCAGCCACACGCCGCCTTCGAGTCCGACGCCAGAGCAGTATGTGCGCAGGGCCGTGGCGGGTCAGAGCCTGCCCAATCCCCGGCTGGACACGTATCCCAGAGCCTTGCAGCTCAGCGACATGGGACCGTTCCTCGAGCGAAAGATTCGCAATGTCTTCGTCCCGGGCGACACGAATACGGTGTACCCAGATGACCATCGCAAGCCGGAAGCGGGGGCCACATGGGTGATGAGACTTCGGTATCCGGGAGCGAATCTCCCGGCCGCAGAACTCTGGCGCGGCCCGGAGAGCACGCAAGGGGTGGCCAGAAACCGCCGGCATTACGGCAATGCGGTCTTGCTGCACACCCTGGAAGCAAATTTTCCGGATTCAGACGGCTACAACCGCGTCATCGCGCTGAATGGTGCGCACAACACGAACCTGGCCGTTGGCCCCGCTTTCAACTGGCTCATCACGGAAACTGTCGAAGAGTTCGATCCAAACAATAACCCTGCCGAGGCCGGAGCGTGGGTCACCAAATCGGTGGACCTTCAGACGCCGCGGCTTTACGGCAACTCGGTCGTACTGCCGACTCGAGACATCTTGGTGATTGGTGGTGCGGCAAGAATCAACAGCGCGCTACACGCAGTGACGGGGCCACCGGGGCAGCCAGGTGAGTTCGAGCATCGTCCCGAACTCTACAGCCCCGGGCTTGCTGGCGCATCCGGCGGCGCGAGTTCCACCATGATGGAGCGCAGCCCGAATGCGCCGGGGAACATCCATCCTTATTCACGCCTCTACCACAACGTCGCGGTCCTGCTTCCGGACGGACGGATCGTTCACATCGGTGGAGCCGATGAAGATGATCCTGGCGATTATTCGTTTGGCGGCTACACGGGCGAGATCTTCTCGCCGCCTTACCTGGGCTACGGTTTCAGGCCGACGATCGCGGACATCTCCGCGACGGAGATCGTCTTCGGAGCCAGCTTCGACGTCTTCGTGCAGCACACACAGACAATGGATCGCTTCGTCCTCCTCCGTCCGGCTGCGGTCACCCATCAAGTCGATGCAGATCAGCGGTACATCGAACTCGTGTTCCAGTACATCGGGGTGCAAGAGGGCGTCAAGCAGTATCGCTTGTCGGCACCGGCCGAGGATCTCGGGCCTGCGGGCTACTACATGCTGTTCGCCGTGGAACGGGATGCCGAGCCCGTTCCGCGTCGAGCACCCTCCGTCGCCCAATTCATTTTATTGAAGTGAACAAGTGCGATTGTCGCGGCGCGTCACACGATCCGCGGTAGCCATAGTGAAGGAGTGAATTGTGACCTTCCGGTCATCGGCTCGCTCTCCGGAGTAACACTTCCATTCCGTGCGAGCGTCTGCTGGTTCGGCGGAACTCTCGCGCGAACTCACCCCTCAGAGCTGGGGGCACGTCCACGAGTTCGAGCACGAACCGGGCTCTCCAGGTCGGTGATCGACTTGAAAAGGCTTCAGACTCGCGCGAGCGCGCGCGCCACTTCCGCGACCCGCGCTCCGACGTGGCGTACGGAATCGGCCTGTTTCGCGTCCTTCATGCGACCGTCGGTCTCGAACGCCTCGTGCGCCTTGCCGACGGCGACTTGCTCGGGCACCACGATCACGCGGATGTTCCCGAGGATCGAGCGCACGGTGACGAGTCCGCGCAATCCTCCCAGCGGGCCGGGCGACGCGGACACGAGGCCGGCGACCTTGCCTTCGAAGCACGCCAACGCTTTCTCGCCCGGAACGGCGCGCGACGCCCAATCGATCGCGTTCTTCAGCACGGCCGAGATCGAGCTGTTGTACTCGGGGCTCGCGACGAGGATCGCTTGGTGCGAGAGCATCAACTCCTTGAAGCGCTTCGCACCGTCGGGAAGTCCGCTGGCCTTCTCCAAGTCCTCGTCGTAGAGAGGCAGCGCGAGGTCGCGCAAGTCGAGCTCCGTCGTCTCGGCGCCGGCGGATCGCGCACCTTCCGCGGCGACGCGCACGAGCTTCTTGTTCCAGGAATCACGGCGCAGACTGCCAGCGAACGCGAGCACGCGAATCGGAGTCGTCATGGCTCGGAACGATACACGTTCGCGATTCGCACGCCAGAGGCCAGCGCAGTCACCCGATGGTGAGTATCGCGCGACTCGAACGCGAAACTCTCGCACACCGGTTCACGTCCAGATCTCGGCGTCGCCGTTTTTCTCGCGCACTCTGTACGCGGTCGCCTTGGGACACGAACCGCGCTCGACGCGTCCGTCCTTCGGATCGAACGTGTAGTTGTGCAGCGGACAAATCGCGAAGCGACCGTCGACGAGCGGGCCGTCCACGATCCGCCCGCCGTCGTGCGGACAGCGCGTGTCGAGGGCGAAGAGCTTCCCGTCGACGCGACAGAGGATGACCGACTTGCCACCCGCGAGGATGTCGCCGAGCTCGACCCTCTTGGCGTGGCCTTCGGGGAGCTTCTGCGTGCCGTGCACGATCGCAGGCCTGCCACGGAAGAGGTTCGCGATCCGATCCAGCATCAAGTCGATGCTAGCATCCGCGCCCTTCATGAAACCGGTCGTCCTGATCGACGTCGTGGGCCTCACGTCGCGCCACATCGGCCCCGCGACGCCCAACTTGGCCGGGCTCGCCGCGCGCGCGCCCATGACGGCCGTCTTGCCGGCCGTCACGTGTTCGGCGCAGGCGACGATGCTGACCGGGCTCCTCCCCGCGGAGCACGGCGCCGTCGGCAACGGTTGGTTCGCGCGCGACACGGCCGAGATCGCGCTGTGGCGCCAATCGAACGCGCTGGTTCGCGGCGAGAAGCTGTACGAGGCGGTGAAACGCCTCGATCCGAGCGCCAAGACCGCCAAGATCTTCTGGTGGTGGAACCTCGGCGCGCGCGTCGATTTCTCCATCACGCCACGTCCGTTCTATCCCGCCGACGGACGCAAAATCCCGGCGACGTACGCGTGGCCGACGGCTTATGGCGAGAAGCTCGAGGCGGAACTGGGCACGTTCCCGTTCTTCGACTTCTGGGGCCCGAGATCGGGATTGCCGTCGAGCCGTTGGATCGCCGACGCCGCGATCTGGACTCTGAAGAACGAGCGTCCCGCGTTGACGCTCGTCTACCTCCCCCACCTCGACTACGACTTCCAGCGCTTCGGTCCCGACGACCCGCGTTCGCAGCGCGCCGTCCGTGAGATCGACGTCGTCGTCGGCGACTTGCTGCACGCTGCAGACGAGATCGGAGCACGCACGGTGATCGTCAGCGAGTACGGGATCACCGCGGTTTCGAAGCCGGTGCACGTGAACCGAGCGCTGCGGGACGCGGGGTTGCTCGCGGCGCGCAAGACTCCGGCCGGCGACGTCCTCGACGTGTTCGGCAGCCGCGCGTTCGCGGTCGCGGACCACCAAGTCGCGCACGTTTACTGTCGCGACGGCGCGTCGCGCGATGCGGCACGCGAGATGCTCACGCGCCTCGACGGCGTCGAGCGCGTGCTCCTTGGATCGGAACTCGCTCGCGCCGGACTCGCGCACGAACGCAGCGGCGATCTCGTGCTCGTCGCGCGCCGCGATGCGTGGTTCACGTACTACTACTGGTCCGATCCAGCGGACGAGCCCGATTTCGCGCGCACCGTCGACATCCATCGCAAGCCGGGGTACGACCCGTGCGAACTGTTCGTCGATCCGGCGCTGACGTTTCCGAAGCTGCGCGTGGCCCGGCGACTCGCGCAGAAAAAGCTCGGGATGCGCTACCTCATGGACGTGATCCCGCTCGACGCGGCGCTCGTGCGCGGCAGCCATGGACGTCTGCCCGACGATGTGCAGGACGGCCCCGTATTCCTCGCATCGGAACCCTTCGCACGCTGCGGCGGCGAGCCGCGCGACGGAGTCGTCGAGATGACGTCGGTCAGCTCGCGGGTCCTCGCGCTCATGCACCCGATGGCCTGAACCCGTCGCCGATTCGGCGATCGGCGGTGCGAGCGCCGGGTCGGCGGCGAAGGTGTCGCAGCGAAGGCGGCGTCGCGAAGGCGGCGTCGCGATGGTGGCGTCGCGAAGGCGGCGTCGCGAAGGCATCGCGGCGAAGGTGTCGCGGCGAAGACGGCGTCGCGCAGACGGCGCGGCGAAGACGGCGTCGCGAAGGTGTCGCGGCGAAGACGGCGCGGCGAAGGCGGCGTCGCGCAGACGGCGTCGCGAAGACGGCGCGGCGAAGGCGGCGCGGCGACCGGCTCGACGCGGGCTCGCCGCGGCGACTCGCGCAGCACGACCCCGCGAGTCCTTCACGGGATCCGAGCGGCGCGCTTCAGGGGCAGAACGGGATGCGCAACGCCTTCGAGAATCCGATCCCCGTGGCATCCGGATGCGCCGGATCGCGGAACACAGCCTGGTAGAAGCGGGTGGTGCCCACCAGCCCGGCGTGGACCGCATAGTTCGCGCTCGCATCGCCCAAAGCGTCCGTTTGCCAGGCGATTTCGCGCGCGAACGGCTGAGCGATGAGCAGGGTGCCTCCGAGCAACGAGGTCGCTGCCGACGCACTCGACGAGTAGAGCATCGCGGGCCGCAGCGGAACGGCCGACTCGATCCGCAGCGTGAATCCGCCGGCGGAGAAACTCGTGTCTCCGATCACGATCAAGGTCGCGATCCCACCGCCCGAATGCAGTTTGGCCGGACCGTACGCAGTCGGCCCAGTGCATGCGCTCGTCGCGGGACCGAGCTGCGTGAGCGTCACCACGTCGACGTTCCAGCCCCCCATGTTGACGGCGGCGTCGGTGCGCAGCTCGAACTCGATCTGCACCGCAGGATTCGCGTCCGCGAAGGTGGAGATGTCCACCGTCTGCACGCTCCACGCGCCCTCGAGCAGGTTCGCCTGCGTCGAGTTCGACCACACGATGTTGCCGTTGACGCGAATGCGCGCCTGATCCGCGGCTCCGCTCTGGATCGTGAGCCAGCGTCGGAACGTGAGTCGCGTGCCGCGAGCCGTCGAGCAATCGATCAGCGGCGATCGCAACCAAGTGTGAGCGTTCGCCGGATAAGCGCCGTTCGTGGTGATGCCGAGATCGGTGCCGAAGCACTTCGTGCCGCTCGGCGCATTCGACGGGTCGTACCAAGTGAGGAGTTGGCCTCCGCTGGTCACGAGACTGCTCTCGCCGGTGGGATCGCCGTGTTCCCAGTCATCCGACGAGTTCGAAGTGTCCCCGTACGAGCCGTGCGTCCAACCCTCGGGCCCGGATTCGAAGTCGTACGCGAGCAGCGGCACCGCCGTGCCGACGCGGAATCCCTGGGCGCCCGTCGGGCTGGGCCAACGCACCGAATTGCCGAGCGAGTCGGACCCGACGATGTAGTAGTCGACCTGAGCCGGAGCGACGACGGGTGGGATGGATTGCCCGTAACGACCGTTGCCCTGGTCGAGGAACGGCAAGGCTGTGAAACTCGCGCCGTTCGAACGCCAGAACATCGTGGCGGAAGTGATCGACGCCCCATCGAAATGTTCGAGGATCGAAGCTTCGATGCCGTAGGGGCCCACTGCCGCCTCCGTGTCCGGGACGATCGTGACGAACTCGATCGTCACCGGATGGAGCTCGAGACCCGGGAAGCCCTGGTCGCGGAAACCACCGTCGATCTGCGCGAAGTGCGGCGAGCCGTCGTTGATGTCGCCGTCGTCGTCGTCGAGGACGACCCATTGCGTTTCGATGATCGAACGGATCTGGGATTGGTTGTAGGCGCCCATCCACGAGAGGAAGAGCGTGTTCGCCGTCAGGTCGCCCATCGAGTTGCCGAGCGCTGTGTTCAAGCGCGCGCGGATCTTCCACGCGGCTCCCATCCACGGCTCACCGTCGGCGTGGACTCCACCGTGGCACGCTGGCGACGCATCGCCGCAGAAGAGTCGCGTGTTCTGCCCTGAACGAATGGCGCAACCGGCGCCGCAGAAATCCTGCCCGACGATCGGCGTGTCGTAGAGGTACATCGCCCAGACGTCGGCGTTGCCCTCGCCCATCCCGTCCGGGCCGTTGCCCGTGTTGTAGCGCACGTTGAGCCAGTGGCCGTTCTCGTGGCTGACGACCGTCGAGTACGCGGTGTTCACGCACGATCCACCGGGGAGGAAGTAGTTCGTCGAGCCGCCGTCGAAGTACGCGTTGCAGGAGTCGTTGATGTTGACGTTCGCCGACATGAGGAAGTCGGCGGTCGCATCCGTCGGCACGATCGAGCGCACGAAGTCGCGCAGCAAGTTCACATGGTGGAACACATTCCCTTGCGCCGTGACCTGGGCACTCGAGGACGGGTTCATCGTCAACGTGTTGTCCTGGTTCGGCGGAATCGTCTGGGTCAGCGAATACTCGGTTCCCGCGGAATTCTGGACGTTGTTGTAGGTCCCGGTGAAACGCGCGGTCACCTGGAGAGATGTGTTCACGCTCGGGAACACGAAGTTCCCGCTCGCGTCGGTGCGCACGGTTCCGGCCGAACTCGTGACGTCGAGGTAGCGCATCGTCGTCGCGACCTCGGAATTCGAGGCCGAGTCGGGCGCGAACCCCGGGGTCACGAACGCGCGCACCGTGCCGCGCACTTCGAAGTCGTGCACGGTGCGCTCGGTGCCGAGGATCACGCCGTCCTGAGCGCCGATCCAATAGACGCGTCCGGCCGGAACCGCGCCTTCCGTTCGATGGCCGACTTCGACGCGCCAAGCCAGCGCTCCGCCGCCGGAACGCGTGATCTCGAGCAGGGCGTCGGACACTTCGGTCGCGACCTCGTGCTCGTCGGATTCGAAGGCAGCGACCGCGATCGAGCGCGCGCGCTCCGACGGAACGGTGGGCGCGAGCTCCAACCGCGAAGTCTCGACCACGCCCTGCGCGTGGAGCGAGAGCAGCCGGCCCCGCATGTCGAACAAGCAGTTCAGCGATCCGGCGTGTACGCGTATCCCGCGAACGAGCTGAGCGAAGTTCACCGCGATCTTGTCCGTGCTCCCGATCTGCGCGAGCGGCAGGAAGTGCACGCCTTCGAGCACGAGTTCGTCCGCCGCGATGCCGTGCATGGAGGCGGTCGCCGCGACGGATTCGAGCGCGAGTGCAACGAAATCGCCGTCCTCGACCGGGATGCGTGAAGGCGCGGACGCACCTCCGTACAGGAACTCCAATCGACCCGTATTCGCGTCGAGCACAGCCGCCCACGACGGTCCATGTCGCTGACGCCAGACTTCGAGCCCGCGCGCGACCGTTTCGCGTTCCGATTCGGAACGGGTCGGCTGCGCCGACACGGGGGCGGCCAACGCGAGGGTGAGGAGTGCGATCGAGATTCGTGTCATGGGGGGCGTCGTGTCCGGGGTGAGGCCGAAACGGGCTCGAATCCCCAGTATGCGCGAGGGTTCTCTCCACGGGCACCGGGAACCTGGAGGTTCGGCGGATACAGTTCGGCAGACCCCGCACCAGAAGAGAAAGTGACCTCCACGTGACCCGCTTCGCCTACGTCGTTTTCGGTGCCGGCCGCCAGGGCACCGCCGCAGTCCACGATCTCGTCCGACATTGCGAAGCCCGCGACGTCCTCGTCGTCGAGCCCGACGTCGCGCGGCTCGCGGCGGCCAAGAAGCGTCTCGCGAAACTCCTGCGAGCGCGATCGAAGATTCTGCGATACGCCGTTTCCGCACCGGACTCCGAGCTCGAAGCAGCGGATGTCGTGCTCTCGTGCGCGCCCTATTCGGCGAACGTCGAACTCACGCGCCGATCCATCGCGGCGGGAACGGCGTTCTGCGATCTCGGCGGCAACCCGGAAACCGTGGCGGCGCAGGAGAAGCTGGCCAAGCGCTCGAAAGTTCCGGTGGTGCCGGACTGCGGCGTTTCCCCGGGGATTTCGAACGTGCTGGCCGTCCACTGCGCGAAGGTCCACGGCTGCGACGAAGTGCGCGTGCGCTGCGGCGGCCTTCCGCTCGAACGTCCCGACCCGACCCTCAATCCACTCGGATATCGACTCGTTTTCAGCCCGTGGGGTTTGATCAGCGAGTACTCGGGCGACGTCCCGGCACTGCGCGAGGGAAAGCTCGTGCTCGAGCCCGCTCTCCAATCGATCGAGCGCTTCGACGAGAGCCTCGAGTGCTCGCCGACGTCGAACAACTCGCCGCAGGTCGTGCGCTATCTCGCCGCATGCGGCGTGCGCGACTACGACTACCGCACGATTCGTTACGACGGACACTGGGCGCTCGTTCGCGGTTGGCGGTCTCTCGGTTACCTCGTAGGCGACGAAATTCGCGACCGTGAGCTCGCGGCACGCTTGGCCGCCGATCCGGTGCTCGCCTACGACCCGTCGAAACATCGTGACGTCCTGATCCTGTCCGTGCGCGGCACCGCGCGCTCCGGGCACCAGCGCCGCGCCTTCGAATACCGATTCGACGTGCCCGCCGATCGCACGACGAAGTTCGCCGCGATGGAGCTCACGACGTGCTGGGGCATCACGATCGTCGCGCATCACATGGCCAGCGGTCGCGGCGCGCCGCAGGGTTTCGCGACGCCGGAAAGGTTCGTGGACACGAACTGGTTCCTGGCCGAGATCGAGAAACGGCTCGCGACCGTGCGCGCTTGATCGGCGATTCGCGCTCAGGCCCCAGGGATCGGCGGGAACGCAGAACGGGTCGACCAACTCGAGTTCGCGACGCGATTGGATTCGGCCCCGTCCGAATGCCGGCCGAACCCCGGTTGGCGCACTGGAGTACGGTCTATCCGCCGGAGCCGAGCAGCGACGGCAACCAAGTCGACAACCACGGCATATACGTGATCGCCAGCACCCCCACGATCATCACGATGAGGACCGGGACTACCGCGCGGTAGACCTCGGCCATGGGTTTCCCGAGGCGATAGCTCGCCAGGAACAAGTTCATCCCGACCGGCGGAGTCAGGAATCCGAGTTCGAGGTTCGCGAGGAAGATGATGCCAAGGTGGATCGGGTCGATCCCGTAGTGCTCGCCGAGCGGCACGATCAGCGGCACGACGACGACGATCGCCGAGAACACGTCCATCAGACAGCCGACGACGAGAAGGAACAGCGTGAGAAGGAGGAGGAACGTCCACTTCGACTCGACGCGCGCGGTCACGAGGTCGAGCAACTGCGTCGGGATGTCCGCCGAGATGAGCCAGGTCGTGAAGGCCAACGCGACGCCCAGGATGAGCAGCACGCCGCCGATCACGAGTCCACACTCCACGAGCACCTTCGTGACGCCGCGCACCAAAGAGAGATCGCGGTGCACGACGACCTGCGTGAAAGCGGCGTAGAGCGCGGTGATGCACGCCGCCTCGACCGGCGTCGCGAAGCCGCCGAACAGCGCGCCGATGGCGACGAACGGCAACGCGAGCTCCCACTTGGCATCCCAAGCGGCGCGCCGCGCGACGGCGAAGTCGAACGGCCGTCGTTCACCGCGCGGCGGACCGGCGCGAATCCCCCACGCCACCGTGGCGATGACGAGCACGACACCGGGGACGATTCCCGCGAGGAACATGTCGCGCATCGGCACTTGCGCGACGATCGCGTAGAGGACGATCGGTAGACACGGCGGGAAGAGCATGCCCAGCGAACTCGCGCCGGTGACGAGTCCGAGCGCAGTTCGCTCGCGATATCCCGCGGCGAGGAGGATCGGCATCAGCAAGCCGCCGAGCGCCAGGATCGTGACGCCCGAAGCGCCGGTGAAGCTCGTGAAGAACGCGCACACGAGCGCCGTGATGAGCGCCGGACCACCGCGAAAACCGGTGAACCAAGCCTGGAACACGGCGAGAAGTCGCTTCGACGCGCCGCCTTCCGCGAGGAAATAGCCGGCCAACGTGAAGAGCGGGATCGACGCCAGGCTCGGGTTCGTGACGAGCCGGTAGTGATCGATCGGGATCGACGCGATCGGTTCGCCGTCGCCCCAGAAGAGGATCAGTGCCGCGCCGCCCAGCGTGACGAAGATCGGCGCGCCGAGGAGCGTCGCGAGCCCGAGCAAGACGAGCGCCGGCGCCACGAGGTTCGAGGGATCCGCGGGCCCGAACACGCCGAGGGCGATGACGGCCGCGGCGATCGCGAAGGCGGCGAGGCGCCCTTTCCAGTGGTCCGCGCCGGCGGTCGCGAGACGCAGCGCGACGAGCGCGAAGCCGACCGGGATGACGAGCTGCACCCACCACAGCGGAATGCCCCACGCGAGTTCCCCCGCCGCGGCGCGCTCGTCGACGACGAACTGCGCGCCCGCGACGGCGAGCCAAGCGGCGACGCCCGCTGCCAGACCGTGCGTGACGAGGTGGGCGATGGAGCGCGCACGACCCGTGAGGAACGCCTCGACGGTGGAGAGCGACAGCATGCGCCGCTCGCGCGCCGCGATCGCACCACCGACCATGCCCACGACGAGCACGAGGTGCTGCGTGATCGCGCTCGAGCCGGGAATTCCGGCGGATCCCGCCGCTCGCAGAATCATCTCGGCGACCGGCAGGATCGCGATGGCAGCGAGCGCGATCGCGAGGATCGCGTTCTCGATGCCGATCGACAGTCGTGCTGCGAACGGCCGAGCGGCGCCGTCCGCGACCGGAACGCTCATCGTTTGGCCGCGCGACGCTCGGCGAGGAGGCGTATGACCTCGTCGAAGAGGTCGGCCGGCACGTCGAGACCGCGCAGCTTCGGCCAGATCGGCTCGAGGAACGAGCGCCACGCTCTCTTGAGCTCGGGCGTCATGGGCTGCACGACGAGACCGCGCTTCTTCATCGCCTCGGTCGCTTCGTCGTTCTCACGACGGCTGTCTTCGGTGATCTTCGCGCCGGTCGTCGCGGCGACCGCGCGACAGTGCTCGCGCAGCGGTGCGGGCAACTCGTCCCAAGCCTTGGTCGTGACGACGAGCGCTCCGACGAGCGGCGCCCAATCGATCTCGAGCATGTGCTTCGCGACGCCGAAAAATTGCCCTTTCAGCGCGAAATACGGCACGACAGGCGCGCCGTCGATCAAGCCCGTCTGGAGTCCGGGCAGGATGTCCGCGGTCTCGAGCAGCACCGGATTCCAGCCCATCGACTTCATGAAGTCGGCTTGGTCGGTCGAGCCCGACCACGTGAAGAACTTCACGCGCTTCATGTCGTCGGGCGTGCGCACCGGGTCCTTCGTGAAGAAGCGCACCCAACCGACGTCGCCGAAGAAGAGCGACACGAAGCCCTTGTCGGCGAGCTTTTTCTCCAACCGCGGGAGCAACGCGTCGCGCACTGCCGCGGCTTCGTCCAGATCGTCGAAGACCATCGGCAGGTTCTGCAGCGCCGTGACGGACGGGTCGATCTCGCGCAATCCGCTGACGCTGATCAACGCGGCCTGCAACTGCCCCGCGCGCATCCGTCGCACCATGTCGGCTTCGCCGCCCATCGTGCCGTCGGGATAGATCGTGACGGGGATGCCGCCGTCGGGTCCCGTCTTCCAGGCCTCGGCCATCGCGAGGAGCGACTTGTGATAGCTCGAACCCTTCGGGACGAGCGTCGCGAGCTTGACGGCCTTCCGGTCGACGGAGACCGGCTCGAAAGCGATCGGTGATGATGCGGGTCGCGAAATCGCGAGCGTGCAGAGGAGCAGTGTGGCGATCATATCGGTGAGCCTCGCGACCTCATTCGAGGAACAGTTCGTCGACGCGCGACAAGAGCCAGCGCGCGCGTCGTTGTTGGACTTGGTTCTCGACGCGGCGCTCGGGCGCGAGATCGACGTCGATCGCGAGCGCCTGGCCGAGCAGTCGGAGGAACTCGGACCGATCTTGCGCGGCGATCGAGGCGACTTCGGCCAAAGCGACGTACGGCCCTGCGGATTGCCCGCGTGACAGCTCGACGGCGCGCGCGAAGTGCTTGCGTGCGCGCTCGGCTGCACCGCGCTCCGCGCCGATGCGCGACGGTTCGTAGGCGATGAGGACCGTGCGCAACGAACCGTCCCCGTAGCCCTCGTCCACGATCAGAGCGCGGTCGAAGAGCGCTTCGAGCAGCGGTTGATCCGCGACCGCTTCGGGCCGGTCCTTCGAGAGCGCGAGCGACGCACCCCACGCGACGGCGGACCAGTAGAGAGCATCCATCTCAGGACGGCCGAGCATTCCTGCTGCCACCCTCGGATCTCGCTCCAGCGCGGCGCGGAAGCCGGGCTGGCACACCTCGAGCGCGCGCAATCCGTACTCACGTCCGCGCAAGAACAGCGACCGTGCACGCGCGCGCAGCACCTCGGCCCGCTCGAGGCTCTCGGACTCCGCGATGTCGCCGTCCAGGGCCACGAAAGCGTACGCGTACTGCGTGAAGCTGCGCGCCAGCGCCGTGAGCAACTCCTGGTGGTCGGGCTGGGATTCCAGCACGTTCTCCATCAGTTTCAGGCCGAACGGTGACGCATCGCGGACGAGCTCCAAGTCCTCGTCCGAGGCGAACGTGCCGCCCTGGGCGGACAAGGCGTCGGCCACCTTCCCCGTCGCATAGCGCTCGATGGAGCAACTTCCTGCGACGAGCGCGAACAGAACGGCGACGGTCGATTGACGGCAGATGCGGGTCGATTCCAAGGCGGGAATCCTAGTGTCCGCGCACGGCAAGTGGGACGGCCGCGACGCCGGGACTCCGGGACCTGCGCTCGAGGACCCGCGGACTTCCCACTCCCGCGAGCGATCGGGATAGACTGGCAACCATGGCTCGGGCCCCCACCCTGCTGCCGAAGATCGAAACGCGCGTCCAAACGCGCCTCGCGCCGCGCTGGAAGGTCATCCTCCACGACGACGACATCACGACGATCGACTTCGTTGTCCGGCTGCTCGTGCGCCTCTTCCACAAGGATCGGCGCGAGGCGGAGCGACTCACGCACGAGGTCGACGATACCGGTTCGGCGGTCATCGAGATCACGACGTTCGAGCGTGGCGAACTCTACGTCGAACAGATTCGCTCGACCGCGCGACCCTACGGCTTCCCGCTCTGTGCGACGCTCGAGCCCGAGTGAGCGTCGCGAGTCCGCGTGACGGCGTCGAGCTGACGACTTCTCGAGACTCGATGGCGAAGTCCGCTACGACGGCGCAGCCTTCCACGACAGCGAAGCCCGCCGCGACGACGAATCCGGCGCTGTCCTCGCTTCCTCGCACGGCCCTGGTCGTCGGCACCGGCGTGTCCGGCCTCGCCTGTGCGTTGCGACTCGCGGAAGCCGGTTTCGCCGTCGCATCCTGGGAGAAGCGCGACGTCGCGCTGGAAGTGTCGAGCGTCGCCGCGGCGATCTGGTACCCGTACAAGGCGGGACCGAAAGAACGCGTCGAGCAGTGGGCGCTCGAGACGCTGGCCGAGTTGGAGCGCCTCGCGGAGGACCCGGCGACCGGCGTGCGTTCGGTTCGCGGTATCGAGTGGTTTCCCGACGGGGTCGAACCCCGCGATTGCTTGCGCCGCGTTCCCGAGTACCGCGAGCTCGGACCCAGCGAACTGCGTCACGACCGCGCGCGCGGCATCACGCTGCGCGTGCCCGTCGTCGACATGGGCATGTTCCTCCCGTGGCTGCGCGCACGCTGCATCGAGCGCGGCGTGCAGTTCGTGCGCCGCGAGATCCGCTCGCTCGACGAAGCCGTCGAGGCGTGCGCTCTGGTCGTGAACTGCACGGGCCTCGCTTCACGCGAGCTCGCGCACGACGACGACCTCGTTGCGATCCGCGGGCAAGTCCTGCGCGTCGCCGGGCATTTCGCCCACGATTTCGTGATCGACGAGAACTGCTCGGACGGCCTGTGCTACGTCGTGCCGCGCGGCCCTGACGTCGTGATCGGCGGGAGCGCGGTCGAAGGTCGCGAGGATCTCGCGCCCGACGCGCGCGAGACCGCGCGGATCCTCGAACGAGCCCGGCGTCACCTGCCCGAAATCTCGATCCACGACGTGCTCGAGACGAAGGTCGGACTGCGCCCCGGCCGCGCGACGGTCCGGCTCGAGGCCGAAGTCCCGCGAGCGGGACGCCTCGTGATCCACGACTACGGTCACGGCGGAGCGGGCGTCACGCTCGCCTTCGGCTGTGCGGACGAGGTCGTGCGGATCGCGACCGCGGCACGGCAGGCGAGCGAGCCCGCGGGATCCGCGCGCCCGTGATCCGCCGCGGCGATCTGCTTTCAGAGTAGAACTACGTCCGCTTTGGACGCCCACGCACAATACGTCGCGGCCCTGCTCGGCTCGGCTCGCCAGGCCTACGCGGCCGGCGCCGTGCTGCGCTTGTCCGCGCAAGAGGCGGGCGGAGTCGCGCAGTTCGGCGACCCGGGCTTCCGCAAACTCCAGAACCTCGCCACGGGCCTGATCGACCATCTGCAGCAGTCGGTGCTCGTCGACCGGCCCGCGCTGTACGAGCACGAGGTCGGCTGGGTGAAGCAGGTCTTCGCAGCGCGCAAGCTCGACGTGCCCGTCGTTCGTGACCTCCTGGGCGCGATCCGGGACGAGCTCGCGGAGGAACTGCCGGCGAGCGCCGCGAGTACTGCGGTCCCGGTCGCCGAGGCCGGACGCAGGCACTTCGAGGTCGCGCCGGACGAACCTCCGAGCCCCCTCGAGGGCACGGGCCCGCTCGACGAGATCGCGCGCCGCTACCTCGTCGCCGCCTTCGAAGGCCGCCGCCTCGACGCGCTCCGCGTGGTCGAGGAAGCGCTCGCGGGCGGCATGACGATCCCCGCTCTCTACGCGGACGTGCTGATGCGCGCGCAGATCGAGATCGGGCGGATGTGGCAGCTCGACGTGATCCACGTCGCCGAGGAGCACATGTCCTCGCGCATCACGGAACAGGTCATGTCGATCGTGAGCGCGCGGATGAAGCGCAAGCCGAAGATCGGCAAGCGCGTGTTGATCACGACGGCGTCGGGCGATCTCCACGACATCGGCGTGCGCATGGTCGCGGACCACTTCGAGCTGGAGGGATGGGACGTCCTGTACCTCGGCGCGAGCACGCCGGCCGAGGACGTGGCGGAGACGGTGCAGGAATACGGCGTGGACCTCGTGGGCGTGGCCGCGAAGCTCGTCCTGCACGTCGGCCCGGCCGCGGAGCTGATCGACGCCGTCCGCCGCGCGATGCCGGAGCGGCACGTCCCGATTCTGGTCGGCGGCTTTCCGTTCCAGCTCGTGCCGGGCCTGTGGCGGGTCGTCGGTGCGGACGGCGAGGCGCCGAACGCGGTCGAAGCCGTCCGGGTGGGCGAGATGCTGACGGCACGGGTGGCGTGAACGACGGTCGGCTACCGAGCAGTCCGTGGTGAAAGTCACGTCGCGAGGCCGAGCACGCTCGAGCGATGCAGGCAGGCGACGGAAAGGCGGCGGAGGTGGCCTCCCCGGCCACTGAGCACGACTTTCCTAGCCGGACGCCGCAGGGCTCGAGCGTGCTTGGCCGCAGTCGTGACTTTCACCACGGGCTGCTAGGGCTCGCCTCAACCCGACGGCCTCGGCGGCGCCGGGTCACGCCGGCCTTCGGATGCGCGCACGAAGTCCTGCAACCCGCGACTCGCGACCCGCGAATGGGACGCCGACGAATCCAGCCTCGCCCGCGGGCCGTAGTTTCTCGCTGGAATGCGAGTTCACGGTACAACGCTGTCCGCCTTGGACGCCCACGGACAGTTCGTCGCGGCGCTGATCCGTTCCGCGCGCAAGGCTCACGCCGCCGGCGCGGTCTTGCGCCTGTCCGCGACCGAGCCGAGCCCGGTCGGGATGCTGGGCTTCACCGACCTGCACGGACATGCCGAGGGCCTGATCGATCACATCGCTCAGGCCCTGATCGTCGGCCGACCCGCGCTCTACGCGCACCAGGTCGGTTGGCTGAAGCAGGCCTTCGCGGCGCGTGGCAGCGACCTCGGCACCTTGCGCCGCCTGCTCCTCGCGCTGCGCGACGAGCTGGCCTCGGCGTTGCCGGCCGAAGCCGCGCGCACCGCCGCCGCGGTCGCCGACTCGGGGATCGGGTACTTCGAGGTCGCGCCGACGCACAGTCCGAGCCCGCTCGAGCAGCGTGGTCCGCACGTCGATCTCGCGCGCCGCTACCTCCTCTCCGCCTTCGAGGGCCGACGCCTCGACGCGATCTCTCTCGTCGAGGAGGCGATCGCCGACGGACTGAGCGTACCGGACCTCTACGCGCACGTTCTGTGCCCCGCTCAGATCGAGATCGGCCGCATGTGGCAGCGCGGCGAGATCCACGTCGCCGAGGAGCACATGTCGTCGCGCATCACGGAACAGGTGATGGGCCTCGTGAACGTGCGCATGCCGCGCAAGCCGCGCAACGGGAAGCGCGTGCTCATCACGTCCGCGAACGGCGACCTGCACGACATCGGGTTGCGCATGGTCGCGGATCATTTCGAGATGGGCGGGTGGGACGTCGTGTTCCTCGGCGCCAGCACGCCGGCCGAGGATGTGGCGCTGGCGGTGCGCGACTTCGAGGTGGACCTCGTCGCGGTCGCGGCCAAGCTCGTCCTGCACGTGCGCTCGACCGCGGAGCTCGTCCAGACGGTGCGTGAGGAACCGTTCGGCAGGCGGGTGCCGGTGCTCGTGGGCGGCGCCGCGTTCCAGATCGTGCCCGACCTCTGGCGCATCATCGGTGCCGACGGCGTGGCGGCGAGCGCGGTGGAAGCGGTGTCCGTCGGTGACAAGCTGACGGCACGCGCGGCCTGAGAGCCTGCGAAGAACTCGGAGACGCCCGTCGGACTCACTCGGGACCGCGCCGGAAGCGTTGCGAATCTTCCAAGTCCTGCGAGCGAACACGTGTCTTCGCCGCGCCTAACCCGGATCTGTCACCAGCAATTGGCCAACTCGCCGCGGTCTCGTTCGTGAGTTGGGAGATGCAAAGACTCTACAACTCACGCGCGAGAACCGACGGCGATGACAGCGTGTAGCGGGCTCGAGTTTCAATTCGAAGCCCCCCGGCCGCCGCGAGATCGTCGCTCGTTTCGACGGCGGGAAGATCAGCTCCGACGGCGGCGCGCTGCTGTTGGCGGAGATCGAAAATCGCACTCGGAATCTCGAGTGATTCGCCACCTGCTTCCGTGATCACCATGATGCCGGGCGTGTCGAGCACAGCACCACCGAACTCGTGAAGCAGCGCGTGCTCGGTCTGTGCCTCGGCTACGAAGACCTCACCGATCACGAGACGCTGCGCGACGATCCCGCGGCTGGCCAGGTCGAAGGCCCACTACGAACTCAGCCTGTTCGAAGAACCCCATACCAGCCCCCGACTCCCATAACTGCTGGATCAACAAGAGGGACAGCGTCGAGCGGGCTCACTGGACCGTGATCTTCAACGCGTTGCTGGCGACCACGCGTGTCGGCGCAGGGCACGCCGACGTCGAGGGGAACGCGAACTGGGCCGCAAGTTCGAGCCCAGCGCTACCTGCCGGGATCGGGACACGGATCTCGCAATACCCGTAGGCGTCCGTCGTCGCGCGCACGCGGCGGAACGGCTGATGAAGGTCGACGAAGAGTCGCGCGCCACCCAGCGATAGTGGAGAAGCTGCAGGGCGTCCGATGACCAGCCACCCATCGGTCGCGGGCGGTGCCGCGCTGACGTAGAGCGCGAAGGAGGACGCGCCGGCCGCAGGCATCTCGGTCGCATTGCTCTGGATCGCTCCAAGGCAGCCAGGGGTCGAGCGTCCGAGCGGTTCGACCCCTTGGAGGAACAGGTCGAGCACGGTCACGAAACCATCGGACTGACCACCGCCCCAGTTGGGTTGCGCGGCGTTCGGTGTCGTGGGATACGTGCCGTTCGCCAACGTGTAGCCGCAGAAGGCGACGCGGTCGTGGCGTGTGACCGCGTGCTCGGTCACCAGTTCCGTGCTGGAACCACCGAAGTACGTGCCGTAGAAAAGCCGATCCCCCTGCGGGCTCAACTTCAGCACGGTGGGGTTGCCGTTGAACGGCCCAAGCGACGTCTCGTACGACCCTGGAACGGTCGGAAAGGGGCCGACGGTACCGCCGAAGAGCGTCAGCACGCCGGAGGGATCCGCCACACCTCCGCCGATCCCGCCTGCGACGTCGCCGTGGATGAATGTGCCGTAGACAAGACTGCCACCGCCAGGTGCAATACGAGTGACAAAGCTCGCGCCCGCACTACCGGGCGCGAAGTCTCTTTGAAACGCTCCTGGCGTGGTCGGAAATGTGCTGTCGGTCGTGTCACCGCAGACGAAGACTCCTCCCAAAGCGTCAAGACTGATCGAATAGGGATTGTCGTAGATGCCGCCCTGCCCTGTCCCACCCACGAAGGTGCCCCATAGCATGGATACCCCATCTGACGAGAGACAACCAACTGCGAGCGCCGAAATCGCGGAGGGATTCTTAGTTGGCTGAAATGCACGAGAGGTGGATGGGAAGGTCAATGAACTGGTGATTGCGGCGTAGTAGACCCTTCCAGACTCGTCAACGGCAGTCAACATTGCCGCATCGCTAGAGGTCCCTCCGAGGAATGTTGACCACAACAGTCGCGCTCCGTCGGAACTCAAACAAGAGACCACTCCGTCGCTCGAAGATCCCTGGAACGCTTCCTGGTAGGCGCCCGGAGTGGTCGGATAACCCGGTGATCCCCCCCCGGAGACGACAATATCGCCGCCAGGCGTGATGGCCACGTCGGTCATCACAGTCTGCGATTCACCGGTCCCTTCGAGCACCGTCGAGAAAGACAACGCGGTACCCGAGGCGACAAGCGCCGTCACGAATCCAGTGAACAAGCCTCCTGCCGAGTTCTGAAGCGCATCGTACGCGCCTTGGGTGGTCGGAAAGTCGGGAGCGCGCGTCTCTCCAACGACGATGGCGCGTCGATCTCGATCGACCGTCAAAGCCCAGGGACGTTGGTTGTATCCGGTTCCTCCGAAGACACTCGAGTACACGAGCGCTCCGCTTTGACCACGATACTTCGTGACCGAGATCGATTGGAAGTTGCCCGAGGACTGTTGATAGGCACCTGGCGTAACCGGAAAGTCCGGGCTGTAGGTATCCGACGCCACGTAGATGTCGCCGTCTGCGTCGAATTCGATGGCCCGCGGGAGATCGCCGGCCATCCCTCCTAGAAACGTCGACCACACCAGACCCGGATCGACGACCAGCGTGCGAGCTGGGTCGCGTCCGTCGACGTGTATCCCGAGCGCCCCATCCTCACGCACGAACCACACGGTGCTGATCGCATCGACCCGATCGGGCTCCTCCGCGTGAAACGTGGCGCCGGCGACATGCAGCAACGATCCGAATCGACCTGCGCTCCGCAGCGTCTCCGCGTCGCGGGCTTCGACGGAGTCCAGGCCCTCGATGCGCACCCGGACGCAGGACGGATCGACATAGGGCGCGAACACGAGGTCGTATTCGGGCACGCCATCGTGCGAGCGGAGCACGAGATCGACGCCCGGATATAGCGAGCGGTACGTGACTTGACCGTAAGCACGGGCACCACCGCGCCACTGCGACGGATCGTTCCCGAGGAAGTAGCTGTGGAGTCCGTCCCGAGGCTCGCTGCCTTCGACCACGGTTGCCTGAGAACCCTCGAAGCGCAGACGCACGAACTGGCCACCGTGCGGCGTCCGAACGTCGAGCCCGATGCCTTCGCAGTCCGCGCGCACGAACATCGATTGGCCTTCAGCGAGGAAGCGCACGTTCTGCGGCCATTGACCGAGGTTCTCGATGAACGCGAGGTCTCCAGGCGGCAACGCGTGTGCTCGGGCACCGGCCTTGAAAACCTCGGGCAGATCAGGCCCGACCCGTTCCGATGCGAAGGCGGGTGTCGCCCAAGTCGCGACCAACAGGACCACGCTCGGCGCCGCGCAGCCTGAGAAGGAAATCGAGGTTTTCATGACCCCGATCTTGACATGCCCCCCACCCTAGCGGGCTAGACCGGCGCGGGTTCGCGAGCGCGATCCTCAGGGGGCCGCGCAAGTTTGCACCCAGATCGCTCGCTCCTCTGGTGTGCAGGCGCGAAGGCCGAGTTCTCTCGGAGCGCTGGAATCGCTCCATGCTGTACGCTGACCGTTGTTCGAGTCCGCTTGCTCGGTTTCGTGTGCGCTTCGCAACACCCATGTTCGTTGTTGTCGCAGCCATCACGAGCCTGCCCGCGCTGGCGGCGTCGCCTCTCCAAGTGCAGGGTGCGCAGCCGCAAGTGCTTCCCGGATGCCGACGGCTGCTGGGCGGGGCCGTGGAGCTGGAACTGCCAGATCAACCCGCAGGGCGTCGACTGCGAACTCGGCGAGATTGCTCACGCCGCGTTGATTCCTCGCGGCCCGTATCGCGGCATGGTGCTGCTCTGGCGGCGCGAGTGCACCGACGGCGTGCCGGGGATCAACACGACCGCTTGGATCCTCGATCCCAGCTACCCGGAGTTGCTCCTGCGAGTCGAAGCCCCGCTTTCGAGCAGCATCTTCTGCTCCGGCGCATCTTGGGATAGCGGCGGCGCGCTCGTCGTGGCCGGCGGCGCGCGTACGGACCCTTCGCCTCCCGGCGAACCTAAACGGACTTACCGATTTCTCCCGGGGGCGCTGCAGTCACCTCCGCTGACGTCGACCAATTCCCTTTGCCTGACGCAGTTCCCAGTGGTGACGGGCAACGCCTGGCAGTTCGTCGACGACATGGAGCTCGGGCGGTGGTACCCGACGATCATCACATTGATGAAGGGTGTTCTCGCTGCGGGCACACAGCACGAAATGCCCGCCTCGTCCACGCTTCTGCTCGGAGGCTCGACCTGCGAATCGAATTGCGCAAGTCATCCCGGGGGCCACGCTGTCGCACACTGGCAGACGCTCCCTCCGCGAGGCTTCAATCCGCCAGGTTGGTCGCATACGCTGTATCCGGATGGTCCGCTCACGCACACGACGCCCACCACTCCGACCCCAGAGGTGTACGAGCGCAAGGCGGTCTCAGGCCAGGAATTGCCGGTTCCGAGGGTGGACAGCTACCCGAGGGCGCTGCAGCTCTCGGACATGGGGCCCCTGATTGGCGGCCCTAAGCGAAACGTGTTCATTCCCGGCGACACGAATACCACGTTCCCGGAGGACCATCGGAAAGCCGTGGCGGGTGCCACGTGGGTTGTGAGGCTCCGCTACGCGAATGCGGGCAATACGACCTCCGAACTCTGGCGCGGTCCCGAGAGTTTCCAAGCGCCTGCGAAAAACCGCCGCCATTACGGTAATGCGCTCCTTCTTCACACGAATGAAGGAAATGGCACGATATCAAATGGCAGGAACCGGGTACTTTCTCTGAATGGCGCCTACAACGCGCAGGTGGCTAATCCCGATCCTTTCGCATTCGACTGAAGACTCACGCAGACAGTCGAAGAGTTCAACCCGAACAACGACGCCGCATTTGCAGGCGCTTGGGTGACCAAGACCGTCGGCCTCCAGACCCCACGGCTCTGGGGCAACTCAGTCATCTTGCCCACGGGCGATGTCCTCGTCATCGGGGGTGCAACCATCATCAACGGAGCGCTGCACGCCGTGACGAACGCACAGGGCGAGTTCGAGCATCGACCCGAGATGTACTCCACGGGCTTTGCCGGCGCCTCCGGCGGCGCGAGCTCCACCATGATGGAGCGCAGCCCGAACGCTCCAGGAAGCATGCATCCCTATTCACGGCTCTATCACAACGTAGCAGTCTTGTTGCCGGACGGACGTGTCGCCCACATCGGTGGCTCGGACGAGGACGACCCGGACGTTTACAAGGATCCGGCGTATTCGGGCGAGATCTTCTCGCCGCCCTATCTCGGCTACGGCTTCCGACCCCGGATCGTGGACCTCTCCGCGACCGAGATCGACTTCGGGACCACCGTCGACGTCTACGTCGAGCACATCGAGACGATGGATCGCTTCGTCCTGCTGCGACCCGCGGCTGTGACCCACCAAGTCGACATGGATCAGCGGTACATCGAGCTGGACTTCCAGTTCATCGGGACCGCCCACGGCCTGAAGCAATACCGCATCACGGCCCCAACGGAGGATCTCGGGCCGGCGGGCTACTACATGCTCTTCGCGGTAGAGAGGAACTGTGAATCAACTCCACGCCGCGCCCCGTCGGTGGCCCAGTTCATTCGATTCAAGTGAGCGGTCGCGTCCCGCTCACCCTTCTGCCTCCAGAGTCCGTGAAACACTTGTCGACGACGGCGGCGGCAAGCCTATCTCGAGCGAAATCTTGGGCTCCGGAGAGCAATCAGGCACCTCGACGGCACGTCGCGCAAGTAGTGCGTCGTGCCGACCCCCGTGATCCAGTCTGCGGCGAGAGTCGACGTCTGCGTCGCACGCGCGAAGCCCAAGCTGGGCGAACTCGCCGCATCGATCGAATGGTCCGTGATGAACGGCGCGAGGTCCGGCGCCACGAGAGTCCAGGTGTTCGTGACGATCTGGCCGCTCGAACTCACGGCTCGCGCCGAGAGATCCACGGCGCGGGTCTGGCTCACGACGCTGATCTGCGCACTTGCGGTGAGGCAGCTGGCGAAGATGGCGAAAGCCAGAGCGAGAGTTCGACGGGACATCGCGAGAACCTCCGTGATCCGACGGGGAAGGCAGGTTGGAAGGTCCAGACCCGCGGATCCGAGTCTATCCCCCACCCGATCCGCGGGCCCAGGTCTCGGCCCTAGCGACGCGGATCCGCGGGGTCGTACTCGCGCTCTCGACTCCGCCGGTCAGCCCGCGTCGCGCCGCAGCGCGCGCTTCAATTCGTCGCCGAGCTTCGAGCCCAGCCGATCGACACCGAGCGAACGCGCGAGTCCCTCGAACGTCTCGGCGTTGTCGGCCTCGTCGGGCTGGATGCGCAGTCCGGTGCCGTGCAGGAAGGACAGCGCCAGCCGCTCGCGCTCCGTGTCGATCGTGAGGATGCGCGCCGACACTCGCTGACCTTCCTTCAGCACGCCGCGCAACCGCTGCGTCGGACCGACGCCCGACTCCGACGCGGGCACGAGCCCCTCGACGCCCGGACGGATCGCCACGAACGCGCCGAAGTCGCGCACGCGCGTCACGACGCCGGTCACGATCTGGCCGACGTAGGCGGTGCGCTCCAGGTCGAGCCACGGACTCTCGTGCATCTGTTTGAGGCCGAGGCCGATGCGCTTTCCGCCGCGTCGGATATGCAGCACCTTGAGGTCGAGCGTGTCCCCGATCTTGAGGATCGACTCAGGGTCCGCGACGCGCTCGTGCGACAAGTTCGACACGTGCACGAGGCCCTCGAGCCCGTGGCCGATCGCGACGAAGGCACCGTAATCCTCGATGCGCGTCACGCGGCCTTGCACGACCTGGCCGATCTTCAGGCGATCGACTTCGCGTTGATGCTCGTCGTTGCGTTCGCGCTGCACGACGAGCTTGCGCGACACCGTCACGCGTTGGCGCTCGCTGTCCACCTCGATGACCTCGACGGTGAAGACCTTGCCCACGAGCGGATCGGGACGTTGATCGCGCGGCAATCCGGTGTGCGACTTCGGCATGAATCCGTGTAGCTCGCCGATCTTGACCTCGAGACCGCCCGGCGCGACGCGCACGCAGCGCGCCTGCACGAGGCAGCCGATCTCCATCTGCTTCCACGTGGTCAGCGTCTTCTCCGTGGAGAGCGACAGCGACCAGAGCCCTTCTTCGAGCCCGCGCAGCGTGAATTCGTGAACGGAACCGACCGCGGGCGGCTTCGTGAAGTGATGGAGCTCGATCACGCCCTGCATCCTTGGGCCGAGCTCGATGAAGACGTCGTTGCCGAACAGGCCGACCACGGTTCCGTTCCACACGCGCAGCGTGTGCGAGCCGTGAGACGGATCGGGATTCGGATCCTGGCGCAGCAGAGGGCGCATGCGTCCACCACCTCCGGGGCTGTGTGCCGAACGCGACGCGCGTTCGACGGGCGAAGACTAGAACAAGCGTACTGCCTGGGAAAGCGCTGGGGCGGCCGAACTTGGCGGAGAACGGCCTCTCGAATTCCTAGACTCGAGGGGACCATGACGCTCACGACCGCCGTCCTCCTGCTGACCACCTGCGCCGCGCCGATCCGCGCCCAGTCCCCCGTCACACTCGGCGCGCCGCCGCACCGCTACGCGTGGGAGGCGGGCTGGCTGAAGACGCCCGACGCGGAGCTCGGCAACACGCACGGCGTGATCGTCGAGGACTCGACCGGACTCCTCTATCTCAACACGGACACGGAGCGCGCGATCTCGGTCTACGGTCGCGACGGCCAGCTCGTCCGCGCGTTCGGAGCCGAGGAAGGCGAGGGCGTGCACGGCATGTGCATCGTGAAAGAGAAGGACGGCGAGTTCCTCTACCACGTCAACTTCCGCCTGCACACGTGGAAGAAGCGCGCGCTCGACGGCACCGTCGTCTACGAGCGCGGCTACCCGCAGGAATCGGGCCGGTACGAGAATGCCGGCGAGTTCCGACCGACCAGCATCGCCGTCGCGCCGAACGGTTCGATCTTCGTCGCCGACGGATACGGGAAGTCGTGGGTCCATCAGTACGACAGCGCGGCGAAGTACGTGCGCTCGTTCGGCGGACCGGGGGCGATGAATTGCTGCCACGGCTTGCTCGTCGACACGCGTCGCGAGCCGCACACGCTGCTCGTCGCGGATCGCGAGAACGCGCGGCTCTTGCGCTTCGATCTCGACGGCGCGCCGCTGGGCGAGATCTCGGGGCTGTTCCGACGCCCGTGCAGCATCCAGCAGCACGATGGGTACCTCGTCGTGCCCGATCTCGCCGGACGCGTCACGATCCTCGGGCCCGACGACGAGCTCGTGGAGCATCTCGGCGATCAACCGGACGAGGCGAAGCGCGCACGGAACGACGTGCCGCGCGCCGAGTGGCAGGACGGCGTCTTCCTCGCGCCACACAGCGCGCATTGGGACCGTGAAGGGAATCTGTACGTCATGGATTGGAACTTCCTCGGTCGCGTGAACAAGCTGCGCCGTTTGTTGCCGCCGCTCGCGACGGGCGGGATCGGATACGACGACACGCCGTTCCTCGCCGGGACCGAGTGGCGCGTGCACGACAAGAATCGACCGCCGGCGGAGGTCGTCGCGCCGAGCGGAATGGGCGCGACGAAGCCGCCGCAAGGAGCGATCGTCCTGTTCGACGGCAAGGATCTCGCGCAGTGGCGCAACGGTGCTAAGGACGCGGCGTGGATCGTGAAGGACGGCTACGCCGAAGTGAACGGCACGGGAAACATCGAGACGAAGGAGCGCTTCGGCGACTGCCAGCTCCACCTCGAGTTCGCGACGCCGGCACCGCCGAAGGGTGAATCACAAGGGCGCGGCAACAGCGGCGTCTTCCTGATGGGCCGCTACGAGATCCAAGTGCTCGACAGCTTCGAGAACCGCACGTACGCCGACGGCCAGTGCGCCGCGATGTACGGGCAACATCCGCCGCAGTTCAACGCGAGCGCTCCGCCGGGCGAGTGGCAGAGCTACGACATCACGTTCCGCGCGCCGCGCTTCGACGGCGCGAAGCTCGTCACGCCCGCGACCGTGACCGTGATGCACAACGGAGTGCTCGTGCACGGGAATCGCGCGTTCCTCGGAGCGACGCGGCACAAGGAAGTCGCCACGTACAGCGCACACGAAGCGGAGTTGCCGCTCGCGCTGCAAGACCACGGCGATCCGGTGCGCTTCCGCAACATCTGGATCCGGCGGCTCTGACCCACCGAACTCCTCGCCAGTGAGCCTGGCTCACTTGCGAGGAGTTCGGTGATGTGATGAACGAGCTTCGCTCGATCATCAACCAGTTGATGATCGAGCGAGGCTCGTTCATTCACCCTTGACGAATCGGTAGGCGCCCTCCACGGCGCCCCAGACTTGCTTGCCGTTCGCGTCGAACCCACGATCCCAGCTCGCGAGGAGGTTGGGCGTGATCACGACTTCGCTCGTCGCGAACGACGCGCCGTTCAGCTCACTCGGGCAGGCGCCGTGTTCGGTCGCGCCGGTGTAGGTGCCGTCGTCGCGGCGGGCGAGGCGGATCGAGCAGCCGGTGCGCGGCGTGAGAACTTCCGGGGTGAGAGCCTGGAACGCGGCGGGGTCCTTCCACGCGCCGGCGAGGTCGAGCGGATCGCCGGGGAGTTCGTAGACGTCGCTCACGAGGCCGTGATCGTCACGGTGCACGCGGTAAACCCGCTGGCGATACGGCTTCTCCTGCTTTTCGGCGACCGCTTGCTCGACGTAGAGCCAGCGACCATCCGTGCGCGACGTCCAGATCGGAGCCATGTGCAGGCGAATGTCGCGGTACTCGGGATCGGCAGCGGCTTGAGCGGCGCTCGAGAAGGAGCCGGTCATCCACCCAGCGAGTTCGTCGATGCTCTCACGGGAAGTCGACGTGGAAGAGCAGGCGCCGAGCGCCAGGACTACCGACGATGCGAGGAACGTTAGGCGCATGGGCGGACCATAGCACGCGTTCGATCCGCGGGGACTGAGGGCCGGCGGTCCGAGGAGTTCCGCGCCGTCGACCCTGAGTGGACCTTGCGCTTCGTCACGACGGATCGCCGGGCTCCTTCGTCGGAGCTTCGGCTCGCGAACGCCTAATGCGGCCAGTCCGTCCACGTGCAGGGCGGTTCGATCACCGCGACGACGGAGGCCGACATCTTGCGGGTCGCCAAAGGGATGCCGAAACGGAAGCGGTAGATCCGAGACGAGGAGCCGAGCGTTCGAAATCGACCGGGGCTACCCCGGCCGCGAGAAGCTCGACGTGCACTTGCGCCTCGCGGGCTCGGCGTCATCATTCTCGGCCCGGAATCGGTTCTGGAGCGGATCCGGCGCTCTGAAACCGGCACGGAATCGCGAATCCACGGGCGCAAGCCGACGGATTCTCCCCCTCTTCGGTGCCGCCGAATCGGATGCACCGAGGTCCCCCCCCAGTCTCTCTACGCCTCAGGCAGGGTCGCACAGCGATCCGCTGCGCGAGTCATCGCAACGAAGGAAGCCAACATGTTCCCCGCCCTCCTCCTCATCGCGACGAACGCGCCCGCGGCGCCGACGATCGCGACTCCTGTTACGGCCGACGCACAGCCTTTGTCCGCCTTCCTTTCCGAGGACGCGCCGAAACCCGTCACGGACAGGTGGACTGGCTCCGTCGCGATCGGCGCGACGTATCAGGATGGCAATACGGACACCCGCGCCGTGAACGCGAACGCGCTGGCCGAGTACCGACGCGAGGACGACCGCTGGACCGTCAACGGGTACTGGAACTACGGCGAGACCAAGGACCAGACCACGAACGACTACGTGCTCAACGTGCGCAAGGCCGGCCTCGGTGTGAAGTACGACTACTTCCTCTCGAAGAAGCTCTACGTGTTCGCCAACGCCGGCATCGAAACGGACAGGCTGGCCGACCTGCAACAGCGCAAGTACCTCGGTGCCGGCGTCGGCTACCAGTGGCGCGAGGACGACTCGCTCAAGTGGGGTTCGGAAATTGGCGCTGGGTACTTCATCGAGGACCGCTACGAGAGCGAAGACACGGAGTACGTCTCCGCACGCATCGCGAACAACATCGATTGGAAGATCAATGACAAGTCGAACTTGATCAACCTCCTCACTGTCTACCCGAGCCTGGAAGACGGAGACGATATTTTCGGCCGTAGCGACACGCGTTTCAAAACGTCCCTGACCGAGGCGATGTTCGCCCAACTCCAGTGGGTCTGGGACTACGACAACACGCCGTCCGAAGGCAAGGATCGCAACGACAACACGATCACCCTCGGCATCGGCTGGTCGTTCTGATCCCAGGAAAGCACGCCATGAAACCGCACCGTCGATTCACTTCCCTCGTTTTCATCGCGCTGATCGTCCCTGCCGTCCTGAGCTCTTGTTCGTCGGCATATTTTGCCACGATGGAGAAGTTCGGCTACGCGAAGCGCGAGATCCTCGTCGACCGCGTGGAGGACGCGAAGGGAGAGCAGCAGGACGCGAAGGAGCAGTTCGTTTCCACCTACGAGCGCTTCAAGGCGGTGACGGGCGTCTCGGGGGGAAAGCTCGAGAAGACGTACGAGACGCTCAACGACTCGTACGAGGATTGTGCCGATCAAGCCGTTGCTGTGCGCGACAAGATCACCAAGGTCGAGGACGTGGCCACGGCCATGTTCTCCGAGTGGAAGACCGAACTCGGCGAGTACTCGGACGCGTCGCTGAAGCGCAAGAGCCAGGACACCTTCGATGCGACCAAACGTCGCTACGAGGATCTCCTGACCTCGATGAAGAAGGCGTCGGGCAGCATGGATCCGGTCCTTACCGCTTTTCGCGACCGCGTGTTGTTCCTGAAGCACAACCTGAATGCTCAAGCGATCAATTCGCTTTCAGAGACCGTCATCGCCATCCAGGGCGACGTCTCGAAGTTGATCGACGACATGCAGGCCTCGATCACCGAGGCCGACGAATTCTTGGGCGCGATGAAGTCGAACGGCTGAATCGCGCCCCTCCCCTTCCTGAATGACCAGTCTCTTCCCCCCCCTGAACCCAAGACGGCTCCCATGGGCATGATCAGTGAATTCAAGGCTTTTGCGATGCGCGGCAACGTCGTCGACATGGCTATCGGCGTCGTGATCGGCGTCGCATTCGGCGCCATCGTCGCGGCCCTCGTCAGCGACATCCTCATGCCGATCGTCGGCTATGCGACCGGCGGCGTGAACTTCAAGGACATGGCCATCGTGCTCGGCGAAGGCGAGAAGGCGCCCAAGATCGGGTACGGCTCGGTGATCGACGCGACCATCAAGTTCGTCATCGTCGCTTTCGTGCTGTTCCTCGTGATCAAGGCCATGAACTCGACGAAAAAGAAGGAAGAGGTGAAGCCCGCCGCTCCGGCCGCTCCGCCGGCGCAGGAAGTCCTCCTCATGGAGATCCGCGACCTGCTCAAGAAGCAGAAGAGCTGATGAGCTAGCCAAGCTCGTTCATCAACTGAGCGGGGCCATCGCGCGAGGGCGCGATGGCTTCGTTCATTCTCGGGACCACAGTTCCCGCGCGAACGCCGCGAGTTTCCGGAGTACGGAGTCAGACTCCCCTCCGCCGTTCTCGTGCTGGGGGCCGCGCAACGCGCGGCCCCCAGCACGAGAACGGCGGAGGGGAGTCTGACTCCGTACTCTCTGCGCCCCGTGCACGAAGCGCTGCCCGTCCTCGTCGTCCTGCTCGTCGCGCTCGCGGTCTCGGCGCCGATCGCCCGACGCACGGGCATCTCCGAGCCGATCGTGCTCGCTCTCATCGGTCTCGTTCTGGGGCTGGTACCCGGCATCCCGCGGCGACCGCTCGATCCCGATCTGATCCTGCTCTTCTTCCTGCCGCCGATCCTGTACGCGGACGCATTCAAGACTTCGTGGATCGACTTCGCACGGTGGTTGCGCCCGATCCTGATGCTCGCGATCGGTCTCGTGGCGCTGACGATCCTCGTCGTCGGAGTCGTCGCGCACGCGTTGCTGCCCGAACTCCCATGGGCCGTCTGCTTCACGCTCGGCGCCGTCGTTTCGCCCACGGACACGGTCGCCGTGCAATCCGTGATCGACAAGATCCGTCTTCCGCGGCGCACGACGGCGATCCTCGGCGGCGAGAGCCTGGTGAACGACGCGACGGGACTCGTCGGCGTCCAGCTCGGAGTCGCCGTCGTCCTTTCGGGCACGTTCGAGGCCGGTGACGTCGTCGGTCGTTTCGCGCTAGTCGCGGGCGGAGGCGTCGCAGTCGGACTCGTCATCGGGCTCGCGTTCACGTGGTTGAACCAGCGATTCCGCGCGACGGAGGCGCTGTTCGCGCTCTCACTCGTCTCGCCCTACCTCGCGTACTGGATCGCGGAGCACTTCGGCACCTCGGGAGTACTCGCGGTCGTCGTCGCGGGCTTCTTGGTGTCGTGGAGGATCCACAACCTCCCGGCCGCGGCGCGCGTCGAGTTGTTCTCCGTCTGGCAACTCATGTCGTGGGTCCTCAACGGACTGTGCTTCGTCTTCATCGGCCTCGAAGCACCGCGTGTCGTGCGCGAAACGTCGTTCGCGACGAGTACCGATTTGATCGTCGCCGGACTCGTCCTCGCGCTAGTGGTCATCGTGTTGCGCGCCTTGTGGGTGTTCCCGGCCGCATATCTGCCGCTGCTCCTGTCCCCGCGCTTGCGCGCGCATGAAGGCGGATACCCGCGGTGGCGCAGCGTCGTGCTGGTTTCGTGGTGCGGCGTTCGAGGCATGGTTTCGCTCGCTGCGGCGTTGTCCGTCCCCGCGACCCTCGACGATGGCACACCGTTCCCCGGACGCGATGCGCTGCTCGCATGCGCGTTGTGCGTCATCCTCGTGACGCTCTTCGTTCAGGGAGCGACGCTCGGGCCGTTGGTCGGCGCGTTGGGGCTGCGGGGCGACGACGACACGGACGTCGAGATCCGTGCGGCGCGCGAAACGTTGCTGGAGGCCGGCATCCAGCGCCTCGATGAGTTCTGTTCGGAGACGAGTTGCCCGCTCTCCGTCCACCACTGGCGGACGTCCATGGCCGACGAACTCGTCTCATTGCGCGGCGAAGACGACGACCAGCGTCAGCAAGCGCGATCTCGACTCACGGTCAGCCATGACGTGCGCCGAGCGGTCGCCGAAAGCCAGGCACAGGAGCTCCTCAAGCTGCGGGACTCTGGCCGCGTCAACGACAGCACGTACCTCACGATGCAGCTCGAACTGGACCGACAGATTCGAGGCGGTCAAGGTGGCGAAACAGACTGAAGCGACCGCGCGCGCACGAGCCGTGGACACTGCGCGGCGCGCGCGCGAGACTCGGCTCATGACGCGCTTCGCGACTGGGTTCCTCGTCCTCGCCCTTTCCGCATCGGGCACCGCAGCGGAGCGCGCGACCAAGAACGAGGCGGGGCCGGCGACGCAGTCGCAGATCGCAGCCACGCTCGCCGCGGCGCTCGGCGAGGACTGGTGCGCGGCCGAGCCGCGTGCGGCTCGGCCGATCGCTGGACTCGTGCGCTGACGAACGACGGAGTGCCGTCACGCCCCCAGACCGCGAGTGGGTCGCTCGGGATCGGGCTCGGTCCCGCACGACCCGATCTCAGCAACGCGTGGGTATCCTGCGGCGCCAACCCCAGCGCGGAAACCGGCTCGCGCCGATCCGCGAAGACCGCGGAGACTGCGATGCGATTCGTTCCGACGACGATGTGTCTGCTCGCCTGTTTGACCTCGTGCAACTCCACCGGCGCGCCGCCGACGCCGCGCAGCTCGGCCAGCGTGAGCAACGTGACGATGCTCATCAGCCAGAGGTATCTCGACGAGGACGATTGGGAACCGCTCGACGAACCGACCGCGTTCGGCGTCGAGTTCGATCGTTACGGCCCTTACGACCCGCTCGGGTTCGAGGTCGGGTTCTCGTACGCCGAGGACTCCGCCACCGTGTCGTCGGTCGATGTCGACACCGAGGTCTGGGAGATCTATGCCGGCGCGCGCAAGACGTTCTCGCTGGCCGAGGATCGACTGCACCCCTACATCTCGGTCGGTGCGTCGTGGTCGAACGCCGAGTTGGACGCGAGCGTCGGCGGCGGATCGGCGAGCCTCGAGGACGACGCGTTCGGCTTCTATCTGCGCGGCGGCGTTTATTACACGATCGGTGAAGGGTTCAACGTGGGCCTCGATTACCGCAAGTTGCTCGGCGCGAACTTCGAGGACTCGGGCGCGGAGGCCGACGGCGACTTCGACCAATTCAGCCTCGGGATCGGTTACTCGTTCTGATCGGCGGATGCGCGTCGGAGACTTCTGACCGTCCGCACGTTCGCCTCCTTGGCCCCAGGGTCCCGCCATGCGTCCGCAGATCGTCTTGCTCGCTGTCGCCGCGCTCGCAGCGGCCTTGCTCGCGCTCCTCGTGTGGCGTTCCGCCGCTTCGGATCAAGTCGATCCGGGCGCGGACGCGGCGCGGGCGAGCGCGATCGAAGCCGTGTCGATCTCCACGGAGGCGATCGAGCTCGAACCCGCGAGTTCCGAAGTCGAGCGCAGCGCGGCCGCCGTCGAAGTCGCGAGCGCACCGACTTCCGCACTCGCGATCGCGCCGGAACCGCTCGCCGCCGTCCTCGGCCGCGTGATCGACGCCCGCGGAACGCCGATCCCCGATGCGCACGTCGAGCTGCACGCGGTCGGCGGACCATGGGCCACGGGACTCGAGCTGCCGAAGCGGAAAGTCGGCGTGTTCGAACTCGAGGCCTACGAAGCCCGGACGGGTCCCGACGGCACGTTTCGCCTCGCCGTCGTCGTCCCCACGGCCGACTGGGTCTCGATGTCGATCGAGGCCGGTCCCTTCCGCGGACGAGCCGCGCGCGACTTCGGGCCAGCCGGAGGACGAAACCAACCGCGCATCGTCGCGGGGGAGAATCAGCTCGGCGACTTCGCGTTGACCGACGCGGGCGTGGTGCGCGGTTTCGTGCTCGGCAGCGACGGCTCCCCCATCCCGAAGGCGCAAGTCCGCGTCGAGGGCGGCGCAGCAGGAGATCGGGTTCTGAACGCGAGGCTCGGCGAGAACGGCGCGTACGAGATCGCGAACGTGCCCGCCGGTATCTGGGCGATCCTCGCGAAGGCCGACGGCTGGCTTTCCGCGCAGGTCTCGGGCGTCGAAGTCGCGGTACTCGAGACGGTCGAGGGCGTCGACTTCGCGCTCGAACGCGCGCCGACCATCTCCGGCATCGTCGTCGACACGAACGACCAACCGATCGAAGGCGTGCGCGTTTGGGGTTGGCCGACGGGAAGCGGGCAAGGGGCGGGTGGGACGTCCGGCGCGGACGGTCGGTTCACGCTCTTCCTGCCGCAGAACGAGCCCTACGACCTCGAGGTGACGCGACAGAAGTTCGTCGAGAACTGGGGCGAAGAGCGGACGGACGGCGAGGTCTACGCCCCAGGCACGAGCGACGTGCGAATCGTGCTGACGCGCAAGCAAGTGCTGCGCTTCCGTGTCGTCGACGCGGCGAGCGTAGCGCCGGTGACGAACTACTCGCTCGTCCTGGAGGACGCGCTCCCGGAAGGCCTGGTCCGTACTCGCTTCGATCGGATCCCCGCGGCCGTCGAGCACGTGAACGGCGAATTCGAGTTGGCGGTCTCCGCGGGCAAGCAGGACGTCGGAGTCGTCGCCGCGGGCTACGCGCCACACGAAGCGCGCGTCGGCGCCGACGCGAGCACACCGGGGATCCAGACGCTGCGCCTCGTACCGACGAGCGTGCTACGCCTGCATGTCGTGCACGCGAACAAGCCCGTCGAGGGCACGACCGTCCTCGTTCGAGGCACGAGAAGGATCCCGGGCTCGCCATCGGTCGAGGGACCCTTACCTCTCTCCGACCTGGCCAAGCGCGAGCGCTTGCTCCCGACCGCGGCGAGCGGAGTTCTCGAAGTCGGCGAACTCGCGGCCGCGGTCTACGAACTCACCATCGACGCACGGGGATTCGCGCGCCAAGTGCGCAGCGATGTCGTGGTTCCGCAGGGATCGACCAACGATCTCGGCCGAATCGAGATGGTGCCCGAGTCACGGATCCTCGGCCGCGTGATCGTGTCGCCGGGCTCGAGTGCCATCGGGCTCAAAGTGCGCGTGGGGCGCACTCGGGAACGAATGGCGCGGATCTCGGCTCCAGACGGCTCGTTCACGATCGATGGACTCGAAGCCGGAACTCACGACGTCTTCCTCGAGCGCGCGCCGCCGCTCGTGATGACCGAGAAATCGCGCACGATCCAGCTCGGGACGAACGAAACCGCGGACCTCGTCTTCGATCTCGCGGCGATGGCGCCGTGTCGCACCGCAATCACGGTGCGCGGCGGAGGGCGGCCGCTCGCGGGGCTCTACGTGAGCTTCAAGACGAGCCGGCACTCGTTCACGACCGACGATCAACTCCTGACGGACGAGCACGGATTGGCGCGCGGAAACCTCCCTGGTGGAGAGGCCGGCACCCTCTACGTCGGGCGCTCTGGGCGGATGCCGCTCCACACGCGCGAGATCCCGGGCGGTTTGCCCGCAGGCGGTTCGTGCGTCGAGACGATCGAACTCGCGCTGGGTGAGATCGTGATCGAACTACCGGCTGCGTTGATCCGCCCCGAGCGCGGTGCGGTCAACCTCGACCTCACGGGGACGAACGCGACCGGCGTTTCGCAGAGCCTCGTGGTTCCGACGATCGACCATCCGGGGATGTTCTTCCAATCTGCGGGCGAGCAGTGGATCTCCTCCACCATCCGCGTGTCCGAGATTCCGGTGGGCACGTTCGAAGCGCGCGTCACCGCGAACCGACTCGATCCACTGGAAGAAGGCCGACAGTCCGCTTGGAACACGACAGAGATCTTCTCGGGCCCTCCGCGCTCGATCACGGTCGAAGCCGGCCGGACGACGACGGTCGACCTGCGCACGCCCTGATCCGGATCGCATCCGCCGTGCCGATCGTCGCGATCGGAAGTTCGGCGTCGAGCACTTCACGCGCGCCGATGCCGAGTACGGTCC
>Ga0163152_10001409_pt1 | contig 38019 bp, 24 predicted proteins | sample OliLakLV19MP8IB2_FD_148635 | JGI IMG/M metagenome (GOLD analysis project Ga0163152, IMG submission 148635) | Freshwater microbial mat bacterial communities from Lake Vanda, McMurdo Dry Valleys, Antarctica - Oligotrophic Lake LV.19.MP8.IB-2 | ecosystem: Environmental > Aquatic > Freshwater >...
CGCCAGGAATTATTTCTTCGGAGTAATCGAGGTCAACATCTTCGTCACAGTTATCAGTTGCAAACACTGATGTCGGAACTCCAGGAACGTTATCACATTCAACGGTTACATCGGCTGGCACTCCATGGATTACAGGAGGCGTGAGGTCAACAACTGAAATAGTGTACCAGTCGGTCACTGAATTTCCGCAACCGTCAGAAGCAGTGTAGTAATAAGTAATGGTGTAATTGCAGCCGCTTCCTTCAACAATAGTGTCAACATTTACCTCTACATCATCATCACAAGTATCCGTTGCAGTTACGACAGCCGGTTCGAAATCAGCATCGCAAAGACCAGTCATGTCGTCAGGTACTCCATGAAGTACAGGCTCTGTCGTGTCTTGTATAAAGATGTATTGGTTGAATGTGCCCGTGTTGTAACATCCATCTATGGTGCTGAACTGCCGGATGAATGCATCCACATTCGGGCATTGCACAGCACATCCGCCTTCAAGTGTCACGGAAATATTGCTTATTGTAACTGAGGAAGCACCGAGAGCATCATCAGTAGCCCAGGTTGCAAATGCAAATTCTGTCAATGCCTCAACAGTAACACAATCGCTACCACTTTGTGCTCCAAAACCTCCTGTAGTAAGTTGTACAAGGTCGCCACCGTTGTAGTATCCGAATGGATCGAATGCGGCACCGTCAACATCGTTGGTGGTATAGTACCAGTCGAAGCAAATTTCAACATTGGCTGCAGTGACAACCGATGCAGTATAAACTCCAAATGTGCCATCTACAAGCTCGCCAGCCGATTCTGAATAATTTGATCCGCCAAGCAGAATTGTGGTAGGCGCACTGGTCAGATCAACTGATCCATTTCCACCTGCTGAACTATATGCAAACCAGTCAGAAATAAAACCATTAGAGCATTCAATATCGGTATAGGAAATTTCCATTGCCTGACTGCAATTGTCAGTAACCGTTGGTTCCAGGTATGGAATATCTTCACCGCACTCAACGATGATTTCTGAAACACCAGCAAACCCCGGTGGAGTATCATCGTGTACTAAAATTATTTGCGAATCACTTACGCTGTTTCCGCAATCATCTGTAGCTGTCCACGTGCGGGTAATCTGGAAATGACATCCGCTGAATTCAAGTGTCGAAGTTGTGAATGCTATGGTAACATCCGTATCGCAGTTGTCTGTCGCATAAATATCGGCAGGTACTTCAGGAACCTCAGCACATTCACCAAAGTAATCATCCGGAATATTATGAAGAACAGGGTTAGTATAATCAACCACAGTAACTGTCTGAGAAGCTGAACTTGTGTTATTACAATTATCAATGGCTGTCCATGTGCGGATAAAAAGGTAACCGCAATCTTGAGGAATTGTAACTGCATTCAAGCTGATGAGCACATCATTATCACAATTGTCAGTTGCCCAAACCAGGGCATCCATGATATCCTCATCACACTCTATCGTTACTTCGGCAGGCACACCATAGATCACAGGTGCTGTTTCATCATTCACATAAATAATCTGATCTACATAAGAAACATTGCAACCATCATTGGCGTGCCACATGCGAATGATCTGGTAGTTACATTCATCAACAACAACCGTTTCTTCACAATACCATGCTTCGAGCACTTCACCACAATCGTCAGTCCATGTGATGTTTGGAATTGCCGGAAGATCATCGCTGCATTCGATGTAAATGTTTTCAGGATCTTCAGAGGCTACCGGCCCGAAGTTGTCGCCAACATTAAAGAGTTGTGTAAAGTTGCTGCTGTTATTGCAATCGTCTGTCGCTGTCCACACGCGAATTACGGTGCAGTAGCAAGCCTGATCAGGTTCTGAACAAACGATGAAACCACCGTTTGCACCACCGTCAAAGTTTTCATTTACACCTGTAAGTGCATCCACCAATGATGAAGGTGTGTAAGCATTGCTGCAACCACCCAGTACGTTATTGGCAATGGCAACAACCTGCGAAATAGTCATACCTGCAAATGTTCCGCTGCCGAATACACCACCACCCAGATAATCATTGGATGGAGCAAAGTCGGGATCATAAGAATCAAAAGTCAACGAAAGTGTCAATGCTACCAGATGGTTTGCCAGATTGTTGTGGAAACCATTTCCCGGATTCACATATTCTTGTGTAAGAGCAGCAGGAGTTCCGCCAGCAGGAAGAAATGCTTCTACAGCTGCTGCTGATGTGAGTGTGAGTGTGTGTATTCCGCAACCAACTGTGAGTCCGCCCGGGAATGCTGCTGCAAAATTTGCATCCCGGTAAACTCCTGGATTGTTGCCATTGGCAGGGGCTCCCCAACCACCAGGGGTGTAGGTCTTGAAATCGCAATCGCTCGCATTGTTCACGCAATTATTTACATCGGTATATGTCAGTGAAACACTGTTATCACAATTGTCAGTTACAACCGGCTGGATGTATGAAACACTTTCATTACAACCTAAATCGTAAACACCTGGCTGGTCTGCGAACACCGGATCTTCCGTATCACTCACCCAAATGGTTTGTGAATCAGAAGCAGAGTTTCCGCAATTATCAACTGCCGTCCACGTGCCTATGATTGAGTAACTGCAACCTGAACCAATGATTTGCTGGCTGTACGAAACTTCGATGTATTCATCGCAATCATTTGAGCCGTAAACATTGTTTGGTGGTGATGGAATTTCATCACACTGTACCGAAACATCGGCAGGCACATTGTGGAAAATGATGGGCGAGCAGGTAGTGCCAGTCACCTGCACAGTGTCAGATGCTGTGCAGTTGTCGCAATCAGTTACCACTACTATATATGTACCAGCAGCATTCACATTTATGGATGAACCATTGCTTGCACCCACTATGCCCGGACCCGTCCATTGGTGATCCACATCGCCACCGGACGAACCTGGAGTAGTGTATTCCACATAGTCCACACGGAAGGCGCAATAGCCATTGTCAGATATTTTAATGTAGCGTGCAGCCGCGCCCAGTGTGTAACAGAATTCCTGGTAATTGGTTTGCGAAAACGTGACTGACGAAGTAAGATTGACAAACCCGCTTGCAGAACTTGTTGATGCCTGAATTTTTGCGTCAGAATATCCTGTGCTTGAATTGCTGCAATGTTCCAGCTTCATGTTCACACAAATAGCAGTACCCGCAGGAACTTCCACACCTAAATCAAGTGTGATGTAGGATGTGCCCTGGCCACTTTGCGTCCAGAGTTTGGTTCCTGCATTGTCGCCACAAATAGTAGAAGCCGTTGAATTTTCGAGCCATCCGCCTTGGTTGGCAAGAGGATGATTACAATCTGTAACAGGAGGTGTTTCGCAAACTTCTGCACCGGTTACTGTACTATTGAGTTGAGTCTGTGCGCCTGGCAGGCAGGAAATATCCTGGTTGAGACCGGCATCCACATCCAGTGTGCAATCACCACAATCGTATGAACCATTGATGTCGCCATTGCCGCTGGTAGTGCCGGTATAGCTGAACCAAGTTGAAATACCACTGGCATTGTTATTCAATGAGTTTGCACCATTGCCTAGTTGCAAGCCAAAAATATCCATCTGGTTTTCCAGGAAAAGTGTTGTGCCTAAGAGTGAACCTGCACCTACCAATGTATGTGAGTGATTTGAGTCGAAGTCGTAGAATGTCCACGCTGTTTCATCACCCAGTTCCGGAGTGTGTGCCTGGTTGCCCTGTGCAATCCACTGTGCATAGGTTGACTTATTGTTGAACCAAAGCGATACAACAAACTTTTGATTGGAGTCAGCAATTCTTTCTATAGTGCCGGAGAGGTGAGCAATACCTCCGCTGTACTTCGTTAGTTTAAGTGGGTCAATTGGTGAAGATTTGAAATCAGTGCCATAACCAGGAATCCAGAAAATTCTTCCACCAGCAGATTGGTAACCATCAATAAGGCAAATTTCCAGTGGAGTGCAATCGCCTTCCACGTTTACGTTCACGTTATCTATGTAGTAAAATTCGCCTGCCGCGGAGTTCTTCGCTTTCACTATTACCTGAAGCGTACTTCCGATAAGTCCGCAAAGGCTCAAACTGCTTGATCCAAAATCATTTGTGATGATACCATTGGGCAATGCCACCTCTGCTCCGCCATCCAGTTTGTAGTACACCTTTATATAGTCTTCATCTTCCAAAGATCCCGTTTCCGAAATATCGAGTGAAATACATGCCGCACCTTGTCCTGCAATATCTATGACTGAGCTTGTCCAAACGCCTTCAGAATCTGTGTCGTTGGCTGTAAATGCTCCGCTCTGTACTGAAAAAATATGCGAGCCACTGTAAGTACTTGTAAAGGTTGAAGAGAAAGTGGTGCCATTCGATTGGTTGTACTGCTCATCATACGTTGAATAGAAGCAGCATGGACCGGTAACGGTTACAGTCACTTCATTGCTCTCGCCTGTATAGTCAGTACAGGGATTTCTACGGGCACAACGGATGAAAACTGTGGTTTCGGAAACCGGTCCGGAATCATAAGCGAGTCCGTTTGCACCAGCGATAACAACCCAGTTCCAGCCTGTACTTTCATTTTTGTACATCCAGATTATTTCAAGTGCACCGCTGCCACCACTTGGGTCACAAAGGTTTTCGAACGGTTCCGGGTTGTAAGCACCACATCCGCTTTGGTCATTGCCAATCAATCCTCCAAAAGTCAAATTGTCGCAATCTTCAATGATACTGAACGTGAGCGCGAGTTCATCGCACAAAAGCCCACCCAAGTTGTCCTGGCTATAAAGTTTCGCGTTCAGCGTATAGGTTCCCACTCCGAGATTGAGGACAACATTGTCCGTAGGTGAGCGAAAAGGAACGGAGTTTTCTGTGTTATTGGCTACATAACTGCCCGTCCAGGTGAACTTCACACTTTCTGCATTACTGCCTGAAAGCAATGCTTCAACATTCCAGTTGGATGGGAGTGAACCGAGTGAATATGTTCCACCATTCATCAATGATGAAAACATAAGGCCGTTGTCGAGGTTGTGGATCACCAGGTTTTCAATAGTGCCATTGCACGTGCTACAGACATTCACGTCAACGAAAACATCATTGGATTCACCAACGTAATCGCTGCATCCGGCACGCCTTGAACAACGCCTGAAATAGGTGTCTTCAGTCACCGGGCCGGGATTGTATGTTAAACTGGTGGCCCCCGAGATGGTGGTGAGGTTCCAGTTGGTACTGGCATTCCAATACACCCAGATAATTTCCAGGGCTCCACTTCCACCTGTGGGGTCGGCTATACTTGTGATAGTAGCCGGATCAAAAGGCGTGCAGCCAGTTTGATCTACTCCAATGGATCCTGCATTAGTCACATTGTTACAGGTTACACAACCATCGTTCACTGAAACTGGCTCAGTGGCAAGAGCTGTAAAACAAGAAATGATAACGAAAACTGAAGTAGCGAATCCACGAAGGATTGCATTGGAAAATGTAGAAATTTTCATGTGGTAAGTAAAATAAAATTTAAGAAGTGCCCAATTCGGTTAGTCGGGCTTTTCGGTAATTCGGTCGGGCAAATGTAAAGGTATGTCTTTGGTGAAACCAAATTTATTATCCAAAGTCATTACTATTTGTTCTTGCAAAAGTTGAAGGACTACTCCATACACTAAGTGGTTAATGCCTTAGAGATCAGGCTTCACCACGTTAGTTAATGGGCCGAATAGATATGGTTGGATGCCTTTCAATTCGTGGTTGAAAAGCCATTTTTTACGCCAGAGGCCTCCGCTGTATCCTATAAGTGATCCATGCTTGCCCATTACCCGATGACAAGGGATGATGATGGGAATGGGATTTTTCCCGTTAGCAGAGGCCGCTGCTCTTATCACGTTTACATCACCAAGTTTGTTCGCAATATCTGCGTAGCTGTTGGTTTTTCCGAATGGAATTTTCACCAGTTCGTCCCAGACGGTTAACTGAAAATGCGTGCCACGCGGCTGAAGAGGAACTGTGAATTTTTCGAGTGAATCAACGAAATAATTATGCAATTGCAATTTCGCTTCGTTCAGCAATGGAGTTTGATGTTCTTCTTCTTTCACTTCATTCACAAAATCAATTCGTGTGATGGCAATTGCATTGGTCTCGATGCGCAACAGGCCAATGGGAGAAGGAACGTGGGCGACAAATAGCTTGTGAAGTTGATTGGTCATTTTTGATTCAACGTGTTCAAATTCGGCATATCCGTTCGTTCAAAAATGAAAATTTCATAAGGATTTCCGAAAACGGTGAAGGGGATTTCCGGAACAAAATGCGCAAGTGTTTTGAAGTAAGGTGTTTCGGTGAACGATGTGAGTTTAGTTTTTCCTTCTTTGGGGCAGAAGTGGCCGTCCCAAAACACAATTTCGCCCGGCACGACATCCACCTGGGGTGTGGCGGGATGCGGAAACCATTGTTGTGCTTCTTTATTTCCGAAGCCATCAAGGTCCAGTTCGACCGGCACGAGTGGATCAATGAACCAGATTTTTTTTCCTGAAATATTTTGCCTGATGAACTGGCAACTGCGATACACAAGTTCATGATCCCGCGCTCTTTTTAGCGGAAGATCGAACATGAAAAACGGAATAGCGAAAAGGTAAATGCAGGCGGCTGCAATAAGAATTGGCTTCAACATTCCAATGCGGGGAATGATGGCCAAGACCTCCGTTAAACCGCGGTTGGCCACCAGCGCAAACAGCGGCATCACCGAAATGATCACCCGAACTTCGCCAGCGGAAGCCATGCGGCCTTGCCACCAGGCTATGGAATGAAACGCGAGAAAAATGAGTGCAGGTATCAACGCAAGAAAAAGTTCGCGATTCAGGTCCAATTTTTTCCTCTTCATCTTGCCCCAATAAAAAACATGCACCGCCATGCCGAGGCACAACACAATAGCAAAAGGAATTCCCCAGATGATCTTGTTTGAGGTTACGAAATGCCAAAGTTCTCCGCTACCGTAAGTGCTTTCCCATGCATAAGGATTGGCGGTGAAAACCCAGAAAAAATTGTGGTAGTGAAAAAACCATCCGAGCAGGCTATAAAAGATGGTTCCCGCTGCGAGAAGCAAAAATCCCTTCCATTGTTTCTTGTATAAAAACCATAAACTGAAAAGGGGAAGAAGGATGAACCCCTCCGTGCGCACAAAGGGAAGAAATGAAAAGAGGAGGGCCGACCACAGGTATTTTTCTTTCAGCAATAAATAAACGCAAACGATGGTGACGAGCGAGAACAATGTCTCCGTCATGGTGCTGTTGAGGTGGATGAAATAAATGGGAGAACTGAGCAGAAAGAAAATGGATGGAAGTGCAAACGAATGTTTCAGCTCTTTACTGGTTTTGAAAGTGAACCAACACGCAGTAAGCCCGATGAGGAGTGTGAAAAATTTTGCCGCGGTGTAGCCCAATTGTGATGGGATTGCATAAAGCGAGGTGAACACCGGTTTGCCCCAGTGGCTCACGAGCATTTCGGGATACCGGAGTGCCCATCGCGCAATGTAGTAGTGAGCGTAGGTATCACCCAGTTGGAAGCTACCTCTGGAGAAATAAATAACAGGTGCGATGATGGCGGCAATGACTATCAGCACTAAAAACGCCCAACGGTTTTGCGACCAGTTTTTCAATCCCTAAAAATTTTTGAACGCAAGGAAAGACATTCTGCGGTATTGGGTTGCCAGACTAAGTGGCGAAAACCTGCTAATCGTCCTTCCCCTAGGAGGTTCCTCCCGACAGAAATTCTTACTTTATCTCGCCTAAAGAGAAGGAGTAACGCTCCATTATTTCGTTGCACAAAAGTTTTTTGCAAGCCTGGTCCACAATAGTTTCTGCGGACTTCTGGTCGGTGGCATCTACTTGCAGATTGATGTGTTTGCCAATGCGCACTCCCGTTATTTCCGGCAGGCCCAGGCTGGTCATGGAATGTGTAACGGCTTTGCCCTGCGGGTCGAGCAGTGCATCGAGGGGCATCACGATTATGCTGGCTTTAAATTTCATGTTGGGGGTTGATAATGTGGTTGAAGATTACGGATATTACAAGGTACAAAAGTAAAAGGAGCGGAAGGGCAAGGGAGATGATGCCCGCTCCGATGGCACACAAAGCGAGCACTGCTGCACCCAGTAATAGAAAGGTGTATCGCTGCTGATTTGCGGCCCAGCCTCCGCTCTGAAATTTGAGTGCAAATAATTTCAAGCCGGAGTTGAGCAAGAGGGGCAACACAACAAGGAAAATCAAAAATGATGCTTGCGAAACGGGCACTGACCACACTCCGGCCATCAAATCATAATTGTGTTGTTCCCGCAAAATGAGGGGCCACGAAATCCAGAACAGGGCATGGGCGGGAGTGGGCAGCCCTATGAAATCATTTTTTTGGCGCACATCATTATTAAAACGTGCAAGACGCAGGGCGCTGAGCAACGCAATGATTATCGCCACATATTTAATGTAGGGCGATGCGAAAAGCCCCGCTTCCACGCTGCCCATCATATCAAACACTATTAAAGATGGCACCACCGCGAACGACACCAAATCGGCCAGTGAGTCGAGGTCTTTGCCTATGGCACTGGTCACTTTAAGAGCGCGGGCTGCCAGGCCATCCAGCAAATCGAACAGCGCTGCTATAATAATAAGGAGTGATGCGTAGTAAAGCGGCTTCCCTTCCATCATCCAAAAAAGGGAAAGCGTGCCGCAGGCCAGGTTGCAAAGGGTGAGGATGTTGGGGATGTGGGGTTTCATAAATTCCTAGGCTGAATAATGGTCCTCATTCCCTCGAATTTTAAAAAATGCAAGTATAAGTGAGTGCCGATGACGGATGCGGCTCCGCGCCATTGGTGCGATCCCATCCCTCCACTTCCAAAAGGGAAGGACAGCAGTATGCAAAGTCCCAAAGGAACGATCCTTTGGTAGAGGAACAAATGACTGCTCGATACCACCAAGTCCCGGAGGGACTTTGCATATTTCATCGCTTACTTTTCTACCAAAAGCCCGTCCCTTCGGGACTTGGTGCATGCGAGTCGTTGTTGCTTCTCTACCAAAAGGTCGTCCCTCCTGGACTTTTATATCATTTGAAAGGGAAAATTGCAATTGCGCGCATGATAAACTTCAGTCGTTCGCTTTCCTGTCGTTGCAATAGTTCCACACCAGTGCAGCAAGTGTGGCACCGGCAAACGGCCCCACCAAATAAATCCAAAGATTGGAAAGTGAAGGTCCACCATTGGCCATATCGCAAAAACAACGACTAATGCCCACTGCCGGATTGTAAGCTCCACCGGATATGCTGCCGATAGTGGAAGCAAGAGCGAAAATGGTAAAGCCTATAGCAAGCCCGTAGAACGAATTGCCGTGGTGGGCTTTCACTGTGGCCACATTCAACACCACGAAAGCGAGAATAAAAGTCCCTATCAATTCAGCAAACACCGCCCTGCTCGCTTCCGCTTCGGGTATCATCTGACAACAGGTATCGCTTCCTGTAATGGCACAACTGAGGAAGGCCCCGGCAAGGCCTCCGCTAATCTGGGCGATCCAGTACTGAAACATTTCAGGACCAGAAATTTTTCCACGGATAAAAATGGCAAGCGACACCGCAGGGTTGTAATGCGCACCGCTGATATGCCCACCGGCATACCCCATTACCATCAAGGCACAACCAATGGAAAGAGGAGCGAACACACTGCCGGAGGCCACCGCAGTGCCAATGGTGAAAACAAGAACAAGGGTTCCGATTAATTCATAAATAAGTTTTTTCATTTGGATTTGGTATTAGGTTCAACTTTTTTGAAGGGTCAAACGTATTCGCAACCGGCTATCAAAACCCGGTTAAGGATAACCTACTGTCGGAATGTTTTGCACCGCGATCTTAACAGAATGGTAAGTAGTTGTGCCGGTACCTTTGCCATCACAATTTGAACATCCTACTTTTGTGTTCAGCGTTTTGAAAAAGATTCTTGTCATATCCGCTTCACTTATCTACCTGTTGCTTACTTCAGGAATAAGTATCCACCTGCATTATTGCTGCGGCAAGTTGGCCGAGGTAGGTGTCATCTCTCTGAATAAAAAGTGTTGTAGCCATGAAGATGACAAGTCCTGCTGCCTACAAAAAAATTGCTGCAAGTTTGAAGAAGTCAAGATTAAACTTGACGATGTTCACCGAATTCCGAAAGTTGTTGAGCTTAGTCCGGTGATTGCTGAAATAGGCTTTCAATCAACCGTTTCGATAGCGCCTGTTTTAGCGGATGATCATTTCAACAGTGTCTATGATCACGATCCGCCACCAATTCAATTTTACAAAATGAATTGCTCATTGGTGCTCTACGGCTGAGTTCGTATTGGCTTGCTGCGTGGAATCTTTTCTTCGCACTTATTGTTTTCTAATCCAACAATTTTTTACAAACTATGTTTCGGTATTGAATCGGAACGAAAATTTATTCAAGATGAAAAATCAAATTGCCCTCATGTTCGTTATTCTCTTCTCCACTCTTTCTTTTAATGCAGCCCTGGGCGCTGATAAAAAAGAAAAGCCTGTAACTGTGAAATTCCATGTATCGGGTGTTTGCGGTATGTGCGAAAGCACCATAGAAAAAGCGATGGATGTCCGCGGTGTAATTCATGCCGATTATAACCTGGAGGCTCATCAGCTGGAAGTTACTTACAAGCCCTCTAAAATCACTGAAGATGAAATTCACAAACTGCTGAATGAAGTGGGCTACGATACGGAAAAATCTATCTGCACCGATGAGCAATACGCGCGTACTCACCATTGCTGCAAGTACCGCGAGCTGTCTGATCACTAAACCTGTCATGATGAAATACATAGTGTTATTTATTTCACTTGCACTGGTGAGTGCGAGCCGTGCCCAGTTGATTCGCGGACGAGTTAACGGCAGCACCGGCAACGGACAGGTAGAAGCATTGCCCGGTGCTTATGTGGTTTGGCTCAACACCCGCAGCGGAACGGTGGCCGATGCCAACGGAGAGTTTGAACTGGGGATTCCGCCTGATGCTAAAATGCTTGTGGTATCCTACAGTGGTTACGACTCAGATACTATCCGCTATTCCAATCAAACTTTTCTCGAAGTGTTGCTCGAGCCTGCATCGCTGGGTGCCGTTAAGGTAACGGGGAAGTTGGACGCAACACAGATGAACACGCGCGATCCGCAGCTATTTCAAACCATCACAGAAAAGGAATTGTGTAAGGCCGCGTGTTGCAATTTGTCAGAAAGTTTTGAAACCAATGCCTCTATTGATGCTTCGTTTACCGATGCCATAACCGGAACCCGGCAGATAAGAATGCTCGGCCTTGATGGGCGCTACACCCAAATTATGTTCGACAATGTGCCTGCTGTTCGCGGGCTCGCCTCCACTTATGGATTGACTTATGTGCCGGGGCCGTGGATCCATTCTATCCAGATTGCAAAAGGTGTGGGCTCTGTCTTGAATGGTTATGAAAGCATTACAGGACAAATAAATGTGTCGCACAAAAATCCGGGCAATGGCGAAAGGCTTCATGTCAATGCCTACTCCAGTACTGGAGGAAGGCTGGAGCTAAATCTTTTGTGGAAACCGGAAATGAATCCCCGGCAGCAGCAAAGAAAAATCCAATTCAGCCCCATTTTCCTGGCCCATGGTGCCATGTCTCAATTGCGTTCGGATATGAATGACGATGGTTTTCTGGACAACCCTCTTTTCTCCAATGTGATTCTCCGTAACGAATGGCATCTGGCCACTGATGGCGGTTTGGGCGGTCAGTACACCGCCTCTTATATGCACTTAAACAACGTGAGCGGAAAACTGCAATATGATCCGCAGGATGAAATACGCTCACAGTTGTGGGGAGTGAATGTGACTACCGACCGCTACGAAATTTCTGCCAAGACAGGCTATGTTTTTCCGGATAAGGATTTCCAGAGTTTCGGGACGCAACTCAATGCATCATGGCATGAGCAGAATGGAAATTTCGGATTTCGCCAATACAGCGGGCAACAACTGAGCGCTAGAGCCAACCTCTTGTTTGCATCTCGGTTCAGTGAAAACCATAAGTTCACTTCTGCTTTATCGTGGCAATACGATGATTATCACGAGTCATTGGATACCATGGAACAATCCACATCATCTGTTGATTTCACTACTTACAATTTCGACAGGAAAGAATTGGTACCGGGCGCAGCGTTCGAGTATTCATGGCTTGCAGGGGAATCATTTATCCTCGTGGCGGGAATGAGGGCCGACTATCACAATGTATATGACTTGTTGCTCACTCCGCGCCTTCATGCACGATACAGCTTCACTGAAAATTCATCCTTAAAACTGGCTGCGGGAAAAGGCTATCGCACACCCAGCATTTTAATGGATAATGTTGGAATGCTTGCCAGCAACAGGGACATTGAGATACAGTATTTCAACCCGGAGTTCCCGTTTGGTTTGAAGATGGAAGAAGCATGGAATTTCGGAATCATCTTCTCACAGAAATTTGAGATGAACCATCGCGAGGCCACACTTTCCCTTGATGCATACCGCACCCAATTCGTAAACCAACTGGTGATGGATATTGAAGAAGCACGGGTCGTTCGTTTTTACAATCTCGATGGACAGAGTTTCAGCAACAGTGTGCAGGCCGAATTGCAATGGTCACCCTTCAAACGGTTTGACTGGAGGCTGGCCTACCGCTGGCTGGATGTGCAGACACAATACGTTTCCGGGCTGCTGGAAAAACCGTTGCTGAATAAGCACCGTGCGTTTACCAATATCGCTTTCGAAACTAGAGAGAAGGACAATGGTGCACAATGGAGATGGGATGCCACGCTTCAGTGGATTTCGCAAAAACGCATTCCACCCGCGGGCGAACATGCAGCTCATACTATTCTGCTGAAATCTGAATCTTATGTTCAACTGAATGCCCAGATCACTTATGTGTTTCGCACCAATCTTGAATTGTATGTCGGTGGCGAAAACCTTACAAACTTCATGCAGCACGATGCCATCATTTCATCCGAAGATCCTTCCAGCGAAGATTTTGATGCATCACTTATTTGGGGTCCTGTTTTCGGACGTATGGGGTATGTAGGATTTCGGTGGAAGATGATGTAGGGCGGTAATTGGTAGTCGGTAAAATGAATGTCGGGAATGTTGCCCAACACACGTAATGTGTGCGACCGGCCCATTTTCATAAGTATTTTCGGGAATGTGTGTCCGCGAGTGAAATTCCACAGCAACCAAGAGGCTTATGGTAGTAGCATGCAACAAGGAAATTTCCGAATCTTCGGGACGGTAAACCAACTAGCAATCAGGATCAATTATGCCTGCCAATAGAGCGCAGGTGCACCACATGCGAGCGAACAGCCAGCAGCACGGTGCGATGTTCGTTGTACGTGATGCCAAACTTCATGCAGGTCTCGCGCACAATTGTGGCTAGAGCGGGATAATGAATATGCGAAATGCGTGGGAACAGGTGATGCTCCACCTGGTGATTTAATCCACCCGTAAACCAGTGTACAAATTTGTTGTGAGTAGCAAAGTTGCTGGAAGTCTGTATCTGGTGCACGGCCCATTCGGTTTCAAGTTTCTGGTGCTGACCTGCGGGATCGTGGAAATGTGTTTCTTCCACAATGTGTGCAAGCTGAAACACCACTGCTATCATAGTTCCACACACACAGGTAAGAATAATGTAGCCTATGATGGTGGACATCACACCCACCACCATCATGGGGAGGGCAATGAATACAAACAGGTAAACCGCTTTGGTGGCCCAGAAGCTTACATGATCCCAAAAGCCATATTTCCTGATTTTGGTAACTCCTATTTTTCCTGAGAAGTATTTCTTGTAGTCGAAGTAGAACACCCAAAAGAGGTAGTTCAGTGCATAAAAAATAAATCCGTAGATGTGCTGGAAGCGATGCATCCAATATCGTTTCTGGTGCAGGTTGAGTCGCATTACCGGGAGTATGTCAATGTCATCATCCATTCCCTGAATGTTGGTGAAACTGTGGTGCACCATGTTGTGTTTTGTTTTCCACAGGTGCACATCGCCACCCATGAGGTTGAGCGAATAGCTCATCATATTGTTCACCCAGTTGTATTTGGAAAAACTGCCGTGAGCACTGTCGTGCATCACATTAAAACCGACTGCGGCCAGCGTGAGGCCCAGCAATGCACAAAGAAGAATGCTCAACAAAACACCGGGAGTGAAGAACACAAGCCAGGTGTAAAAGCCTGCCAGTGCAGTAAGCAGTATTCCTGATTTGAGGTAAATTTTCCAGTTGCCCCAGCGGTTTTTGCCGGTCTGATTGAAGTAAGCGTCAACGCGCGTCTTGAGTTCATCAAAGAGCGGATGCTCTTTGGTATTGAATGTTACAAAAGCCATACTTGCTATAGGATGTTTTAAGTGTGTAGGGAAGTAAAATGTTTATTCCCAATTTTGAAAGCGCTAAAGTAAGTTATGGTTGCAGGTACGCTCAGCAAATACTATCAACACCCGGTTTGTGGCAGCCGAAGGAGGATAGTGCAGCATCAAGAGCGGTATACGCAAATTGGAAATGCACGAGACTGTGATCATGAATTCCACCAATGCCTTTCGCGCCAGTTTCGTTGTTCTGTTTCGGACAAAAATGTCCAGGCCACCAGTCGGCTTTGCTTTTGGCCCTGTGCCATGCTGATGGTTCTCACGTCAAGCGCTTTTACTTTTTTCAAGGTTTTGTAAACGGGGCTTAGTGTGGTTTCTTTCGAGATGAGCGAGGTGTACCAATAACACCGGTTGGGCAATTGGGCACTCTGCACTATCATTTTTTTTACAAAAGCATCTTCGCCCCCGGGAAAAATAATTTCACCCTGTTGACCAGCGAAATTCAGCGTGGGTTCAGTTCCTGATTTCACTTTCAGATTGCTCCACTTTCGCTCTGCCGCCTGGTGAACTTTTTCAAGCGATGAATGAAAGGGAGGATTGCATATCACCAAATCAAATTCATCATCCGGCTTTATCATTCCTGCCAGAATATTAGAGGCGGTTTTTTGAACTCGCAATACAACAGAACCTTGCAGCGCAACATTCTTGTCAATGATTTTCTGTGCAGACTTTAATGCCTTGCTATCGCTATCGGCTCCCACAAAACTCCATTGATAGGATTTGTGTCCAATGATGGGATAAACACAACTTGCGCCCACACCTATGTCCAACACATTCATGGAATCACCCACTGGTATCACGCCTTTATTATTGGAAGCAAGCAAGTCCGCAGCATGATGGATGTAGTCCGCTCGGCCGGGAACGGGTGGCACGAGATAATCTTGTGGAATGTCCCAATACTGAAGGTCATAAAAATGTTTGAGCAGGGCACCGTTCAGTGCTTTCACCGCTTCAGGTATGGCAAAGTCAATGGTGACAGTCTGGAATTTGTTGGTGAATACGAAGGGGACAAGTTCTGGAGAGGTTTTCACAAGCGCTTCGAAGTCGTAGCCAAAGCGGTGCAGATTCCTTGGATGGAGTCCTTCTTTTTCTTTGGCGGCTGAATCGGGTTTTGGAGCGGTCATCATCAAGTTTTTGTGGTTGCAACATTAGTGTCACCATCAACACACACCTTCTATGGCGTACTTCATCTTATTCAATTCTACTGCATCACCGGCTTTCGCGCCCAGCAATTTTGTTCCAAGAGGAGATTGCGGAGAGAGCACCACTATGCATGTGCCTTCCACTTCTATTTTGCCAAGGGGAATGCTAAGGAAGAATAATCCGTTCTCTATTTTTATCAAACTGCCTTGTGAAATCCGGGGGCTGATGAGTTCAAGATTGATTTTATCGAGTACACTTTTTTGTTGAAGTGCTTCGCTCTTCATGTTACTTATTCGCGCGTATTCTATCTGCATGTGGGCGCGTGATGTTTCATGTTTATCTCCAGCCGAACTCTTTGAGTCATTCGTTGTGTCTTGTTGCAAATCATTGAGCGCCTTTTGCAGGTCGGCAATTTTTTCATTTAAAAGTTGCAGGCATGCCTTGTGGATTTTTGTTTTCAAATGAATCATTTAGGCTCGCTTTATAATAACATGAAAAAGAGTTGGGCTTTTTCGCCCCTTCGGGGTTAGCGCTGCACGACAATTCGTTTATGATTCATCTGTTCATTTTGATCACGAACCACCACCTGATACACTCCTCCGCTCCAGTTTACCGCGTTAATTTGAATGAGTTTAGAATTCGCAGAGGCATGTGAAAACACCAACTCACCCACCGCATTGTAAACTTCAATTGAAAGAATGCGGTGGGATGATTTCAAAGTGAAAACATCGGATGCGGGGTTTGGAAAAAGTTCGAGTGATACATTTTCAGATTCATCAACCGAGAGAACAGAAAAAGTCTCTGTCCACTCACAACCGGTGCTGTTGGTAATGGTCAACGAATAATCTCCTCCACCATAATTTGGAATTGAATCAGTGGTGCTCACTACATCTCCTGCATAAATCCATTCGTAGGCGCTGTAGATGTCGTCCACCCAAATCCATTCATCACCTACGGTGATTGTAGGTTGTACAATTTCATCAGTGATGATGATGGCTACTTCATAAAATTGTGAAACGCTTCCGCATTCATTGGTCAGTGTAACGGTGCATGAGAATTCACCTTCCCAATCATCCACATTCGGAATTTCCAAAAATGATCCTGTTTCGGATAGTAGTTGTCCTTCAAATTCCCATGCATAAGTGGCGCCTTCTATTTCAGGAATGAATGCGATGATGGTACTTTCTCCTTCGCACACTGATAATTCCTGGAACTCTGTTTCTTCAGGTAACTGCGGCAAACCAACTACTTCAACAGTGTACATCAGGATATTGTATAGCGTAAACGTTCCGCAATCGCTCGGTGAACTAACAGTGAGAAAGTATTCGCCTGCTTCGGGTGCAAACTGCGTGAACGATTGTTCTGTTGAAATTACATTGCCATTGAAATACCATGCGTAACTCTCGGCCTCTTCGGTCCCGGTGCCGGCAAGAAAAAACGGATTGCCTTCACACACGGTATAAAAAACATTCGATTCGACAGGATATATGTCAGGGAATTCATAGAGGTTGATGAAGTACAAGCTATAAGTGCTTTGCAGCACACCGCAATCAGCAACCGCAGTTACTTCACACAGATATTCACCAACGGTTCCGTTGTGAACCAGCACATCAAATGTTTGTTGAGTGCTTACCACTTCACCATTCAAAGTCCATTCGTAACTCATTTCCGCACCGGGCAGTACTATGGTGCAGGTTAGCGTTGTGGTTTCGTCTTCGCAGAAAAGAAGTTCTTGTGCAACAATGTCTGTAGGGAGTTGTGGCCCATCAAAAACAGAGAGCACCATCACGTCCGATTCCACCACCGTGCCGCAGGCCCAGTTCACACTCATCACCACATCGAACCAATAAGGTCCGGGCGATGGTGGAGTGAATTCGAACGACACTTCGTTGCTTATGGGTTCATCGTTCACGTACCATTGAATTTCAAGTACACCGGGAAAAATGGTGGAGGCGTTTGCGTTGATTTCAATCGTTGCGCCCGTGCATGCCTCCATCGTTTCCACCAAATCCCAGGTGATGGGATAAGGATCAACAGCATAAACTGTGTACATCAAAAAAGTTTCAGTAGCGGTTCCGCAACTGTTTGTTGCCGATACTGTGCAATAGAATTCCCCGTAATAGTTTTCTCCAGGTGTGATGGTGAGTACTTGATTCGTTCCAATCACTTCATCATTGTGCGACCACTCGTAGCTGTCAATTTCGATGGATGAATTGAATACCAATTGTAACGGGTCGCCACAACCAGCCAGCACCATGTTTTGTTCGGTGGGAATAATTTCCACATCGGTTCCTTCCACCAATGTGTACATAAGAAATGGTTCAGTGCTGTACACGCAATCGTTTCCATAGTAGGGCCAGCAGTAATAATCTCCATAGTAGAAATCATCAATCAAACTCACTGTAAGCGTTGATGCAAAACCAAGCAAGGCTTCTCCCAAATACCATTCGTAAAAATCTGCCGGAGTATCAGTGAGGAATTCAAGCGTAACGGTTTCTCCAAAACAGACCGGAAGCACTTGATATGAATTTGTCGGAGGAAAAACTTCGGCTAGCGGAATCACTTCGATGTCGTAGAAATACTCTGCAACTTCATTCGCACATCCACCAATGCCTGATATGGTGAGTGCAAGTTCTCCATCCATTTCATTCGTGACATAATCAATGATGAGATTTGCTGATGTGGACAACACCATATCATTCACACTCCATTCAAAATTTATTTCAGGATAACCGGAAGCGAATGCACTCAATTCATAAGGTTGACTTTCGCAAAGAATATCAATTGCCGGAGGTGCGCTGGTGTACAATTCATAACTCTCCGAAATGGAAATGACAATTGAATTTGAAGTGACATTAAAAGTGCCGCATACGGAACCTATTGAACAAACGCACCAATACGTTCCGCTTTGAAATGCTTCAACGGATGGAAATTCCAATGTCTCTCCCTGTGCAATATAATTTCCATCCTGATACCACAATGCTGAATTAAACGAACCGTAACTGGTCGAAGCGGAAAGGCTCAATGTTTCTCCTTCACATAAAATTTGTTCATTTGAAGAAATGGAAACAATAGGTGCCACATCTTCTATTGCGGTGAAGGTGGTTTGAAGCACCAATTCGAACTCACCACATCCGTTCGTGTTGCTGAGGTTTACTTCATAAGCCCCCGAATCATTTTCGGCCACGTTTGAGATGATGAGTGTTTCGTTGGTGGAGATTAACAAACCTTCGTGGTACCACATCACACTGCTGATGTCGGTATTTGCATCAAACGAAATGAAACCTGTTCCTCCAATGCAGGCCTGCGGATTTTCAACCGTGATTGATGCAGTGAAAACCGGGAGCGGACAAAACGAATCGTCCTGCTTTAGAATTCCCAAATCACTGGAAGCGATAAAACCCTGAGATGCATTTGATCTCCATATTTTTCCCAATGATTGTGTTGTGATATACGGAGGTGTTATGTCTGTCCATACCGTTCCCCCGTTGGTAGTTTGCATCAAACTGAATACACCTCCGAAGCCTTTCACAGCAAGACCGTTAGAAGCATCATAGAAATGCATATTGCCGAGGTACCCATTGCCCAACGCAAGGCTTGTACTTGTCCAACTGTTTCCTCCGTTTATGGTTTTGTAAATAAGATTTTGTGTGCTGTACCAGCCAATGTTGTTTGTGATGAAAAAACACTCAGGCAAGTCCAGTGTTGCCCCAATGGTGTTGTTCTTAATCCAGTTCAATCCACCATCACTCGTGAAATAGACATAACCACTATCGCCCGACAAGCGCCCATTCATTGCATCTACGAATTCCAAATCGTACAGGGGAAATGCAACTAGGGGAAGATTGACATTGTATGCACCTGTTGTCCAAGTTTCGCCACCATCAAATGAATTGTGTACGGTGATATTGTTGCTCAACACATGCACATTTAGTGCATCAACAACAACCAGCTTTCCGGAAGTAATCGTGGAAGATTTCTGAATCCAGTTTGCACCGCCATCTGTTGTGCGATGAATTCCACTACTTCCAATTGCGTAGCCATTCATCGCATCAAAAAAATCAATGTTGGTGATTCCCGATGGTGAATTAGCGATATTCCAGTTCTCTCCTGCGTTTGTTGTGTGAATCAAAATATTGATGAAACCGGAACCACCCACGGCCCAGCCCTCAGCAGTGTTGATGAAGTCCATTCCGATAACGTAGTTCACTCCGCTGTTGATTTCTGTCCATGCACTTCCATCATCATCGCTGTGATAAATCTGGCCGTCAAAACCGACTAGAATTTTGTTGTTTGCTGTGGTATCGAAGAAATGATAGGTGATGCGCGAGTCTGGCCAGGTAAATTCAGTATCCCAGGACGAGCCTCCGTTTATGGTGTGTAGAATGCCGTTGCTGATGGAGACAAAAATTTCATTATCGTTCAACACTTGCATGGCCAGATTACTTGAACCGGCTAACACATCTGTCCAGTTCATTCCGCCATCCACCGATTTGCGAAGAGCGTTGCTTCCACCAATCAGCGCATAAATGGTGTTCGCATTTGTAAACTGTATATCAAGGACAGCATTGAACGTGACACCGATGCTCACCAGCGTCCAGGTCACACCTTCATTGGTGCTTGTGTACACTTTGCCATTGCCGCCACTTGCCCACAATTTGTTATTGTCAAAACCATTTGAGTGAATTCCTGTTACGCTGTCGTTGATGGTGAGTACCTGCGTCCACGAGCCGCCAAGATTTATGCTCCTGAAAACTTTCGTGTCCACAATGGCGAACAAAAGATTGTCGTTCACGACATAGATGGAAGTATAATTTCCAAAACCATCGGGAAGTGCACCGTGGTCAATCCAACTCACGCCACCGTCATTGGTCTCCTGCACGTACCAGGTCAAATCCTGCTGCATGAGCGCCCAACCTTCTTGCGTGGTTGCAAAATCAATGGCCAGGAATTTTTTGAAGTCATCGAAATAAACTGCCTCCCAGCTATTGCCATAGTCATTCAGTTTGAAAAAGAAATTTTCGAAACCTGCGTATCCGAAATTTTCACCGGGAAAAAATTGAACACCGTTTTGAAAGTCCGCGCCTTGCCAGTGTGGTGTCCACAGTTGCGCATGAAGTGTTGATTGAATTGCTGACAGAAAGAGAAATGAAGCAAGTAAAAATCTTTTACTCATGATGATTTTTTTAGATGAATGTGTGAAGCTGCGTTTTCAATGGACTAGTATGATTTTGGATTTCAAAATTCGCCTTGCAATTTAGTTAGTGGATAGAACCTTACTGGAAGTTTTGAACCACAGCGCAACAGTAATTGGATGAACAGGACTCCCCCGATGTTCATGGATATTCAATCATCAGGCTCAAAAAATTGATTGAATTTTGATAAATACTAACTATCAGATTCTGAATGATTGTAAATGCTTCCTAACTCCTTTCCATTTTCGAATTCAATTATCTATCAACGATTTCCTTGTTAGAGAAACCAATTTTCTTTGCAGCATAGAAATGGACAAACCCCTCGTAAACAAAAAGTACATCCTCGAAAAATTCCACGGCAAGGGTGGATGGACGTATGCGCGGATACCTGAAATACTTCCAGACAAACACGCTCACTTTGGCTGGCGGAAAGTGAAGGGAACCATTGATGGTTTTGAAATAAAAAGATATCACCTTATGCCGATGGGAAATGGCAATTTGTTTCTTCCCGTCAAAGCAGAAATCCGCAAGAAGATAAAAAAGGAGGAAGGGGATTTTGTTCATGTAGTGCTCTATCCCGACAGTTCACATCTTGAAGTCCCTGAAGAATTGTTGCTCTGTTTGCAGGACGAACCCACAGCTTTGAAGTTCTTCCAATCGCTTTCCGAATCCGAACAGAATTATTACATACAATGGATTTACTCAGCCAAAAAGGAAGAAACGAAAGTGAAACGGGTGGCTCAAACAATCAACAGGCTGATGAGAGGTGAGAAGAGGTATGAAAACGTGAAAGTCACCCTTTGATATTTTTTCGATTCTCAAATGTCCATGGCAGTTAGTTCGTCACTGCGGTTTTGTTTTACTGTCACTCATTCAGCATGAATCAGCCCCTGAGTTTACCTACCTCGACCAAATCAAAAAATGCCTGTTTCGACAACGGAACTATTTCTGTATTTCGTGGACTCGAATCATCATTCACTGGTCTGTTTGATGAATAGTTGTGTTCCCCGTTTTATCAAAAGTATCATCTGATAATTACCAGTTTTTGCCTTTGAGAAAATTGGTCCTGGCTTATTGAAATGATGTAAACGCCAGCACATAAATTTTCCACATTCATTTTGTTGTTTTCGAGCCATTCGGATTTTAAGAGTTCACCATGCTGATTGAAAATATGAACATCGGAATTTTTGAAGGAAGTATCAATAAATTTCACTGTAACGATATCGGTGGCAGGATTAGGATAAAGACTGAAGCTGAGACTTACATCGGTCAATTCATGATTTCCGGAGGTTTGGTAAACCACATTCGATGAATCTCCCACGCCTTCACTCAGGTTATAATAAGAACCTGATGAGGTTGTCTCCAACCGCAAGGCCCGCACTAAATAGTGTTGAAGCCCATCGGTTCCCAAAGTATCGGTGAATGTGTTTCCTGTAACCAAGTCCGAAATCAATTCAAAACCTTGCAATTCCTGGCTGGATCGGTAAACGTAATAGCCAAGAACCTCATCGGCAGAAGATACCCAATCAATGGTTTTTCCAAAACCGTTTGAGGTGTTTTCAAGGATTATGGATTGCGGGGGGGCGAGCACGTTCTGTTTCAAAGTCAAATCGCCCATGAGTGCGATATGTACCATTCGGGATCCGTAGTTTGCATCATACAAAGTTGAATTGTTTTGGGTGACGCGAGTACCGTATCCAATGTTCAAACCTAAACCCATGGTATGAAACATCCAGTGTGGTCTTCCGGCCCACACACAAGTGAGCGCAGGTGTATTCGAACACAGCGGAGAACGAAGAAAATTGTCTTCCGAATCCCAGTCACCAAAGTACGAGCCGAACAACATGGTAAAAATGGAATTTACATTTTGAGTCATCATTTGCGCGGAGTTGCCGATGCCACCTGCACTTGAATAGTATCCACCACCACAACCGTAGGCCCACAGGTAATCGGAAACTTCCAGCGTAGTTAAAAAATCGGCTTCTTCGATGTTGTATTTGCCTACTAAAGGCGCGAAATTCTTAAACCCATTGCAGGCAAATGCCTCACCGCTGAATGCTCCGAAGTTGTCATCAATTAGTCCTTGTTCATTGAGTGTAACTTCTTTTTTTCGAAATGCATGATCACGGTTGAGGTAATTCTTCAGCATTTCATATTCTGTCTTGCCGCTGGATGGCATGTTGAAGAAATCAATTCGTCCGACTTGCAGTTCAATATCTGAAGGAAGATTCGACTGGTCGAATTTGCCATCACCGGGAGTATTGATATTCTCTGGTCGCGAGGCTGTGGTAGCATTCACAAATTCATCGGTCCAGGTTCCGTTGATATCACCGTAATAAACATCTGCCGGCCACGCACCCTGATGATCCGTATGACCATCCGGATAAATATTCCCGGAATATGGAACAGGTATATGACCGACAAGCATAACCGCCTTTACATTGTTGGACATGGTGTTGTATTCACTCATGATATAGCTTTTCACCGAAGCAACGGAATCGGTTCTGGAAAAATACATGCTCGTTACATCCCACCCATCACTTGCGAGATCTTTTTGAAATTGCCATAATTCAGTTGCAACTGAATCAATAAACAATGAGTCGATCAAAACCAAAATTCTCCCATTGTAGTGATTCACCGGATTTTTGATTCCCGCATAGACATAACCGTAAGCGGAAACAGAATTGCTGGCCGTTTTGTAAATCTTATATTCATAGGCTGTATCTGCTTCAACAGTGTTGTCGATGTACTGGCTTGCTGTTCCTGGGAGTGTTGCCACTGCTGCACCCCAAGTGGTGGACTGCAATCCTTTTCGGAAGACATCGTATGCTGTCGCGTTGATATCATTTATCCAGTCTAACGTAATTTGTGGAGGGTCGTCTTGTATGGTAACATCGATCGAAATGGAATAATCTGAGCTCAATTGAGCGCAGGTGTGTTCAGATGATAAAATACAGACTGAAAGGAAGATTGCGCACAGGTACTTCATAGGGGTTCCGTTGATTGGTCGTGTTTGCGGATTGCAAATATCAATGAAGAGACTGTCAGCATGAAGGGAAAAGCCTTAGTGGTTTTAAGGAGCCAGCTGTTTGCAGTATTTCCCCTAAATCGTTCTGGTAAACATTGCTGACACACTGATTTCGACTTCGGAGTTCGGGAGGCTTAGCGACTAAAGGCATTTGCCAGGTCTCACTCAAAATAGCCACCGCTCGCTCAATATGATGTTGTTTGCGGGACAGTACATTTGAATCTTTACTTCAAATCCAAACAACATGAAAAACATTTTACTGATGGCTGTTGCGTTTATCGCATCCTCAACAGTTACATTCAGCCAGTGGAGTACCGACCCTGCAAACCCACTGCTGGTGTGCGATGTGGCCAACTGGCAACGCGATTCGCAGGCGGTGCCCGATGGCAGCGGGGGCGCTTTTGTCTTCTGGCGCGATTCACGAAACAGCGAATACATCTTTGAAGTGTACGGTCAGCGGTATGATCAAAATGGTATAGCGCTTTGGGAGGAAAATGGCCGTCTCATTGTTGCAGATGCTGATGGAAAGAACGTTGTGTTTTTCAGTTTGTACAGATATGACGATGGCAAGATGATTATCTGCTGGTATGCCGGTGAAGAAGGTGTAGCCAATCCCGATGAAAAAATGTGGGTGCAGGAACTCGATGATGAAGGAGCCAAAGTGTGGGAGAACGACCTTGCTCTTTCGGAAGAACACTCCAGCGGGCCACTTTCAGTGGGTTATTATTATACCTGCCAATTGGTGCGCGATGACTTTGGCTTTCATGCGATGATGGAAATTGGTACGTACGGATACCTCAGGATGCGCATGTCGCGTTTCAGCGAGGCGGGCGAGTTGCTTATGCAATACCATGGGGTGGAAATTGGCCCGCTCAGTTTCGGCCATGCAAGCATCACAACCGATGGTGCCAACGGGGCTTTTGTCTATTATTCATCGGGCAATGGTGGGGGAGCCACACTTCACTGCATGCACATAGATGAATACGCTGGCGAACTTTGGGGCGATTGGGTGAATGTGACAGCCAATACCACAGGACTCTCCTACCAGTTCAGCGGCATTGGCGATGGCATGGGTGTCACCTTTGTGTGGCAGGGCGGAGGTGTTAATGCCGAAGAACTTTTTGCCCGGAGGTTAAACACAGATGGAAGCTGGGCATGGGCAGGCTCCACCACCGAGATATGCACCTTTGATGGTGTGCAGAAAAACTTCTACTGGGAAAAGCAGGGCGACAACTACTACATAACCTGGGCAGATGGAAGGCCGGGCATGGTGGGTTACTATGCCATCTATGGCCAGAAGTTCGACATCACGGGTCAAACGTTGTGGCAGGAAGATGGAATTCAAATCGCTGACCTCAACACTTATTTACCCTACCCAAAATTCGCACTCGATAGCGACCTCAACATGTATGCTTGTCACCAATCCACTTTGGCAGGTTACGTGGCCCAGAAAGTGGCTGACAACGGAACGCTGCAATGGGATGCCGATGGCCAGCAGTTGACCATTACCGATTTCAACCCCTTCTACGAAAAACACCAGGAATTCCTTTCCGGAACCAATCTTCTGGCCGCTTGGGTAAAACCCTGGAGCGGTGGTGGCACCGATGGTGTTTACATCACTCGCATTGCGGAACCCAGCAACACGGTTTACATCAATGAAACAGTAACGGCATGTGACAACTATGAAGTGAATGGAATCAATTACACCGAGAGTGGAGTATTTGACATAATACTTCCGGGAGATACGTTGCTCACGCTCGACCTCACGATTGTGGATTTGGATGAAAGTGTTTCGCTGATTGGAACAACGCTCACATCGCTGCAAAGCAACGCTACGTATCAATGGTTCGATTGCTATACCAACCAGCCGATTGATGGAGCCAATGCCGTTAGTTTTACCCCGGCTGAATCAGGAGAATATGCAACGACCATTGCGCAAGGTGCATGCAATACAGTGTCTGAATGCACTATGGTCATCATCATCGGTGTTGAAGAAATGTTGAATGAAAATTCATTCACCGTTTTCCCGAATCCATTTGAAGAATCACTCACGATCCAAAACAACTCGCAGGAAAAAATTTCGTGTGTTGAAGTGGTGGATGTGTTTGGAAGGATCGTGTATTCCGAATCTATCTCACGAACACCTTCTGTTTTGCAATTGGATCAACTCGCTGCGGGCACTTACCTGTGTCGCTTGAAGGCGGTTGATAAAATGTTTTCAGAGATAGTGGTGAAGAGATGATCAACCAACCAGTTTCCTCATCGCCATCATGTACCCAAGGTGCAGGCCTTCATGAAAGATGATGGTGGGTATGGTGTCTTCTATGGAAGCGAGTTGAATACCCATGGCGGTGGTAAAGGGTGTGAAGATTTTGAAAAGACCGGACTCCAAATCCTTTTCAAACTGATCAATGGAAGTGACGAGCAATTTTTTTATCCGTTCAATTTCTTCTTGTGCAATCCACGCTTCCGGTTTTGTGCCGCGCCTGAATTTCTCCATGATGGTTGCATCCACCGTTGGTGGCAATGCGGACAACTCGTAACACAACACCTGCTGGCTGGCCACCACATGGCCAAGGTTCCATGCAAGGTTGTTGTTGTATTTCTCCGGAATACGATTGAGTTGTTCAAGCGTATGACCATCGGCCATTTCACTTAAACGCTTGCGGGTGTTGCGGATGATGTCGAGTGGTTTGGGCATGCAGCAAAGTTGCGAAAACCCCGCATTACGCATCAGGAGTTTTTTCAATGGCAAATGCTTGCGGGATTCTCACATCTACGCAATAGAAAACATTTTCATAGGTAAGAAATGCATTTTGTTTTCTATCACTTGATGTGCGATAACGCTGTTGCACAGTGTCGCAATTATTTTATGGACTTCTTCATACAAACGCTGTTCTCCACATTTGCATATTGCCCGAAGTTGGGGATGATGATGTACCCGGTTTTTTGATAGAGCTTTATGGCCTCCGGTTGCTTTTTTCCGGTTTCGAGGATGCAAGCAGTATAATTTATTTCTGCTGCCCACTGCTCCAGTTCTTTCAGGATGGCATCTCCTATTCCCCGCCCGCGAAAATCCGGTTGCACAAACATGCGCTTGATCTCTACGGTTTTGTTGTCAAATGCCCTGAATGCGCCACAACCCAAGGCCTCGCCTTTATGGCTAAACACCACTGCATTCTCAATGGTATCTATTTTATTGAACTGGGCATAAAACGCTTGTTCGTCTCCGTACTTTACGGCTAAGTCCTTATCAAGAAGAGCGACAAGGCTTTGAAAGTCCGGATCGTCCGATGTAGTTCTTTTTAGCATGGTTGCCAGGCGGCTTTTAGATAAGCCGCGCGAGTCGGGAGACTTGATCTATGGGGAATTACTCTGGAATACAAATGAGTTGTTGAAGCGAATGGCCATCGGCCATTTCACTGATGCACTTGCGGATGCTGCGGATGGTGATGAGTTGTTTTTTTCATGATGGCATTGGCTTGTTCGCTAAAGCGATCGGAAAGGCTGGGATTACAAATGTGTTTTGTTTTGTCTTAAAACCTGTTTCCGGAAAGGTGCTATGTGTTCGAGGGCAAAAACTTCTCCCTTCATTAGTCCACCAAAAACATAATCGAACGACTTCTTTCTTCCATTCCATTTTCTACCGGGATAAGTTGGGCGAAGTAGATTCCTTTCGCATAGCGCGATACATCAATTAGAATTGCATTCCTGTTCCCTGCGTTTTCACGCAACATTTCCCGGCCGATGATGTCAACTATTTTCAACAAGAATTCAGTTCCGGAATTTTCCTTCAGGTAAATTGTCGCTTCATCATGCGCAGGTTGTGGGGAAATTGAAAATGAAAATTCCGCGTTCAATTCTTCTACCGCGGTGGTTGTGCATACAACTGTAGTTTGCAATGACTGCTCTACCTCGTAAACAGGTATTGATTGTCTTGAGGGTGTAAACCCAGCCGATGAAAGCGGAAATGAAGTGCGCACGCTTTCGGTGGCAAAATCTTCGGCCAGAAGTGAGGGCGTATCCACAAAGCCACAGCCGTTGCCTTCACTGTCAAGTTCCAGGAACAGGAAATCCCCTGCAGAGCGGCAATACAAAAAACTTCCGTCAGGCTTTTTGATGTATGGTGTTGTATAGGTGCCGGCTATTCCACCCAGCTGCCAGGTATGCGCCCAGATAAAATTTCCTGATGCGTCCAGTTTTACGTACACCGGCTGGTAGCCCGTATCATAACCAGTTAAAATAATATCCCCAGCGTTGGTTTCTGCTGCCGATATCAGGTAAACAATTCCGCCCGGGATGTATATCTTTTTGCACCAAAGCATTGCACCCGTGGTATCAATTTTTGAAACGTACGAACCCACCTCGGTGATTGAACTTTGACTGATAGCGGTAGCAATGATGTTTCCATCATTGGTGTACAGCGCGTGGTACATATTCTCCTGCACAGTTCCGCCAAAATCGTATTGATAACTCCAGAGCACTCCTGTTGAATCAATTTTTGAAAGCCATCCATTCTGCCCTATGGCATCGGCCATTTCTCCGCACACGATATGTTCTCCCTCCTCTCCAGTGGCGAAAGCTTCTTCCACCCTGACATACGTATCAAAAGGAGGCGTAATCACTCTTGAACTGAACGTAGTGTCATCCACCGTGGATTGAATGCGGTAAAAACCAGTTGTGTTCTGGCCATTGGAACTGAATGCGATTATTCTGCCTGCTTCATCGAAAACTTTTCCCATGCCCCACTGCGAGTGTTGCAGATTGGGAAATTTGAATGCCCAGATCACATTAAAGTTGTCATCGGTTTTCAGCAGGTACGGATAGGTTTCTACATTTCCGATACTCATTCCGCTAAGGACATAACTGTCGCCTGTATGTGCAACCCCCACAACACGCGCTATTGGATTAGGCAGACGTATCTCTGCATGAGCGAATGCAACAAATGCCTCATCCAGTTTTGCAAGGTTGATGTAGGCAGAATCACCTAACCATAAACCATAATTTGAATGACCAACCAGAGTGTTTTGCCCCATGCCGGTATTAAAAATTTTGCCGGGATAAGCCGTGGCCCCTGTAGATAGTGTGTATGCACTTGTGGTTTGGGCAGCGGCAACACACGCACACAAGCTGAACAGAATGGCAAGCAGTGTTTTGGATTTCATTTGGGGTTATTTGGAATTTGAATTTGTAAAATTGATGGATTATCTTGCGGGGCAAAGTAAGGCCGCTACTAGTTCTGTTTTGTTAGCGATTGAGTTGTTCCAGCGTATGACCATCGGCCATTTCACTTATACGCTTGCGGGTATTGCGGATAATGTCTAAAAGGCAATGGATCGATTACGATTGAATTGAGTTGAGGGAAGAAAGTTTTGAGCCGATTTCTCTTGGCTTTCACATAAGGCCTCTAGACTCCTCTCGGGCTCACAACGCGGGGTGATGATAGGCCTTCTGAATAGAAGTAATGTGATTGGTAACCCGAGAAGCTGAAAGAAAACTGAGAATTATGTTAATCATCTGCGGAAATGTGTAACGCACAGCACTTATAGGCCAATCACCTTTGCTATCTGTAATAATTGAAATCAATGCTTGATGAAATATCGGGTAAAAACTAGCGAATTTAAAATTCTACAAAAATGAAAGTGCAAGTAAAAACATTACTCCTATTTTTAATAATTGCTGTAGCTTTTTGCTTTGGCTCTATTGATATGACCGCAAAAAGTGATACAGACGCAAAAAGTGCTTATGCCGAAATGTCGAAACGCAAGGATGCCGATGGCGATGGAATAAAGGATAAAAGAGACAAATGCGCGGACACTCCTAAGGGTGTGGCGGTAAGTAAAGATGGATGTCCCTTAGATGCCGATAAAGACGGTGTGGTAGATTATTTAGACAAATGTCCCCGCCTTATTGGTACTGCAGCTATGAATGGCTGCCCAGATAAGGATAAGGACGGAGTGTCCGACAATGATGATTTATGTGCAGAAGTGCCTGGTCTTACTCGTTTTATGGGTTGCCCCGACAGCGATGCAGATGGCATTGAAGATTCGAAAGACAAATGCCCTAATGCAAAGGGAACCGATATGTTTAAAGGTTGCCCCGATACGGATGGCGATGGTGTAGAAGATGCAGTGGACAAATGCCCGGGTTCTGAAAAGGGCATTAAGGTAGATGCTACTGGATGCACTTACGATGGCGACCGTGACGGTGTAATGGATGCAGTAGACAAATGCCCTGATACCGAAAAAGGAATTAAGGTAGATGCTACAGGATGCGCAGCCGATACCGATGGCGATGGCATTATTGATTCAAAAGATAAATGCCCGAATACCAGGGCTGAAGGCAGCCCCACCGGGTGCCCCGAAGTTAAAGTAGTGGTGGTTAAGAAGCTGCAAACTATTGCCAGCGCGCTCAACTTCGAAACTGGCAAGGCAGTCTTATTATCTACTGCTTACCCCAAGCTGGATGAACTGGCGAACATTCTTAAAGAATATCCCGATCATAGCCTGAAAATGGGCGGACATACCGATGATGTGGGAGAAGAAGCCGCCAACTTCGGGCTTTCGCAGGAACGTATGGATGCTGTAAAACGTTATCTGGTATCCAAGGGAATATCTTTGGAAAGAATAGAAGCAGCAGGTTATGGAGAAACAAAGCCCGTAGCTTCCAATAAATCATCGGAAGGCAGAGCACAAAACAGAAGGGTAGAACTGGAGTTGTTTTTAAAATAATTCCTTGAGCTAACATAAAATGAAGAAAGGGTGGGCGCGAAGCGCCCACCCTTTCTTCATTTAATAGTGTCCATGCGACTTGTCACCCCGAGCGCAGTCGAGGGGGGCCCCTCTTCATTATTACGCAATCCGACTTGTCACCCCGAGCGCTGACGAGGGGCCAACCTCACTCCTTATTTATCTCATCCGCTTTGGCGTTGCAGACATCTCCCTTTTCAGTGTTTTCCATTTTGTAATACACTTCGCTGATGCTGGTGTAGTGGGTCACCAGGTCTTGGTGCCCCTCACCGCGCTGAATGATTTTGTTATGCAGCGCCTTCTCAAAGTACTTCAATGCCGTCTTGCATTTTCCTTTTTCCTTCTACGCATTGCCAAGGCCGGTGTAGCCCTGTATGATTTCCACACTTTCGGCCCCTAAGAGTTTTTTCCTAATCTGCATGGCCTCGTTGTGGGCCTTGATGGCGCGGTCGAAGTCCGAATTGCGCAGGTGCACATTGCCAATATTGCCATAAGCGGTAAATGGGCAGCGAACCTTCCGTTAATGCCTGTGAACTCAACAGCCTTTTACCTTCGCGCACACCTACCTGCAGCGCACCCAGCAGCCCTTCCACTTCCAGCAATTGGTCGAAGATGAGTTTCCTGTTGGCAAGCGTAGTGAGGTTTGATAATTGGCTGCCTGTGGTGCTCTTCGCCTTCCCGCACCCCGCTCTAACGGGCGGGGTGAGGCCAAAAAAGCAAATGTGCCTACAATACATTCAGCACTGAGGCACATTCACCGCGGAGGTACACCACTAAACTTTTATCTCGCAAAACCATTTGCCACGTCAATCTGCAACTATCAATTATCCTGTTAGCTTTACCACGTTCTTTAACCTAAACATTTTTTCCCGATGAAAACTTTCTGTACAATTCTGGCTATCGTGTTTCTCTGCGAACACGCCTCCGCTTCATCAAACACCATAGAGATAAAACATAGCTCTGACGGTAGCAACAGCACCTCCATGTGCGAAACCATCTACATCAACATGTACGATACTTTTGGTGATGGGTGGAACGGAGCCACCATGACCATCTATGACTGGAACAACAACGCGGTATGGAACGGCACCATGCTGACTGGACCTTCCGCCTCATACAACACCTGCCTTTGGTCGGGTTGTTACACCATAGTAGTTACAAACGGCAGTTTTCCATCGGAGGTGTCGTGGGTTATTGATGATGGCATTTACTGGCTGACGGATGGAGTCGCGAACTCCACCACGCTGTTATCATTAGGGGCCACTACCACCGGCTGTACTGATTTCAGCGCTTGCAATTACAACCCAGGGGCCAATTGCGGTGATGCTTCGTGCATATATAATGACTGCATCTTCCTCGAAATGTTTGATTCCGGTGGCAATGGCTGGGAAGGATACCAACTTTCGGTGCTGGACAATGTGGGCAATGTTTTTTTCACTACTACGCTTGCTTCCGGTAGTTACAACTATCTGCAATTAGGTGTGCCATACTATGGGTGTTACCGCATACAATGCACTGGCGGAAACAGCAATTGGGAAGTAACCTGGCAAATGTGGTATCATGATTCCACTTCTGGAGGCCAGGTAGTGGCCGACCAATCGGATTGTGGCTCTTTTATGAGTTTGCCCTTTTATTATAGCTGCAATTTCGGTTGTGTGGATGAGGAGGCATGCAACTACGATTACTTCAGTTCGCACCAGCAGGGCGCATGTTGCTATGGCAACTGCCTGTACCTTCAAATGTTCGGAATAATTTCCTTTGGCAATTCCTGGGGCGATTTCACCATAACCAACTGGCGTGGTGAGGTGGAGTTTGCCGGTTTCGATTACGAGGTGGATATCTGCCTGCCCGATGGATGCTACCAGGTAACCTCCACTCACGGCAACGGTGAATACATGTCGTGGAACATTAGCGATGGAGCGTTATTATACCTGACGGGGCTGGAGGGTGAAACTCATGCCTTACAAGTTGGTGAGATAGTGGAAGGCTGCATTGACCAAACAGCTTCTAACTTCAATCCGCTGGCCAATTGCGATGGCGGAATATGCCACTACAATTGCGACAGTGACCTGGATGGAAACGGTGTGGTGAACGTTGGCGACCTGCTCATCTTTACGAGTGAGTTTGGGAATGTGTGTGATTGAATTGATAACCGCGGAGGCCTGAAGCACGGGCTGGCCGTCAGGTGTATTCATCCGCTTCACTCACTCAAAATCTCTACCGCTCAATCAATTTAGAAATGATTGCATTCATGTTGTAATGAACCTTTACTCAAAAATTAACCTATGAAAACCACACTCGTATTTATCCTTTTAGTGACTGCATACTGCATACTGCCTACTGCCGACTTATTTTCCCAACCCTACTACAACGGCTTCAACTACCAGGCAGCTATACGCGATGGCAACGGAGACATACTAGCCAACGAAAATGTAAGTGTGCGGTTCTCCATCCGGCAAACCCCCACACCTTTCAACATCCGTTATCAGGAAGTACACGCTACCACCACCAGCGAATCGGGCCTTGTGAACCTAGTGATTGGCAGCGGAACTGTCACCCAGTTTACGTGGAGCAATGTGTATTGGGGAATCTACGACTACATAATGCAGGTGGAGGTGGACACAGGAAACGGCTATGTGGACATGGGAACCAGTGCGTTCAAAAGTGTGCCTTTTGCCTTGCGCGCCCAACTGGCCACCGATATGTATATGCTCGACCTGGTGGATGTGGAATTTCCCTCACCCCTTGCCGATGGGCAGGTGCTGCGTTTCAATGCCGATGAAGGCTGGTTCCAGAACCAGGATATAGTGGAAACACAAACGCTTGATGTTAGCGGGGCAAACATTTCCATCAGCAGCGGGAATACAGTGAACCTTGGCCAATGGTCGCGCAGTGGAAATGCGAATCTGCTGAGCACAGATTTTCTTGGAACCACCGGTGCGCAGGATTTGCGCATAAAAACAAATGGCCTGGATAGGATGCGCATTACGGATATAGGAAGGGTTGGAATCGGAACCATTTCTCCGCAGCAAGCCCTTCACCTGCATTCGGCCAGTGCTTCGGCATACCAGATGTTCACTAATTCTACTACCGGCACCAGTGCTTTTTCTGACGGGCTGCTGGTGGGCAGCGCAAATTCAGTAGGGTACCTCTGGAACTATGAAGACGGTGACCTCTATTTAGGAACCAATGGCACAACACGCGCTACAATAAAGAACGATGGAAAGGTTGGTATTGGCACAGCCACACCCGATGAGATATTTCACGTGCAGGACGATGATTGGCAACTTCATCTTGAAAATACATCGGGCAATTTCTGGAACATTGGGGCGAGCGGAAGCTCTTGGGGCGTTGGCAATAGCAAACTCGTAATCAACAACGGCACCAGTTCATCAAGTGCCAAAATGGTTATTGACCAGAATGGCAATGTGGGCATTGGAATTACCTCACCGGTGGAGGCCCTTGAGGTGGACGGAACTGCGCGCCTTGCCCTGATGGACAATACGGCCAATGACCCACTGTGCAACTTGGGTTTGCGAACTGTGCATGTGGACTGCAATGGCACCCTGCTGGTGGGCGATGAATATGAAGATGGCTATTACTATGCGGTGAATCCAACAGATTTCGTCCCCAAATATGACGGTACAGATTATTTCATAAACTTTTCGGGTGAGCTGGAGGTGCAGGAAGGTGACCTCAACAATGTGCTTTACGCTCCAGTTCATTTACCCCACAACGCATACATACTGGAAGTAAAAGCCTATGTGTCGGACTACTTTGCAGATGGCAACCTTACCATTTCGCTGGTGATTGACAATTATGTCAACTCCAATTCTTCGTATGACAGTGCAACCACCACAGGCACTTCGGGCAATCAGGTTTTGACCATTGACCCCAGTGGTGTTTCCACGGTTCACAACAATACAGACAGAGTATTCATCAGAGCATTCGTTGAGCAAAGTGCTGACCCTCTCGGGACAATTAAAATCAAGGGTATCCATATCAAATACAGACTGGGGTAGGGAGAGCAAACGGGGTTACGCAACTAGCGCAATAATTCGTTGGCGCGAAAAACACCCCTGTGGACTATCGCCTTTACCCTAGCAATGGGGCAGGCGGTCAAACCTGAAACACAAGAAGAGTATTACAGTTTGCGCTACTCAGAATTTGTGGTGCCGCTGGTGAAAGCCGTCCAGGAATTGAAAATTGAAAATGATGTACTGAAGAAGCAGAACGAATTCATTCTGAAACAGAACGAAGCACTATTTTTACGCGTTCAGGCTCTGGAAGCTATAAAGCATTAACCAAACAAAACCTAACGTATGAAAACAATTTTTACATTCATCATTTGTGCAACATTCAGTCTTGCAGTTTCTGCAGGCGGCACTTCAAAGCAAATCACTATCGTGGGGGAAAACACACTGGAGCAGGACTGTGTATATCTTGAGATTTACATGTACGACAGCTTCGGAGACGGATGGGACGGAGCCGAACTCTTTGTTTACAACTGGAACTACGACCAGGTATTTGGCACCACACTGTGGAATGGATTTTCTAGTGTTACTTTCATCTGTCTGGAACCCGGATGCTATTCCATTAGTGTAAGCTCCGGCTTTTTCCCCAGCGAGATTTCATGGTATGCATCCGATGGCCTCACACTGCTGAGTAGCGGAACTACGGGCACCTCCCCCCAATTCACCCTGGATGCTGCCGTGCAGGGCTGCACCGATTCCAGTGCCTGCAATTACAATACATCCGCCACCTGCGATGATGGCTCTTGCAGCTACTGCTACGGCTCTTGCTACTCTCTGGGGATGGAAGATGGTGATGCAGACGGATGGAATGGTGCCTATTTCACCATGACCAACAATGCCGGAGACTTTGTGATATCCCAAACCCTTGATGCAGGTAATTTCGAATACGCATTCGGCTGCCTGGAGCCAGGCTGTTATGAAATAAACGTGAGTGGCGGCACTTTCCCGTCAGAGATATCGTGGAGCCTGTACACTCAAGCAAATAACGGATATGTTTTTGGCGGAGCGCCCTATTCAGCGCAAGTTGGCATTGAAGGCCCTTGCGGTGTTGGCGGTTGTGTTGATCCACTGGCCTGCAACTATGATGCATTCAGTAGTTATCAGAGCGGCCTCTGCTGCTACAACGAATGTGGTTATATTTACATGTATGACACTTTTGGAGATGGCTGGAATGGTGCCACCTATAGCATTACCAACTGGGCAGGATGGGTGGTGCAGCAAAGCACGCTTGCCGATGAATTCGGTGGCTACGACCCACTGTGCCTGCCCCATGGCTGTTACCAGCTTACGGTTACAGGCGGGTCATTTCCAGGCGAACTTAGCTGGGATATGTCCGGATATGGCAACACCCTGGTTGGAGGCGCGGGCGAAACCGTGAACTTTCAGGTAGGAACCAACATCATATCGGGATGCACCAACCCGGTGGCCGCCAACTTCAACCCGCTGGCAAACTGCAATGAAGGCTGCAACTACACCTGCGATGCGGACCTTGACGGAAATGGCCTGGTAAACGTGGGCGACCTGCTCATATTCACCTCGCAGTTCGGGCTTATCTGTTATTAGGAGACCATAGACCATAGACCTACCGATGACAATAAGCATTATGTAACTGGCAACGAACAACGCAGTTACTATGGACTATAGTCTATATTCTATGGCCTTTTCCACTTTACTGCCATTGATGTTTCGCCAGTACATCAAAACACCTGTTTCGCCAAAAAGATAGACAGCCATGACAGTAAAACGATTCTTTAGCCCTCAATGCCCAAAGCACAAATTATTGAAATCAATCATTTGTTTTGATTTAATGAAGCTCTTTCTCACGCGGAGACTCATGGATGCGGAGGGAATAAATTCTTTGCGCCTTCACTACTTCGCCTGAGATCAAAAAAAAATTATTCACAAATGGTTTATGTGCGCCTAACATTCCCCTTCTTTGCTTCCAAAACCAAAACCCTCATACAGTATGAAAAACAAATTCTACATTCCAAAGACTATTCTGTCTTTGATGATCACTGCTTTAATTTTTATTACTTCGCATGTCAATGCACAATTTGGTGCAGGCAACATTGTGGCCTATCGTGTAGGTGATGGAGTGGGTGCACTTACCGGTGCAGCGGCACCGGTCTTCATTGACCAATACACCAACACCGGATCATATGTGAGCACGTTTGCCGTGCCCACTACCGGGGCCGATAGACTTGTGGCCAGTGGCAGCGCATCAGCCGATGGAAAACTTTCCGTAAGTACAGATGGATCGAGCATTGTGTTTACTGGTTATGATGCTGCCGTGGGCACTGCATCCGTTAGCAACACTACGGGCGCTACGGTAAACAGGATAGTTGGTAAAATGAATTTGGCGTATGTGTACACGCAGCCATTTTCATCAGCAACTCTTCATGGCAGCAACAACATTCGAAGTGCCTGCTCCGATGGCACCAATGTGTGGTGCGATGGCAACGGTTCCGCTGCTACCGGAGGAACCACTTACTTCGGACCGGGCGCAGCGGTGCAGGTAAGTAGCACCACGCTCAACCAACGTGCTGTAAGAATTTTTAATGGCCAGTTGTATTACGCCACAGCATCCGGAACAACACGAGGTGTTTATGCTGTGGGAACCGGAACTCCAACCACATCAGGTCAGGTTTCAGTAAACGTTATCAATACCGGTAGTGCATCCAACTCTACTGACCTTGCTTTTAATGCATGCGGTACCATTTGCTACATCGCTGATGATCGCAGCTTGCTTGGTGGTGGTGGTGTGCAGCGATGGAATCTCATTGCTGGAGTTTGGACTTTGGGCTATACGCTCGCTGTTTCCACATCATCAGGATCAACATCAGTATGTGTGGATTGGAGCGGTGCCAACCCCATTGTGTATTCAACAGGTTTGAATGCAACTACAATGGACATAGTGAAAATAACTGACACCGGTGCAGGTTCTCCGCTAACCGTTCTTGCCTCATCTCCGGCCAATACATTTTGGAGAGGAATCACTTTCGCTCCTTCTTCATGTACTCCAGTAACATGGTACCAGGATTTGGATGGCGATGGCTTCGGAAATAATTCAGTTACACAATTGTCTTGCACTCAACCTTGCGGCTATGTTATAGCTGGGGGCGACTGTAGTGATGGCAACAACACCATCTATCCGGGCGCTCCTGAAATTGTGGGCAACGGAATAGATGAAAACTGCAACGGTGGCGACCTCTGCTATTGTGATCTTGACAATGACGGATACCTTGTTGACTATATCTGCACAACAAGCAGTGGTGACCTCGATTGTATTGATGTTAATGAAGGTGTTGGCACTGATCCCCTTGGCGATTGCAACGACAATGATGGCAACATCAATCCGGGAGAAGCAGAAATCTGCGCCAATGGTATTGATGATGATTGTGATTCATCCATTGATGAAGATGATCCGATTTGTCAGAATGGAGGAACTCCAACTGTCTTCTGCGGCTGTAATTGTTTGTCGGGTTATTCAGGAT
>Ga0163152_10001410_pt1 | contig 37998 bp, 34 predicted proteins | sample OliLakLV19MP8IB2_FD_148635 | JGI IMG/M metagenome (GOLD analysis project Ga0163152, IMG submission 148635) | Freshwater microbial mat bacterial communities from Lake Vanda, McMurdo Dry Valleys, Antarctica - Oligotrophic Lake LV.19.MP8.IB-2 | ecosystem: Environmental > Aquatic > Freshwater >...
CTTCAGGCGGAAGCGCTTCTTGCTTCGACCTGAAGCGTGAATCCGTCTCTCACTCGAAGTGTAGAGCACGATTCACGATTTGGATAATTCGATCCAAATCGATCGTGCTCTAACGTGGACCATCGGCGGCGAGGCGCTCCATGGCCGCCGCATACACCCCGTCCCGACCCATCGCGCCCACGACCAGCCCATTTGGAAAAAGCCTGTCGAAAGCCGGATCGAGCACGTTGAGACCGCCTGTCAGGGCGCCATAGGCCGGCATCACCAGGCGCTCGCCGTCGCTGGCGAAGCACCTCGCGCGAACCGCCCTGCCGCGACCAGTCACCAGCGCGCAGGGATGGAGATGCCCCGCGATCTCTCCCCGCCCCCCCGGCGTCGGCTCGTGACGAAAGGTCAGTGCGCCAAGGACCAGTTCCATCGCCGCCCGGCCGCCGAGATCCTCCGGCGCCATGGGATCGTGATTGCCTTCGATCCACACCCAGTCGCAGGCCGCCGTCATGGACCGCACCCGCGCCACGTCGTCGGGCGCCATGCGCGCCCTCGCCCGACGGTCATGGAAACTGTCGCCCAGGGAAATCACGGTCGTCGGACGCAACGCGACCATCAGGGCCGCAATGCGCGCCAGCGTGGTCCGGGTGTCGTAGGGCGGCAGCATCTGCCCCCGGGACGCATGGGACGACCCTTTTTCGAGATGCAGGTCGGACACGACCAGCACGCTGGCGTCCTCCCACCACAGCGCACCGCAGGCCTGCGCCTCCAGCCGCGCCCCGGCGACGGTGAACGCAAGCGGGCGCCTGTCCGTTCTGGGTCTGGGGGCGGCTGCGAACATTTGCGGAACCTGACCGGCGTCGCGGACGCCGTCAACTCCGGACGGCGCGCTGGCTCAAGACATCGCGTCGCGCACCAGATCGTCCTCGGCGTCACGCAGGATCGCTTCGGCGGCGTCCCCGCCGAACACCGGCTCGCGGCCGATCTCCAGCATGACAGGAACGGCAAAGGGCGAGATCAGGTCCAGCCGCGCATGGACGATATGACCCCGGATGCGGTCCAGCGCCTCGCCCAGCCGACGCACATCCAGCAACCCCTCGCCGGCGTCCTGCCTCGCCGCCTGCAACAGGATGTGGTCAGGCTCGTGCGAGCGCAGCACGTCATAGATGAGATCGGTGGAGAAAGTGATCTGCCGTCCGGTCTTTTCCATTCCCGGATAGCGCCGTTCTATAAGGCCCGAAATCATCGCGCAGGTCCGGAAGGTGCGCTTCATCAACGCGCTTTCCTCCAGCCAGGCGTCGAGATCGTCGCCCAGCATGTCCTGATGGAACAGCGCGTCCATATCGACGCCCCGCAGATCCTCGAGCGCCCACACCGAAAGCGCGTATTCCGACGCCACGAACCCCAGCGGCTTCAGCCCTGCCCGCTCCATCCGGCGCGTCAGCAGCATGCCGAGCGTCTGATGCGCCAGGCGGCCCTCGAACGGGTAGCAGACCAGATAGTGGCGGTCTCCTCGCGGGAAGGTCTCGACCAGCAGCTGGTTTGGTTCTGGAATGATCGACTTGCGCTCCTGCACCTCGATCCACTCGCGCACCTGGTCCGGCAGATTCTTCCAGTTGTCGCGGTCGAACAGGATGCGGCGGACACGATCGGCGAGAAATGTCGTCAGAGGAAACTTGCCGCCATTATAGCTCGGGATCGCCGGGTCAGGATCGGTCGTGCGCGTCACCAGCGCATCGGTCTCGGCCATCGCCTCGAAGCGAAGCACCTCTCCGGCAAACAGGAAAGTGTCGCCGGGCGTCAGCATCTCGAAGAAGTATTCCTCCATCTCTCCCAGCTTGCGTCCCGGCCGCATCAGCCGGGACTTCGCTTCGCCAGGAACGCGCCGGCCCATGAAGCTTACCAGCCGCACAGACACCATCGGACTCTCGACGATGACGCCGACATTCATCCGGTGCTGGCGGCGAACATCGTCATTGCGCGCGCGCCAGACCTTGTCCGGGAACTTTACGATCCGGCGGAAGCGGTCATAGGTCTTCAGCGCATAGCCGCCGGTCGCGACCAGATCGACCGTCCGCTCCCATGTCTCCCAGTCGAGGTCGGCATAAGGCGCCGCGACCCTCACCTCATCGTAGAGCGCAACCGCATCGAACCCCTCCCCGCAGGCCCGCCCCATGATGTGCTGCGCCAGCACGTCGATCGCCCCGCGCCGTGGACCCGGCCCGTCTAGCTCGTTCGCCGCCACCGCCTCCACGGCGGCCAGGCACTCCAGCACCTCGAACCGGTTCGACGGCGCCAGCAGAGCGCGCGACGGCTCGTCCATCCGGTGATTGGATCGTCCGATGCGCTGGATCAGCCGCGACGATCCTTTCGGAGCGCCTATCTGTACCACCAGGTCGACATCTCCCCAGTCAATGCCCAGGTCGAGCGTCGAGGTGCAGACCACCGCCTTCAGCGACCCGGCCGCCATGGCCGCCTCGACCCGCCGCCTTTGCTCGACCGCCAGCGATCCATGATGGAGCGCGATCGGCAGGGCGTCCTCATTCACCCGCCACAGCTCCTGGAACATCATTTCGGCCTGGCTGCGGGTGTTGACGAACACCAGCGCCATCTTTGCGCCCTTGATCTCCTGATAGACCTCGGCCACCGCGTGCCGCGTCGAATGCCCTGACCATGGGATGCGCTTTTCGCTGTCCAGCACCCGCAGGTCGGCTTTCGCCCCGCCCATGTAGCGGATGATCGGCGTGCCCGGTCCGAGCCAGCGCGCCAGCGCTTCCGGGTCGCGCACCGTCGCCGACAGGCCGACATGCCGCGCGCCCGGCGCCCAGATCCTCAGCGTCGCCAGTCCCAGCGCCAGCATGTCGCCGCGCTTTGTCTGCGCGATCGCGTGAACCTCGTCGATGATCACCGCCTGAAGATCCTGGAAATAGACCTTCGCATGTTCCGAGGCGATCAGCAGCGCCAGCTGTTCCGGCGTTGTCAGAAGAATGTCGGGCGGCCTCGCCCTTTGCCTCTGGCGCCGCGACTGGCTGGTGTCGCCCGTGCGGGTATCCAGCGTGATCGGAAGCGCCATCTCGGCCACGGGCGTCATCAGGTTTCGCGCCACGTCCGCTGCCAGCGCCTTCAGGGGCGAGATGTAGAGCGTGTGGAGAGCCGGAACCGTTCGTGGCGGGCGTCCGGCAAGATCGATCAGGCTTGGCAGGAACCCCGCCAGCGTTTTCCCGCCCCCTGTGGGAGCGATCACCAGCCCGCCTTCTCCCCGTTGCGCCGCCTCCAGCAGGTCTCGCTGATGCGGGCGCAGCCCCCAGCCGCGCTCGTGGAACCAGCCGGCGAACGGCGCCGGCAAGAGGTGAGCTGAACCGGGATCGTCCGCCATGCCCTCAAAATAGGACGGAGAAGGACCCGTGTCGCTGCCGTTTACATATGGTTCAGCGGCGGAAACAGACTACTGTATTCCCAACCCAGAGGATGCGCCGCGCATGAACCGTCTCCTGCCCTGCATCGCTCTCGGCATACTTGCGGTCATGCCCGCCTTCGCCGATCAGGCCGCGTGGCCCGATCTCTTCCGCCGCGCATTCTCCGCTGAACCCGCGGTCCAGCTTTACGCTTATGATTTTCTCGACGAGCGCGACGGCGACCGCCCCGGCTTCACGCGCGGGCGCATCGACCCGTCGAAACCGGAGGGCGAGCGCGTCACCATCTACGAGGCGACGGGAGACAAGGTCGATCTCAAGAAGATCGACAAGCGCTATGAGCGCAATGCCGACGGCGACATCTGGTGCGATGAACTCTCCGGCGGACCGGACGGCCCCGTTTCGGACAAGGGCGCCAGCGCCGACGGCCGCCTGTTCGCCTTTACCCCGCTGCCAAAGCCCGACGCCGAGGACGGCGAAAAGAAGCTCTACAGGCAACTCGCCGCCATGGTCGCCATCGACGAACGAACCGCCCAGATCAGGACTTTCACCGCGACCCTGACGGCACCGTGGAAACCCATGGTGCTCGCCAAGCTCGACGCGGTGGAGATGACCGGCAATTGCGCGCCGGCCCCCAATGGCCGCGCCTTCAGCGCCAGGATGAAGATGCGCATCGCCGGCTCGGCCCTGGGCAATGATTTCAAGCAGGACGTCACCCACTCGATCAGCAATCTGACGCCGGTCGGCTCGCCCTGACTCATTGCCGAAGCCGACGCAGTCAATCGGGCATTCTCCGCGTCCTTGCGCCGCCCGGCGCGATCATCCGAGCAATTTCTTCAGGCGGACATAGTCGGCCTTGGAGTTGTGCCGCTTATCCATCGGCACGGCCTTCATCACCACCAGTTCGATGTCGCCCATGGCCCTCGCACGCGCCTGGAGGCGGGCCGCGTCCAGCCCCTTGCCCGACACCGCCAGCCTCGCCTGGCCCCCCGCAAGCAGCGCCGCCTGCGCGACGCCCGGCCAGCTCAGCGCGGCTGTCTCGATCGCGAACGGAAACAGCCCTCCGGCGGCCGCCTCCTTGCGTCCCAGCAGCCACAGCCGCCCGGCCCCGTCGATGCGCGCGGCGTCGCCCGTCCGGTGCCACAGCTTGCCGTCGCGCACGGACTTCGTCGTCCGGTCGTCTTCCGGATTGAGATAGCCTGCGTTGACATGCGGGCCCGCAACGAACACCTCGTCCTCGCGCAACTCGACCTCGATTTCCGCGATCGGTCTGCCCGCCAGCAGGCCCTCTCCCCGGCTCATTCCGTCCCAGTCAGCCCCGGCAATCTCTTTCAGCTCGATATGAGCAATCGGCTCGGCCTCCGTCGAACCATAGACCGCATGCACAGCCGCCCCCGGCGCCGCGCGCTCGACGGCGTGCAGCAGGTTGGGAAAGACCGGACCGCCGCCCGTGAACACAGCGCTCAGCCCCGGCATCGGCGGCGCGTCCCCGGCGATCCGGGCGCAGACGGCTGGCGGGGCCACGATCCGGTTGATCCTGTGCGCGTCGATCTGCGCCCTTAGCCTGCCGCCATCCAGTTGCGCCGGCCGCGTCAGCCGCCCGGAGGGAATCACGCTGGCCGCTCCCGCCGCCAGATTGGACAGGATGAACACCGGCAGCGAAATGAGATCGACATCTTCCGGGGTCGTCCGGCGCACCTTCTCCAGCAGGGCGTGCTGCAGCATCAGGAAATCCGCCGACCGTACAATTCCCTTTGGACGGCCGGTGGAGCCGCTGGTGAAGGTGATCAGCGCCGGCGCGCCGCCGGGCAGGTGCGCCACCCGGTCGCCGTATCCGTCGCGATCGTCCGGGTCCGGCAACAGCCTCAGCGATCCAAGAGCCGGCGAGACGAGGCGCATCGCCCGGCCCAGCCCTCCCGCCGCCATCGCCTTGGGCTTGGCCGCCTCGATGGCGAGGGCGAGCCCCCTCAGCCCTGCCGCAGGCTCCGGAAACATCGCGACGGCCCCCAGTCGGAACACCGCCAGCAACGTTTCGTAGAGCTCGACCGAAACGCCGCGCGCGATCAGCACGATGTCGCCCGCGCCGATCCCCGCGCGCTGCATGGCTGCGGCCCGCGCCGCCGAACCCCGCGACAGTCCCGCAAAGCTCACCTTCCCGCCCCTCGGCGTGATGATCGCGACCGCATCGGGCCGCGCCTCGACCTGCGCCAGAAAAGCGTCGATCAGGTTCACGGCTCAACGCCCATCAGAAAACCTGGCCCCACAGGGCGTAGCGCCGGAAAACCTTCGCATCGGTATTGCCGCTGTGCCGCGCCGAGAGGTTGCTGTCATGCATCAGCGCATGGATGACTGTCCCGAAGCCCCTGTCCCTCGCCCGCTCGTGGAAAGCGTTGGCCAGCATCGACCCGCCGCCCTTCACCCGCGAGGCGTAGGTCTTGAGAATTACCGTCCTCGTCCCTGGCCCCTCGGCCAGATTGGGGATGGCGAACAGAAACGCCTGCAGGGCGCCGTCCCCGTCCTCCGCCAGCAGCACCAGCCCGGGATCGATCGCCGCCAGCACGGGCCGGTAGGCCTCGAAGAACGCCTCGAACGAAATCGGGGCGTAGAAGGCGTTGGCGGAAAAGGTCTCCAGCGACAGCCGATGAATTTGCGCCAGCTCCTCCTTCGCCCGCGCCGGCTCGAACGTCCGCAACCGCAGGCCGGGCGGCGCAGCCGTCGCGCTTGCCAGCACATCGGCTGGACGCTCCGCCGAGAGATAGCGCGAGACCACGCTCCACCCGGCCAGCTCGAACGCCTCCACATGACAGGCGGGGTTCGACGGCTCCATCAGGAAAGGCGCGCGTCCGTCGCTTTCGACGACCAGCCTGTGCCTGCCCCAGGTGTCGCCATCCATCGGACCCAGCACGGCGCCGAATCCCTCGCTTCTCATCTTCTCGGCAATATGCTGGAGCAACCCGGCGCCGGCCTTCGCCGTCTCGCAAGCGAACGCCCCCACCGCCGCGGTACGCGCCCCGTTCAGCGACGGCGCCGCGCGCCAGATCCCGGCGCTGGCGCCTTCGATCGCGAATGTCTCCGGTGCGCTCATGCGGGCGACGCCGGCAATGCCGCCAACCCGACCGCCATGCTGACCCCTCCCAGAACCACCCATGGCCGTTCGCTGGCGTGGCGGCGGAAGAACCAGCCGGTCGCCGCCACGATCAGGATGCCGCCGAGGCCCAGGCCGGCGAACAGCCAGGTCTCCGGCCTTTGCCCCTCCACCCAGAGCGTGCGGACCGACATGGCCCCCCACGCCAGCGCCACGGCCGCCAGCACCACCGGCCAGCCTGCTCCGAACCGGGCCACGATGCCGGCGGCCAGCGCCGCGAAGGCGAGGTTGTAGGCGAAGATCGTGTTGACCTCTCCGATATTGCTGGCGAGGAAAAAACTCAATGCGATCGCGAACACCACCAGCATCAGGTTCAGCGCATCATGGCGGGGCCGCCCGACCTTGAGGAGCCGCGTGCAGACCAGGTAGGCGGCGACCGCTGCGGCTGGCGCAATCAGGCTGAGCACGCCGGAAAAGATCGCGATGCAGAAGAACAGCGTCGCGCCGATGGCGAGGAGATGCCGGTCCGCGCCCGACCGCCGCGTCGCCCACAGCAGCGCCATCAGCGCCAGCAGGAACAGCCCCGATATCGCCGCCAGCCCTCCGACGCCCAGATGGATCAGGTTGGCGAGCAGAAAATAAAGACCAAGCGGAATGAACAGATTGTCCAGCCCGCGCCAGCTCGCGGCTTCAAGCAGCGCCCCGAACACCGCCGTGATGAAAGCCAGCAGGATGACCTCGCCGCGTCCGATATCCGTGAGCAGCAGGAACGCCATCAGCGAGACCAGCCATGCGGTCATGGCGAATGCGACCACGCCCTCGACGCTTTTCAACCCTTCCTCGATGCGGAACTTCCTCTGGCCGTAGCGCGAACCGACGAGAGCGCTGGCCGCGTCGCACAGCGTCAGGATCAGGATCGGGAGGATGTAGAGCACCGGTCCCATCGTCGGCTTGTCCTGCTCGGTCATCATGATGAAATGACCGTCCTTGAGCCAGAACAGCAGTGCGACCGAGAGGGCGAACAACACTTCGCCATACGACACCCGCCGGACGGCATGGAGGCCTTCCCCGAGGCTTGTCCGCAGCGCGCCTCGCGCCAGCGCGAACAGCCCGGTCGCCAGCGCGCACATTGTCGCCACTTCCCAGGGCGAATCGAAAATCCAGGGAAACGTCAGGCAGTAGAGACCCAGCGACACATGCACCAGCTTGCGCCCGACCTCCGGGTCAAGCCGCGCAAAGCGGGAAAGGCGCGAGACGGCCCACAACACCAGCGCCAGCAGCATCACCGAGCCGGCGATCTTCGCCCCGCTCATCCACGGCAAGGCCAGGTCGGCCGCCTCGGTCAAACCACTTCCTCGATGACGAAGTCGCGGTAGAAGAACGCCTTGTCGAGCGGCTTGAGCTTCGCCTCAAGGAGCGAGTTCGTCTTCACCCGATCCGCCAGACTCGCGGGCGCCCTGCGCGGCGCCATCATGTTCCAGTAGGCGATCCGGGCGCCCGGATTGGACGCGGCGAGGATCGTTCCATAGGCCGCTTCATGGGCTGGAGGCGACATGTACTCGAAGATATCGGAGAGGTTGAACGCGTCGGCCTTGACCCCCTCTGCCGCCAGCGTTTCGACCGTGCAGAGGCGCACGTCCAGCCGGTCGATACGCTCGCGGATGGTCTCGAATCGCGCCTCGTCGAGCGCCCTCGGCAGGGCCGAGCCGTGAAACCCCTTCAGTATCCAGTGAAGATAGGGATTGGCTGAAGGATCCTGTTCGACCAGCGCCTTGCGCGTCAGCCCGGCGACCTGCCCGGCGGGACTTCCCTCGACATGATCGAAGAACGCCGGGTCCCGTCCCAGCCGCCCCATCACGGTGCGCGAGAAGAAGACCTTCAGCATCATCCGCCAGCCCCAGATGTTCCAGTACCTGTCGTAAAAGGCCCGCCGCTCATCCGGCTCGCGATGGCGCAACAGTTCGTCGATCGTCTGCGGATTGTGGATGAAGGGCAGCATCCACTCCCGGAAGATGCGGAAATAGCGCTCGAACTTGCCGGCGCCGCCCAGCCCGTGTTCGGCCACCGTCTCCTTGAGGTTCGCCCAGAAGGCCTGGTCCTGATCTGTCAGATGCACGGCCGCCGCATCTAGCAGCAGCCGGCGCCGTCCCGACGGCCGCGAACCCATCAGCTCGAGAAAGTCGCCATGCGGCAGGTGCCTGTACATCGCGACGCGCATGCGCACGCACGCCAGCTGCGTTGGATTGAGATCGACCGCGATCACCCGTTCGCAACCCTCCGCCAGCAGGGCGATGGCGTTGTCGCCAGCCGAGGCGATCGACACCACCGTGTCCCCGACCTTCGGGCGCAGCGCCTCCACGAGGATATCGGCGTCCTCCCAGACCTGCGCATAGCGGATCTGGTCGAATGCCGCGCGCGCCGCGATATCGGTCTCAGCCATGAATCATCCGTCCCGGGCGAGTCTTTCGACTGTTCCCGCCCCGCCGTCCAGCCGCACCGTGTCGCCGGTCTTGAGCCATCGGGTGACGCCCTTCAGCGACACGACGCACGGCACACCCATTTCCCGCGCCACGATCGCCGAATGCGACAGCAGCGAGCCCCGCTCGGCGATCACTCCCGCCGCGTTGGCGAAGACGGCGATCCATCCGGGGTCAGTGTGACGGGCGACCAGGATTTCGCCCGGTCCCAGCGCCTCGATGCGCGGATCCTCGATCACCCGCACCCTGGCCGTCACCACGCCTCTGCAGCAGGCCAGCCCCTTGCGCGTCTCGGACATGTCCGTGCTCGCCGGCGGCGCTTGTACGGTCAGACGCGCCGCGCCGGCAAGATGGGCGCCCCGGATCGAGAACCGCTCCGGCGGGTCCGGGCGCGCCAGCGCCGCCTTCATTTCGCTGTCACGAAGCGCCGCCAATGCCTTGAGATTGCTGGCGACCCCGCCGCCCTCGACGGCCCCAAGCACCTCCTCGACGGTCAGGTTGAACACGTCCCGCGGCGAGTTCAGGATACCTGCCTCGGTCAATCGCGCGCCAATCCCCAGAAAGATGCGCCGCACCCGCCCGAACAGACGTGTCCGCTCGAAGCGCAGATTCTCTCGGTCCCGGACGCGCGCTTTGGTCCAGGCCAGAAGCCAGCGCGCGAGACGCCGCCGCATCGGCCGTTCGATCAGCTCTTCCAGCCGTTTCGGGGTCTCGGCCGCCTCCACCTTCCGCCCCGGCATCCCCGCCGCCGCTGCGACCGCCATCAGCACCTGGCTGGGATCCTCGTGCAGGGTCCGGCTTTCGAGCTTGAGCTCCTGCGTGCAGCGGTCGCCGAACTTCTGGATATAGCCATCGAACGTCGCGCGCAGTTCAGGGGCGGCGTCGACAGCCGTCCGGTCGCCCTCCGCCAGCCTGGAAACGACATCAGGCCGGCTGGCGACCATCGCGCCCATCCGCCGGATAAGCCTCGCGGGCTCGGCAGAGACAATGTCGCCCTGACCGATCAGCAGATCTGACAGAAACGCAAGGCCGTCGTCGCCCGCCCATTTCGTCATCGCCTTCTGCGTCGCGCCGAAGGCGATCATGCAGAGAAAATCATTGATCAGCGGCGCGTCCCACCGCGCCAGCAACTGCTGTTCCAGAAGCCTGTATTGCCGCGCCAGCTCCGTCGCCGGCATGGCGTCGATCGCCTCGTTCGGCGTCGCCAGCGCGCGATTGAGTCGCTCGTAAAAACGTATGATCGTCTTCTTGATCCAGAGCTGATGCCAGACGAGCCCGGCGCCCACGCGCGCCAGATCGAGATTGTCGAGGAACTTCTCGACCAGGTCCGAGGTAGGCGGGGCGATCCTGTCCGCCAACGCCTGCGGCAGGGCTTCGGAAACGCCCATCATTCCTTCCATGAAAGCGCGGTTGGCCTTGAAGCCGGGAAACAGCGCCAGAGCGCGATACCAGTTGAGAAGGTTGTAGTAGACGCGCCCATCAACGTTTCCCAGCATGTTCTCGAACACGGCGCGGTTGTCGCTCACCGACCGGGACGATACGCCCATCAGCGTCGAGAACGCCTGGTAGACATGGGCGTACACATACCGCGCGAACGAGAAGGTCAGCGGCGAGGTCACGCCCGGATAGCTCTCGACGATGTTGGAATTGTCCCAGATGACGAGGTCTTCGTTTTCCTTGAGATCGGTCTGATCTTCGCGTTGTGCGCGCCCCTTCCCCTTGTTGGGAGGGGTTGGGGCTGGGGGGCCATTGACGGACTCCACCCCGCCCAATGTCGTGATCGGCCGCGACTGCAACAGATGCAGCCGCGCCGCGTCGATGGCCCACTCGATGTCCTGCGGCGAGCCGAAATGCGCTTCCGCCTGCCGGGCCAGCGCCGCGACCTCCGCCCGCTCGGGCGCCGACAGCACGGCCGCCGCGCCGACCAGTTCGACTTCCAGCGTCTCGCCGGCCGCGCCGATACGATAGCTGTCGCCATCGACTTCACCGCTCACCAGCCGATCCGCAAGGCCGGTTACCGCGCTCACGATCACCACATTGCGCTCGCCAGACACCGGATCGGCGGAGAAGGCGACGCCTGCCGATTGCGCCTCTATCATCGTTTGCACCACCACGGCCGGGGGCTGCGGATCGTCCGACAGTCCCCTGGCCCGGCGATACTGCGCCAGCGTCTCGCTGAAGCCCGACCTCCACACCCTGAAAGCCGCCTCGGCGACGCCGGACGCCGGCACGTTTAGCTCGGTCTCGAACTGTCCGGCATGGGCGCCCGCCGCTCCATCCTCATCGCGCCCGGAGGACCTTACCGCAAAGGGTCCGGCGCCCAGCCGGTTCACAGCCGCAACAAGCTCGGACCACGCGCCGACATCCAGCCCCGCCTCCGAGAACGCATCCGCCGACAGCACGAAGAAGGCAGGCACCGGAAACGACGCGGCCAGCTTCGCCAGCGCGGCGCCTTTCCCGCCAGCCCGTCCCGCGTCCCGTGCGTCAGCGCCTTCCAGTACGAACCGTGAGCCTGTCATCAGCTCAGCCATAGCCGCTCCACCATCGGGAGGACGCCGAGCAATCCGTAATTGGCCATGACGAAGACGCCCGATCCGGTCTCCAGACGTTTGGACGATGCAGCCGATGGTCGCGCCGCATAGGCAGCCGCCATGCAGATCGAATAGGCCGCCGCGAGCAGCAGGCCGACCAGGAACCACACGCTGGCGCCTGACCGCTCGTGCACATAGACCGACAGAGTCAGCCCCATGACCATCGCGCCGGCTACGGCCAGCCCGGCGCCGCGCGGCCCCCACAGTTTCGAATAGGTCTCGACGCCTTCCCGTTCGCTCTCCTGCGCCCAGGATTTGCGCGCGATTTCCAGCACGACGCCGTTGAAAAGCGACAGCGCGAGAAAGGCCAGAAGGGCGAGACCGAACCGCTCCTGCGGCCTCGCCCCCGCCGGCAGCCAGTCGCACGCCGTCGCATAAAGATCGATCAGCGGCATCACCGCCATGTGAGAGATCATGTAGAGCACGGGGCGGGCCTTCAGCGCGCGGGGCGCGAAGAACTCCTTTGTCATCACCGCCATCCACGCCCAGACCAGCAGCAGCAGGCCGAGCAGCCGCCAGTCGAGGCTGGCGGTCAGGGCGACCTGCGCGATCCCGGCCCCGATCGCGACGCCCCGCAACTCCCTCAGCGACACCAGACCGCGCGGCACCGGCCGCTCGGGCCGGAATCGGGTGTCGTCCTCATTGTCCTTGTGCTCGTCCGCAATGCGCAGCTGCAGAAAAAACAGGAACAGGACGGCCACCGCAACAATCACCGCATGAGGGTCGGGCAGCGCCTCCTGTCCTCGCAGCAGGGCCGAGAGGCATACCGCCGACGCGCCGAACGCCGCGATCAGCAGCCCGTGCTTCAACACGGGAAACCTTTCCCCCTGATACTCCCAGAGCCGCGAGGCCAGGGAACGCGGCCCGCCGGCTTTGACGAAAACGCCGTCCTCGCTCAAGACTTGCCCCGCGCCAGCTTCTGGTGCGCACTGGCGAATTCGTGCGCGCACAGCGCCCCGATGATCGACAGTTCGCCGGCGAGGCACACGGCGGCGCAAACCTCGGCGAACGCGCGGGCCTTGCCCGCGCCTTTCAGTCCCAGAATGTTCAGCCCCGCCGCTTGCGCCGGCAGGCTGGTCCCCCCGCCGACCGTGCCGACGATGATGTTGGGCAGCGTCACCGACACGTAGAGCCGGTCACCCTCGCGCACCTCGATCCGCGTCACCCCCACAGCGCTTTCGGCGACGCATGCCGCGTCCTGCCCGGTCGCCAGATAGAGCGCCGCGAGCCCATTGGCGTAGTGTCCCTGCACGCCGATCGACCCGGACATCACGCCGCCAAGCGCCGACATCCGCCAGTAATCCTCCATCCGCTCCGGCGTCGTGTGAAGGTGGCTGCGGATCAGCTCGCCGGGCAGGATCACCGACGCCGTCACCTTGCGGCCCCGGACCGACAGGAACGACATGTGCGAGGCTTTCTTGTCTCCGGAAAAATTGGCCTCGACGAACCAGAACGCCGGCTTGACCGGACAGGTCTCCAGCACGAAGGCGCACAGCGCCTCGGTCGCGATCGTCACCATGTTCTGCCCAGCCGCATCGCCAGTCGTGTAGGTGCAGACCAGATAGACGTGATCGCCCTCGATGTGCGGCGAAATCTCAAGCAACTCGCCATGCCGCGTGGTCGCCTCGGCGGCCTCCTTCAGCGCGTCGAAACTGCGGGTGATCCAGGCGGTGAAACGCCCCGCATCCGTCAGGCTGGCGAAGGCGAACCCCGGCGACCTGTGCACGCCCTCGGCCAGAAGCGCGACGGCGCAGCCGCCGGCGGCCGACACCAGCCGCGCGCCGCGCCCGTATGAAGCCACAAGCGCCGCCTCCGTCGTCGCGAGCGGCGCATAGAAATCGCCATGGGCGAAAATGCCGTTGACCCGCAGCGGCCCGATGACCCCCATGGGCACGCGCAGCGTCCCGATATAGCTCTCGATATTGTGCTCGTAGAGGGGCAGGTGTTCGCGCGCGCCGGCGTCCAGCAGCACGTCGCGGTCGGCTGCCGAGGCGCCCGAATGGCCTAGCAGCGTGCGCCAGTTGGACGCGGTGAACGCCGGATCCAGCCGCCGCGACGGCCGTATCGCAGGCTTTAGCGGGGTCTTTGTGTCGGGCGCCTGCCCGGCGGCGACCTCCTCGATCCCGCGCTCCTTGAGGATCGCATCGATCACCCGGCGCGTCGCCTCGAATGCGCTTGGCAAATCCGTTCCTCCCGAATCCGGTCCCGACTGGCTTAGTGCAGAAATTCGCATTGCGGGAGTGGCCGGACCCGGCCCTACCTCGCATATCTGCGCCATGATCCGCCCCGAAGACCTGCTCTGCCCGACGCCGAAGGGCCTCTACTGCCCCCCGGGGGATTTCTACATCGACCCCGTGCGCGGCGGCGTCGATCGGGCGGTCGTCACCCACGGGCACTCCGATCACGCCCGTGCGGGCCACGCCTCGGTGCTGGCGACGCCTGAAACGCTGGAAGCCATGTCGGTCCGCTATGGCGAGAATTTCGCGGATCGCCGCCAGTCGAATACCTATGGCTCGACCACGCGCATCAACGATGTCGATATCACGCTCGTCCCTGCCGGCCATGTGATCGGCTCGGCGCAGGTGGTCATCGACTGGAAGGGGCTGCGCATGGTCTGCACCGGCGACTACAAGCGCCGGCCGGACCCCACATGCGCGCTATTCGAACCCGTACCGTGCCACGTCTTCATTTCGGAGGCAACGTTCGCGCTCCCGGTTTTCCACCACCCCGAGGCAGCAGGCGAAGTCGCCAAACTCCTGAAAAGCCTCGCCGCCTTTCCCGAGCGCGCCCATCTTGTCGGCGTCTACTCGTTCGGCAAGGCCCAGCGCGTCATCTCGCTTATCCGTCAGGCCGGTTACCATGATCCGCTCTACATCCACGGCGCGCTGAAGAATCTGTGCGACATGTATGAGCGGCTGGGCGTCCAGCTCGGCGATCTTCAACCCGCCACCCTCGAAAAGGGCCAGCGTGGCGAAAGCGCGAAGTTCGCCGGCAGGATCGTTCTGGGTCCGCCGTCCGCCTTCAACACGCCGTGGGCGCAGCGCTTCCCTGACCCCGTCCTCGCCTTTGCTTCAGGCTGGATGAACATCCGCCAGCGCGCCAAGGCCGGCGGCGTCGAACTCCCGCTGGTCATCTCGGATCACGCCGACTGGGAGGAACTCACGTCCACGGTGCGCGAAGTGAATCCCGATGAACTCTGGGTGACCCATGGCCGCGACGACGCCCTTGCGCGCTGGGCAGAACTTGAAGGGCGCAAGGCCAGGCCCCTCCATCTTGTCGGCTACGAAGACGAAGCCGGGGAGTAGCCAACCGTCGAGGCGCCTGTTGCCCACTTCCCGCCGACGCCGGAGCAGGGCATGACTGCCTTCTTCCCGGGGGAGGCCCATGCAGTACCGCACGCTCAACGCCGACAATATCGAAACGACGATCGAGCGCCTGCTCGCCCGCATCGAGGAGCGCTTTCCCGGCCGCGGCCTCGGCAAGCTCTGCACCGAGCTGCTGCAGGTCGCGCGCGAAGACCGCAAGCGCCTGAGCTGGCAGGCCAAGCCGAATATCCTGCTGCGCCTGCTCGTCCTCGTCGCCGTGGTAGGGGGGCTTGCCGCCTTCACCTGGCTTGGCTTCTGGATGCGGAGCATGTCGGTCGCGAACGAGGCCTTCAGCGCGCTCCAGGGCATTGAGGCGGCGATCAGCGCCATTGCTCTGTCCGGCGCCGCGATCTGGTTCCTGCTCAACCTCGAAACCATCTGGCGGCGGCGGTCCGTGCTCAAGGACCTGCACGAGCTGCGCTCGATCGCCCACGTCGTGGACATGCACCAGCTGACCAAGGACCCCACCACGATGAGCCGGGCCTACACCGAAACGCCCTCCTCCCAGCCACACAACATGACCGAATTCGAGCTGATCCGGTATCTCGACTACTGCACCGAGATGCTGGCCTGCACGGGCAAGCTCGCCGCTCTCTACATGCAGGGCGTGCGCGACCCCGTGATCATCGCCGCCGTCATGGAGATCGAGGATCTGACCGGCAATCTCTCCCGCAAGATCTGGCAGAAGATCATGGTCCTGCGCCAGCCGGGAGACCAGCTCGCGCCCGATATCCCTGCGGTCGCGCCAATCCCCACCCTTCAGGTTTGAACGAAGCACGCCTTCAGAAAAATGAGCCGCGTGGATGGATCAGAACTCAGCCGTTTTATTGCTCTCCGCAATGGGCGTTGCCGAGATCGAGGAGTAACCTGCGCCCGATCCGTGGAGTGGCTGTCATCCCTGAAACGCCGAAGGCGTTATCCGGGACCCATGGAACGGCGCCGGGATCCGCGGCCGCGATGACAATCTACGATCATACGCAAACGCGCCGATCCCTAACTCACCTTGAACCGCGCATCGGCACGGGCGATCACCTCGCCATCGGCGGTGACGAAGGCTTGCGCAAAACACAGCGTCTTGCCGGTCTTCACATAGCTCGTGTCAAAGGCGATCCACTGGCCGAGCTTCGCCGCGCCGATATAGTCCGTCGCCATCGACACGGTCACGAGCCCGCCCGGCGGCTTGTGACCCGCTTTGGTCAAAACAGCGACGCAGCTCAGACCCATGGCGTTGTCCGCCAGCGCCGCGATCAGCCCGCCATGAACCATGCCGCGCGAATTGCAGTGCGGCTCCCGCGCATGGAGCCCGATCACGATCCTGTCTGGTTCGACGCGCGAATAGATCGGCTCCCAAGGCGCCGTCAGCGGCGACTGGCGGAAGTGCGGCGCGAAACCTTCTGGCGGGTTCATGTCGGTCTCCTGGCTCTGCTAAAGCCTGATGCGATCGACCTCTATCAGGTCGATCGTTGAATCAGTCTCCACACCAATGAATCCAGAGCAACTTTCTTCAATCGATCGGGACCCGTTCGATCCAGATCGATCGAAGGTTGCTCTACCGCAATCGAAATGCCACCGACGACGACGCTTGTCATCCTGCGGGACCCCGCCCCGAGACAGGCGGAAGACCCCCTGTCAAAGGCGTCGGCCAACCCCTCCTGCTGGACGTTCGCCCCGTTGCATCCTAACTTCATCCGCGACATCCGCGACCTCAGACGGATGCGAGGGAGAGAAACCATGACCGCCACCCCGTTCGGCTCGCGCCGCGCCTTGCTGAAGGCGTCCGTCGCCATGATCGCGTTCGCCTCGACTGGCGCGCTCGCCGCCTGCACCGAGGCCGCCGAGGAGACCGCCGTCGCCGCCGACCCCAATCCGGTGGTCGCCACCCGGGCCGGTCAGGTGCGCGGCTCGATCGAGGACGGGATCAGCGTCTTCAAGGGCGTGCGCTACGGCGCCGACACCTCCACGACCCGCTTCGCGGCGCCCCAGCCGGCCGCACCGTGGGACGGCGTCGTCGACGCCATGGCCTACGCCAGTTCGGCGCCCCAGGCCGCCAGCGGCGATGGCGGCGGACTGTTCAAGTCCTGGCGTCCCGATCCGCCCCTGCCCGCCACGGAGGATTGCCTCTTCCTCAATGTCTGGACTCCGGAGGCGACCAACGCCAAGGCCCGGCCGGTGCTGGTCTGGTATCATGGCGGCGGTTTCGCCACCGGCTCGGGCTCGTCCTACGCCTATGACGGGGTGCGGCTGGCCAAGCGCGGAGACGTCGTGGTCGTCACCGTCAATCATCGCCTCAACCAGTTCGGCTATCTCAACCTCGCCGGCTTTGGCCCGCAATTCGCGGATTCAGGCGCCGCCGGCGCGCTGGACATGGTGCTGTCGCTCGAATGGGTGCGCGACAACATCGCGGCCTTCGGCGGCGACCCGGGAAATGTTCTGATCTTCGGCGAATCCGGCGGGGGCTCCAAGGTCTCGACGCTGATGGCGATGGACGGCGCCAAGGGCCTCTTCCACCGCGCCGTCGTCCAGTCCGGCCCACGCATCCGCCACGCCGAGCCTGCCGATTCGGGCAAGGCCGCCGAGGAAGTGGTGAGCAAGCTCGGCCTCACCGCCGCAACCATCGACCAGATCCGCACGCTTCCCGTCGCCGATATCCAGGCGGCGGCGCAGGGCGTCGGCGGCGCGGGCTCTGGCCCGGTGCTCGACGGCCGTTCCATCACGCGTCACCCCTTCGACCCGGACGGCCCGCCGCAATCGGCTGACGTGCCGCTGCTGATCGGCTCCAACCGCACCGAAGGCACGTCCCTGGAAGGCGGCTCCAACGCGGCCCTGTTCGACGTCACGTTCGACACCCTGCCGGCGGAAATCCAGCGCGCCTTTCCGGGGCGCGACGCCGCCAGGATCATCGCGCTCTATCGCGAGAAGCATCCCGACATCGAGGCGCCAGAACTCTATTTCATGGCGACGGCGGACAATTCCTTCCTGCGCAACAGCGTCACCCTGGCCGATCGCAAGGCGGCCCAGGGAGCCGCGCCGGTCTTCTTCTACATGCTCGACTGGGAGACGCCGGTGATGGGCGGCAAGCGCTATGTGCCGCACGCGCTCGACATCGGCATGGCCTTCGACAATGTCGCAAAGTCCGAGAGCATGTCCGGCATGGGTCCCGAGGCGCAGGCGATCGCCGACCAGATGTCGGAAAGCTGGCTTGCCTTCGCCCGTACCGGCGACCCGAACAATCCCAGGGTGCCGACATGGCCGGCCTACACGCCGCAGGCGCGCTCGATGATGGTGTTCCGCACCACGCCCGGCGTCGAGGCCGACATCCGCTCGGCGGAACGCGCCCTCATCGCGCCGGCGGCATAGGCCGGCTCGCCGGCGCCTGCTCGACCACGAAGTAAAGCCGGAACCACGAAGTGAGGGAGGTCTCTGGACGGCCTGCCGGCCGGACGGAGGGCGCTTCTGTCTCCTCCAGCTTCCTTATCCCTCCTCGCCTCCGCCCAACTGGCTCCCGATCCAGCTTGGTGCTATTTTTGGCCTTCTTGGTGCTATTTTTGCAGAAAGCGTCGAACGCGCGTGCTGACTGGGATCGACCATGCCGGAACCGTCGAAGGTTAATGTGTCCGGCGGCGACGTCCTGGAACGCCATGCGTCGCACATCGCGGCCGGGGACGCCGCCAGATTTCAGAAGGTCAACGCCGAACATTTCGGCTTCCGACACGCCCTCGCCCGGCAGTCGTTTTTCAACGTTCCCGATCTTGTGCGGCTAAGCGAACGGATCCCCGACCATGAGGGCTTCAAATACTGGCAGAGCGGGGATATCGACGTTTCGGATGGCTGGAATGTGCGGCCTGTCAAACGGTTGACACTGCGGGAAACGATCGAGGGAATTGCCCTGTCGAACAGCGTCGTCGTGCTCAAGCACGTCGAACAGGACCCCGTCTTCGGCCCGGTGCTGCGGGAACTTCTCCAGAACGTGTTCGACGCCGCGCCGAAGGCGTTCCAGGACGATGTGACCATCGGTGAGTGTCTCATCTTCATCAACTCGCCAAACCGCAAGACCGCCTACCATTTTGATCTGGAGCCAAGCTTTCTGCTGCAGGTGAGCGGGGAAAAGACCGCCTTCGCATGGATGAACGGCGACCGCACGCTGACGACCGACCTTGAACTCGAAGACTATTGTGCCGGCAATACCAGCGCGGGCGTCTACAAGCCGCACCGCCAGGCGGACGCCGGCGCCTACCCCCTATCTCCCGGAGACGGCGTCCACTTTCCAAGCACCGGGCCGCACTGGGTCCAGAACGGCGACGCGGTTTCGATCTCGGTGAACGTCAATTTCGATCTCCGCTCCCTGCATTCCCGTCTCCAGTACGCCTACGCGGTCAATCATCGCATGCGAAAGCTGGGCTTGAACCCGACATCGCCGGGCGAGCGTCCATGGATCGACAGCGCGAAGGCCGGCGCGTGGGCGACGGCCCGGCAGGCCCGACGTCTTGCGCATGAGATGACGGGACGAGCCAAACCGGGCGACCTCTATCCCGTCTGGCGGCCGCGAAGATAAGGCTCTGGCCGATCGGCCTGATGCCGCAAGCCCGCCACCCATCCTATATTCCTCGCCATGCAAGCCTTCGCCGCGCTTCTTGAACGCCTGATTCTGACACCGTCGCGAAACTCAAAGCTGATGCTGATCGCCGGCTATCTGCGCGAGACGCCGGACCCGGCGCGCGGCTGGGCGCTGGCGGCAATCACCGGCGATCTCTCCATCCGTTCCGTCAAACCCGCCATGATCCGCGCGATGGCGGCGGCGCGCGTCGATCCTGTCCTGCTGGCCCTCTCCCACGATTATGTCGGCGACCTTGCCGAGACCGTCTCACTGATCTGGCCCAGGCGTCCCGGCGCAAACCGCCCGCCCGACCTCGACGAGGTGGTCGAGACGCTGATGGCTGCATCCCGCGCGCAGGGCCCCGGACTGGTCGAAGGCTGGCTCGATGCGCTGGACGCCACAGGTCGCTGGGCGCTGCTGAAACTCGTCACCGGCGGTTTGCGTATCGGCGTCTCCGCCCGGCTGGCGAAGCAGGCCGCCGCCGATTTCGGCAAGGTCCCGGTCACCGGGATCGAGGAAATCTGGCACGGGCTCGCCCCGCCCTATCAGGACCTGTTCACCTGGCTTGAGGGCCGCGCCGACCGCCCGGCGCCGGACATGAAGGCCCGCTTCCGGCCGGTCATGCTGGCCCATCCCCTGCTCTCGAAAGCCGAACGCTCGGACCCCGACGCGCTCGACCCGACTCGCGTCACGCCGCAGGACTTTGCTGCCGAATGGAAATGGGACGGCGTCCGCGTCCAGCTTGCGATCGAGGACGGCGAGCGACGCATCTACACCCGCACGGGCGACGACATCAGCCATGTTTTTCCCGACGTCCTCGCCCCGCTCGACTTCAACGCCTCGATCGACGGCGAGCTTCTCGTCCGCTCGCCTGGCGGAGGGGTCGCCGCCTTCAACGAGCTGCAGCAGCGCCTCAACCGCAACACTGTCACGCCCCGCCAGATGGCCGAGCGTCCCGCCTTTATCCGCGCCTATGATCTGCTTCAGGAGGACGGGAAAGATCTGCGCGCGCTTGCGTTCGCCGCCCGTCGAAAACGTCTTGAACGTTTCATCGTGTCGCTCGACACCGACAGGCTGGATCTCTCGCCGCTCATCCCGTTTGCCGACTCCGTCCAGCTCGAACAGCTGCGGGCCGAACCGCCGACGCCGGAAATCGAGGGCCTGATGCTGAAGCGCTGGGATGCGCCCTACGTCCCGGGCCGGCCCGCCGGTCTCTGGTACAAGTGGAAACGCAACCCGCACCTCATCGACGCCGTGCTGATGTACGCCCAGCGCGGCCACGGCAAGCGCTCCAGCTTCTACTCGGACTTCACCTTCGGCGTCTGGCGCCCGATACCGGGCGGGGCGGATGGCGCGGAAGAACTCGCCCCGGTCGGCAAGGCCTATTTCGGCTTCACCGACGAGGAACTGGTTCTGCTCGACAGGTATGTGCGCGAACACACATTCGAGCGTTTCGGCCCCGTGCGGTCGGTCACCGCCAACCGCCACGAGGGCCTGGTCCTGGAGGTCGCCTTCGAGGGCCTGCAGCGCTCACCCCGACACAAGTCCGGCATCGCCATGCGCTTTCCCCGCATCCACCGGATCCGCTGGGACAAGCCGAGCGCCGAGGCGGACCGCATGAAGACGCTGGAGGCGATGCTGGAACCGTAGGTTTGGCCTCTGCTGTTCTGGTTCGGAAAAACAGCACATCGCAGCCGCCTGCCTCATTTGGCATTCATCTCCCGCCGCGCTACGCAGGCCGCCAACGTCAGCGGACGAATCGCGCATGGACCTCCAGGAACAATTGCAGCGTGTCCGCGCGTGGGCGTTCAATCTTGAGCAATGGCCGCAGAAGGCGATGTGGGCGACCCTTGCCGTCATCGCCGGCTACCTGCTGGGTCTCGTCATCGCTCGCCTGCTCGCCTTCGCCGCCCGCAAGATCGGCGGCCTCGCGCGCCGCGGGAAAGCCGAACCCGCCGCCAGGACCGCCGACCACGTCATGATCGACATTCTGGGCTCGGTCACGCGCGCCCTGATCCTGGCGGGCAGCCTCGCCGTCGCCGCCGACATTCTCGGCTTTTACGACATCCGCGACGCCCAGTCCGTCGCCCTCGCGGCGCTGAAGGGCATGCTGATTGTCGTAGCGGTCTGGTTTCTCGGCGCCTGGCTCAGCCGTCGCGTTCGGGGCTTCGGCGACAAGGTGGCGCGGGGGTCCGCCTCGGGCGGACAGACCCTCTTCGTCTTCATCTCCTCGCTGGTCCGTTTTGGCGCGCTGGCCGTCGGACTGATCGCGGCGCTCCAGCAGTTCGGCTTCCCGATCGCCTCGCTGGTCGCCGTCGTCGGCGCCGCCGGCCTCGCCATCGCACTCGCCCTGCAGGACACGCTGAAGGCCGTGGCCGCCGGAGTGGTCATCGCCGTCTTCCGGCCCTACCGCATCGGCGACGCCGTGCGCATCGCTGGGGAGGACGGCGTCGTCGCCGACATCACTCCTTTCACCACCGTGCTCAACACGGTGGACAATCGCGAGATCGTCGTCACCAACGACAAGGCGTGGGGCGACGTCATCGTCAATCACTCGATCCGCAGCCTGCGACGCCTCGATATCCTGTTCTCGATCGACTATGACGACGACATCGACCTTGCGATCCGCGTGATCAAGAAGGTCATCGAGGCCGACCCCCGGGTGCGCGCCGAGCCTCCCGTCTGGTGCAAGGTCGTCGATCTCGCCGCCTACAGCGTCGACATCCGCGCGCGCGCCTGGTGCGCCAACGCCGACTGGTTGGATCTCAATTGCGACATGCTGAAGGAGGTCAAACAGGCGATGGACCGCAACGGCCTCACCATCCCCTATCCGCACCAGACCGCGATCGAGAAATACCCCCGCGCCGCGCCTGTAGAAGCCGGGGGCGAGGACGCGACCGGGGATGCGCCCGTCGCCAATCCCAAACAGCGAGCGGGAAAACCGGCCGGCGCGCCCGAAACCGACTGATCCGGGCGCCCCGGCAGCGGCGCCCTGGCAGCGGCGCCCTGGCAGCGAAGCCAATGAATCGCCGGATGACAAGAGCGCGTCTTTGCGCTCAGACTCCCCACGAGCCAGACACGGTGACGCCATGCGCGATCCTGCCCTTGCGCCAGCCGACGCGCCGCCGCGCGCCGGACAAGATTTGCCTGCAATCGAGGCGCGCCCATCGCGCGGCGAGGTCTGGCCCCCCGTCCTGGAGGAAGAGGAGGATCATCTCCCCAAGCGCTCCCTCGGCTCGAAGCTGTTCGGCATCGGCGTCTGGGGCTGGGTCAAGCTCGCCGCCCTCAGCGTCTTCGTCGGCGTTGTGTTTCAGCTTGCCGGCGTCAATCCCCTGGCGGCCGACTTCACGATTGCGGACGCGCTCGGGGACCTCGCCCAAAGTCTCGCCGATCTCGCAGGCTGGTCACTCGCCAATGGCTGGCGTCCGGCGATCACCGGGGCGCTGATCGTCGTCCCACTGTGGATCGTCTGGCGGCTGGTCAGCGTGCCCTTCCGCCGCTGAACCTGGGTCGTGTGTTATCGCTCCGGCGACCCCTACCCCCGTAAGGTGGGCCATTGCATATGGTGGCAAAGCATTCAGTGAAGTCATTTCCGGGCAAGCGGAGCGCGACCAGTGAAGTCATTCCCGGGCAAGCGAAGCGCGACCCGTGAAGTCATTCTCGGGCAAGCGGAGCGCGACCAGTGAAGTCATTCTCGGGCAAGCGGAGCGCGACCCGGGAATCTTCCTTTGCCGGCCACAACTGGATTTTTTGGCGATGAGGGAAGGTTCTCGGGTCAAGCCCGAGAATGACTCCAGAACCATGTGCGACAGCCCTGCCTGAAAAGAGGATGGCGAGGCGGGGCCAATCTACCCGCCTAATCCAGCGCCTTCTCGTCCCGCTCCCCGGTGCGGATCCGCACCACTTCCGTGAGGCCGGTCACGAAAATCTTGCCGTCACCGATCTTTCCCGACGCCGCCGCTTTCTGGATCGCCTCGATCACGGATTCCGCGATTGTCGACGGCACCGCTACATCGATGCGGATTTTTGGCACTTCGGCGACCTTGTACTCGGCGCCGCGGTAGAATTCGGTCTGGCCGCGCTGGCGGCCAAAGCCCTGAACCTGGGTCGCCGTTATGCCTGACACGCCCAGTTGCATCAGCGCCTCGCGCACAGCGTCATAACGGTGGGGGCGGACGATCGCCGTGATCATGCGCATCGGGTGATCCTCGTCGTGCTGCAGGCCGAGATGGACGAGCCGGCGGATCGCCTCCGAACGCGACGGCAGGTCGTTCTGCTGGCGGCGCCAGTCATCGACCACCTTGCCGAAGCTGGCGGAAGCCACCAGCTGGATCCTCTGATCCAGTTTGTCATTCAAGGCCTGCCTCCGGATCCCGCGCCTCGCCCGCGCAAGTGCGCACACAATAACGACCTTACACATCAAACGCCACACGCGCCGCTAGAGCAAACTTCGGTCGCTCTGGATCACGCTGGTCCAGAGCGGCCGAAGTAAGTTGCTCTGGATTCAGAAGTGTAGGGACTGATTTAGCGATCGACCTGATAGAGGTCGATCGCATCAGGCTCTAGTGTGGCGGTTCAGAAGTTCGCATGATCTCGCCGCAGCCGGCTTGCGAACTTCTGAACCCAAGCCACACTAGCAAGCCCATAATTCTAGTGTCCTTTCGATTCTGAAGTTCGCCTCAGGGCCTGCCGCGACAATCTTGCGAACTTCAGAATCAGGACACTAGGCGCCACGCCCCGGACGGCGCCAAACCTTAACGTCCGTGCGCGGACTTCGCGGAACGGCGTCAACCGGAAAATTACCTTGCTGGGCTAGTGTCCTCGCAACGCTGGAATGACGGTGCGCTGCATGCACGATCCGAGAATGCCCAGGAAGCTGCGACCCCGCGCGCTCACCGCCCTGGTGCTCGACGCCAACAAGTTCAATGGCGGCCTGATCGGCGAAATCCTCCGTAGCCTCGATGTCGGCAGCGTCTCGCACGTCCGCTCGGAAGAGTTCGCCCTCTCGGCCCTGATGGAGCGCCCGATCGACGTGATCCTCGTCTCCCGGGAAGACGGCGACGTCGTTGACGGTCTCAAATTCGTTCGCGAACTGCGTCGCTTCCACATGGACAGGTTGCGGCGCCTGCCCGCCATTCTGGTGACCTCCGCCATCACGCGCCAGCTCGTGATCAATGGCCGCGACGCCGGCGTGGACGAATTCCTCGCCCGGCCGATCTCACCGGCCGCCATGCGCCAGCGCCTCGAAATGGTGATCGAGACCCCCCGTCCGTTCGTCGATCACGCCGTCTATATCGGACCCTGCCGGCGGCGGAAGAACCCCGCCGACTATCATGGCGCAATGCGCCGCGAAGGCGACCGCACGGAAGACGCCCCAACGCCCATGATCGACGCGGACGAGGTCTCGGCCCGCACGCCGATCCGCATCGCGCTCGCCGCCTTGCGGGTGACCTGCGCCACTCTCGACGCGCGCCGCCCCGAGACCCTCACCGCCGCGCTTGCGGAGGCCGAGGGCGCCCGCGCCATCGCGCTGGAGCAGAACGACGCGGCGCTGCAGAACGCGCTTGCCGCATTCTCCACCTACATCCGCATCGTCACGCCCGCCGGACAGCTCGACGCCCGCGTCATGGGCACAGCGCTCAGCACGCTTGAACAACTGTCAGTCCTGCCGCTCGATTTCAGAGAGGCGCGCGACAGCGTGGCGATGGCCCTGGGCAAGGCAATCCAGAAGAAACTAGCGGCATGAGCATGACTGAAGACACCCGCAGCCTGTCGCCGAACGAGATGAAGCGGCTCAAGGTCCTGATCGTCGATCCCAACGCCTATATGCGCGGCGTGGTCGCCGACAGTCTCCGCCGCCTCCAGGTGACCCAGATCAACGCCGCAGCGAGTTCGATGGAGGCGTTCAACACCGGGCGGGCCTTTAAGCCCGACATCATCATTGTCGACTGGGACGCCGGCCGGATGTCCGGACTGGAGTTCACCCGCGAAGTGCGCCGCAACACCACCGGTCTCGCGCGCGAGACGCCCATCATTCTCCTTGCCGCCATCATCGACCATGACCAGCTGATGGCTTCGCGCCAGTCCGGCATCAATGAATTTCTGCTGAAGCCGGTCTCGGCGCAGGGCGTCCTGTCGCGCGTCGAGGAAGTCATCGTGCGTCCGCGCAAATTCATCGACAGCCGCAACTATGTCGGGCCCTGCCGCCGCCGGCGCGAGGATCCCGTCTTTTCCGGCCCGTGGCGGCGCCTTACGGACGAGCCGCCCCAGCGCACCGCGAGCGAGACCTCGCGCGAGAACGTCTTCAAGCTGCGCGCCATTCTCGACAACCTCTCGGCCTACGCCGATCGCACCAATGTCGATCGCGCCTCGGGCATACGCGGCATGTACCGCCTGCTGTGCGATTTCTCCGCCGAGGTAGCGACCCTTGGCGACGAGGTCATCGTCCGCGTCTGGAACACGGCCCTTCGCTATATCGAGGGCGTCGGCATGACCGACACCTACGATGTCGAGGTCGTCAAATACCATTTCCAGACCATCACCTCGATCGTCGAACTGCCCGAGGAGGCGTTCGTCCACCGAACGGCCGTCGCCAACGAACTCGAGCGGCTGGTCGCCAAGAAGATCCACAACGCGCATGAACCCATCCGGAGCGAGGTGGCTTGAGGATGCGCCAGAGCCACTAAAGCCTTCGCCTCACATCCGCAGCACCACCTTACCGACGAGGCCCCGGTCCCGCATCAGTTCATAGGCTTCCCTCCATCGCTCCAGCGGCAGCTCAGCGAAGACCGCCGGTCGCGTGCTCCCTTCCGCCGCCCAGCGCCAGATCGTCTCGCGCACCTCCCGGCCTTTCTCGGGAAACCGCCGACCGAATTCTCCTGCTCGCACCCCGATCACCGAGAAACCCTTGATCAGCGCGATGTTGGTTTTCATCGCGGCGATACGGCCGCCCGCGAACCCCACGACCAGCAGCCGGCCGCCGAAGGCGATGCAGCGCGTCGATTCGTCGAACACGTCCCCGCCCACCGGATCGAGGATCACATCTGCGCCGCGCCCGTCCGTGATTTCCTTGACGCGCTCACGAAAACCGGCGGACGGCGTCACCTCGTGCGCGCCATAGGCCCTCAGCGCCGCCATCTTGGCGGGTGACCCGGTCGTCGCGATAACCTGCGCGCCCAGCAGACGCCCGACATCGATTGCGGCCATGCCCACCCCGCCGCTCGCGCCATGGACCAGCAGCGTCTCACCGGCCTTGAGGTTCGCCTGCTCGACCAGCGACACATGGGCGGTGGTGTAGGCCGCCGGATACGCCGCCGCCCCGGCCATGCCCAGGGTTTCAGGCACGCGCTGCAACGACGCTTCGTCCGCAAGCGTGAATTCCGCGAAGGCGCCGGTCCTGACCCCTCCTGCAACCCGGTCGCCTGGCCCGAAGCAAGCAACGCCCTCGCCCACCTCTTCGACCACGCCGGCAAAGTCCATTCCGGCCACGAAGGGCGGCTCGGGCCTGAACTGGTATTCGCCCTTGAGCATCAGCAGGTCGGGAAAATTGAGGCTCGCCGCCTCCACTCTCACCAGCGCCTCACGCGGCCCGGGCGCAGGCCTCGCCACCTGCCTGAGCCCGATGCGTGAGAAGTCCGCAGTCAGAGCTTCAACGACGAGAGCTTTCATCAACTTTTGTCCGCTCAAGAAACCCCGGTCACGCACCCACATTGCCCTAACGTCACTTGACCATGGTGCAACGCAGCATATTCTGTTCGCGGCTGCACAAAAACAGACCCAAGCCTGCTCTCCGCAGCGACCAGGAAACGCTCACGACGGCCAGTAATCCAGCGTCCCGACCTCAGCGTCCAGATCAACCAACTTGGAGACTTCAGATGCAACGCTTCCTCCTCACCCTTGCTTTTCCTCTTGTTGTTTGCGCCGCCGCCTTCGCCGAACCCGTCACCGTCTACGTGCCCAGGGACACCGCATCCGCCGCCTCCGCCGAAGCCTATGTCGGCGATCTCATGGAAGCGGTGGACAAGGTTTGCCGGGAAGAAACCGGGCCATTGGCTGGCCTCGGATACTGGTCCTACCGCGCCTGCCGCAAGGCGACCATGAAGGATGTCGCGCTGCGGGAGCCCACGGGCCTTCTTGCCGCCAGGCTCGGACTGAAATCGCCGGTTCAGTACGCCGGGAAATAGCATCAAACGAACGGAGCGCTCTCGGCTCAATCGGGCCGGGAGCGCGTCCCAGCCCCCGGAATACCCTGAAATCGTCACAATGCCCTGGTTGACGAACATATCGTTTTTCGATAATTGTATATCGTCTTTCGAGATGGCCTCTAGGGGCGCCGAAGACACAGACCGGACGCAGAAACGACCAGACGCAAAAGGGCGAACCTGATGACCTCCTCCACCAATCTCATTTCCGACCTCGGCCTGCTGGCGACAGCTGGCTTCTTCGTCGTCGGCCTCGGCGCAGTGTTCACGGGCAGCGCGTCCGCCGCCGAGCCGGGCCGCAGAGAAGAATCTCCCTTCAGCTTTCCGTTCAAGTATGAGCGCGTGGAACTCGAAACCGTGGCGGGCGCCGAGAACCTCCTGGACCGTCTCGAACACGCCGTGCGCCGCGAATGCCGGACGGGCGGTCGCGTGGCTCTCGCTGACAGACTGATCGTCGACAAGTGCGTGGAGACCACGATGCGCGCCGCCATGGGCCAGATCGGCTCGAGCACCGCCGCCGAGGCCTACCGGCAGCGTGGCGAAGGCTAGAGCAACCTTCGGTCGATCTGCATCGGGCCGATCCCGATCGATCGAAGAAAGCTGCTCTACACTTTTGAGAGCAACCTGCGCTCAGCCTCGACCCTCTCTAACGGAACGCAGGCTATCCACCTTGTTCCGGCCGCGCAGTCCGCTTCAGGCCCTCTCCCACCCGCCCCTGAAGCGGACGCCGGCGAAAATGCTCCAGCGACCCTCCATGGATCCGACTGGCCCCGCCTACCTCTCCACTCCCACCGCGTCCACGATCCGCTCCACCCCCTCGGCCGCCATGATCGCCGCTAGCTCCGACTTGATGCGCTTCACCAGTCCCGGCCCGCCATAGACCAGCGCCGAGTAAAGCTGCACCGCCTGGGCGCCCGCGCGAATCTTTCGCCACGCATCTGCCCCGCTGGCGATCCCGCCGGCGCCGATCAGGTCTAGCTCGCCCCGGAGTTCTCCCGCGAAGGCCCTCAGCACCGCCGTCGATCGCTCCATGAGAGGCGCGCCGGACAGCCCGCCCGCCTCCCCGCCATGCCGGCTCGCGAGAGTGACAGGACGCTCGACCGTCGTGTTGGAGACGATCAGCCCGTGCAGATAAGGCGCCTTGCGAGCGGCGTCCGCCATGTCCGCGATCGCCCTGTCGTCGAGGTCCGGCGCGACTTTCAGAAACACGGGACGATTCTTCACCGCCCGCTCCATCTCCAGCGCCGCCTCGCCCGTGCGTCCAAGCAGCTCCTCCAGCGCGCCGCGATCCTGCAGCCCGCGCAGGCCCGGCGTGTTCGGCGAGGAAATGTTGATCGTGAGATAGGCGCAATAGGGCCACACCGCCTTCAGCCCCGCGACATAATCCTGGATGCGGTCAGCGCTGTCCTTGTTGGCGCCGACATTCGCGCCGACGACGCCCAGTTCGCGCGGCGCAGCCGCCAGCCGCCGCACGAAGACGCCGACGCCATCATTGTTGAATCCCATGCGGTTGATCACCGCCCGGTCCTCGCTCAGTCGAAACAGCCGCGGGCGGGGATTTCCCTGTTGCGGCCGGGGCGTCACCGTCCCGCATTCGACAAAGCCGAAGCCGAAGGCCAGCATCTGCGCAAAGACCTCGGCATTCTTGTCGAAGCCCGCCGCCAGCCCCACCGGGTTGAGCAGCTTCAGTCCCGATCGCTTCAGCGTCACCGCCAGCCTCGGATCGTCGAGATCGACGCTTGGCTTCACAAGGCCGGACTTCAATCCTTCGATCGTCGCGCGGTGCGCGGCCTCGGCCGGGAGCAGGCGCGCCGCGCGGGCGGCCGTGTCGAAGAAAATCACGAAATCGTATCCGGAGTTCCGCCAGACCTGGGCGGATCGTCGCGACGCCGCACCACCTCGTCTGGCGCGACCGGCGCCCCGTCCTCGCCCATCTCCAGCAGCCATAGCGACTTCATCTGGCTCGCATAGACCTCGCCATGGACGTGAGGAAAGAGATCTCCGCCGCGCGCTTTTTCCCATTTGAGGTCCGGCTCGAAATCATCGGCGTCGAACGCGGCCAGCACGCAGCCCTCGATACCGTGAAACCATTTCGACAGCGTCGCCTGCACCTGCCGCCGCGTCGAGAAATGCACATAGCCGTCGGCGGCGTCGATCGGCGCCTGCACCGGCGCGCCGGTCTCGGCCTGCGCCCACTGCTCCCGGGTCAGCACCTTGAAAATCGTTCGGCCCATGTCCGAGGAATGCTACCGTTGCTTGTCCAACGCAAGATCGCCGCGCGTTCGTCAATGCCGGTCCTCCACCGGTTTGCTGCGCCGAAGTCCAGTGCGCCCCCTCCAGGCAGGCCATCGCCTATGGCGGTGGAGTCATTCTCGGGCTTGACCCGAGAATCTTTCTTGGTCGCGAAGAATCCAATTGTGGCAAGCAAGGAAAGATTCCCGGGTCGCGCTTCGCTGGCCCGAGACTGACGTCACTCAATGTTTTGCGCCCACATGCGATAGCCCTGCCATTTCGGGGTAAAGACCCCGCGTCGCAACCGTCACGATCGTTTGCTACAGACTGATCCAGCTGGAGCCTGATGCGATCGACCTGGATCAGGTCGATTGTTGAATCAGTCTCGACACTAATGAAGCCAGAGCAACTTTCTTCGACCGATCGGGATCGGCCCGAACCGGATCGACCGAAGGCTTCTCAGGCCCGGGAGTCCTCATGTCTTTGCGCCGTCTGTGCCTGTCGCTTCTGCTGCTCGTCCCGATGCCCGCCTCGGCGCAATCGGCCGCGATCCTCGCCGCCCTCAAGGATGGCGACAGCCCGCGCGTTCTGGTCGCCGCTCACCGGGGCGCCCACGACGCCGCGCCCGAAAACTCCCTCGCGGCCATCGAGAACGCGATCGCTTTGGGCGTCGACATCGTCGAGATCGATATCCGGCTGACGCGCGACGGCGTGCCCGTGCTGATGCATGACGCCACCGTGGATCGCACCACCAACGGGACAGGAGCGGTCGCCGACCTGCTGTTCAGCGAGATCGCCGCCCTGCGCCTCACCGGCGCCGACAATCAGCCCACCGGCCTTTCCGCGCCGACTCTCACCGCAGCACTGGCGGCCGCGCGGGGCCGCGTGCTGGTCGATCTCGATCTCAAGACCAGGGATGTCGAACCCATTCTGAGCCGTGTGATCGAGGCCGGCATGCTGGACCAGTCGCTCTTCTTCAACGGCGATTTCGCCCTCATCGAGAAATTCCGCGCCATCCACGCCGGGGTGCTGCCCATGCCCCGCGCGAGATCGCTCGCAACGACACGGCAGGCGGGCGCCGCCTTCGCCCCGGAGGTCATTCACATCGATCCTGGCTTCAACGACGACGCAACGCGCGACGCCGCGCGCGAGACCGACAGCCGGCTCTGGATCAACGCGCTGGGCGAGCCGGACCGTCTCGTCGCGCAGGGCCGCGCCGCCGAGGCGCTTGCGCCTCTGCTCCAGCATGGCGCCAGCATCATCCAGACCGACCAGCCGAAGGCCGTGATCGCCTGGCTCGCCGCGTCCGGCCGGCGCTGATCCGGTTTGGCGATCACCGCCGGTACTTTATGAACGCCGTCATCGCGCCTTGACAGCACGACCGCCAGCAGGCGCCTTTCACGCCATGGCGACACCACCTCTGCCTGCCCCATTGCCTGCTGCGACTGTGACCGGCGCCGCGACCCGTGCGCGCCTCCTGCGCGCGGCTGTCGCCATCGTCGCCCGCGACGGCATGCCCGCCGCCACCACTGCCGCCCTGGCGCTTGAGGCCGGCGTCGCCGAAGGCACGCTCTACCGGCATTTCGACAGCAAGGACGATCTCCTGATCGCCGCCTACCGGCAGATCAAGCAGGAGGTATTCCTCAACGCCGCAGCGGGCGTCGATATTTCCCTGCCGCCGCCCGAACGCCTCGAACGCGCCTGGAAGGCGATCTATCTGGCCTACCGCGCCGACCCGGACGCCTTCGCCTTCGGTCAGCGTTTCTCCGAATCTCCCCTGGCTGAACGCGAAGGCGGAGAATCCGCACGCGCCATCGGGCGTCTGGTCGCCGACCTGCGCCGCGCCGGCATCGCCTCGGGCGACTTCAAGAACCTTCCGGTCGATCTTCTCGCCAATCTCTTCCTTGCGCCGATCGCCTATCTCCTGAAGTCCGAGCTGAAAGGGCGCCGCTGGACGGACGCCGAACTCGACCACGCCGCCGGCGCCGTGCTGGCGGGTTGGCGCAAATAGCTCCCGTTTCCGGCCCCACTCGAAATACTTGCAGCCGCCCGCCCGTGCCCGCACACCTTGTCAGCGCCCGCTTTTTCAACTCCGCGACGAGCTTGCAGCCTGCGCTGGACAGCTAAAGGCGCCCAACGCTGGCGCCGTTTACAACTCTCAGGCATTGTAGCAATATCGGCTGCTCCTTTTTTGGCGTGCGGCTGGCTGAGAGTTATTTGCGCTCCCGCCCCCAAGGCCGGAGTGTACTCATGCCCGACATCGATCAAATGGGCGTTCGGAATAAAATACTGCGAGCGCTGCCGCCAGCGGAATTCAAGCTGGTGATGGGAAGCGTTACCCGGATCGAACTCGAACTCGGCCAGAATCTCCACCGCGCCGGCGACATCATCGACTATCTCTATTTCATCGATTCGGGCTTCACGTCCGTGCTGACGGTCCTTTCCGACGGTCAGCCGCTGGAGATCGGCCTCATCGGCCGCGAGGGACTCGTCGGCGTCAATGTCGTGCTGGGCGCGACCAATTCCTACAGCGAGACCATGTGCCAGACCTCGGGCGGCGCATGGCGCATTCCCGCTGCAGCTTTTCGGGACTTGCTCCCGCGCTGCCCGCGCCTGGCCGAGCTTTTGCTGCGTTACATCTATGTTTTCAACATCCAGGTCGCCCAGACAGCCGCCTGCAACGCCCACCATGATCTCGGACAGCGCCTCGCCCGCTGGCTTTTGGCCGCGCACGACCGCAGCGAGGTTCCCGAACTCTCGCTGACGCAGGACCTGATCGCCGTGATGCTCGGCGTCCGCCGCTCCACCGTCAGCATCGCCGCCGCGACGCTGCAGAAGGCCGGCGTCATCCGCTACCAGCATGGCCGTATCACCATCCTCGATCGGGGCGGCCTCGAAAACGCCGCCTGCGAATGCTACGAATCGGTGGCGAGCGAATACCGCCGGATGCTGTTGGGGCCGCCCGAGGCGGGCGACGCAATCGGCTTCTCGGCGCTTCGTGAGCAATAATCGGGTCTGACCAGCCCCGATTCACTTGCCATGTGTTAAAATATTCCTAAAAGCGACCCAAGCGTCGCCTATCGTACCGACTCGACCGCCCATCTCGCCCCTAGCTCTCTCTCACGGCTCGGGAGCGACAAATGATGGTCTCTGACGGAAATGTTCGGCCCAGCCCAGGCATCAGGGGCATTTCGCAAATCCGGTCGCTGGGTCGCACGGACCTCCGCAACGAGAACGCCCGCCTGCGCGGCCTGCTGGAGCGGGCCGATGGCGTCGCGGCGCGTCACGCCATGCTGATGCGCGAGGGTGACCATCGCATCAAGAACAGCCTGCAGATCATTTCCTCCCTCATGTCCATCCAGGCGGGTCCGGACGAGACCAGCTCGGTCGCCATGGCCCTTCGAACCACAGCCGCCCGCATCCGCTCCGTCGCCCGCATCCACGACGCCCTTCAGGCCAGCGGCGGAGAGGACTCCCTCGATCTCGGGGCCGCGCTGAGCGCGATGTGCGATTCCCTGCACGACATGGCGGGCGGCGCGCGCGGCGTCGAAGTGCATGTGTCGTCCGAAAGCATTCACGCCCCGGTCGCCTTCTCACAGCCCGTCGTCCTTGCCGTCAACGAGCTGGTGGTCAATGCGCTCCGCCACGCCTTTCCGGACAACGCATCCGGCCGGATCTGCGTCGACATCAGCCGCCAGAATGGCGAGGTCCGCATCACCGTGTCGGACAATGGGGTCGGCCTGCCGCCCGACTATTCCGAGGGGCGCGGCTACGGCATCAAGCTTGTGCGGATGATGACCGAGCAGATCGGCGGCGTCCTCCATGTGACCAGCGCTTCAGGCGCTCATTTCGTCATCACCGCCCCCGAGCCCGCATCAGGTTCGACAGGCCGCTGACTTCACCGTAATAACCCTGCGGCCTGGTCCTCTACCACGAAGTGGGGAGGTGGATAGCGACGCCTCATCCTGAGCCGGGCCAAAGGCCCGTGTCGAAGGACGTCCCGAGACGGAGGGGGAAAACGGCGGGGACGGCGATCCAGACGGCTTCAGCAGGTCCGTGACTTCGCCGTAAAAGCCTTGCCCCATCGACCTTCCCCCAAGCGGCGCCACAGGCGACCACAGCGAGGGGGGTCACGTTCGGGTCATAAAAGGGAACTAGGTTTACTTTCCTAATTATGCACTTTGCAAAGCACGGTTCTGGGAGTACACAGATCGGACAGGAGCAAGCTCATGGCCGTCGCAGAACTTCAAAAGCCGATCTACCACGATGAAGACGCCGCGCAGACGCACTTCGAGAAGGTCCGCTGGCCGCAAGGCCCGGTGTGCTTTCACTGTGGATCGGACAACGTTGCGCGCCTCATGGGCAAGTCCACCCGCAGGGGTCTCTTTCAGTGCCGCGAGAAGGCATGCCGTGGTCAGTTCACGGCTGTGATGGGTTCCGTTTTCGAAAAGTCGCATATCCCGCTGCACAAGTGGCTTCTGGCTACGCATCTGCTGTCGTCTTCAAAGAAGGGCATGAGCGCCCTGCAACTCCATCGCGAACTCGGTTTCGGCTCATATCGCACGGCGTGGTTCATGGCCCATCGCATCCGTGAGGCGATGAAGCCGGGCACGCCTGAAGGTGGGCTGCGCCCCATGGGCGGACCCGGCAAAATCATTGAGGCGGACGAAACCTATTTCGGCAAGGTCGCGAACCCGCGCACTATGCGTACAGACGGCACGCCCTATCTGGAACGCGGTTCGCGCGGCCCGACGAACAAGCGTGCGGTTGTCTCGCTCGTGGAGCGTGGCGGCTCCGTCCGTTCCTTCCACGTCGCCAGCGCCGACAAGTTCACGGTCACGGCGATCATCAAGAACAACATCGCCGCTGAAGCCCGCCTGATGACAGACGAAAGCCGCCTCTACGGCGACGCCGCTCCGCTGGTCGCAAGCCACGAGACCGTCAAGCACTCGGCTGGCGAGTATGCGCGCGGCGACGTCAACACGAACTCGGTCGAAGGCTATTTCTCCGTCTTCAAGCGCGGCATGCGCGGCGTCTATCAACATTGCGCCGAGAAGCATCTGCAGGCGTATCTGGTCGAGTTCGATTTCCGCCACAACACGCGCACGGCGCTGGGCTTCAACGATTGCGAGCGTACCGAACTGGCCCTCAAGGGCACGGTCGGAAAGCGCCTCACCTATCGGCGGCCTCACGCAGCCTGATTTCAGGATCAAGGCCGGGAAGTTCCTGCGTTACCGCAGGCTGCATCCGCCGAAGACGAAGCGCGTGAAGGTTCGCAACTACCCGTTCAGGGGACCACTACGTTGACCCTGAACGGGTAGTTTGGAAGAATTCTATGAACAGCAGGTGGACTCAAAACCAGAGTCCGATCAGCCTCTTATAGATTTGGCTGATTCGGGCGGGACCAAGTTCCCACAAAGTCCCGCCCGTCTCAGTAACCCGCAAACCTTTGGTCGAGGATCGCGCGGGCTTCGAGTGCCAATTACACGGCGATTCCTAGGAATCGCAAAGGCGCGTAGCAGTCAAGGCGGTCCTCGTCCGTGCAAACGGAAAGGGCCTAACATGGCCAAGTCTAGAGAGACGCGTCCTGCGGGACGCGATGCCGGCAACGGGCAATTCATACCCGTCCAAAAAGCGCGCCAGATGGGCGACCGAGCGGTCGTTGAGCGCGTGCCGTTGCCCGGCAAAGGCCGGAACTAAACTCCCTTCGACTTGGGCGCGGGCTTCGGCTCGCGCCTCTCCTTCAGCTCCTTCTTGAGCTGATCCTGTTTTTTCGGCGGCGTTTCGAGCATCCGCTTCAGGACGTCGTCTCGCCGCTTGTCGTCTGGGTGTTGGGACATGTTGATCACTCACCACGATTTGCCTGATGAGTACACCAAGCGGATCGGCAGCGGCCTCATTAAGTGGGCCTATCTCGAAACCTATATCCAAAACTGTTGCTACTTGCTGCTGGGTGTGGACGGCGTCGTTGGGCGTATCGCTATTCGTGAGCCTCGATTACCTGACCGCATCACCATGCTTGAGGAAATTGGCTACCTGAGAGGCTTTGACATCAACGAGAAGACGCTGGCCCAGCTTCGCAAGCAGATTACCGACGCAAACCGCTGGCGCGATCTGTTTGCCCATGGAACCTGGACAGACATTCCCGAGCGCGGCTGGTGCGTTCGGGATGTTCGCGGAAACCTGCCCCAAGCAGCGGGATACAAGGGCCACCTTAACAAGAGAAAGTTTACTCCGCAGGCCCGCCCCGTAAACATCGAGCTACTGGACAACTTCTTGTTCAACGTGAACGCGCTGATCAGTAGCGTTCGCGAGCTCCAGATAAATCTGGAAGGCATGATCGAAGCACAACGGCAACAAGCTCAGGAACAAGCTCCTGATAGTGCGTAACGATGTCTTCCCCGTAGCGAGATATCAAGTCTGATACCGCATCTTCAGCCGCTTTCACCCTCTCAGGAGTGATCTCAATCGCATCAATCTGTTCGGTCATCTCGTCCTCATAGGATGACCCCTAATCGAACCCCGCTCAGCGCCGGCCTGTCCCGCTTTAACTAGCGGTTGAGCCGCGCTTTGCAAAGTGCATAATTAGGTTTACTTTCCTATTATTATACTTGTCATACCCAGCGCAATCAGGTAGGTTGATCGCATTGGAGACCGGCAATGTCCTACCTCAACGCCCCCCACCTTCACGACGAGAAAGCGGCCTACGCTTTCGTTGAAGCCCGCGTCTGGGCTCAGGGCCGCGCCTGCCCCCATTGCGGTATCGTCGGCGAGTCGAGCCTGATGAAGGGTAAGAGCACCCGGATCGGGCTCTACAAGTGCTACGCGTGCCGGAAGCCCTTCAACGTCAAGATCGGAACGATCTTTGAGGCATCGCATGTGAAGCTTCACCTTTGGCTTCAGGCGATATTCCTCATCGCGTCCAGCAAGAAAGGCATCAGCGCCAACCAGCTTCATCGGACCTTGGGCGTGACACTCAAGACCGCCTGGTTCATGGGCCATCGCATCCGCGAAGCGATGCGTTCAGACAAGTCCGGCTTGCTTGGCGGTGACGGTTCCATCGTCGAAGCGGACGAAACTTATTTTGGCAAGGTCGAGTATCCCAAACCCGTTCAGGTCGGGCGCAAGAAGGGTCGCGGCCCGATCAACAAGCGCCCCATCGTCTCGCTGGTCGAACGTGGCGGCGAAGTTCGGTCCTTCCATGTCCCGACCTGCACCAAGGCCAATGTCTCGCGTATCGTGCTGGAAAACGTGGACCGCGAAACCCGCTTGATGACTGACGAGAGCCGCCTCTACTCAGGCGCGGAAGAAGCTTTCCAGAGCCACGAGACCGTCAAGCACACGGCTGGCGAATACGTGCGCGGAGACGTCTACAGCAATACTGTCGAGGCTTACTTCTCGGTTTTCAAAAGAGGAATGCGCGGCACCTACCAACATTGCGCGGAGAAGCATCTTCACCGCTATCTTGCGGAGTTCGATTTCCGGTTCAACAATCGGACCGCGTTGGGCGTGAACGACGATGTGCGCACCGAACAATTGGTGTGCGGCGTTGTTGGCAAGCGCCTGACCTATCGAACAGCTCGTTCATGAGGCCGATTGGTATGCGCACAAAGAATCGACCCAGCGCAGGGGGCGTCCGAAACAACGGACGCCGTACTGGCGCGTAGATGGCTAGAAGTGTCCGAGTGAGCCTGACCGACCGCAAGCCAGAGCCGCCAAACGCTGACTTCGCGTTTTACATCGACTTCAAGCGCGGAGAGGGATCGCCTTCCCGCGTCTTTCTGGCGACTCACGAATTCATCAAGACCTGCGAAAAGCTGGATCGAGAGTTAGGCTCTGTGGACAATTACCGCAAAGCGATGATGGTGGCGGCGATGTTCCAGGTTGCTGTATAGCTTGAATCTGTCTTGTCGTATCGCGTGCTTACGCCTCTGAACTCCTTGATTTTGCTGAAGTAGTTTTCGATCAGATGACGCCATCGGTAGACAACCTTATCGTGCGGGATGTGGACGAGGCGGTTTCGCTTGGCGGGAATGACAGCTTGCGCTCGAC